>Ga0207703_10000277_pt1 | contig 56761 bp, 52 predicted proteins | sample KBSSwiS12_FD_184304 | JGI IMG/M metagenome (GOLD analysis project Ga0207703, IMG submission 184304) | Switchgrass rhizosphere microbial communities from Kellogg Biological Station, Michigan, USA - KBS Switchgrass S1-2 (SPAdes) (version 2) | ecosystem: Host-associated > Plants > Roots >... | reverse complement strand
GAGGCCCTGCACAGCATCGCGGTCACCACGCTGGACAATGCCAGCGCCTTCGAGCGCGGTGAAGCGATGCCCAATCAGGTGAAGACCGGCTGAGGCGGCGAAGGCCCTTGGCATCGAAACCCTCGACAAGGCCGTGAGAGCCGAAAGCATGAAACGGCCGCCTCTCGGCGACGAATCAGAAGATCCGAGCATCGCTGAGGGGTCGACTGCGGGTCCTTAGGCCTCGGCTGTTTTGGGACGCTCCGTTCCGTTCGCGGGCGTTGCGAACGACGAGCGGCGCATTCCCCCCCACCTCAAGGCGAGGTCAACCCCACCTTCAGGGATGCACTTGTTGGCTCAATGAAGGCGCCGGTCCGCGTCGCCGATGTGGATGTCGGACGATGCCGCCGCGGCGCGCTCCGAGGCGGCGAGCAGCGTCTTGCCTTCGATGCCGGCGAAGAGCTTGGCGGCTCGGACTTTGAGTTCTAGTAGCTCGGTCGGGTTGACGAAGTACTGTCCACGCATCACGTCAACGTCTATGCGGAATTCAACGTCCTTGCCGTCGTTGGACAGCACGCCGCTGGTGAATTCGTATTGCTCGTCGACCGCCGGCATGCCCATCAATCCAGGCCGGTCAACCTCATAGTGGACGTCGAAGATCTCGCCGCTCGCCAAGTCGAGCGAACCGGTCGAGCGGATCACGGTCTCCGCTAGCTCGTCCAGTATTTCGATGGGTACTTTCAGGTTCATCGCAGTCCTCTCAGGTTCCGCTCACCGGTGCTTGCTCGTGAGCACCTACTGAACGAACCTTCGGCCCTCCCGCTCCCGCTTGAAGCGGCCCGACCAACTCTACTACGGCCGCCCGGCTTCTCAACGTGCGGCCGAGCAATGGGCCGACCGTCATCTGCAATGTCGCCACCCACAAGGAAGACATGAGAGACAGCCCACCCGCCAGACTTGCACCCGCTCCAGATCGCTGGGCCGCTCTCCTAGGTAAGGCGCGCCGCCACGCCTAGAGAGCCGCGATCTCGCGGCTCTCCGGAATGAGGGTCAGAAAGCTTTGCCGAAGCGCGGCGTCGGTGATGGCTTCGGCCGCCTCGAACAGTGCGCGCCGTGCCTCGATCCCTGCGGCTTCGGCCCGGGCATCTCCGGTTCGTCGCCAGACCTTGCACAGCGTCAGGCGGATGCGATGGTCGTCCGTGCCGACCAGTGCGGCGGCGGCCGGCACGGCGTCGCCCGCACCCACGTGCACCAGCAGCCGATCGATCGCCGCGGCAGCCGCCGCCGGGTCGCCGCGTGCGAGCGCGACGCGCGCCTGGCCTTCGAGCGCGTTGTTCACCTTGCCCGACACGTCGATCTCGCGGGCGAGCGCTTCGTCGCGCGCGAACGCGTCGTGCGCCTCGGCCCAGCGCTCCAGGCCGAAGCAGGCGTTGCCGAGGTTATGCAGCGCGTCGATCTGGTACAGGCGCGAGTCCGCGACGACGAGGATGTCGAGGGCCTCCTGCGCCTGCGCAAGCGCGGTCGCCGCATCGCCTTCGCGCAGCGCGAGCTCTGACAGCCCGGCCAGCGAGCCGCCCTCGACCACCCGGTTGCCGAGCTCGCGGTTGAGGCGCAGCGAGGCTTCCAGATGCAGGCGGGCCTCGGGGTGGGCGCCGAAGCGCAGGTAGGCGACGCCGACGTTGATCAGCGCCACCGCCTCGCTGCGCCGGTCGCCCCCCTGCCGGCAACAGGCGAGCATCGTCAGATCGTGGCGCAGGCTCGCCACCAGGTCGCCCATCTCGGCGGCGCAGAGCGACAGGGCGTTGGCCATCCGGCTCTGCGCCACCGGCGATCCGAGCGCTTGCGCGCGCACGAGGCCGGCTTCGGCGATGGCGAGGCCGGCGGCCGGGTCGCCCTGAAAGGCCAGAGCCTGTGCCAGCCGCTGCATCGCCCGCAGTGCGATGTCGTCGGCGCCGGCGCGCTCTGCCAGCTCGATTGCGCGCCTGGCCTCGCGCGCGGCGCACGGCCAATCGCCGGTGCGGTCGGCGATGTCGCAGCGCCGCCAGGCCGCTTCGGCACGGCGGGTGTCGCCTTCGGAGCCCGGCGGCAGCGCCTCGGCCAGGGCGAGCAGCGACTCGATGTCCTCGAGCTGTGGGCCGCGCCGCGCCACCAGGTCCAGCGTGCGCTCGCGCGTGGCGAGCAGCCGCCAGCGCAGGTCCGCGTCGCCGGGCGGCGCGAGGGCCAGGGCGCGCGCCGTGCATGCCAGTGCCTGCTCATTCGCGAAGGTGCCGGCGTGATGCGCCGCTGCCCTGGCGTAGAACTCGGCGGCGTTGGCAGCATCGCCGGCCTTCGCGTAGTGCTCGGCCGCGGTCGCCAGCAGGGCCTGGGCGTTCGCCCCGGTCTGCGCGGCCAGCCAATCCGCGGTGCGGGCATGCGCCTCGCGCCGGTCGCGCTTGAGCAGCGTGTCGTAGGTGACCTGGTGGAGCAGCTGGTGGCGGAACACGTACTCGCCGGCGCCGTCGGACGCGGCCTCGCGGGCGACGAGCTCGCGGCGCCGCAGCTCCGGCAGATGCTCGGCCGCGCGGGGGTCGATGTGCGCCAGCGTCGCCGGCGCGAACCTGAGGCCGATGACGCTGGCGAGCTGCAGCGCGCGACGCTCGGACGCTGGCAAGCCGTCGAGCCGCGCCTGCAACACCCCGGTGAGCGTCGGCGGCACCTTCAGCGCCAGGAGCGTATCGGCATTGATGCTCCAGCGTTCGACGATGCGGATCGCCCCCTGGTCGACGAGCATCTTCACCAGCTCTTCCATGTAGAACGGGTTGCCGTCGGCGCCGCCGGTGACCAGCTCGCGCAGCGCGGCCGGCACGTGCGGGAGCTTCTTCAGCAGCTCGTCGGCGAGGTCGCGGCTCGCCGAGCGGTCGAGCGGCGCGAGGTCGATGCGGACGAGTCCATCAGGGACGCGGCGGCGCTCGAACAGCGTGGGCCGCGAGAACATGAGCAGCAGCAGCGGGATGTCGCGGTTCGCCGTCTCGAGGTGGTCGATGAAGTCGAGCGAGGCGTCGTCGGCCCAGTGGAGGTCGTCGAGGCGGACGATGAGCGGAGCACCGCCCTGCAACGCCATGCGCCGCAGGGCGTGGGCCGCGGCGTGAAAGCCGCGCTGGCGGATCTGCCGGGCGTCGTCGAGGATGTGCACGACGTGGGGGCTGCGGCGGTAATCGAGGCCGATGAGCTGGCCAAGCAGGTGCGCATGCGCTTCGGCCTCGTGGGCGCCTTCGTCGACGAAGAGCGGCAGGAGATGCGTCTCGAGCTTGCGCCGCGCCTCCTCCATCCCGTCGCCGTCGAGGATGCCGAAGCGCCAGGCGAAGAGGTCGCGCAGCAGCGCGTACGGCTGGCTCGGGGTCTGCGGCGTGGCGCGCGCCTGGAACGCGCAGAAGGGCTCGGGGCGCGCATCGGCCCAGGCGTCGAACTCGTACAGCAGGCGGCTCTTGCCCACCCCCGCCTCGCCCACCACGAGCACGCGCTGCAGACCGGCGCCAAGGGCGGCGACGCGATGGAAGGCCGCCTGCAGAGCCTGCAGCTCGGCGCTGCGGCCGACCATGCGGGTCTCGACGCCCTCGATGCCGCGCGTGGCCACGCGGAAGGCGCGTGGCCGCGCGCGCAGGACCAGATAGGTCGCGAGCGGCGCGTCGACGCCCTTGGCGTGCAGCGGCGCTTGCGGTTCCACGTCGAACAGCCCGCGCACCTGCGCGAAGGTCTCGTGGCTGATCCGCAGGCCACCCGGCGGCGCCGTCTGCTCCATGCGCGCGGCGACGTTCACGGCGCTGCCGCGGATCGCGACGTCGTCGCCGACGCCGCTCCCGAGCAGCACGCCGCCGCTGTGGACGCCGACCCGCAGGTCGAAGCCGGCGTGGCCGTGGGCGGCCTGCACTTGCGCGCCGAGCGTCCGGCCGAGCCCCAGCAGCGCCAGGCCGCACCGCACCGCCCGCTCTGCGTCGTCCTCCGCAGCGCGGTCGGCGCCGAAGACCGCGAGGACGCTGTCGCCGGCGTACTCCAGCACCTTGCCGCGATGCGCCTCGACGATGGCGGTCGCGCGGGTCAGGGTGCCGTTCATGACCGCGGCCACCTCCTCGGCGTCGAGCTGCTCCGCCAGGGCGGTGGAGCCCACCGCATCCATGAAGAGGATGCTCAGGTGCCTGAGGGCAGGCGCGGAATGCGCGTCCGCTCCGGCAGCGCGCAGCGCCGCGAGGCGGTCGCGCAGCGGGCCCAGCGCCGCGTCGACGATGGCCTCCCCCAGCAGGGCGCGTTGCGACTCCAGTCCCCGGATCGTCGCTTCCAGCTGCTGAAGCTCGGAGGCCATGGCGGGCAAGCATAGCAACCGCCCGCGCTGGCGAGGTGCCGCTCGGCCCGAAGATCGGCGGGCGGCGCCCGGCCGAGGCTGTCGCGCGATGGCTCCAACGGGGGCTCCCTGGATGCGTGACATTCACCACGGTTCCCGCCGACAATCGTGGGTCAGCCCGACCGCCTCCGCGGTTCTCGGCGCCCAGGGGGTAGGTTTTTGAGGGTATCTATGCGCTGCGGCGTGCCAGGATGCAGGGACCGAGGCGGGTTGGCGGTCGAGAAGCGATTCCCTTCGACCGCGCCGCGCTTTCACCCCGCCACCATGCCCAAACCTGCCCGACCTCCGGGGCTGCATCTGCCGACCACGCGATGAGCGAGATCAGGGCCCTGCTGCTCACGGATGTCGTCGACAGCACCCGTCTGGCCGAGACGCTCGGCGACAGCGCGATGGCCGAGATCTGGGCTGCGCACGACCGGGTCTCGCGGGCCTTGCTCGGTCCGCGGCGCGGGCGCGAGATCGACAAGACCGACGGCATGCTGCTGCTGTTCGACAACGCCGCCGACGCGGTCGCCTACGCGATGGAGTACCACCACGCCATGGCGAGCCTGCCGACGCCGCTGTCGGCGCGCGTCGGCCTGCACGTCGGGCCGGTGATCCTGCGCGAGAACGCGGCCGAAGACATCGCCCGGGGCGCGAAGCCGCTCGAGGTCGAGGGACTCGCCAAGCCGATCGCCGCCCGGGTGATGGCCCTGGCCCGCGGCGGCCAGACGCTGCTCTCGTCCGCCGCCCGGGATGACCTCGGCAAGACCGCCCACAAGCTGGTCTCGCATGGCCACTGGCAGATCAAGGGCGTGTCCGATCCGATCGAGCTGTTCGAGGCCGGCCAGCCGGATGCCCGGTTCGTGCAACCTGCCGACGGGGAGAAGGCGCATCGCGTCGTCTGGATGGGCGACTGGTGGCTGCCGGTCAACGAGATCCCGAACAACCTGCCTTACCAGGCAACGTCCTTCATCGGCCGCGAGCGCGAGCTGGCGGAGGTCAAGCGCCTGCTCGGCGGCTCGCGCCTGCTGACCCTGCTCGGCATGGGCGGCCTGGGCAAGACCCGCCTGTCGCTGCAGGCCGCGGCCGAGCAGATCCACGATTTCCCGGACGGCGTCTGGTTCCTCGACCTGGCGCCGATCAGCGATCCGGCCCTGATCGTCAGCGAGACGGCGCAGGTGCTGGGCGTGCGCGAAGAGCCCGGGCGGCCGCTGCTGCAGACCGTGTGCGCGCACCTCAAGAACCAGCGTGCGCTGCTCATCCTCGACAACTGCGAGCATGTGATCAAGGCGTCGGCGCAGATGGCCAGCGCCATCCTCAAGGTGGCGCCGCACGTGCGTCTGCTCGCGTCCAGCCGCGAGCCGCTGCATTCGCCGGGCGAGCAGTGCTATCCGGTGCTGCCGCTGCCCGTGCCGGCCCGCGGCGACGGCCTCGAGGCCTTGTCGCGGTCGACGGCCGTGCGCCTTTTCGTTGACCGGGCGCAACTGCACAAGCCGAGCTTCGTGCTCAACGAGCGCGAAGCCCCGGTCGTGGCCGAGCTCGTGGCCCGGCTGGAAGGCATCCCCCTGGCGCTCGAGCTCGCCGCGGCGCGGGTCCGCTCGCTTTCCGTCGCCGACATCAACGCCCGGCTCAAGGATCGCTACAAGCTGCTGACCGGCGGCTCTCAGGTGCTCCAGGAGCGGCAACAGAACCTGCGCGCCCTGGTCGACTGGTCGTACGAGCTGCTCAAGCCGGAAGAGCAGACCGTGCTCGACCGGCTCGGTGTGTTCGTCGACGGCTTCGATCTCGCCGCGGCCGAAGCAGTTTGCGGCGGCGAGCCGCTGGCCACGGAAGACGTGCTCGACCTGCTCGGCTCCCTGGTGGAGAAGTCGCTGGTGATGCTCCAGGAACGCGACGACGGCGCGCGCTATCTCATGCTCGAGACGATTCGCGAATACGCCCGCGAGAAGCTGGCGCAGCGCGGCGACGACGCGGCCGCCGTCGCAGTGCGGCACTGCGACCACTACTTCGAGCTGGCCAAGGCGGCGCGCAACGGCCTGACAGGTCCGCAGCAGGCCGACTGGCTGTGGCGGGTCGAGGTCGAGCACGACAACATCCGCAGTGCCATCGCCCTGTCGCTTTCCGGCAGCGTCGATCCGGTCATCGCCGTCAAGTTCGCGGTCGCGATGCAGGGTTTCTGGATCCTGCGCGGCTACTCGACCGAGGGTCGCAAGCTCGTGCAGGCGGTGCTGGCCCTGCCCGCGATCCGGTCCTCGCCGATCGCCCAGGCCTTTGCGCTATACGTCGGCGCGGCGCTGGCCGAGTCCCAGAGCGACCACGCCGAGGCGAGGACGATGCTCGAGACCTGCCTCGAACTGAGGCGGGGCCTGGACAGCGAGGTCGACGTCGCCGCCACCTTGTCGACGCTGTCGCTCGCCCGCCTGCAGGGCGGCTACGCGGACGACGCGACGGCGTGCGAGAGCGAGGCCAGGGAGATCTTCAGGCGCCTCGGCGACCGCGTCGGCGAGGCGATCTGCCTGCTCCACCTCGGCCAGATCTGCCTCTACCAGGGCAACGATGCGATGGCTCGGTCGCACCTCGAGCAATGCCTGACGGTGGCGCGCGAGATCCGTCACCAGGAGGTCGAGGGCGAATGCGAGCTGGTGCTCGGCGAAGTCGCGTTCGAGTCGGCCGACCTGCCTCAGGCCAACCTGCGGTTCAAGCGCTCGCTGACGGTGTGCCGCGAAGCCGGCGACAAGCGCGGCGAGGCGAACGCGCTGCGCTGGCTCGCACGGGTCGATCTGCAGGACGGCGATCTCGCTGCGGCACGGACGCGACTGGCCGACGCCCTGCGCGCCTTCCGGGCCTTCGAGATGCGCGAGGAGCTGCTCGGCTGCCTGGAGGACGAGGCGGAGCTGGCCCAGGCGGAGGGCAGGGTCGAGACCGCCGTCGGACTGGCGGCGGCCGCGGCGCAGTCGCGGCAACGGCTCGGACTGACGCTCTCGCCGCGTGCCGAGCGGCGCCGGCAGACGCTCATCGGCCGATTGCGGCGCGCCATGACCGAGGCGCCTTTCGAGAGCGCCTGGGCGGAAGCGAAGCAATGGGAGATCGACGAAGCGATCCGCAATGCGCTGTCCCCGCGGAACGAGCGCGCGACCGCGTAGTCCGGTCTTGCGGCTTGCGAGCCCGGCCGGAAGGCGGGTCGTGCGATCGAGGGCGGTTAGCGGCGACGCCTGCGAGCGACGAAGCCGACGGCGCTCAGGCCGGCGAGCATCAGCAGGTACGTCTCCGGTTCGGGAACGGCGGTCGTGAAGGTGCCGACGGCCGGGTTGGCCGACATCCCGCAATTGGCCGTGGTCAGGAACGCACAGCCGGGAGACAGCGTCGTCGGATTGGCATAGATCAGCTGCGCCAAGTTGCCGCTGTACAGAAGCAGGCTGAACGAATAGGCGCCGCCGCCCGCAATGTCAAGCGTCGGGACGGCGTAGTGGAAGAAGTTGGTATCGACGCCGGTCAGTTGGCTGCCGGCGAGGTAGATGCCGGTGACGTTGACGTTCGTGCTCAGGCTCAGGGTCTCGAGGATCGTGCCCGGGTCGGAGATGTCGTAGAAGGAAACCTTGGCGCTCAGGACGCTGAAGCCGGCGCAAGCGCCGCTGATCGGCAGGTTGCTCCCGTTGCCCAGGGCAAGACACGGTGTCGGAACGTCGAACTTGGCCGTGGCGCTCCAACCCAGATCGGGAAAGATCCCGCCGTACGCAGGATCCCATCTGCCGGTGTAGATCGCGGCTTCCGCCGTGCCGGTGCCGCCGAGGGTGACGATCGCCCCGAGAACGAGCGCGGAAAGAACCGATTTAGCGCGATTGATCCACACGGTGGCTGCCTTGTTTGTTGTTCCCGATTGGGTAAGCAATTCTAGGACCCGTACGCCTGCGTGTGCTCGCTATGCCCCCTTGACCGAGGGGGACCGACTGTCGGGAATCCATGCCCGCCTACGCTCGCTTACGATCGGGCGATGCAGGACATGCTGACGCTCTCGGCTTCGCTTCCCGCGGTCGCGTTCGCGCCGGGGGAGATCGTTGTCGAGGAGGGCGGCTCGTCCGGGGCGCTGTGGATCCTGGTCGCGGGCGCCCTGCGGGTTCGCAAGGGCCCGATCGTGGTCAACACGGTGACCCGCCCCGGGGCGCTGATCGGCGAGATCGCGGTCCTTCTCGAAGGCGTCAACGGCGCTACCGTCGAGGCGACCGAGCCGAGCGTCCTGCGCCATGCCGCGGACGGCAAGGCGCTGCTGGCCAGCGACCCCCTGATCTCGCGGCTGGTGGCGATCGGCCTGGCGGAGAGGCTGAACGTCGTCACGACCTATCTCGCCGACCTGAAGCAGCAGTATGGCGATGCGCCCGGGCTCTCGATGGTGAACGACGTTCTGGCCCAGCTCGCGCAAGGACAGGCTCCGACCGCCCGGCCGGGCTCGGCGCGCGACCCGAACCCGGAGTACTGACGCGCCCCTCGGCCGGCCGCGGCGATCAGAAGACGGTTCGTGCCGGCGCCTGGGCCGCAGCGAGGCTCAGGCTCTCCGTGCCCATCATCGATCGCCACGACGCCGTCTCCTGCGCCAGATCGATCTCGACGTGGCAAGGCACCGGGCCGATCTGCCGGCCGGCGTTGAAGACCCAGGTGGCGCCGATCCGGTCGGCCCATGATCCCTCCGGCTTGAACGGCGACTCGTGGACGTGCCCGGCAAGGACGAGATCCGGCCGGTGCGTCGCGATCCAGCCGCCGACATCGGCATCGCCGTAATGGCGCCGGCCGGTCCAGCAGGTCGGCGAGCCCAGGGGCGGCCAGTGGTAGACCCAGACCCAGCGCCGCGGCCGCCGCAGCGCGTCGGCCGCGAGCTGGGCCTCGAGGGCGGATCGACCGGCCGGGCCGTCCCACCACGGGCAGATCGTGACCAGGGTGTCGCCGATCGTCAGCGAGTCGCCGTCGGTCGGCACACCGGCGGCGCGGGCCTCGGCCAGCCACAGGGCGGACTGCTCGCCCTGCGCATCCGGGCCGGTCAGGTCGTGGTTGCCCGAGCCGATGACGACCTTGCCGGCCGCCTGCAGCAGCGCGAGATAGCGCCGGATGACGATCGCCTGCGCGTCGAGCGGGACGGTGGAGCTGATGTCGAGCTGGTCGCCGGCGAGGACCACGAGGTCGAAATGAGGAGCCGATCGGACCACCCAGTCGAGCTGCGGCAGGGTGTAGTGAAGATCCGAGACCAGGAGGATGCGCAAGATCCCGACCCGGAGTGCAAGGAGCGCGCCAGGAGCGAACTCGGCCACGCCCGCGGGTGCGGATGGCATCATCGAGGACCGCGAGTACGACTGCCCCTGACGTGACTGCCCCGCTCGACATCCTCGCCTACGGCGAGCCCATGGTCGAGTTCAATCAGACGGGCGAGGGCGGCCGCCGCCTCTACTTGCAGGGCTTCGGCGGCGACAGTTCCAACTTCGCGATCGCCGCGGCCCGCCAGGGAGCGCAGGTCGGCTACTTCAGCGCCCTCGGCGACGACCACCACGGCCGGATGCTGCGAAGCCTCTGGGACGAGGAGGGCGTGGACCACGGCAGCGTCCTGACCGATGCCGCGGCCTTCACCGCGATCTACTTCGTCACCCATGGCCCGAGCGGCCACGAGTTCCATTTCTTGCGCAGCGGCTCCGCCGCCAGCCGGCTGACGCCGGCGGACGTGCCGCGGGCGCGGGTCACGTCGGCGAAGGTGCTGCACCTGTCGGGCATCTCGCTGGCGATCTCGGCGAGCGCTTGCGACACCGGCTATGCCGCGATCGACGCCGCGCGCGAGGCCGGCGTGAAGGTCTCGTTCGACACCAACCTGCGTCTCAAGCTCTGGTCGATCGCCCGGGCGCGCGCGGTGATGAGCGACGTCATGCGGCTCGCCGACATCTGCCTGCCGAGCTACGACGACGTCCGCGCCATCACCGGCATCGACGACGCCGACGCCCTGGTCGACCATTGCCTCGGGCTGGGCGCGAGGACGGTGGCGCTCAAGCTCGGCGAGCGCGGCGCGATCGTCGCCGATGCCGGCCAGCGGCACCGCATCGCTCCTTTCCCCTGCAAGCCGGTCGACGCCACCGGCGCCGGCGACACCTTCGGCGGCGCCTTCGTCGCTCGCCTGGTCGCCGGCGATTCGCTGGCCGATGCCGGCCGCTATGCCGCCGCCGCGGCGGCGCTTTCAACCGAGGGCTATGGTGCCGTGGCACCGATTCCCCGTGCGGCCGAAGTGCGCGCCGCGCTCGAGGGCCGGCGATGAGACATCCTGTGTCAACCCCCAACTGTTTTGAGGAGCAGTTGAGCGCCCCGATGCTGGGACGGGTCGTACGGTCTGCGATCGGTCCAGGCGCGCCAGATCACGCGCAGCCAGGCACGAGCGAGGATACGGACGGCGTGCGGGTGGTCGCAGCCTCTGGCCTTTGCCTTGGCGTAGACGCTGGCGGCCCAGGCGTTGGCGTGACGCGAGTTGTCTGCCAGGCAGGTGAGGGCTGCGCGCAGGCGGTGGTTGCAGGCCCATCGGAACGTGACGGCCTTGGACTTGCCCGACTCGTAGGTGACGGGAGCGACGCCGGCTTCGGCGGCCAGGTGCTCGACGCTGACGAAGCGCTCGCGCACGCTGCCGAGCTCCGAGAGGATTTGCGCCGCGCAAATGCGGCCGGCGCGCGGGAAGCTCATGAGGATGCGACCGTCCTCGAGCGAGGCGACGTGGTGCTCGATGCGACTGGAGAGAAGGCGGATCTGCTCGACGACGCTGCGCAGCGTGCGAGCCATGCACCGTGCGAGCTCGCCCTTGGCCTCCATCTGCAGCTCGCCGCAGACCGCCGCAGGAGCTTCGTGCAGCCGAGCCAGCAGGTCTTCGGCGCCCCTCCTGCCGCTGTAGGCGTATTGGGCACAGAAGGCGGCCATGCGCTTGGGGCCAAGCGAGCTGGCAGCCTCGGGCGTGGGGTAGCGCTCGACGAAGGCCAGCGCGATCGGCGAATCGATGTCGGCGAAGACGGCGGCTGCACCGGGCCAGAACGACTCCAGGAGGGTGCGCAGCTGGTTGGCGAGCTGCACGCGGCTTGCCACCAGATCGTCGCGCCCGCGAACGAGCGCCTGCAACGCCTTGATCTCGTCGCCCTGCGCAGTCAAGGCCTTGAAGCGATGGCCGTCGGTGCGCAGCAAGTCGGCCAGCACATAGGCATCGGAGGCGTCGCTCTTGCCGCCGTGGCTGCGGTAGCGCGGTCGGCTCGCCTTGACCGCGTTGGGATGGATGGGAACGACCATGAAGCCGGCCTCGACCAAGGTGTCGACCAGCAGGCCCGAGGGTCGCTCGATGGCCACCGGCGGCGAGCCCAGGCGGCGCAGCTGGCGCTGCAGATCGGCCAGACCCGCGGCGTCGTGGCCGATCTCGAAGCGCTCGACGACGCCACCACGCTCGTCGACGACGCACAACGCGTGAGTGCGGCTGGCCCAGTCCAGCCCGGCAAAGTAGTTGCTCATGGACAAATTCCTGCAAGTTGCGGTATGACTCGCCGTGCCGGAAGCCCACGCGGGACGCTCACTGATTGGCGCTCTTGGCTGCACACCGTGGCGCTACATCCTGTTGCCCGTCTGGGTCTTCCGGCACCTCGAGGGCTGCGGGTCTCATCGGGGCCGTCGAACGGCCAGCAGCCTGGGCAGTCACCCCGAGGGCACGGAAGTCGATACGCACCTTCCACGCCGGGCCACGGCGCGTCAAGACGGCGCCGAGAACACGGGTTGACCACCGCGGCGTGCGGCCGGTCCGTCGCAAGCGCCGGCCGCCCGCCGCCGTGGACAACCCTGCATCTGGTCCAAACGTCCTTCATGGACGGGAAGGTAGTCCAGTGAGCGGCCGGCGCGTCCTCGTCACCGACGCCACCAGCGGCATCGGCGCCGGCATCGCCCGCGCCTTCGCTGCCGCGGGCGATGCGGTCGTCGCCACCGGCGCCACCGACGCCGAGGTCGAGGCCGCGCGCGGCACGCCGGGCATCGAGGTGCAGCGCCTCGACGTGCGCGACGGCGCGGCCGTCGCTGCGCTGGTCGCCGGGCTCGGCGAGCTCGACGTCGTCGTCAACTGCGCCGGCGTCATCCGCCGCGGCGCGGCGCCTGGCGCTACCTCGAGCACGACTGGGTGGCGAAGGAAGGTTCGTTCGTCTACGAGCCGCCGGGCGAGATCCACACCCTGGTCGTCGACGAGCAGGTCGGCGCGACCGAGATGATCACCTTCTTCAACATCCACGGCGCCATGGTCTACGTCGACGAGGCCGGCGAGGTCACCGGCTACGAGGACGTGTTCACCAAGATCGGCATGTGCCGCCGCCACTACGCCGGGAACGGCCTCGGCGAGGGCTGCGTCGACCAGTTCGTGCGCTAGGAAATCCTGAGGGCGCGGCTTTTGCCCTGTGCCATCATCCCGGCCGCGATGCGGTCGCGGCAACCCTGCGGTCGGCGTCGTTTCCCTCCTCGGGTCGCGGTCACCGTCGCGGCCTGTGGAATCGAGCACCAACGCCCGACACGATCGAGCGCGAAGGATGATGCCCATGAGCCCGCACGAACCGCTGCGTCTGCACGTCCCCGAGCCCACCGGCCGGCCGGGCTGCGAGACCGACTTCTCGTACCTCCGCCTCTCGCCTGCCGGCGAGGTTCGCCGGCCGCCGGTGAACGTCGCCCCGGTCGACACCGCCGACCTGGCCTACTCGCTGGTGCGGGTGCTCGACGACGAGGGGCGGGCCGTCGGCCCCTGGGATCCGAAGGCCGATCCGCAGCTGCTCCGGCGCGGCATGCGGGCGATGCTCAAGACCCGCGTCTTCGATGCCCGCATGCTGATCGCCCAGCGGCAGAAGAAGATCTCGTTCTACATGCAGTGCCTCGGTGAGGAGGCGATCGCGACCGCGCACGCCCTGGCCCTCGATGCCGGCGACATGTGCTTTCCGACCTACCGGCAGCAGGGCCTGCTCCTGGCGCGAGACGATGTCTCGATGGTCGACATGATGTGCCAGTTGATGTCGAACGCGCGCGATCCGCTCAAGGGGCGGCAACTGCCGGTGATGTATTCCGTGAAGCGTGCCGGCTTCTTCAGCATCAGCGGCAACCTCGCCACCCAGTTCATCCAGGCGGTTGGCTGGGCGATGGCCTCGGCGATCAAGGGCGACACCCGGATCGCCTCCGGCTGGATCGGCGACGGCGCCACCGCCGAGGCCGACTTCCACACCGCGCTCACCTTCGCCCATGTGTACCGGGCGCCGGTGATCCTCAACGTGGTCAACAACCAGTGGGCGATCTCGACCTTCCAGGCGATCGCCGGCGGCGAGGCCACGACCTTCGCGGCGCGCGGCACCGGCTGCGGCATCGCCTCGCTGCGGGTCGACGGCAACGACTTCCTCGCCGTGCTGGCGGCGTCGCGCTGGGCCGCAGAGCGCGCCCGCAGCAACCTCGGCCCGACCCTGATCGAGTGGCTCACCTACCGGGCGGCGGCGCATTCGACGTCGGACGATCCCTCCAAGTACCGGCCGGCCGACGACTGGTCGCACTTCCCGCTCGGCGATCCGGTGGCGCGCCTCAAGCAGCACCTGATCGCGATCGGCGCCTGGACCGAGGAGGAGCACGCGGCGACGCAGAAGGAGCTCGAAACCGAGGTCGCGGCGGCCCAGAAGGAGGCCGAACGCTACGGCACGCTGATCGACGGGCATACGCCGCCGCTGGCGACCATGTTCGAGGACGTCTACAAGGAGATGCCGCCGCACCTGCACGATCAGCTGCGGCAGGCGGGCGCATGAGCGCGCCGGGCCGCTCCAAGGCGCTCGTTCCGAAGTGCGAAGCACGGAGGGCATTCCCATGAACGCTCCCACCCGACCCCACCAAGTCGCGCCGGCGGCGGACGCGGCGCCGGCAGCTGAAACCGGCAGCAAGCGCATGACCATGATCCAGGCGCTGCGCTCGGCGATGGACGTGATGCTCGAGCGCGACCCGAACGTCGTCGTCTTCGGCCAGGACGTGGGCTACTTCGGCGGCGTGTTCCGCTGCACCGAAGGGCTGCAGGCGAAGTACGGCAAGTCGCGCGTCTTCGACGCGCCGATCTCCGAGGGCGGCATCGTCGGCGCGGCCGTCGGCATGGGTGCGTACGGCCTGCGCCCGGTGGTCGAGATCCAGTTCGCCGACTACTTCTATCCGGCCTCCGACCAGATCGTCTCGGAGGCGGCGCGGCTGCGCTATCGCTCGGCCGGCGACTTCACCGCACCGATCACCGTGCGCATGCCCTGCGGCGGCGGCATCTACGGCGGGCAGACGCACAGCCAGAGCCCGGAGGCCCTCTTCACCCACGTCTGCGGCATCCGCACGGTGATTCCGTCGAACCCGTACGACGCCAAGGGCCTGCTGATCGCCTCGATCGAGAACGACGACCCGGTCATCTTCCTCGAGCCCAAGCGGCTCTACAACGGCCCCTTCGACGGCCACCACGATCGGCCGATCGTCGCCTGGTCCAAGCACCCGCTGGGCGAGGTGCCGGAGGGCTACTACACCGTGCCGCTGGACAAGGCCTCGGTGTTCCGCGCCGGGGAAGCGCTCACGGTGCTGACCTACGGTACCATGGTCTTCGTCGCCGAGGCGGCGGCCAACGAGACCGGCATCGATGCCGAGATCATCGACCTGCGCACCCTCTGGCCGCTCGACCTGGAGGCGATCGTCGCCTCGGTGAAGAAGACCGGCCGCTGCATCGTCGTCCACGAGGCGACGCGCACCAGCGGCTTCGGCGCCGAGCTGGTGGCGCTGGTGCAGGAGCACTGCTTCTATCACCTCGAGGTGCCGGTCGAGCGCGTCACCGGCTGGGACACGCCGTATCCGCATTCGCTCGAGTGGGCCTACTTCCCCGGGCCCGACCGGGTCGGCGCGGCGATGCGCCGGGCGATGGAGGCGGCCTGATGGGCGTTCGCGTCATCAAGATGCCCGACATCGGCGAAGGCATCGCCGAGGTCGAGCTCGTCGCCTGGCACGTCAAGCCCGGCGATGCCGTGGTCGAGGACCAGGCGCTCGCCGACGTGATGACCGACAAGGCCAGCGTCGAGATCCCGTCGCCGGTGGCCGGCACGGTGCTCGCGCTCGGCGGCGAGGTCGGCCAGACGCTGGCGGTCGGCTCGGAGCTGATCCGGATCGAGATCGCCGGCGACGTGCCGGCTACCGCGACCGCCGCTTCAGCCGTGCCGACGGCGGCCGCCGCACCCCCGAAGGCGACAGCACCCGTGCCGGCGGCGATGCCTGCGCGTGCCCCCGCGACCGCGCTCGCACGGGCGGCGGCCCCAGCGCCTGCTGCGCCGGCCCCTGCCCCCGCAGCGACCGCACCTGCGCCCCCGCGTGCCGCCCACACCCCCGACGCGCCCGTCACCCCGGCGGAGCGGCCCCGTGCCTCGCCCTCGGTCCGGCGCCGTGCCTCGGAGCTCGATCTCGACCTGCACGCCGTGACGGGCAGCGGCCCGGGCGGCCGCATCGTCCACGCCGATCTCGACGCCGCGCTGGCGGCGCAGCGCGCGCCGGCCGCATCGCGCCCGAGCGCGGCGCCCGCGGCGTTGGCCGATGACGTCCAATCGATCCCGGTGATCGGCATGCGGCGCAAGATCGCGCAGAAGATGCAGGAAGCCAAGCGCCGGATCCCGCACTTCAGCTACGTCGAGGAGGTCGACGTCACCGAGCTCGAGGACCTGCGCGCCCGCCTGAACGCGAAGTGGGCCGGGCAGCGGCCCAAGCTGACGCTGCTGCCCTTCCTGCTCCGCGCCCTGGTGCGCGGCGTGGGCGAGTTCCCGCAGGTCAACGCCCGCTTCGACGACGACGCCGGCATCGTCCACCGCCATCGCGCGGTGCACGTCGGCATTGCCACGCAGACCGATGTCGGCCTGATGGTGCCGGTGCTGCGCCACGCCGAGGCACTCGACCTCTGGGCCAGCGCCGGCGAGGTGGCGCGGATCGCCGAGTCGGCGCGCGGCGGCAAGATGACCCGCGATGAGCTCACCGGCTCGACGATCACCGTCACCAGCCTCGGCCCGCTCGGCGGCATCGCCACCACGCCGGTGATCAACCATCCCGAGGTGGCGATCGTCGGCGTCAACCGGATCGTCGAGCGGCCGATGTTCCGCTCCGGCGCGGTGGTGCCGCGCCTGCTGATGAACCTCTCCTCGTCCTTCGACCACCGCATCGTCGACGGGATGGACGCCGCCCGCTTCATCCAGGCGCTGCGCGGCTACCTCGAGGCACCGGCGACGCTGTTCATCGACTAGGGGTCGTGCGGGCCGCTGCCCGATTTCGTGCGTCGAGCTCCGTTTGGGTGCGCGTTGCGGAGAGGCGGGCGGCGACGTGCACCGTCGCGGCGCTTGACCGCGTCTACGGCCGAGGCGGAAGGCTGGCCTCAGGGGTGTTCTTGGCACGGGTGTTGCTGACCCGCTGCACCAAGATGAGCAGCGCCGACCTCGAACTCGTCCACGCGGTCAAGCACTACGGCAACACGACCGCCGTCGATCGCATCGACCTGAAGATCGCCGCCGGCCGCTACTGCTGCCTGCTTGGGCCGTCCGGCTGCGGCAAGACCAGCACACTGCGCATGATCGCCGGCCACGAGCGCGTCGACGAGGGCGACATCATCCTCGGCGGCAAGAACATCACTCGACTGCCCACCGCCCAGCGGGGCACGGCGATGATGTTCCAGAGCTACGCGCTGTTCCCCCACCTCGACGCCCTCGACAACGTCGCCTTCAGCCTGAAGATGCGCGGCGTCGCCAAGGCCGAGCGCCACGCGCGCGCCCGCGAGCTGCTCGACCGGGTGTCGCTCGGCGCGCTCGCGCACCGCCGGCCCGGCGAGCTTTCGGGCGGCCAGCAGCAGCGGGTGGCGCTGGCGCGGGCGCTGATCACCGAGCCCAAGGTCCTGCTGCTCGACGAGCCCCTGTCGGCGCTCGATCCGTTCCTGCGGATCCGGATGCGGGCCGAGCTGAAGGAGTGGCAAACCAAGCTGTCGATGACCTTCGTCCACGTCACCCACTCGCAGGAGGAAGCGATGGCGCTGGCCGATCTGGTGGTGGTGATGAACCAGGGCCGGATCGAGCAGCAGGGCAGCCCGCACGAGTTGTTCAACGCGCCGCGCACCGAATTCGTCGCCCGCTTCATCGGCGGCCACAACGTCGTGCCGCTCGCCGCGGGCGGCAAGGCGGCGGTGCGCGCCGACAAGACGCGCCTCAGCCGCTCGCCGCCGCCGGCCGCCGCCCATGCCCTGCCGGCGACCGTGCGCGGCGTCGAGTACCAGGGCACGCACGTGCTGGTCACGCTGGCGAGCGAGGCGGTGCCCGAGCTGATCGTCATGCTGCCCGAGGCCGGCTTCGACGCCGCGCCCTGGCATCCCGGCGACGCCAGCTCGGCCCACTGGGACAGCGCAGACATGCACCCGCTCGCGGCCTGAAATGCCGCGACTCCACCCGATCCGAACCACGACCAGGAGAACGACATGACCGACCCGAAGAACGAGGCTTCCGCGACCGCCGAGGCCGACGCGAAGCGCCGCAGCCTGCTGAAGGGCGCCGCCGGCGTCTTCGCCACCGGCATGTTCCCGGCCGTGCACGCGCAGGAGAAGATCGTCCTGCGCTACCTCGGCACCGCGGTCAACCAGGACAAGGCGATCGCCGACAAGTTCAAGGCCGACACCGGCATCGAGATCCAGTACGTCGCGGTCAATACCGACGAGGTGACCAAGCGGGCCGTGACCTCGCCGAACAGCTTCGACCTGATCGACACCGAATACTTCTCGCTGAAGAAGATCGTGCCGACCGGCAACCTCAAGGGCATCGACACCAAGAAGATCAAGAACGCCGACAAGATCACGACGCTCTTCACCACCGGCATGGTCGGCGGCAAGGCGGTGGGCGATCAGGGCACGGCGCCGAAGAAGGTGATCTACCTCGAGGGCGAGAAGTCGAAGAACTTCGCCAAGGCGCCGACCCAGTTCATGAGCCTGATTCCCACGGTCTACAACGCCGACACGCTCGGCATCCGGCCCGACCTGATCAAGCGGCCGATCGAGAGCTGGAAGGAACTGCTCAATCCCGAGTTCAAGGGCAAGGCGGCGATCCTCAACATCCCGTCGATCGGCATCATGGATGCGGCGATGGTGGTCGAGTCGATGGGCCTCTACAAGTATCCCGACAAGGGGAACATGACCAAGAAGGAGATCGACCTCACCATCAAGACCCTGATCGACGCCAAGAAGGCGGGCCAGTTCCGGAGCCTGTGGAAGGACTTCAACGAGAGCGTCAACCTGATGGCCTCGGGCGAGGTGGTGATCCAGTCGATGTGGTCGCCGGCGGTGACCGCGGTGCGCTCCAAGGGCATCGCCTGTGTGTTCCAGCCGCTGAAGGAGGGCTACCGCGCCTGGGCCGCGGGCTTCGGCCTGCCGGCGACGCTCTCGGGCAAGAAGCTCGACGGCGCCTACGAGTTCATCAACTGGTTCCTCGACGGCTGGGCCGGCGCCTACCTCAACCGCCAGGGCTACTACAGCGCCGTGCTCGAGACGGCGAAGGCGAAGATGGAGCCCTACGAGTGGGCCTACTGGATGGAAGGCAAGCCCGCCGCGCAGGACATCAAGTCGCCCAACGGCCAGGTGCTCGAGAAGGCAGGCAAGGTGCGCGACGGCGGCTCGTACGAGCAGCGCATGGGCGCGATCGCCTGCTGGAACGCGCTGATGGACGAGAACACCTACATGGTCCAGAAGTGGAACGAGTTCGTGGCGGCCTGAGCGCCACGCGCGGCACGGCCGGATGAAGGTCGAGGGGAACGGGCCGCCTGCGTGGCTGCAGGCGCTGCCGTTCGCCGCCGTCTTCCTGTTCTTCTTCATCGCCCCGCTCGTGCTGGTGGCGGCGGTGAGCCTGTGGCCGACCAGCGACTACGAGCTGCTGCCCGGCTTCACCTTCCAGAACTACGCGACCATCTTCGCCGGCTGCGCCAACCTGGCCGAGCCCTGCGTCACCCTCAAGACCTACTGGTCGACGCTCTCGTTCGCGCTCGAGACCTGGGCGGTGACGCTGCTGCTCGGCTTCGCCATCGCCTATTTCCTCGCCTTCCACGTGCGCTCGGCGACGATGCAGACGCTGCTGTTCGTGGTCTGCACGATCCCGTTCTGGACCTCGAACGTGATCCGCATGATCTCGTGGCTGCCGCTGCTCGGCAGGAACGGCCTGGTCAACCAGGGCCTGCTGTGGCTCGGCCTCGTCGACCGGCCGGTCGAGTGGATGCTGTTCTCCGGCTTCTCGGTCGTGCTGACCTTCGTGCACCTCTACACGATGTTCATGCTGGTGCCGATCTTCAACTCGATGATGCGGATCGACCGTTCGCTGCTCGAGGCTGCCGACGATGCCGGCGCCAGCGGCTGGCAGACGCTGTGGAACGTGGTGGTGCCGCTGTCGCGCACCGGCATCCTGATCGGCTCGATCTTCGTCATCACCATCGTCATGGGCGACTTCGTCACCGTCGGCGTCATGGGCGGCCAGCAGATCGCCTCGGTCGGCAAGATCATCCAGGTGCAGACCTCGTACCTGCAATTCCCGCTTGCCGCCGCCAACGCCGTCGTGTTGCTGGCCGTCGTTCTCCTGATCGTCGTGGCGCTCAATCGGCTCGTCGATCTTCGGCGCGAGCTCTAGCGATGCGCCTTCGCTCCCATCCGCAGACGCTGGATCAGGCCCGCTCGCGCCATCGGGTCGCCAAGGGCATGGGGTGGCCGACGGAGCGAAGTAAAGGAGGAGAGACGCGGCGTAGCCGCGGCTCGGGGGACATGAGCGGAGTCGGCCGCCCCGTGCTCTTGGCCAGCGTCAACCCGACATGAAATCCGAACCCAGACGCAAAGGCTTCTGGCCGCTCGCGACCGTCTTCGCGCTGTTCGTGCTGTTCCTCTACGGCCCGGTCTTCACGATCTTCGTCCTGAGCTTCCAGGGCCCCGACGGCGGCCTGACGTTTCCGATGCGCGGCCTCTCGCTGCACTGGTACGAGCGCCTCTGGGCGGGACTCGGCGTGGTCGACATCGGCGCGGCCTTGCGCCGCTCGCTGGCGCTCGGCGTCGTCGTGATGCTGCTGACCGTGCTGCTCTCGCTCGGCGCCGGGCTCGCCTTCCGCAAGAGGCTCCGCGGCGGCGACGTGCTGTTCTATGTGACGGTCGCCAGCCTGATCATGCCGTCGATCATCGTCTCGCTCGGCATCGGCCTGCAATTCCGCCTGATCGACGCCGGCGTGAAATGGGCCCTGGCCGCGCTCGGTGCCGAAGGGGCGCTCGAGGGCTACACGACCTCGCTCGGGCTCTTCACCTCGGGCCTGGGCGCGCACCTGACCTGGACATTGCCGTTCGGTCTGCTGATCATGTTCGCCGTGTTCAACCGCTTCAGCCCGGCCTACGAAGAGGCGGCGCGCGACCAGGGCGCGACGCCGTGGCAGGCCTTCGCCCACGTCGTCCTGCCGATGATCGCGCCCTCGGTCATCGGCATCGGCATGTTCGGCTTCACCCTCAGCTGGGACGAGATCGCGCGCTCGTCGCAGGCGATCGGCGACCTCAACACGTTGCCGCTCGAGCTCCAGGGCCTGACGACGACGGTCACCGATCCCGCCATCTACGCCCTGGGCACGGTGACGACCGCGATCTCGCTGGTGGTGATCGCCAGTGCGCTGGGCAGCGCCTGGTGGCTGCGCCGGCGCCGCGCCGGCCGGGCAGCCTGAGCCGGGCACGCCGTGCGGCAGCTTCTCGTCGTCAACCCGAACACCTCGGCGGCGGTGAGCGCCAGACTGCTGCGGTACGTGGCCGAGGCGGTCGCCGGCAGCGACGTGTCGCTGCGGGTGGCGACGGCGGGCTTCGGCGCCAGCTACATCAGCGACGAGCCGAGCTTCGCGATCGCCGCCCATGCTGCGCTCGACGCGGTCGCCCGCGACCACGAGGCGCACGGCCCGGCCGACGCGGTGCTGCTCGGCTGCTTCGGCGATCCCGGCATCGAGGCCCTGCGTGTGCTCACCGGCCGGCCGGTGGTCGGGCTCGCCGAGAGCTCGCTGCGCGACGCCGCGCGCTTCGGGCGATTCGCCGTCGTCACCGGCGGCACGGCCTGGAAGCCGATGCTCGAGCGGATCGCGCGGGCGCTCGGCTGGGGCGAGCAGCTGGCCCGCGTCGAGGTCCTTCCGGCCAGCGGCGCGCAGCTCGCCCTCGACCCGGAGCGGACGGTGCGCGAGCTGACCGAAGCCTGCCGCCGGGCCGCGGTCGGCGTCGACGCGGTCGTGCTCGGCGGTGCCGGCCTGGCCGGGCTGGCGCCGCGGATCGCCCCCGCGCTGGCCGTGCCGCTGATCGACAGCGTCACCGCCGGCAGTCTCGCGCTCCTCGCCGCCGCCGGCGTGCAGGCCACACCGGTGGCCGACCCGCCGGCGGCATCGGCCGAGTGGCAGGGCCTGTCGTCGCCGTTGTTGCGCCGCCTCGGCGGCGATGCCTGAGCGCGGCAAGGGCGACCGGCCGGACAGCCGCCCGCCGGGAGCGTGTCGGCGTTCACGAAGGCGCGGCGCCACGCCGCACGGCCGCCGCCTACATTGCCGTCTCGTCAGAAGGAAGGAGCACATGCGTCGGCGAATGCTCGCGCACCCGGTCGCCGGTCTCGTCGTCGCGTTGGCGTGCCTTCCTGTTTGCGCGCAGATCTACAAGTGCCCCGAAGGCAACGGCTTCACGCTGCAGCAGTCGCCCTGTGCCGGTCTCGGGCAAAGCGGCGGCCGACTGCTGGTGCTGCCGAACGGAAACCGGGGGCCGGTGGCGGTGGCCATGAGCGCCAGCGGCAGTGCCAGCGACGTGCCGAAGCTCGGTCGCGTGCTGGGCCGCACACCCTTGCCCTCCTCGGATATGGCCGCAAAGGCCAACTGAACGTAAAGTGTGCCCATCCATGATCAGGAGTCGGACATGACACGATCCTTCGTCGCTTTGCTCGCCGTTGCGGCCGCGGGCGCCTTGCCGGCGGCGGCTTCGGCCAGCTGCTACTTCGTCTACAGCGCCAAGAACGACCTGGTCTACCGCTCCACGATCTCGCCGGTCGACTTGTCGAAGCCGATCTCGGACGGCCTGCGCGGCCGGTTCGCCGGCGGCCATCTGGTGATGATCCCCGACGAGACCGGCTGCCCCGATCTGCTCGCCAATGGCGAAAGCCAGCTGTTCGCCACCCTCGGCTTCAGCAACAAGGGCGCCGGCGGCCGCTCGGCGGCGGCGATCGATGCCTCGCCGCTGTTCCAGAACAACGCCGGTGCCCGCCCGGGCGCCGATACCGTCGGTGCGGAAACGCCCTCGGACGTCAGCAGCCCGCAGCGCGGACAGCCGCGGCGAACCGGTTCGTCGCCGACCGCGCCGGCGTCGACCGCGCCGCGCAGCCCCTAGCTCTGCACCGCGATAGCGCCTGAGGCGGGGCGGCATCGCCCGCACGGGCGCCGCACGCCGACCGATGCATTCGCCCCTTCGCCTCCTCCTGATCGGCTCGACGCCGCAGCTCGCCTCGTTCGCGCAGCGACATTGCGCCCCGGGCTCGACGGCGTCGGCCGCGCTGTCGGCGACGCTGGCCGGCGCCGAAGCGATGCTCTGCGGCGATGTCCAGTACGACGCGATCGTTCTCGATGCCGCCGGCGTGGTCGTTGCCGCTGCCGAGGTCGAGGCGATCGCCGCCCGGGCCGCGCTCGTCGTGGTGGTGGTCGAGCCCGATGCCGAGCACACCCTCGGCTGGCTGCGCAGCGGTGCCGAGGACGTGCTCGGCCCGGACGAGCTGCTCGGGACGGCCGGCTGGCGCCGGCTGCGATTCGCGGTCGAGCGGCGCCGCCGCGGCGAAGGTCGCCAGCCGGCCTATGCCACCGACCCCGGCACCGGCCTGCCGCATCGCCGCCAGCTGGTGGAGCACCTGAGCCAGCTGCTCGCGCTGCGCGAGCGCGACCCCTCGCCGATGGCCGTGCTGGCCCTCAGGATCGAGTTGCCGGCCGGTGCGGCCGCCGAAGCGGAGCTTCTTTGCCGCAAGATCGCGGTCCGGTTGCGCGCCGGCGTCCGCGCGAGCGACGTCGTCGCGGCGATCGACGGCGAGAACTTCGCGGTGCTGCTCGGCACCCTGCTGACGCCGGCCGATGCGGCGCGGGTCGCCGAAAAGGTCGGCGCCGCGATCGCCGCACCGATCCAGGTGGGCGGCAGCGAGCACGCGGTGTCTGTCGCCCTCGGCATCGCCCACTATCCGCAGGACGGCAGCCAGGCCGAGCGGCTGCTCCGGCGGGCCCTCGCCCTGGCGGCGGTAGCCCCGGCGCTGACCCATGCCGGGCCCGCAGCGATCCAGGATTCGGCCGGCGACCTCCGGGTCGCCGCCAACGACGAAGCCTGAAGTCGCGGGACCTGCGGCCCCGCCGCCGGTCGGAGCCTGCGGTGGGCGACCCTCTGGCGCGGCCGTTACGGAGCGCCCGGGCCGACCTGAACGTCAGCCCCTACCATTGCGGCTTCGCCGCGCCCCGCGCTGCCTCTGCCTGCGAGACCCCTGCATCCCGATGAGAGCCGCTGAAATCCGTTCCACGTTCCTGAAGTTCTTCGCGTCGAAGGGCCACACCGTGGTCGCCTCCAGCCCGGTGGTGCCGGGCGACGATCCGACCCTGCTGTTCACCAACGCCGGGATGAACCAGTTCAAGGACGTCTTCCTCGGCTACGACAAGCGCCCCTACGTCCGCGCCGCGACCGCGCAGAAGTGCATCCGCGCCGGCGGCAAGCACAACGACCTGGAAAACGTCGGCTACACGGCGCGGCACCACACCTTCTTCGAGATGCTGGGCAACTTCAGCTTCGGCGACTACTTCAAGAAGGATGCGCTGAAGTACGCCTGGGAATTGCTGACCGAGGTCTACAAGCTGCCGAAGGACAAGCTCTGGGCGACCGTCTACGCCGAGGACGACGAGGCCTACGACATCTGGAGGAACGAGATCGGCCTGCCGGCCGAGCGGATTGTGCGCATCGGCGACAACAAGGGCGCGCGCTACGCATCGGACAACTTCTGGATGATGGGCGACACCGGCCCGTGCGGCCCGTGCTCGGAGATCTTCTACGACCACGGCCCCGAGGTCGCGGGCGGGCCGCCCGGCTCGGCGGAGCAGGACGGCGACCGCTACATCGAGATCTGGAACAACGTGTTCATGCAGTTCAACCGCGACGAGGCGGGGGTGATGCACAAGCTGCCCAAGCCCAGCGTCGACACCGGCATGGGCCTGGAGCGGCTGACGGCGGTGCTGCAGCACGTGCATTCGAACTACGAGATCGACCTGTTCGTGACCCTGCTGGCGGCGGCGAAGCAGCGTGTCGATGAAGCCGGTGCCGGCGACAGCGACAAGGACTCGCCATCTCTCAAGGTCATCGCCGACCACATCCGCGCCTGCACCTTCACCGTCGTCGACGGCGTGATCCCCGGCAACGAGGGCCGCGGCTACGTGCTGCGCCGGATCACCCGCCGGGCGATCCGCCACGGCTACAAGCTCGGCGCGAGGAAGCCGTTCTTCCACAAGCTGGTCGCCGGGCTGGCGGCCGAAATGGGCGATGCCTACCCGGAGCTTCGCCGCGAGCAGCAGCGCGCCACCGACGTCCTGCGCCAGGAGGAGGAGCGCTTCTTCCAGACGATCGCCAACGGGATGGAGATCCTGGAGGCGGCGATCGCCTCGCTGCCGGCCGCAGGCGCGGGCCGCGTCCTCGGCGGCGACATCGCCTTCAAGCTGCACGACACCTACGGATTTCCGCTCGACCTCACCGCCGACGTCTGCCGCGAGCGCGGCGTCGCCGTCGACACCGCCGGCTTCGAGGTGGCGATGGCGCGGCAGCGCGAGCAGGCCCGCGCCGCCGGCAAGTTCAAGGTCGCGCAGGGGCTGGAATACAGCGGCGCCACGACCGCCTTCCACGGCTACGAGCAGCTGTCCCGCGACGGCGCCACGGTGCTGGCGCTCTACGTCGACGGCAGCGTCGCGAGGTCCGCCCGGGCCGGCGACGACGCCGTCGTCGTCCTCGACCACACCCCGTTCTACGCCGAGTCGGGCGGCCAGGTCGGCGACACCGGCGAGTTGCGCAACGCGACCTCTCGCTTCCTGGTCGAGGACACGGTGAAGATCCAGGCCGCGGTCTTCGGCCACGAAGGCCGCATCGTCGAGGGCGAGATCAAGGTCGGCGACCGGCTCGATGCCCGGGTCGACGTCGAGCGTCGTGCCCGCACGGTGCGCAACCACAGCGCTACCCACCTGATGCACAGGGCCCTGCGCGAGGTGCTGGGCGAGCACGTGCAGCAGAAGGGCTCGCTGGTCGATGCCGAGCGCACCCGCTTCGACTTCGTGCACAACGCGCCGCTGACCGACGAGCAGATCCGAAAGGTCGAGCAGCTCGTCAACGCCGAGATCCTGCAGAACCATGCGACGAACGCCCGCGTCATGCCGATCGACGAGGCGCAGAAGCTCGGGGCGATGATGCTGTTCGGCGAGAAGTACGGCGACGAAGTCCGGGTGCTCGACATCGGCTCGAGCCGCGAGCTCTGCGGCGGCACGCATGTGCAGCGCACCGGCGACATCGGCCTGTTCAAGATCGTCGCCGAGAGCGGCGTCGCCGCCGGCGTGCGCCGGGTCGAGGCGGTCACCGGCGAGAACGCGCTCGCCTACCTGCAGGCGCTCGAAGGCACGGTGCAGCGCCTCGCCGGGGCGCTGCGCTCGGCGCCGGCCGAGGTCCCGGCCCGGGTCGGCCAGGTGCTGGAGCATGTGAAGGCGCTGGAGAAGGAACTGGCGGCGGTGAAGGGCCGCCTCGCCTCGTCGCAGGGCGGCGACCTCGCCGCCCAGGCGGTCGACGTCAAGGGCCTGAAGGTGCTCTCCGCCCGGCTCGACGGCGCCGACGCCAAGACGCTGCGCGACACCCTCGACAAGCTCAAGGACAAGCTGAAGACCGCGGTCGTGGTCCTGGCCGCGGTCGAGGGCGCGAAGGTGCAGATCGCCGCCGGCGTCACCGCCGACAGCATCGGCCGGGTGAAGGCCGGCGACCTGGCCAACTTCGTCGCCGCGCAGGTCGGCGGCAAGGGCGGCGGCAAGGCCGACATGGCGATGGCCGGCGGCACCGATCCGTCTCGCCTGGCAGAAGCGCTGGCCTCGGTGGCCGGCTGGGTGGGGGAGCGGGCTTGAATCCCGATGCGGCGATGGACATGCTCTTCCTCGAAGGGCTGGAAGTGCCGTGCCGCGTCGGCTGCACCGATCCGGAACGGGCCACGCCGCAGTCGCTGCGCGTCGGCGTGCGCCTTTACTGCGGCTCGCTGCGCGAGGCCGGCGTCGCCGACGACCTGGAGCAGACCGTCGACTACCGCCTCGCCGGCGACATGATCGACGCGGTGCAGGGCCGGGAGTACCTGCTGATCGAGCGCGTCGCCGAGGAGCTCGCGCAGGTGGCGCTCCGGAACCCGCTGGTGCACCACGTCACCGTCTCGGTGAAGAAGCGGCCGCCGGTGCAGGGCCTCGAATGGGCGGGGGTGCAGATCACGCGGGGCCGATGAAGGTCGTCAGCAACACCGCGATCTCCCTCGACGGGCGCATCAACACGCGCGAGCGCCGCTTCGCCTTCTTCGGCAGCGAGCGCGACCATGCGCGCATGAGCCGGCTGCGTGCCGAGGCCGACGCGGTGCTGGTCGGCGGCGCGACCTTCCGCAACTGGCCGCATCCGGCGCTGCCCGATGCCGCCGATCGGGCGATCTTGCGTGGCCGGCCATGGAACGTGGTCGTCAGCCGCTCGCTCGATCTGCCGCTGGAGGCCGATTTCTTCACCGAGCCGGCGACCCGGCCGCTGCTCCTCGCCCGGGCGGCCTCGCTCGCCGGCCGGAAGCTGCCCGCCGGTGCCGAGGCCGAAGGCTGGGCCGGCGAGGGCGACCTGCCGATCGGCTGGATCCTCGGGCAGTTGGCCCGGCGCGGCGTCGAGCATCTCCTGGTCGAGGCCGGCGGCGACCTGCTGTTCCAGTTCATCGCCGCCGACGCGATCGACGAGATTTACCTGACTCTGTGCCCGCTGGTCGTCGGCGGCGACGCGCCGAGCCTCGCCGACGGTCCCGGCTTCGACCTCGCCGAGCTGCGCCGCTTCCGCCTGGTCACGGCCGAGCCGGTCGGCGACGAGGTGTTCCTGCATTACGAGGCGATCAGGAAAGGAGCGGGCCGATGACGATCACGATCCGCCGCGCCACGCCGGCCGATGCCGCCGGATACGCCCGCATCATGGGCGACCCGGCGATCTATCCCGGCCTGATGCAGCTGCCGTTCAACAACGAGCACCAGTGGCGCGAGCGCCTGACCGAAAGCACCGCCGCGGGCAAGGTCGACCTGATCCTCGTGGCCGAGCGCGACGGCGCCATCGTCGGCAACAGCGGCCTGCATCCGCTGGCGCTGCCGCAGCAGGTGCGCCGCCGCCACGCGGCGATGCTCGGCATCGCCGTCGCCCCCGAGGCGCAAGGTCAGGGCGTCGGCACGGCGCTGATGCAGGCGATGTGCGACTACGCCGACCGCTGGCTCGGCCTGCTGCGGCTCGAGCTCACCGTTTACGTCGACAACGCCCGGGCGATCACGCTCTATCGCAAGTTCGGCTTCGAGATCGAGGGACGGTTTCGCGGCTATGCGATGCGCGACGGCCAGCTCGTCGATGCGTTCCCGATGGCCCGGATCCATCCGGCGCCGCCGACCATCGCTCCTCGTCCGGCGGATGCCGGCGATCTTCCGGCGTGAGGATCGCGCGCGCGCTCGCGCTCTGCCTCGCGCTGGCGGCTTCAGCCGGCGCCGGGGCCCAGGAGCGGGTCTCGTTTCCCAGTCTCGACGGCGCGGCCAATGCGCCGGTCGTCCTCACCGGTTTGTGGTTTGCGGCCACCAACGCCAGCCCGGGCGCGCCGGCACCGGCGGTGGCGCTGTTCCACGGCTGCGGTGGCGCCTTCGACCGGCGCGCCCAGCTGTCGAAGCGCCTGCAGGACTACGCCGTGCTCTTCAACCGCGCCGGCTATTCGGCCCTGGTGGTGGACTCGCTGACGCCGCGCTACGAGGTCGAGCTCTGCACCCAGCGCAGCGGCTCGCGGCGCGTGACTCAGTCGAACCGCCGCCTCGACGCCCTCGGCGCCGTCGCCTACCTGGCCGAGCGGGCCGATGTCGATCCGCGGCGCATCGGCCTGGTCGGCTGGTCGAACGGCGGCAGCACGGTGCTCGCGGCGACCAACCTGCGCCATCGGGACGTCGCCGCGGCGCTGGTGCAGCCGGCCTTCGCCGTCGCCTTCTATCCCGGCTGCGAAGCCGACCTGAAGCGCGGCTATGAGGCGGTGGCGCCGCTCCTGATGCTGGTCGGCCAGGCCGACGACTGGACTGCGGCGGCGCCGTGCCGCGCCCTGGCGCGGGAAGCCGGCGGCGTGCCCCCGGAGATCGAGGGCTATGCCGGCGCCTATCACGGCTTCGACAGCGATCAGCCGGTGCGGCTGCGCAAGGATGTGCCGAACGGCGTCAATCCCGGCCAGGGCGTCCACGTCGGCGGTAACGCCGCGGCCTGGCGCGCGTCGCAGGCCCGGTTGCTCGAGTTCATCGGCCGTCATCGATCGCCGTGATCGAGACGGCGGTCGTAACGCCGGCCGGCCGCCGCATCGCCACCGCGGCGCCGGCGAGCATCGTCGCCGCGCCGACGAGCTCGCGCCAGCCGATGCTCTCGCCGAACGCCAACGCGCCGGCGGCGAGCGCGACCACCGGCGAGACGAAGGCATAGAGTCCGGCGCGAAACGCGCCCCAGACGCGAAGCAGGCGCAGGTAGATCGAGTAGCCGACGATGGTGCCCAGGAGCGAGACCGCGAGCAGCGCCGCGACGAGCTTCGGCGTCAGCAGGGCGCGAAAGGTCGCGGCCGTGACCGTCTCGAAGGCCAGGCTCAAGGCGGCGAGGGCGAGCACGCCGACGATCGCCTGCGCGGTCGTGAGCTGCAGCGGCGCGAGGGTCTGCAGCAGCGGCCGCGACAGCACCGCGCCGAGGCAGTAGCAGAAGGTGCCGGCGACGATCGCCGCCACGCCCAGCCACTCGCCGCGGCCGCCGCCGAAGCCGGCGTTGCGCCAGAACACGAGCAGCAAGCCGGCGCTGCCGAGCAGCAGCGCCACGGCGTGGCGCCAGCCGGCCTTCTCCTGGCCGGTGAGGACCGAGAGGCCGAGCAGCCCGACCGGGATCAACGCCAGGTTCACCAGGCCGGCGACGCCGGAGGCGACCGTCTGCATGCCCCAGAACAGGAGGCCGTAGGTGCCGGCGTTGACAAGCAGGCCGGAGACGACGACCCGGCGGCGCAGCGCCGGCGCGAAGGCGGCGCCGAAGCCGCGCACGAAGGCGGCGAGACAGGCGATCGCGACCACGAACCGGGCCGTGGCGAAGAAGAGCGGCGGCGTGTCGCTCACCCCGGCCTTGGCCGCGATCCAGGTCGAGCCCCAGATCAGCGACATGACGGCGAACAGCAGGTAATTGCTGCTGCCGCCGGCACGCGCCCCGGCGGCAGGCGTCACGGAAGAAGGGGTGGCACGCGATGCTCGGCAGGCACGGCTCAGGCGGCCGCGCGAAAGACCGCGAACCAGTCGTTCGCGTCGGTCCAGGCCTGCGGATTGCGAAAGCCGGCATCGCGCAGCAGCGAGGCGAAGCCCTCGACCGTGTACTTGTAGGAGTTCTCGGTGTGGATGCGCTCGCCCGCGGCGAAGCGCCGCTCGCCGCCCGGCCAGCGCACCACCAGCGCCTGGCGCGCCTCGAGGTGCATCTCGATCCGCGATGCGGCCTCGTCGTAGAAGGCGACGTGCCGCCACTGCCGCGGCGCGAAGTCGCTGCCGATGGCAGCGTCGAGGTGGCGCAGCGCGTTGAGGTTGAACGCCGCGGTGACGCCGAGGGCGTCGTCGTAGGCGGCCTCGAGCACGGCGCGCGGCTTCACCAGGTCGACGCCGATCAGGAGGCTGCCGCCGGCGGCGCGGGCATGGATCCGGCGCAGGAAGGCGTAGGCCTCGTCGCGGGTGAAGTTGCCGATGCTCGAGCCGGGATAGAAGAAGAGCGGCGTGCCGCCTGCGAGCAGGTCGGCCGGCAGGTCGAGGCCGGCGGAGAAGTCCTGGCCGAGGCCGATCACGTCGAGCTGCGGATGCTGCCGCTGCACCTGGCGCAAGGCCTCGCGCAGGAACTCGACCGAGACGTCGACCGCGATGTAGCGCTTCGGCTCCAGCACCGGGAACAGGCTCACGGCCTTGGCGCAGTTGCCGGCGCCGAGATCGACCAGGATCGAACCGGTGCCGAACGCCGCGCGCATCTCGGCGCCGCGGGCGGCGAAGATCGCCGCTTCGGTGCGGGTGGGGTAGTACTCGGTCAGCTCGGTGATCGCCTCGAACAGCCGCGAGCCGAGGGCGTCGTAGAAGTACTTCGGCGCGATGCTCGGCCGGGGCGAGAGCAGGGCGGCGCGTGCCGCTTCCGGCCCGGCGTCGGCGACGGCGCTCTGGAAGAAGCGCGGTGATCTGGAATCGGTCATCGTGGCCTTTCGGTCAGCGGGCGGGTCCGGTAGCGCAGGCCCGACACCATATCGCGGTATCGCCCAGAATGCAGGGATGCGCCCGCCGAACGCTTCACCGCCTGTCACCCGCCGTCGCGCGCTTGGCGTTGCCGCGGTGGCCGGTGCTTCGCTCTGCCTGACGGGCCGCGCGGTCGCGGCACACACCATCAAGGCTTGGCCCGCGGCAAGGCCCGTGCCCGAGCTCGAGGTCGCCGACCTGGACGGCAAGCCCTGGAAGCTGGAAGCACATGCCGGCAAGGTGGTCGTGCTCAACTTCTGGGCCACCTGGTGCGAGCCCTGCCGGCTGGAGATGCCGTCGCTCGATGCCATGGCGCTGAAGCTGAAGCCGCAGGGGCTGGTGGTCTGCGCCATCAACTACAAGGAATCGGCGGAGGTGATCCGCCAGTTCCTCGAGCGCATGCCGTTCAAGGCGACGATTCTGCTCGATCCCGACGGTGACGCCGCCAGCGACTGGACGCCGCGGGTCTTCCCCAGCACCGTGCTGATCGGCCGCGACGGCAAGCCGAGCTCGATCGTCGTCGGCGACCTCGACTGGATGGGCAGCGTCGCCAAGGGACTGCTCGAGCCGCTGCTGGCCGCGCGCAAGGCCTGAAGCGCGGGCCGGCGACCGCATCGATAATCGCGCCCCAGTGGCTTCCCCCGAACCGACGCCTTCGTCCTCCGCGCTCTCGAGCCGGCACATCGTGCTCGGCCTCTCGGGCGGCATCGCCTGCTACAAGGCGGCCGAGCTGGTGCGCGAGCTGGTCAAGGCCGGCGCGACGGTGCAGGTGGTGATGACCGAGGCGGCCGAGCACTTCATCACCGCGGTGACCCTGCAGGCGCTTTCCAACCGCCCCGTGTTCACCAGCCAGTGGGATGCGCGCGACCACAACAACATGGCGCACATCAACCTGACGCGCGAGGCCGACGCCATCCTGATCGCCCCGGCGAGCGCCGACTTCATCGCCAAGCTCATCCACGGCCGCGCCGACGAGCTGCTGTCGCTGGCCTGCCTGGCGCGGCCGATCGAGCGCTGCCCGCTGCTGGTGGCGCCGGCGATGAACCGGGAGATGTGGGCGCATCCGGCGACCCAGCGCAACTTCGCCCAGCTCAGCGCCGATGGCACCACCGTGCTCGGCCCGGGCAGCGGCGACCAGGCCTGCGGCGAGATCGGCGACGGCCGGATGCTCGAGGCGGCCGAGCTGCGCGACGCGCTGATCGCCTTCTTCCAGCCGAAGCTGCTCGCCGGCAAGCGTGTCCTCGTCACCGCCGGCCCGACCTTCGAGCCAATCGATCCGGTGCGCGGCCTGACCAACCGGTCGAGCGGCAAGATGGGGTTCGCGATTGCCCGCGCCGCCGCCGATGCCGGCGCCGACGTGACCTTGATCGCCGGCCCGGTGAGCCTGGACACGCCGCGCGGCGTGACCCGGCTCGATGTCACCACCGCGGTCGAGATGCACGACGCGACCCTCGCGGCGGCGCCGTCGTGCGACGTCTTCGTCGCCACCGCCGCGGTCGCCGACTGGCGCGTCGCCGGCGTCGCCGAGGCGAAGATCAAGAAGGCCGAGGGCCGGGCCGTGCCGAGCTTCGAGCTGGTCGAGAACCCGGACATCCTGGCCGCCGTCGCGCGCCTGCCGAAGCCGCCGTTCTGCGTCGGCTTCGCCGCCGAGAGCAACGACCTGGTGAAGCATGCGCGCGAGAAGCTGGCGAAGAAGAGGGTGCCGCTGATCGTCGCCAACCTCGGGCCGCAGACCTTCGGTCGCGACGACAATGCACTCACCCTGGTCGATGCGAACGGCGAGCGCGAGCTGGCCCGGGCCGACAAGCTGGCGCTGGCCCGCCAGCTGGTCGCCGAGATCGCGGCGCGGCTGCCGCGCGGCGCCTGAGCCGGCCGATGCGAACACCGATCGACGTCCGCATCCTCGATCCGCGCATGGCCGGGCAGATGCCCGCCTATGCGACCGCCGGCAGCGCCGGCCTCGACCTGCGCGCCTGCCTCGAGGCGCCGCTCGTGCTGGCCCCCGGCGAGGCGCAGCTGATCCCCACCGGCCTGGCGATCCACATCGCCGATCCGGGCCTGGCGGCGATGATCCTGCCGCGCTCGGGGCTCGGCCACAAGCACGGCATCGTCCTCGGCAACCTGGTCGGCCTGATCGACGCCGACTACCAGGGACCGCTGATGGTGAGCTGCTGGAACCGTTCCGCCGCGGCCTTCACCGTGCAGCCGTTCGAGCGGATCGCCCAGCTGGTGATCGTGCCGGTGGTTCAGGCGGAGTTCCGGGTGGTCGAATCGTTCGATGCCAGCGCGCGCGGCAGCGGCGGCTTCGGCTCGACCGGCCGCTCGTGAAAATGGCTGAGCGGCAGACGTGCCTGGGCGCGCGGATATCGACCTGCCGTCACAATTCAAGGTTGTGAAAAAACCGCTCGTCCTGGGAATCGCCGGCGTTGCCGTCGTTGCCGCGGCCGCCGCCGCCTTCATGTTGACACGCGGCGCAGCAACGGGCGATGCCGCGCTCGCCGCGGGCACGCCCGGTGCCCCCGGCTCGGCCGCATCGGGCAGCGGCGGGCCGCCGGTCAGCGTCACGCTGGTCACGGTGCAGAAGCGCGACGTCGACGTGATGCTCGACGCCACCGGCACGGTGACCGCGCTGAACAGCGTCGAGATCCGGCCGCAGATCGCAAGCACGATCACCAAGGTGCACATCCGCGAAGGCCAGTTCGTCAGCGCCGGCCAGCTGCTGTTCACGCTCGACGCGCGCAACGACGAGGTCAACGTGACCAAGGCGAGGGCGCAACTCGCCAAGGACCAGGCAGCGCTGGCCGATGCGCAACGCCAGCTGGCGCGCAGCAAGGACCTGTTTGCCCAGAACTTCATCTCGCAGGGCGCGGTCGACACCAATCAGACGCTGGTCGAGTCGCAGCAGGCCGTGGTCGCTTCCGACCGCGCCGCGATCGAGGCGGCGCAGGTGGGCCTGTCGTACAGCCGGATCACCGCACCCGCCGCGGGCCGGGCCGGTGCGATCAACGTCTTCGCGGGCAGCTTCATTCAGCCGAGCGGGGCGTCGCTGGTGACCATTACTCAGCTCGACCCGATCGCGGTCGCCTTCAGCCTGCCGCAGCGCAACCTCGGCCAGGCGCTGGCAACCCTGCGCGACGGCGGCGGCAAGGTGACCGCGTCGTTTCCCGAGGCCGGCGGCACGGCGGTCGGCAAGCTCCTGTTCGTCGACAACACGGTCGATGCCGGCTCGGGCACGGTGCGGGTCAAGGCCGAGTTCGCGAACAAGGACGAGCGGCTGTGGCCCGGCGCCTTCGTGACCATCCGCCTGGCGGTGCAGTCGCTGAAGGGCGCGAGCGTGATTCCCCAGGCGGCGATCATCCAGTCGCCGCGCGGCAAGATGGTCTACGTGGTGGACGCCGGCAACAAGGCCTCGCCACGGCCGGTCGAAGTGCTCTATGCCGAGGGCGTCGATGCTGCGGTCACCGGCCTGCGCGCCGGCGAGCGCGTCGTCCTCGACGGGCGGCAGAACCTGCGTCTGGGCGCCACGGTGGTCGAGCGTGCGGCGACCGAAGGGGGAGGGCGCGGCAAGCGCGGCACGGCCGCTTCCGGCGGCGCGGGGTCGGCGCCCGCGGCAAGCGCTTCGGCGACCCCTGCGGTCTGATCTGATCTCCCCGGGAGAGCGGCCATGAACCTGTCCGAGCTCTTTATCCGCAGGCCGGTCCTGACGGTGCTGCTCAACGCCGCCATCGTCGTCGCCGGCGCGATCGCCCTGAACAAGATCCCGGTCGCGGCGCTGCCCAGCTACAACACGCCGGTCATCAACGTCTCGGCGCAGCTGCCCGGCGGCAGCCCCGAGACGATGGCGACCTCGGTCGCGCTGCAGCTCGAGAAGCAGTTCCAGACCATCCCCGGCCTCAACGTCATCAGCTCGAGCAACACGCTCGGTGCGACCTCGGTGACGCTCGAGTTCGACCAGGGCCGCGACATCGATGCCGCCGCGGTCGACGTCCAGGCGGCGCTGCTGCGCGCCGCACGCCAGCTGCCGATCGAGATGACGGTGCCGCCGGCGTATCGCAAGGTCAACCCGGCCGACTCGCCGGTGCTCTTCCTCGCGATGACCTCGCCGTCGCTCAGCCTCTCGGACCTGAACGACTTTGCCGAGCACCTGATCTCGCCGACCTTGTCGACGCTCGACGGCGTCGCCCAGGTCAACATCTACGGCCAGAAGCGCTTCGCCGTGCGCGTGCGCGTCCAGCCCGACGCCCTCGCGGCGCGCAACATCAGCCTCGACGAGCTGACCAAGGCGCTCAGCGCGGCCAACGCGAACACGCCGGTCGGCACACTCGAAGGTCCGGCGCAGACGCTCACGCTGCAGGCGAACCGGCAGCTGCGCAACGCCGCCGAGTTCGCCGAGCTGATCGTCAGCAGCAAGGGCGGCAACACGGTGCGGCTGAGGGAGGTCGCGACCGTCGAGGACAGCTACGAGACGGTCAAGACCGCGGCCTCTTTCAATGGCGAGACATCGATCTCGCTCGGCATCCTGCGCCAACCCGACGCCAACACCGTCAAGGTCGTCGACGCGGTGCGCGCCAAGCTCGCCGATTTCCAGTCGCAGCTGCCGCAGTCGGTTCGCCTGTCGCCGGTGAACGATCGCTCGATCTCGATCCGCGACGCGCTGCACGACGTCACGCTGACGATGATGGGGACGATCGTGCTCGTCGTGCTCGTCATCTTCCTGTTCCTGCGCCGCTTCGTCGCGACCGCGATTCCGACGCTGTCGCTGCCCGTCTCGCTGGTCGGCGCGGTCTCGCTGCTCTGGGCGTTCGGCTACACGATCGACAACGTCTCCTTGCTCGGCCTGACGCTTGCGGTCGGCCTGGTCGTCGACGACGCGATCGTCATGCTCGAGAACATCATGCGCCACGTCGAGAACGGCGAGCCGCCGTTCCAGGCGGCGCTGCGCGGCTCGCGCGAGGTCGGCTTCACCATCATCTCGATCTCGAGCTCGCTGGTCGCGGTGTTCATCCCGATCTTCTTCATGCCGGGCGTGATCGGCCTGCTGTTCCACGAGTTCGCGGTCATCGTCGGCCTGGCGATCGTCGCCTCGGCATTCGTCTCGCTCACCCTGGTGCCGATGCTGGCGAGCCGCTTCATCAAGGACGAGGCGCATGCCAGGCGGCCCGGTGCGCTCGTCCGCTCGTTCGAGCGCGGCTTCAACGCCATGCTCGCCGCGTACACGCGCTCGCTCGACGTCGCCCTGCGCCACCGGGGCCTCGTGCTTCTGGTCGCCTTGCTCACCTTCGTCGCCACGGCGTGGCTCTTCATCACCATTCCCAAGGGCTTCTTCCCGCAGGAAGACATCGGCCAGATACGGATCTCGACCGAGGCGGCCGAGGACATCTCGTTCCCGGCGATGGTCGCGCTGCAGAACCGCGTCGTCGATGTGCTGCGCGCCGACCCGGCGGTGGCGAGCATCAACTCGTTCAACGGCTCCGGCGGCCCGAACTCCTCGCAGAACGTCGGGCGCTTGTTCATCAATCTGAAGCCGCGCTCGGAGCGGCCGCCGATGACCGCCGTCATCGAGGGGCTGCGCAAGAAGATGCGCGAGGTGCCAGGCATCAGCGTCTACATGCAGCCGATCCAGAACCTGCAGCTCGGCGGCCGGCCGAGCAAGGCGCAATACCAATACGTGCTGCAGAGCGTGCAGGCCGGCGAGCTCAACGACTGGGCGCTGCGCCTGCAGGAGCGGATGCGCAGCGACCCGCTGTTCCGCGACGTGACCAGCGACTCGCAGCTGCGCGCCCTGCAGGCATCGCTGAAGATCGACCGCGACCGGGCGAACACGCTTGGCGTGTCGATCGACTCGATCCGCTCGGCCCTCTACAGCGCCTTCGGCGAGCGCCAGGTGTCGACGATCTACACACCGGTCGACAGCTACCAGGTGATCATGGAAGTCACGCCCGGCGCCAAGCAGGACGAGAGCGCGTTCACCAACATCTACGTGCGCTCGTCGACCGGCGCGCTCGTGCCGCTGTCGAGCTTCGCGACCGTCGAGCGCTCGGTCGGGCCGACCGCGATCAACCACGTCGGCCAGTTGCAGGCGGTGACGGTGTCGTTCAACCTCGCCCCGGGCGCCGCGCTCGGCGATGCAACGGCGAATATCGAGAAGTACCGCGACCAGATCCGCATGCCGTCGTCGGTCATCACGACCTATGGCGGCGACGCCGCCGTGTTCAAGAGCTCCCAGGGCAGCCAGGCGATCCTGATCATCTCGGCCTTGCTCGTCATCTACGTGCTGCTCGGCGTGCTCTACGAGAGCTACGTCCACCCCTTGACGATCCTCGCCGGCCTGCCCTCGGCGGCAGTAGGAGCGCTGCTGACGCTGAAGCTTTTCGACCAGGACCTGACCCTGATCGCGACCATCGGCATCCTGCTGCTGATCGGCATCGTCAAGAAGAACGCGATCATGATGATCGACTTCGCCCTCGACGCGCAGCGCGTCCACGGCATGGCGCCCACCGAGGCGATCCGCGAGGCCTGCGTGCTGCGCTTCCGGCCGATCATGATGACGACCCTGGCGGCGCTGATGGGCGCCTTGCCGATCGCCCTCGGCCTGGGCGCCGGCGCCGAGCTGCGCCAGCCGCTCGGCCTCGCCGTCGTCGGCGGCCTGATCTTCTCGCAGGCGATCACGCTCTACATCACGCCGGTGATCTACCTCGCCCTCGACCGCTTCAGCGGCAAGGGACCGGTGACGACGCCCGAAGGCGGCGTCGCCGCGGCGACGAAGCTCGCCGAGACCTGAGCGCGCCGGCGCGACCGGCTAGTGCAGGCGGCTGCCGGGCGGCGGCGCCGCGAGCACGCTGACCGCCGAGCTGCCGACGCTGCCCGCCTCGACCTCCTCCTCGGTCGCCTCGCGCACGTCGCGCACCACCAGCGCCAGGCGCAGGCCGATGCCGGCCAGCGGATGGTTGCCGTCGAGCACGACGTGCTGCGGGTAGACCTCGGTCACGGTGTAGATCGCGTCGGCCTGCAGGCCGGGCGTCTTCGCCCCGGGCGGCGGCCCGTCGAACTGCATGCCGGGCTCGACCTCCGCCGGAAAGAGACTGCGTTCCTCGAAGAACACCAGGTCCGGGTCGTAGTCGCCGAAGGCATGCTCGGGCTCGAGGTGAAGCGTCGTCGAGAAGCCGGTTTCCTGGCCGGCGAGGGCTTCCTCGACCTTGGCGAGCAGGTCGTCGCCGCCGTAGAAGAACTCGAGCGGCTCGGCCAGCTCGTCGATCTCCGCACCCTGGGCGTCTTCGAGGCGCCAGGTCAGGGTGACGACGCATGGGGCGCTGATCTGCATCGAACGATCATCGCACAATGAATCATGGACATTGAACGGCCGACGGCGCTGCTCGGCGGGCTGACACCCGCCGCTTTCATGCGCCGGCACTGGCAGAAAAAGCCCCTGCTGGTGCGAGCGGCTTTGCTCGATCCCCTGCCCGGACTCGACCGGCGGCGGCTCTTTGCCCTGGCGGCCCGCGACGACGTCGAATCGCGGCTCGTGATCCGCGCCGGCGAGCGCTGGTCGCTGCGCGCCGGGCCGGTCGCCCGCCGCGCCTTGCCGTCGCTGGCGACGCCGGGCTGGAGCCTGCTGGTGCAGGGCGTCGACCTGCACGACGACGCGGCCCATGGCCTGCTGCAGCGCTTCCGCTTCGTGCCCGATGCACGGCTCGATGACGTCATGGTCTCGTATGCCAGCGATGGCGGCGGGGTCGGCCCGCATATCGACTCCTACGACGTGTTCCTGCTGCAGCTCGCCGGGCGGCGGCGCTGGCGCATCGGCCGGGTGGCGCGGCCGCGGCTGCGCGACGACGTGCCGCTGAAGATGCTGGCCGGATTCAAGGCCACCGAGGACTGGCTGCTCGAGCCCGGCGACATGCTCTACCTGCCGCCGGGCTGGGGCCACGACGGCATCGCCGATGGCGACTGCCTCACCGCCTCGATCGGCTTTCGTGCCCCGGACGCCGCCGGCCTCGCCGCCGATGCCTTGCAGCGGCTGGCCGACGCGGCGCTCGATGCGATCGAAGACGGAGGCACCGCGGGCAGTGCCCGCAATCCGCTCTACACCGACCGGGGGCAAGCGGCGACGCCGTCGCCGGCTCGCATCCCCGGCTCGCTGCAGCGTTTTGCCGCTACGGCGATCGCGCGGGCCACGGCCGACGCGCGGGCCCGGCGGCGGGCGCTCGGCGAGGCGCTGAGCGAGCCGAAGCGGGAGACCTGGTTCGAGCGCGCGGCGCCGGCCCGGCTCGTCGGCGCCGTCGTTCTCGACCGGCGAAGCCGAATGCTCTACGACGACACCCACGTCTTCCTCAACGGCGAGGCTTTTCGTGCCCGCGGCCGGGATGCCACACTGATGCGCGCCTTCGCCGATGCCCGCCGCCTCGAGCCGGCCGCGCGCGGCCGCCTGAGCGCGGAGGCTCGCGGGCTGCTCGAACGCTGGGCCGAGGCCGGATGGTGCCGAAGCGAACGAGAACGAGCAGGAGACAGCGATGAATGAAGACAAGCTGAGCCAGATCGCCACGAGGAGCGAGTTCCACGAGGCCATCCGCGCCGGCCTGGCCCAGGCGGCGGACGCGGACGCGAACGAGATCTGCCTCGTCGATCCCGACTTCCAGGACTGGCCGCTCAACGAGCGCGCGGTGGTCGAGACGCTGGCCCGCTGGGCGGCCGCGCGGCGCAAACTGCTGCTGTTCGCGCACAGCTTCGACGCGCTGCCGCGCAGCGCACCGCGCTTCGCCGACTGGCGCCGGCAGTGGTCGCACATCGTCCAGTGCCGGACCGACCCGGACCTGGAGGTCCAGCAGGTGCCGACGCTGATGCTGGTGCCGGGAGAGATCGCGGTGCAGCTGCTCGATCCGGTCCGGCACCGCGGCACGGTCTCGGGCCGGGCGAGCGACCAGGTTCAATGCCGCGAAGCGATTGACGCGCTTTTGCAACGGTCCGTTGAAGCCTTCCCTCCGACGACCCTGGGCCTCTAGGGAACACCCTAGAGACGCCTATAATCGTGGGCTAGGCATTGGAATGCCTTCTGCTTTCCTTGTCTTCCCACGATGGGGCTCCTCCCGAGAGGGTTCCCACGATAGCCCGGTCAATTTCACGAACCCCAAGTCCCCGAGGAGAACTATGAAAACCGCTCTGCTGATGGTCACGCTCGCCGCTGCCGTTTCCTTCGCCGCCTGCTCCAAGAAGGAAGAAACGACGACCACCACGACCACCCCGGCCCCGGCGACGACCACCGTCGTCACGCCGGCGCCGGCCGACACGGCCTCGGCCGCGACCTCGTCGATGATGGCTGCTTCGTCGGCTGCGGATGCCGCCTCGTCGGCCGCCACCGCCGCGACGATGGCCGCGAGCGCCGCCTCGAAGTAATTCGAGCGCTCGCGCAAACGCGAGGGCCGTCCACGGGCGGCCAAAGCGAAGGCCGCCCTCGGGCGGCCTTTTGCATGGGGCGATCGATCCCGCTGCGGGTCCGGGCCTCAGCCGAGCTGCAGCCAGTCGAAGCCCGCCAGCGGATCGGCGACGACGATCGCCTCGCCCGCGCCGCCGAAGCATGCGGCCAGCGCGGTGCGCGCCAGATCCGGCCGGTTGTTCTCCCGGCTCAGATGGGCGGCGACGACGTGCTGCAGGCGGGCGCTGGCGCAGCGCGCCAGGATCTCGGCGGCGGTGGCATTGCTGAGGTGGCCGAAGCGCCCGCCGATCCGCGCCTTGAGCGACGGCGGATAGCGCGAGGTCGCCAGCATCGCGGCGTCGTGATTGCACTCGAGGACGATCGCGTCGCAGCCGGCGACGTGCTCGATCATGTGCGCGGTGATCGAGCCGAGGTCGGTGAGCACGACCAGCCGCATGCTGCCGTCGCCGCAGCGCAGCTGCAGCGGCTCGGCCGCATCGTGGGCGACGGTGAAGGGATGGACCTCGATGTCGCCGATCGCGATCGGCTCGGCGTCGCGCGCGAAGCGCAGCGTCGCCGGCGCGCCGAAGCCGCCGGTGGCCCGCCAGGTGCCGCGACTCATCCACAGCGGCAGCTGCTCGCGCTCGGCCAGCGCCAGGGCGCAGCCGATGTGATCACCGTGCTCGTGGGTCACGAACACGGCGTCGAGATCCGAGGCCGCGAGGCCGGCGCGGGCCAGCCGGGCATCCAGCTCCTTCAGCGAGAAGCCGGCGTCGACCAGCAGGCGCGTGGTCGTGATGCCGCTCGATGCCTCGACGACGGTGGCGTTGCCACCGCTGCCGCTGCCGATGCTGCGAAAGCGGATCACGCGCTGCCGTGTCTGCGCCGCCCCTCGCCGTTCACTTCAGCAGGTCGTCGAGGAGCAGGCTGATGATCCGCTTGCCGGCTTCGCCGCCTTCCGGCTTGCCCTGCGAATCGAGGACGGCGACGGTGCTGACGGCTGTGCCTTCGGGGGTGACCTTGACCCGATACTTGGCCAGGCCGGCGGCCTCGTCCTTCTTGCCAAAGGTGAACAGCTTGGCGAAGAAGTTGGGCTCCTCGCGGCCGGCGAAGGCCGGATCGACATAGCGCACGAAGTACACGCCCTGGGTGCGGTCGCGGTCCTCGACCGTGAAGCCGCTGCGATCGAGCGCCAGGCCGACGCGGCGCCAGGCGCGGTCGAAGCCGTCATCGACCTGCAGGGTCGGGCCCGGACGGTCGGTCAGCATGCGGGCACGGGCCGGCGTCGTCGGCAGCGGCGCGGCCGCGGCGGCGGCGACGATCGTCTTGGCTTCTTCCGCCTTGGCGCCGAGCTTGACCATCAGGCGGGCGAGGAATTCGGCTTCGAGCGAGGGATCGGCCGGGCGAGGCTGCCAGACCGTGGCCTCCTTGCGCTCGCCGATGTATTTCTCTTCCATGCCCCGGTGGGTGACGTAGATGTCGCTGCCGGTCGGCGTGCGCTCGACGCGGGTGCGGAACTTGTCGAGCTCGCTGGTGGAATAGGCGTTCTCGAACAGCTTGCCGATGGAGTTGCGGATGAGATCGTTGGGCAGCTTGGCGCGGTTCTCGGCCCACTCGGTCTCGATCACGCCGGCTTCCGGGCGGTCTTGCGCGAGATTGAAGCCGTTGTCCTTCCAGAAGGTCCGCACCTGCGGGAAGACCTGCTCCGGGGTCAGGGTGGTGCTGAGCCAGCGGTCGTTGCCGAGGCGCTCGATCTTGAAGGCGCCGACGGCGGACGGCGCGATCGTCGGCGTCGCCGTCGCCGCGGCTGCCGCCGCCAGCAGGGTCGGGGCGGTCGGGGCCGGGGCGGAGGCCGCAGCGGCGACCGGCGCGCCGGGCGTGGCCGGCGCCGTCTGAAAAGTCGATGCGCTCACGACGCCGCTCGAAGGCTGGTAGCGAGTGTCCTTGGCCAGCTGCGTCAGGTCGGGAGGAACCTCCAGCCCGGCGGTGCTCTTGGTGCTGGTCGAGCGGTAGTCGACTTTCTCGCCGCCGAGCATGCCTTCGATGCTCGAGCAACCGGCCAGCGCCGCCAGGCAGGCGATGCCGGCCGCGGTGGCAGCGCGCAAATTCGGGAAAAGGGTCACTCTGCAAGTCTCCATCGGTGGCGCGTCGGAGCGCGTCGGTAAAGTTCGTTCGCCGCGGGCCGGCGGTGGCGCTGCCTTGTCGTCGTCAGGCACGCGCAAGGACGCCGCTGCTCACCGCGCGAGCGTCCTCACGACAGGCCGGCTTCCTGCATCGCCGCCAGCACCGCGGCCTGGCCGGCCGCGGTGAGCGGAACGATCGGCAGGCGGATGCCGGCGCCGCAGCGCCCGAGCCGCGTCAGCGCCCATTTCGTGGGTGCCGGGCTCGGCTCGACGAACAGGGCGCGATGCAGCGGCATCAGCTGCAGTTGCAGGCGGGCCGCTTCGCGCGCATCGCCGGCCAGGGCGGCGGCGCAGAGCGCCTGCATGGCCCGCGGCGCGACGTTGGCGGTGACGCTGACGTTGCCGTGGCCGCCGAGCAGCATCAGGGCGACGGCGGTGCCGTCGTCGCCGGAATAGATCGAGAAGGCCTTGGGCGCCTGCTTGATCAGCCAGCAGGCCCGCTCGATGCTGCCGGTGGCCTCCTTGATGCCGACGATGCCCGGCACCTGTGCCAGGCGGAGCACGGTCTCCGTCTGCATGTCCGCGACGGTTCGGCCGGGCACGTTGTAGAGCACCATCGGGATGTCGACCGCCTCGGCGATGGCACGGAAGTGGGCGTAGATCCCTTCCTGCGACGGCCGGTTGTAGTAGGGCACGACCGAGAGGGTGCAGTCGGCGCCGACCTTGAGGGCGAAGCGCGAGAGCTCGATCGCCTCGGCGGTGGAATTGCCGCCGGCGCCGGCCATCACCGGGATCCGGCCGGCGGCATGCTCGACCGCAACCCGGATCACCTCGCAATGCTCCTCGACGCTCACCGTCGGCGATTCGCCGGTGGTGCCGACCGCGCCGATGCACTGCGTGCCTTCGGCGATGTGCCAGTCGACGAGGCGACGGAGCGCGTCGAAATCGATGCGGCCGTCTTCGTGCATCGGCGTGACGAGCGCGACGATGCTGCCGGTGATGGGTTTCATGGGCGTGGAGGTGGCTTAACCCGTCGATTCTAACGACCCGGGGTCGCCGTCCCGCCGTGCGCTGGCGGGGCCAGCGGGTGGCGCGACAGGCCCGCTCCGGCGAGCGGCCGCACCGCGGTGATCCGTTGCACGAATCGATCGGGGTCGGCGAGGAAGCCGTCTTCGAATGCCACGACCTGCAGACCCGTGACGAGGCCGAGAAGTTCACCGCGGGCGAGCAGAAAGTCGGGACGGGCGGGCCGGCCCACGGTCTCGTTGCCGGCGGCGAAAGTCTCGTAGAGAAGAACGCCGCCGCTGCCGACCGCGGCGACGATCGCCGGAAAGAGCGGCCGCCAGAGATAGTTCGTGACCAGCACGGCGTCGAAGCTGCGCCCGGCGAGCGGCCAGGGCGCGCCCTCGAGGTCGGCGACCATCGTTTCGCCGATGTCCTCCAGGGTCGCCATCGCCGCGGCATCGCGGTCGACCGCGGTGACCGCGAAGCCGTTCGCGGCGAGCCAGCGGCTGTGCCGGCCACTGCCGGCGGCGAGGTCGAGGACGCGGCCGCCGGGTCGGATCAGATGCGCCCAGCGCCGCAGCCAGGGCGAGGCGGCACCGCCGGGCTCATGCACGCGCCGGCCTCAGAAGCAGTTCCACAGCTGATTGGCGAGGTCGACGGCGACGTCGGGCCGGCGATAGGCGGCGAAGCCCAGCGCCAGGGCGATCGCTGCAGCGGCCCAGGCCAGCGCCGCAGCGAGCCGGCGTCGCTTGGGGCTCATCGCGAGCCACCTTCGCGCTTCGCCCTCCGGTATTCGCCCTCGGGGCGGCCCTGCGGGCTCATGCCACCGCCGGGCGCAGCAGCGCCCGCTCGCGGATCGGCAGGTTGACGACGGCGGCGAAGAGGCCCAGGCCGATCGCGATCCACCAGACGAGGTCATAGCTGCCGGTCATGTCGTACAGGCGCCCGCCGAGCCAGACGCCGAGGAAGCTGCCGACCTGATGGCTGAGGAAGACGAAGCCGCCGAGCATCGACAGATAGCGCACGCCGAAGATCGCGGCGACCAGGCCGCTGGTCAGGGGCACGGTCGAGAGCCAGAGCAAGCCCATCGCGCAGGAGAACACGTAGACGCTGAGCGGCGTCAGCGGCGCCAGCAGGAAGGCGAGGATGGCCACCGAGCGCAGGGTGTAGATGGCCGAGAGCAGGTAGCGCTTCGGCAGCCGGCCGCCCAGCATCCCGGCGGCGTAGGTGCCGAAGACGTTGAACAGGCCGATCAGCGCCAGCGCCGTGGTCGCCACGCCGGGCGTGAGGCCCTGGTCCTTGAGGTAGCTCGGCATGTGCACGCCGATGAACACCACCTGGAAGCCGCAGACGAAGTAGCCCGCGGTGAGGAGCCGGAAGCTGCGGTCGCCGAAGGCCTCGCGCAGCGCCGCGCCCATGGTCTGGGTCGCGACGCCGGGCACCGGCTCGCGCTTGGGCTCGCGCAGGCCGAAGGCGAGCGGCAGGATCATCAGCACTGCGCAGGCGAGGATGACGAGGGCCTCCTGCCAGCCGAACGCGGCGATCAGGCCGCCCTCGATCGGCACCATCAGGAACTGGCCGAACGAGCCGGCGGCGGCAGTGATGCCCATCGCCCAGCTGCGCTTTTCCGGCGCGACGCTGCGGCCGATCACACCGTAGACGACGGCATAGGTCGTTCCGGATTGCGCCAGGCCGATGAGGAGGCCGGTGCCGCCGAGAAAGCCGAGTCCCGAAGTCGCCAGGCCCATCGCCACCAGGCCGAGCGCATAGAGCAGGCCGCCGGCAACGAGGACGCGAAAGGCGCCGAAGCGGTCGGCCAACGCGCCGGTCAGCGGCCCGGCGATGCCCCAGGCGATGTTCTGCACCGCGAGGGCGAAGGCGAAGGTCTCGCGGCTCCAGCCGCGCTCCACGGTCACCGGCTGCAGCCACAGGCCGAAGCCGTGGCGGATGCCCATCGACAGGGTGACGATCGCGGCGCCGCAGATCAGCACCTGCGTCATCGACAGGCCCTTGCCCGGCGTGTCGTGCGTCATGCCGGCTCGACCTGGCTGGCGCGATCGATCAGCTCGATGGATGGCATGTCGAGGCGAAGCCGCGCCGCGCCGACCAGTTCCTCGAGCTGCGCCGGCGTGCTGGCACTGGCAATCGGCGCGGTGATGCTCGGCCGGGCGATCTGCCACGCCAGCGCCACCTGGCCGGGCGTGACGCCGTAGGGTCCGGCGACGGCGTCGAGCGCTGCCAGCACCGCCAGGCCGCGATCGTCGAGGTACTTCTTGGCGCCGCCGCTGCGCACGCTTTTTCCCAGGTCGGCGCTGCTCCGGTACTTGCCGGTGAGAAAGCCGCTCGCCAGGGCGTAGTAATTGATGACGCCGAGGCCGTTGGCGACGCAGATCGGCTCGAGCTCGCTCTCGTAGGCGGCGCGCTCCATCAGGTTGTAGTGCGGCTGCAGCGTCTCGTAGCGCGGCAGGCCGTGCGCGGCGCTCGCCGCCAGCGCTTCGCCCAGGCGCGCCGCGCCGTAGTTCGAAGCGCCGATGCTGCGGACCTTGCCTTCCTTGATCAGCTCGGCGAAGGTGCCGAGCGTTTCCTCGAGCGGCGTCTTCGCGTCGTCGGTGTGCGCCTGGTAGAGGTCGATGACGTCGGTCTTGAGGCGCCGGAGCGAGGCTTCGACTGCGCGCCGGATGTAGGCCTTCGAAAGGCCCTTGTCCTGCTCCGTGTCGCCCATCGCCATGCCGACCTTGGTGGCGAGGACGACCCGGTTGCGCTTGCCGCTCTGGCGAAACCACTTGCCGAGGATGGCTTCCGATTCGCCACCGGCGTGGCCCGGCACCCAGCGCGAATAGACGTCGGCGGTGTCGATGAAATTCATGCCGGCGTCGACCCAGGCATCGAGCAGGCGGAAGGAGAGCGCCTCGTCGACGGTCCAGCCGAACACGTTGCCGCCGAGGCAGAGCGGCGAGACCTGGAGATCCGAGCGCCCGAGCCGACGCAGCGATGAGGGGTTCATCGAGGAATTGTTGCAGGAGCGACGCCGGCCTGCAGGCGGGCGCCACGTCCGCGTCAGGGCCGGGGCAGAACGACCGCGGCGCGGTGCTCCTCGACCCGCTCGGCGCTCCAGTCGCCGGTGAAGCACACGCGAAGCTCGCGGATCGCGTCGCCGTCGAGCTCGGCCCGCGCCATCTCCCGCGAATACCACTCGCGGCCGCCTTCCTGCCAGCGCTCTCCTCGACCTCGATCACGACCCGGGTGCGTGCCGCGTTCATGGCCTCAGGCCTGGCGCGGTACGGCGCCACGGCTGCCGCCGCCGTAGGACGGCGCGTTGACGTCCTGCCAGGCGAGCATCGCGAGCAGGCGCCGGTCGGCGGGCGACTCGAAGCCGCACGCGCCCTCGAAGCGCGCCGGGTTGCGGTAGGTGCCGAAGAGCATGTCCCAGATCGGCAGGTCGCCGTAGTTGTTCGCATGGACGCCGAGGCGGTGGTGTTCGCAGTGCGCCTCGGGTCGCTGGATCACGACGCCGAGCCAGCGCGCCGTCGCCACGTTCCAATGCTGGAACAGGCCGTAGAACGCGGCGACGTAGCCGACCAGCGCCGCGGCTATCGGATCGAGGCCGAGGACGATCACCGTGACGAAGAGCTGCATCAGGACCTGCACCACCATCTCCACGGGATGGAATAGGGTCGAGCCGCTGATGTCGATCCGCTGCGGGCTGTGATGGATCTGGTGGCTGAGGCGCCAGAGCAGGCCCCAGGCGTGCGATAGCCGATGCCACGCGTAGGAAAGGCCCGAAAGCACGATGTAGCCGAGAACCACTCCGCCGACGATGCCGAGGCCGCTGCCGTCGAGCCAGCGATGCTCCATCAGCCAACGCTCGGGCACCAGCAGCGGCCCGACGGTCGAGACCGTGCCGAGCAGGACGAGAAAGGCAATGCCGAGCCAGCGCCAGCCGCGCCGGGACGGGAACGATCGCGCCGGCCGGACCGCTTCGATCGCCAGCATGACGAGGTAGGTGAGGGGGACGAGCAGGCCGATCAGCTCGACGGTTTCCATGGCAGGCTCCTTCGCGGATGGACTTACAACGTAAGTCTGGATGGAGAATAGATTCTTACAGCGTAAGATGTCAAGCATGAAGCAGCCCCGCAAGGCGCCGCCCCGCGCCCCGCGCCGCCCGCCGCGAACCACCGAGCCGCTGAGCCGCGGGCGCATCGTCGAGGCGGCGCTGGCGCTGGTCGGCGACGAATCGCTCGCCGGCCTGACGACGCGCAAGCTCGGCGAGCGCCTCGGCTGCGAGGCGATGAGCATCTACCACCACTTCCCGAGCAAGCAGCACCTCCTCGACGCCCTGGTGGAACATGCGATCACGAGCGTCGAGGTGCCGGAGCCCGGGCCGGACCTCGAGGCGCGCACCCGCGCGGCGCTGGAGTCGTACCGGGCGATGGCGCGACGCTGGCCGGCGCTGTTCCCGCTGGTGGCGGTGCACCGGCTGAACATGCCGGCCGGCGTGCGCTTCATCGAATCCGTCCTGCGCCTGATCCATGCGCAGATGGGCGACGACGAAATGACGGCCCGTCACTTTCGCGCGATGGGCTACTACCTGATCGGCGCCTGCCTCGATGAAACCGCGGGCTATGCGCGCGGCCCCTCGGCGGCCGAGCCGGTCGACGATGCCTTCATCGCCCGGGAGTGTCCCCGCCTGATGGCCGCCGCGCCCTACTTCCAGCCGGCGCACTGGGACCGGACCTGGCAGCTCGGCATCGACGCCTTGATGGAGCGGGGCCGGCGCGAGCTGGAGGCGCGTGTCGCAGCACCGACCAGGAAGACCGCAGCGCGAAGCAGGAAGGGCCGAAACAGCGCTGCCTAGAATGCCTCGCCATGGCAACCAAGGCAGGCAGTTACGGCGAAGCATCGATCAAGGTGCTGAAGGGACTCGAGCCGGTGAAGCAGCGGCCGGGCATGTACACCCGCACCGAGAGCCCGCTGCACATCGTCCAGGAAGTGATAGACAACGCCGCCGACGAGGCGCTGGCGGCGCACGCGACCGCGATCGACGTGACGCTGCACGCCGACGGCTCGGTCAGCGTCGACGACGACGGCCGTGGCATCCCGTTCGGCTTGCATCCGGAAGAGGGCGTCAGCGTCGTCGAGATCGTCTTCACCCGGCTGCACGCCGGCGGCAAGTTCGACAAGGGCGCCGGTGGCGCCTACAGCTTCTCCGGCGGCCTGCACGGCGTCGGCGTCAGCGTCACCAACGCCCTGGCCAAGCGCCTCGACGTCAGCGTCTGGCGAGGCGGCCAGGTGGCGACGATCGGCTTTGCCGGCGGCGACGTGGCCGTGCCGCTGGCGGTGAAGAAAGCCGCCGGCGCCGATCGCAAGAGCGGCACCACGATTCGCGTCTGGCCGGATGCGCGCTACTTCGAGAGCGTCGAGCTGCCGCGGGCCGAGCTGGTGCACCTGCTGCGCAGCAAGGCGGTGCTGATGCCCGGGGTGAAGGTCTCGCTCACGGTCGAGAAGGCCGGCAAGGCGGAGCCCGAGCGGCAGGACTGGCTCTACAAGGCCGGGCTCTCGGACTACCTGATGCAGGCCCTGCCGGCCGATCCGCTGATCCCGCTGTTCGAGGGCTCGCACTTCGCCGACGGCAAGGAGAGCGAGGACGTGGCCGAGGGCGAGGGCGCCGCGTGGTGCGTCGCCTTCACCGAGGAGGGCACGGCGGTCCGCGAGAGCTATGTCAACCTGATCCCCACGGTCGCCGGCGGCACCCATGAGTCGGGCCTGAAGGACGGCCTGTTCGGCGCGATCAAGGGCTTCATCGACATGCACGGCCTGTTGCCGAAAGGCGTGAAGCCCATGGCCGAGGACGTGTTCTCGCGCGCCAGCTTCGTGCTCTCCTCCAAGGTGCTGGACCCGCAGTTCCAGGGGCAGATCAAGGAGCGCCTCAACAGCCGCGACGCGCTGCGCCTGGTGTCGAGCTGCGTCAAGCCGGCGCTCGAGCTCTGGCTCAACCAGCACGTCGAGTACGGCAGGAAGCTCGCCGAGCTGGTGATCCGCCAGGCGCAGACGCGCCAGCGCGCGGCGCAGAAGGTGGAGAAGAAGAAGGGCTCGGGCGTGGCAGTGCTGCCGGGCAAGCTCACCGATTGCGAGAGCCGCGACCTGCAGCTGAACGAGATCTTCCTGGTCGAGGGCGATTCGGCGGGCGGCAGCGCCAAGATGGGCCGCGACAAGGAGACCCAGGCGATCCTGCCGCTGCGCGGCAAGGTGCTCAACGCCTGGGAGGTGGAGCGCGACCGCCTGTTCGCCAACAACGAGATCCACGACATCGCGGTCGCGATCGGCGTCGATCCGCACGGCCCGGGCGACACGCCCGACCTCACGGGGCTGCGCTACGGCAAGGTCTGCATCCTGTCGGACGCCGATGTCGACGGCTCGCACATCCAGGTGCTGCTGCTGACGCTCTTCTTCCGCCACTTCCCGAAGCTGATCGAGCGCGGCCACGTCTACGTCGCCAAGCCGCCGCTGTTTCGCGTCGACGCGCCGGCCCGCGGCAGGAAGCCCGCGGCCAAGATCTACGCCCTCGACGAAGGCGAGCTCCACGCCGTGACCGACCGGCTGAAGAAGGAGGGCGCGCGCGACAACTCCTGGAGCATCAGCCGCTTCAAGGGCCTGGGCGAGATGAACGCCGAGCAGCTCTGGGACACGACCCTGAACCCGGAGACGCGCCGCTTGCTGCAGATCGAGTTCGGCGTCGCCGGCGCCGAGGCCACCACCGCGGCGCTGACGCGGCTCATGGGCAAGGGCGAGGCGCAGGCCCGCCGCGACCTGATGGAGCTGCACGGCGACGCGGTCGAGGTCGACGTATGAGTCGGAGCGACGCGGCGGCGGGCATCATGCGCGCCACGCGCTCCGGCCTCAAGGTGCGCCTGCGTCCGACCATGGTGTCGGACCTCGACTTCGTGCAGTCGGTCGAGGACGACCCGGCCAACCGGCCGTTCATCACGCCCTGGGAGCGGGTGCAGCACGAAGGCGCGATCCGCTTTCCCGACTTCCGCCACTTCATCATCGAGGCCGGCGAGGGCTGGCCCTCGGCCGGCTTCGTCATCCTCCAGGGCTGCCGCAATCCGCACGGCGCGGTCGAGCTGAAGCGGATCGTGCTCCAGCCCAAGGGCCTGGGCTACGGCCGGGCGCTGGTGCGGCTGCTGGCGGAGATGGCGTTTCGCGATCTCGGCGCGCACCGCTTCTGGCTCGACGTCCGGGAGAACAATGCGCGCGCCCTGGCCCTCTACCGCGACGAGGGCTTCGTCGAGGAGGGCCGGCTGCGCGACAGCGTTCGCAGCGGCGCCGGCTACGAGTCGCTGATCGTCATGTCGATGCTGCGCGACGAACACGAAGCACGCCTCGGGCGCCTGAAGGAGAAGCCATGATCCGCTCGACGATGATGGACGTGACGTTGTCGCTCAATCACCTGCTCGACCGCGCGGGCACGCTCTTTCCGACCAAGACGATCGTCTCGCGCCTGCCCGACAAGAGCCTGCGCACGCATACCTACGGCGAGTACCGCCGGCGCACCCGGGCCCTGGGCAGCGCCCTGCAGTCGCTCGGCCTGAAGAAGGGCGACCGGGTCGCCACGCTCTGCTGGAACCACCACGCCCATCTGGAGTGCTACTTCGGCATTCCCGCCGCCGGCGGCGTGATGCACACCCTCAACCTGCGCCTCTCGCCCGACGAGATCGGCTGGATCGCGAAGGACGCCGACGACCGCTTCCTCGTCATCGACGACATCCTGCTGCCGCTCTATCGCCAGTTCGCCGACAAGCATGCGTTCGAGAAGGTGATCATCTATCCGTTCTCCGGCGCGCCGGTGGACACGGGCGCCGGCCTGCTCGACTACGAGGCGCTGCTCGCCGGCGCCGACGCCGAGGGCTTCGAGTACGCCGCCCACGACGAGAGCGACCCGGTGTCGATGTGCTACACCTCCGGCACCACCGGCCGGCCGAAGGGCGTCGTCTACTCGCATCGCTCGACTGTCCTGCACACGCTGGTCGGCTGCCTGGGGGAGAACTGGAGCCTCAAGTCGGCAGACGTGGTGCTGCCGGTGACGCCGATGTTCCACGCCAACTGCTGGGGCCTGCCCTACGGCGCGGTGATGATGGGCACGAAGATGGTCTTCCCCGGCCCGCATCTGCATCCGGACGACCTGCTCGACCTGATCAAGGCCGAGCCGCCGACCCTCTCGCTCGGCGTGCCGACGATCTGGCTCGGCCTGATCCAGCGCTACGAGCGCGCCCTGACCGAGGAGCCCGGCCGCTGGCAGTTGCCCGAAGGCATGCACTCGATGGTCGGCGGCGCGGCCGTGCCCGAGGCGCTGATCCGCAGCTTCGACCGGCACGGCGTCTGGCTGGTGCAGGGCTGGGGCATGACCGAGACCTCGCCGCTGGCGACGGTTTCGGTGCGCCAGGACGACGCCCCGGCCGACGTGCGCTTCCGCCGCGCCGCCATGGCCGGCGTGCCGGTGCCCCTGGTCGACCTGCGGATCCGCGGCGACGACGGCCGCGATGTCGCGTGGGACGGCAAGAGCGTTGGCGAGATCCAGGTGCGCGGCCCGTTCATCACCGGCTCGTACCACGGCGTGCCGGTGAGCGAGGAGAAGTTCACCGACGACGGGTGGCTGCGCACCGGCGACGTCGCGGCGATGGACGACCACGCCTACGTGCGCATCACCGATCGCACCAAGGACCTGATCAAGTCGGGCGGCGAGTGGATCTCGTCGGTCGACCTGGAGAACGCCCTGATGGCCCACCCGGCGATCGCCGAAGCCGCAGTGATCGCCATCCCGCACCCGAAGTGGGGCGAGCGGCCGCTGGCCTGCATCGTCCTCAAGCCGGCGCAGGGCGGCGACTCGGGCCTGCTGGCCGAGGCGCTCGGGGCGCACCTTGTCGGCCACGGCTTCGCCAAGTGGCAGCTGCCGGACCGCTACGAGGTGATCGACGCCATCCCGCGCACCTCGACCGGCAAGTTCTGGAAGGTGAAGCTCCGGGAGCGCTTCCCGAACTGAGCGCGAGCCGCGCCGGGCGCATCCGGTAGCGGATACTGCCGCCCCCACCGACCACACCCTCCATGGACGACCTGTTCGATCTGCCCGCCGCCGATCCCGCGGACGCCGTCGCCCTTGCCGGCTACGCCGAGCGGGCCTATCTCGAGTACGCGCTCTCGGTCGTGAAGGGCAGGGCGCTGCCCGATGTCGCCGACGGCCAGAAGCCGGTGCAGCGCCGCATCCTCTACGCCATGGCCCGGATGGGCCTGGCCTTCACCACCGCCGCCGGCCCCAAGGCGGTGAAGAGCGCGCGCGTCGTCGGCGACGTGCTCGGGCGCTTTCACCCGCACTCCGACCAGGCGGCGTACGACGCGCTGGTGCGGATGGCGCAGGACTTCTCGCAGCGCTATCCGCTGGTCGACGGCCAGGGCAACTTCGGCTCGCGCGACGGCGACGGCGCCGCGGCGATGCGCTACACCGAGGCGCGCCTCGCGCCGATCGCCCGTCTCCTGCTCGACGAGATCGACGAGGGCACGGTCGAGTTCATCGCCAACTACGACGGCTCGACGGAGGAGCCGCGGCTCCTGCCCGCGCGGCTGCCGTTCGTGCTGCTCAACGGCGCCAGCGGCATCGCCGTCGGCCTGGCGACCGAAATCCCGAGCCACAACCTGCGCGAGGTCGCGGCCGCGGCGATCGCCCTGATCAAGGACGAGAAGCTCGCAGACGACGAGCTGGCCAAGCTGCTGCCGGGGCCGGACTACCCCGGCGGCGGCCAGATCATCAGCGCTCCCGAGGAGATTCGTGCCGCCTACGCCACCGGCCGCGGCTCGCTCAAGGTGCGCGCCCGCTGGAAGATCGAGGACCTGGCGCGCGGCCAGTGGCAGGTGGTGGTCACCGAGCTGCCGCCCGGCACCAGCGCGCAGAAGGTGCTGGAAGAGATCGAGGAGCTCACCAATCCGAAGGTCCGTGCCGGCAAGAAGGCGCTCGGCAGCGAGCAGCTGCAGCTCAAGGCGACCGTGCTCGCGGTGCTCGACGCGGTCCGCGACGAGTCGAGCAAGGAAGCGGCGGTGCGCCTGGTGTTCGAGCCCAAGACCAGCCGGATCCCGCAGGACGAGCTGCTCAACACGCTGCTCGCGCACACCAGCCTCGAAAGCTCGGCGCCGATCAACCTGACGGTCGTCGGCGCCGACGGCCGGCCGACGCAGAAGGGCCTGCGCCAGCTGCTCGTCGAGTGGATCGGCTTTCGCCTCGCGACGGTGGAACGGCGCTCGCGCCATCGCCTCGGCAAGGTCGCGGAGCGGATCCACATCCTCGAAGGCCGGCAGCTGGTGCTGCTGAACATCGACGAGGTGATCGCCCTGATCCGCAGCGCCGAGGAGCCGAAGGCGGCGCTGATCGAGCGCTTCGCCCTCAGCGAGCGCCAGGCCGAGGACATCCTCGAGATTCGCCTCCGCCAGCTGGCGCGGCTGGAGGCGATCAAGATCGAGCAGGAGCTGAAGGACCTGCGCGGCGAAGAAGCGAAGCTGCGCGACCTGCTCGCCAGCCCCGCGGCCCTGCGGCGAACCGTGGTGCGCGAGATCGAGGCCGACACCAAGGCCTTCGGCGACGAGCGGCGGACGCTGATCGAGGCGGGCAAGCGCTCGGTCGCGGAAGTGCGGATCGTCGACGAGCCGGTCACGGTCGCGGTCAGCCTCAAGGGCTGGGTGCGGGCGCTGAAGGGCCACGAGGTCGACCCGGGCCAGCTCGCCTTCAAGGCCGGCGACGCGCTCTACGGTACCTTCGGCTGCCGCAGCGTCGACACCCTGCTCGTCTTCGGCAGCGACGGCCGGGTCTACTCGATCGCGGTCGCGGCGCTGCCGAGCGGCCGCGGCGATGGCCAGCCGGTGACCTCGCTGATCGATCTCGAGCCCGGCACGCAGCCGGCGCACTACTTCGCCGGAGCGGCGACGCAGATGCTGCTGCTCGCCGGCACCGGCGGCTTCGGCCTGCTGGCGCGCGCCGGCGACCTGGTGTCGCGACAGCGCGGCGGCAAGGCCTTCCTCGCGCTCGAGGGCGACGAGAAGCCGCTGCCCCCTTCCACACTCACCGAAGCCACGAATCGGGTCGCCTGCCTGACGCTCGACGGCCGCCTCCTGGTCTTCGGCCTCGACGAGTTGAAGGTCCAGCCCAAGGGCGGGCGCGGCCTGACGCTCGTCGATCTCGATCCGAAGGACGCGCTGGTGAGCGTCGCCGCGTTCGCCGCTGCGCTGCAGGTGCTGGGCACCGGTCGCGGCGGCAAGGCGCGCGAGGAAGTCCTGCGCGGTGCGGCGCTCGAGCCGTACCTCGGCCGCCGGGCGCGCAAGGGTCGGCGCCAGGATGCCATGCAGAAGGCGATGCGGGTCGTCGCCGCGAGCAACGCCTGATCCCGCGCGTCGCTACGATCGGACCTTTCGCATTCGCACCCCACACCGAGGAATTCCATGAAGAAGATCGTTCACGACACCACCGACGCGTTCGACCAGCGGCTCGACATCCTCCAGGCGGCGCACGTGCCGCAGATCGAGATCGATGCCGCGATCGTCGTCTACGAGCGGCTGCGCACGGCGCAGTCGATCTGCCAGGCCCTCGTGCCGGGCGCCTATTCGGAGACGGCGGTGTTCGCGCTGCTCGAGGCGATCAACGACGAAGTCGCGCTGCACACGCCGATGGAGTGACCGCCGGCGAAGGCGCGCCGTTCAGGCGCGCCGCAGGGCGACGATCGTCAACGCGCCGAAAAGGACGAAGAGCGAGCCGGCCCAGAGGGCGTAGGGCACGCCGAGCAGCGACACCGCCGCGTCGGCGCAACTGGCCCGCGCTTCGAACACGCTGGGGATCAGAGCGTTAAGCCCGGTGGCATTGACGATCCGGTCGGCGAGCGTCAGGTTGCACGAGGCCGACTGCGCGGCCACGAACTGCTGCCAGAGGGCTGCGGCGAGACCGGCGGCGGCCAGCATCAGGCCGAAGGTGCCGGCGACACGGGTGCCGGCCGGCCCCCGCCAGACCAGGCCGAGCAGCGCGAAGGCGCCGATCGTCACGAACACCAGCCGCTGCAGCGTGCACCAGGGACAGGGCTCCATCCCGAAGACGTGCTGCGACACCAGGGCGAAGCCGACGGCAGCGAAGCAGCCGATGGCGATCAGGGCGAACAGGGGGCCGTTTCCGGGTCCCTGTGACAGCGGGCCGAAGGTCGGGCGCCCTCGTCGGGCGGCGTTCATTCGCCGGCGGCGGGTCCGGCGACCTGGGCGATCAGCTCGATCTCGACGCAGGCGCCGAGCGGCAGCTGGGCGACGCCGTAGGCGCTGCGGGCATGCGCGCCCTTGTCGGCGAAGACCTCGCCGAACAGCTCGGAGCAGCCGTTGGTCACCAGATGGTGCTCGGTGAAATCCGCGGTGCTGTTGACCAGGCTGGTGAGGCGGACGATGCGTTCGATCTTGTCGAGGTCGCCGACCGCGGCGTGCAGCGTGCCGAGCAGGTCGATGCCGACGGCGCGCGCCGCCTTCTTGCCGGTGGCGACGGTCATGTCGCGGCCGAGCTGCCCGACCCAGACCTTGCCGTCGCGCTTGGCGATGTGGCCGGAGAGGAAGACGAGCTTGCCGCTGCGCACGAAGGGCACGTAGGCGCCCGCCGGAATCGCGAGCGGAGGAAGGGAGATGTCGAGATCGGTGAGGCGGTCGTAGATCGAGGACATGGAGCGGGCAGTCGGCGGTCGGGCGGTCGCAAATCGTACACCCCTGGCCTCTACACTTTGAGCGATGCGAGCGCCGGCCACCGGAAGCCGTCTGGCCGCGCTGATGCTGGCGTGGCTGGCGGGCGTCGCGGTCCAGTTGCAGGAGCGCTCGCTCCAGTCGTCTTCCCTTTACGTCGGGGTCGCGGCGGCCGGCGTCATTGCGCTCGTCGCCGGCTTCGCCTGGCGCCGGCGCGGCTTCGCCGCTGCCATCCTGGCGAGCGCGGGTGCGCTGCTCGCGGCTTTCGGGCTGACCGGTGCGCAGGCATCGCTTCGACTCGGCGACGCCCTCGTGCCCGCGCTCGAGGGCCGCGATCTCGTCGTGACCGGCGTCGTCGCCAGCCTGCCGCAGGCCGGCCCGAACGGCCTCCGGTTCCGCTTCGCGCTCGATGCCGGATCGCGCCGCAACGAAGCCGGCGAGCTGCCGCCACTCATCGTCCTCGGCTGGTACAGCGGCTTTCACGAGGACGCGGCCTTGTCGCAGCCGCGGCGCGAGCTCAAGGCCGGACAGCGCTGG
>Ga0207703_10000272_pt1 | contig 57191 bp, 60 predicted proteins | sample KBSSwiS12_FD_184304 | JGI IMG/M metagenome (GOLD analysis project Ga0207703, IMG submission 184304) | Switchgrass rhizosphere microbial communities from Kellogg Biological Station, Michigan, USA - KBS Switchgrass S1-2 (SPAdes) (version 2) | ecosystem: Host-associated > Plants > Roots >... | reverse complement strand
TGCGCACGACGGGATCATATTTGCGGAAGGACATCTTCTCGGTCTGGTTCCGCGGATTCTTCTTCGTGACGTAGAAGAAGCCGGTATCGGCCGAGCTGACGAGCTTGATCTTGACGGTGGTCGGCTTTGCCATGACCTGAAATTCCCGAATCGATTGAAAAAGCAAAAGCGGCGGCAAGCGCCACCGCTCTTCAAGCGCCGCCCGATGGCGCAGAGTCGGTGGATTGTCAACCTCGCGGGCGGGTTCGTCGGGCGCGGAAGCCCGGTGCCGACCCCGGTTAACCCGATCTTTACCCTGTTGCGCCCAGCATCCTCCCAAAGGCGGGAGCTGGGGTATGACGCACGGGCAACCAACGGTGCAGGTACAGGCCGAACTGGCGGCGCGGGTCTTCGCGATCGGCGCGCGGACCAACCGCGATCCGGCCGGGACCATCGCCACGGAAATCGACGCGATCCGGCGCATTGCCCGCGCCAACGGCCTTCTTCCCGCCGCCGCCGTCGCCCAGGCGCTCGAGGCGGCACTGGGGCGCGGCGAGCGCGGGCCGCTGATCGACGGCTGGCTGGCGATCCTGCGCGACGCGGTCGGCTGCGAACGCCATGATGCCGCCGCCTGCGAGACCTTCGCCGCGGCCTGCTCGGTCCGCCTGTCGAGCTGACGGAGCCACGATGGACGTCCTGATGGCCGCGCTGGTCGCGGCCCTGGTCGTCGAGGCGACCGATCGCACGCCATGGCTCGTCGCCATCCTCGCCGATCGCTTCGCGCACCGCGTCACCGTCATCATCGCCACCCTGCTCGCGCTCGCCGCCGGCTTCACGCTCGTCGCGGTAGGCGGTGCGCTGATCGGGGCGCGGCTGATTCCCGAGGCGCGCCAGCTGTTCCTCGCCGTGGCGCTGCTCAACGCCGGCGTGTCGGCCTTCTTTCCGATCAAACCGCCCGATCGACTGACCGGCTGGCGCCCCGGCGCGATCGCGACGACCTTTCTCGGCGTCTTCATCCTCGCCTTTGGCGGCCGCACCCAGTTCATCGTCATGGCGCTGGCCGAGCGCGGCTGGCCCGCGCTGGCGGTGGTGGGCGCGCTGCTCGGCGCTGCGGCGGTGGTCGTGCCGGCGGCGCTCGCCGGGGAAGAGGCGCGTCGCGCGCTGCCGGTCACCGCGCTGCGCATCGTCACCGGCATCGCCCTGAGCGTGATCGGTGTGATCGTCGCGCTCGGCGCGCTGCGGCTGATCTAACCGGACGATTGCTGAGATCGCGATTATCGTCGGGCGAAGCGGGAGCGTTCATGGCAGTGGATCGTTGGCGTAACGACCATCAACCACATCCAAGGAACCACCTCATGGCTTCGCCCGCCGCCCAGCTCAGGACCCCGACCGACCTCAAGTCGAATGCCGCACGATCGGTGGCCGAGGCGCTCAACGGCATCCTCGCCGATAGCTTCGCGCTGTATCTCAAGACCAAGAATTTCCACTGGCACGTCTCCGGCCCGCACTTTCGCGACTATCACCTGTTGCTCGACGAGCAGGCGGCCGAGATCTTCGCCACGACCGACGCCATCGCCGAACGCGTGCGCAAGACCGGCAACACCACGCTGCGCTCGATCGGCGACATCGCCCGCCACCAGAGCGTCAGCGACAACGACGCCGACTTTGTCGCGCCGGCCGACATGCTGAGCGAACTGCGCGAGGACAATCTCAGGCTGGTCGAGCGTCTGCGCGAGGCCAAGGACCTTGCCGACGGCGCGAAGGACAATGCCAGCTCGGGTATGATCGACGACTGGACCGATCTCGCCGAGCGCCGCGCCTGGTTCCTGTTCGAGGCCGGCCGCCCCGGCTGACCCGGGCGTGCCGCTCAGCCCTGTAACGTCAACAGCCACATGTCGGGATCGGCACCCAGCCGCAGTGGCAGGATGCTCGTCCCGACCCCGGCGGTGACGAGGTTCAGCCGGCTCCGGTCGCGCGTCCAGCCACAGCCGAAACGCGCTCGCGGCTTGCGGGCGAAGGGACCGAGCCACGCTGCGACGATCTGGCCGCAATGGGTGTGGCCGGCCAGCACGAGATGTGCCGAGCCCGGCAGATAGGGCGTGATCTCGGGCGCGTGGGTCAGCACGATCCTGGCCCCGGGCAGCTTGTCGAGCGCGCCCATCGTCGCCGGGATCCGGGCGTGGAGCGTATAGCCATCGGCGAGGCCGCCGATCGCCAGCGGGCCACGCTCGATCGCCGCATTGTCGAGCAGCGTGACGCGCGCCCGCTTCAGCGCCGGCGGCAGGCTGTTCTGGCCGGCCCAGTAATCGTGATTGCCCGACACCGCGACCACGCCGAGCGGGGCGCGCAGCCGGGACAGTGGCGCGATCAGTTGCGTCGCGGACCGTGCCCCCTCGACCGGGTCATTGCCATAGACGAAGTCGCCGGCGATCAGCACCAGGTCGGGCGCCAGGGCATTGGCCTGGTCGACGATCCGGTCGAGCCGCGCCGGGTCCATCACCGCACTGCCCATATGGATGTCGCTGAGCAGCAGGACGCGCAGCGGCGGCTTTCCCTTTGGCCAATCGGGCAGATGCACCGTCGCGCGTCGCACCACCGGATCAAGGCGCGCCTCATGATGCATCCAGGCGAACAGTGCGGCGCCCGCAAGAACGAGGATTAGCAGGAGGCGGAACAGCAGGCGCATCTACCGACCCCGGCGTGGCCCCAGGGTCAGCAACCACATGTCGGGCGGCGCGCCGAAGCGGAGCGGCACAATGCTGGTGCCGAGGCCTCCGGTAACCACCGTCAGGCGATTGCCGTCGCGGACCAGGCCGCAACGATAGCGCTCGCGCGCCACCGAGGACAGCGGACCATAGAAAGGCGCGACGATCTGCCCGCAATGCGTGTGGGCGGCGAGCACCAGCTCGATCTCGCCCGGCATCATCGCGGTGACGTCTGGGGAGTGCGTCACGATGATCTTCGCGCCGGGCAGGCGGTCGAGCGCGTGCATCGTCGCCGGCACGTCGGCATGGTGCGTATAGACATCGGCCACCCCGCCGATCGCCAGCGGCCCGCGCGTCGTCGCGCTGTTGACCAGCATCGTGACGCTGGCCCCCCACAAGGCGCGCGGCACGCTGACCCGGCCGGCCCAGTAATCGTGATTGCCCGGCACCGCGATCACCCCGAGCGGCGCGCGCAACCCGTTGAGCGGCCTGACCAGCTGTGTCGCATAGCGCGCGCCGGCCACCGGATCGTGCCCGGATACGAAGTCACCGGCCATGAGCACCAGATCGGGCTTCAGCGCGTTGACCTGCGCAACGATCCGCGTCAGCCGCGGTGCATCCATTGCCACGCTGCCGAGGTGCACATCGCCCAGCAACAGCACGGTCACCGGCCTTTGCCCGGCCGGCCAGTCTGGCAGCGCGATCGTCGCGCGCCGCACGATCGGGTCGGCGCGCGCCTCATGGTGCATCCAGGCGAACAGGCCGGCGACCAGCAGCGCGACGATCAGCAGCAGGCGGGTCAACAGGCGCATCGTCACTGCCCTAAGCACGCTGGGGCCGGCGGCGAAAGGGGGCGCTGGCGGAACCCAGCCTTCCGCGCCATGTTGTCTTGCGATGCGCGCCTTTGCCGATCTTCTCGACGCCCTGATCTATACGCGCTCGCGCAACGCCAAGCTCAAGCTGATCGGCGATTATCTCCGCGCCACCCCCGATCCCGATCGCGGCTGGGCGATGGCGGCGCTGACCGGCGATCTCGATCTGCCGGCGGTCAAGCCGGCGCTGTTGCGCGGGCTGATCGAGGAGCGGGTCGACCCGGTGCTGTTCCGCATGAGCCGCGACTATGTCGGCGACACCGCCGAGACGATCGCCCTGCTCTGGCCGACACCGGATGCCGGCGCGGTGGCGGCCGCGCCGCTCAGCCTGTCGGCGGTGGTCGATCGCCTCGCCGCGCTGTCGCGCGCCGACGCGCCGGGCGCGATGGCGGCGATGCTCGACCGGCTCGACGCCGATGAGCGTTTCGCCTTGCTCAAGATGGCGACCGGGGGGTTGCGGATCGGCGTCTCCGCGCGCCTTGCCAAGACCGCTCTGGCTCAGGCCTTCGCCATTCCCGTCGAGGCGGTCGAGGAGGTCTGGCACGGCATCGACCCGCCCTACCCCGCGCTGTTCGCCTGGGCCGAGGGACGCGGCGCCCAGCCGACCGCCGCCGACGTGCCGGTGTTCCGCCCCTTCATGCTCGCCCATCCGCTCGAGGACGGCCGGGTCGACCTCGCCGATTATGCCGCGGAATGGAAATGGGACGGAATCCGCGTGCAGATCGTCCATGTCGCCGGCGAGACGCGGCTCTATAGCCGCGCCGGCGACGACATCACCGCCAGCTTCCCCGAGGTGGCGCGCGATTTCGCCACGCCGGGCGTGCTTGATGGCGAGTTGATGGTGAAGGGCGAGGTGCAGGGCGGCGAGGCGGCGAGCTTCAACGCGCTGCAGCAGCGGCTCGGCCGCAAGATCGTCTCGGCCAGGATGCTGGCCGATTACCCTGCCTTCGTGCGGCTCTACGACATATTGTTCGATGGCGCGGAGGACCTGCGCGATCTGCCCTGGACCGGGCGCCGCCAACGGCTCGAGGCCTTTGCCACCCGGCTCGACGCCGGCCGCTTCGACGTCAGCGCGCTGATCGAGGCCGGGGATTTCACCGCGCTGGAGGCGATCCGCGCCGGCGCGCGCGACGCGGCGATCGAGGGCGTCATGCTCAAGCGCCGCGATTCGCTTTATGTCGCCGGGCGGCGCACCGGGCTGTGGTACAAATGGAAGCGCGACCCGCTCACCGCCGATTGCGTGATGATGTATGCGCAGCGCGGCAATGGCCGGCGCTCGTCCTTCTATTCCGACTATACCTTTGGCTGCTGGACCGCCGAGGGGGAGCTGCTGCCGGTCGGCAAGGCCTATTCGGGGATTACCGATGACGAGCTGAAGATGCTCGACAGCTTCGTGCGCCGTCACACCACGGGGCGCTTCGGCCCGGTTCGCGAGGTCGAGAAGACGCTGGTGCTGGAGATCGCGTTTGATTCGATCCACGAATCCAAGCGGCACAAATCGGGCGTCGCGATGCGCTTCCCCCGCATCGCCCGGATCAGGACCGACAAGCCGGCGGCCGAGGCCGACCTGATCGAGACGCTGCGGCGCATGATCACCTGACCCCTGACATAATTCGCGATGCTCGCCCCCCACGGGCGCGCGGAAATGCGCGGCGTTCCTCGCCGTGCGCGTTGGATAATTATGTCATGTGGCTATAGCCGACCGGTGACCTTCGCTTTGCCCGCGCTGATGATGATCGCCTCGGGCTCGATCCACGCGGTGGTCAATGCCATCGTCAAGGGCGGCAAGGACAAGATGGCGGCGCGCGCCATCACCGACGGGTCGAGCGCGATCATCCTTCTGCCGGTGACGCTGTTCGTCGCCGTGCCGAGCGGCGCGTGGGGCTGGCTGGCGGCGAGCGCGGCGCTACACGCGCTGTACCTCTATGCGCTGATCCGCGCCTATAAGGTCGCCGATTTCTCCGCCGCCTATCCGGTGCTGCGCGGCACCGCGCCCCTGGTGACGGCGCTGGTCACGCTCGGCGTGCTGCGCCAGCCGGGCAACGCGCACCAGATCGCCGGCATCGCGCTGATCGGCGGGGCGATGTTCCTGCTCGTCGCCGGGCGGCATCTCGGGCGCGGCGCGCTCGGCTGGTCGGTGCTGACGGGCATGACCATCGCCGGCTATACCGTGATCGACGCCGCGGGGGTGCGCGCGGCGCCGACGCCGTCGAGCTATATCGTCTGGCTGTTCGTCATCATGGGCGCGGTGGTGGTGGCGATGTTCGGCGCGATCGGCCGCGGCGAGATGGTCGCGGCGGCGCGCCAGCAATGGCGGCCGGGCGTGATCGCGGGCGCATTGTCGATCGTCACCTACGGCCTCGCGCTGACCGCCCTGTCGCTCGGCCCGACCGCGCCGCTCGCCGCTTTGCGCGAGACTGGCATGGTCACCGCGCTCGCCATTTCGATCCTGGTGATGGGCGAGCGCGCCACGCCGGGGCGGATCGTCGCGGTGTTCGCGATCCTCGCCGGTGCGGCGCTGATCCTGGCGGGTTAAACGACCGCCCGATTCCGGGTCAGCGGGCCCATTGCGCCAGCCAGTCGGCGAGGCCCTGCGGGCTCATGTTGCGCGCATCCTCCAGTGCCGAGACATGGCCGCCATCGAGCAGTTTGCCGCTGCGCGGATCGACCACCAGCAGCGCCGGCACGCCGCCCTTGAGCTTGTCGGTCACGCCGAAGCTCGCCGGAATGTCCATATTGGCATCGAAGCGCCCGATATTGACCGACACCAGTTCATAATGCCGATCGATGAACGCCTTGAGCGCGGGCACGTCCATCGTCCCGGCGAGAATGCGGCAATCGAGGCACCAATTGCCGCCCAGATCGACCAGCAGCAGCCTGTGCGCCTTCTTCGCCCGCAGCCGCGCGGCGGCGACGGCGGCTCTGGCGTTGGCGGCTTCGTCATAAGGCAGTGGCAGCGGCTTCGCGAGTTGCTCGAAGCTGGTGATCGGCATGCGCGGTGCGGTCGCGGCGCCGGCGGGGGCGGCGAGCGAGACGGCGAGGGCGGCGGTAAGCAACAGGCGCATGGCGACACTCCGACAATGATGATCGAGCATAATAGGCGCAAACCAAGCTGCTGGTGACAAAGAAAAACCCGGCGCGCGTGAAGCGCACCGGGTCGTTTCTTTCAGCCTTGCTGGCCGGTTCAGCTCATCGGGGTGAGGTTCACCGCCGCGTACTTGCCGCGCCGATCGACCTCGAGCTCGAACTCGAGCTTGTCACCCTCGTTGAGCGTCGGCATGCCGGCGCGCTCGACGGCGGAGATGTGCACGAACGCGTCGGGCTGCCCGTCATCGCGCTGGATGAAGCCGAAGCCCTTCATCGCGTTGAAGAACTTGACCGTGCCGGTCGCCTTTTCGCCGGTCAGCTGGCGCTGCGGCGCACCGCCGCGATCGCCGCCCGGGCCGCCAGCGGCGCGCTCGGGCCGCGGCCCGCGCTCTTCCACCGGCATCGGCTCGCCGTCGATCTTGAGGTCGGTCGCCGAGATGCGCCCGCCACGATCGACCAGGGTGAAGCCGAGCGGCTGACCCTCGGCCAGACCGGTCAGGCCGGCCTGCTCGACGGCGCTGATGTGCACGAACACGTCCTCGCCGCCATCGTCACGAACGACGAAACCGAAGCCCTTCTGGCTATTGAAGAATTTTACGACGCCCGTGCCTTCGCCGACAACCTGGGGGGGCATGCCGCGGCTGCCGCCGCCGCCACCACCGCCGAAGCCGCCACCACCGCCGCCGCCGCGATAGCCACCGCCACCACCGCCGCCGCCATAGCTGCTGCCGCCGCCGAAGCGGTCGCCGCCGCCACCGAAGCGATCACCACCGCCGAAGCGGTCACCGCCACCAAAGCCGCCACCACCGAAATCGTCGCCGCCGAAACCATCGCGCTTGTCGCGGCCACGTCCGCCACGATTGCCGCGGCCACCTTTATCGAAACTCATGCCCTGTTCGTCTTCCCGGCTCGTCCAATGTCACCTGTCGACAACCCGCGCGCCGGACGACGAACGCACGGATTCGGACGCCAAACCGATCACGCCACCGAGTCGTACTAGCCTATTATCCACAGGTCTGCGAACAAATTCGTCGAAAATGCGGCAGTGTTCGACCGGAACTTGCGCCGGCGATGCAGTCGGGCCACAGGCATGGCCATGTCGATCCTGTCGCTTATCGCCGATCCCGCCGCCTGGGCGGCCCTCGCCACCCTGATCGTGATGGAAATCGTGCTCGGGATCGACAATCTTATCTTCATCTCGATCCTGTCGAACAGGCTGCCGCCCGAACAGCGCGCCAAGGTGCGGCGGCTCGGCATCGGCCTTGCGCTGATCCTGCGCCTCGGCCTGCTGTCGACCATCGCCTGGATCGCCGGGATGACCGCGCCGGTGATCGATCTCGGGCTGCACAATATCGGCCCCGATGGTCACGCGACGTTCGAGACCGCGCTGTCGATTCGCGACCTGATCCTGATCGCCGGCGGCCTGTTCCTGCTCTACAAGGCGACCAGCGAGATCCATCACAGCCTCGATCCGGCCGAAAAGAGCGAAGACGGCAAGGGCGGCGCGCTGATCGGCTTCGGCTCGGCCATCGTCCAGATCCTCGCGCTCGACATGGTGTTCTCGATCGATTCGATCCTCACCGCGATTGGCATGACCGACGACCTGCCGGTGATGATCGTCGCGGTGGTCGTCGCGGTCGGGGTGATGCTGTTCGCCGCTACCCCGCTGGCCGACTTCATCGCCCGCAACCCCAGCGTGGTGATGCTCGCGCTCGGCTTCCTGCTGATGATCGGCTTCGTGCTGATCGCCGACGGCTTCGGCGTCCATGTGCCCAAGGGCTATGTCTATAGCGCGATGGCCTTTGCCGGCGCGGTCGAGGGGCTCAACCTCGTCGCGCGGCGCGCGAAGTCGCGTACGACAGGGCATTGAGCCACCGGCCTTTCGCCGCTAGGCCCGCGCGATGACCGTGTATCTCCATGAAGAAGACATTCCCGCCGGCCTGTTCGCGGACGGCGCCGACATCGCCGTCGATACCGAGACGATGGGCCTGCTCACCCCGCGCGACCGGCTGTGCGTCGTGCAATTGTCCGACGGCGGGCCGGACGAGCATCTCGTGCGCTTCTCGCCGGGCAGCGATTATGCCGCGCCGAACCTCAAGGCGCTGCTCGCCGATCGCTCGCGCGTGAAGCTCTATCATTTCGCGCGTTTCGATCTCGCCGCGATCGAGCATTATCTCGGCGTCGAGGCGGGGCCGGTCTATTGCACCAAGATCGCGTCGCGGCTGGTGCGCACCTATACCGACCGCCACGGCCTGAAGGAGCTGGTCCGCGAGCTGCTTGGCCAGGACATCTCCAAGGCGCAGCAATCGTCCGACTGGGGCGGGCCGGTGCTGAGCGACGCGCAGAAGGAATATGCCGCGTCCGACGTGCGCTATCTCCACGCGATGCGCGACGAGCTCGACCGGCGCCTCGCGCGCGAGGGCCGCACCGCGCTGGCGCAGGGCTGTTTCGACTTCCTGCCGCACCGCGCCCGGCTCGACCTCGCCGGCTGGCCCGAGGTTGATATCTTCGCGCATGTCTGATCGTGTTTCATACGATGTGCGGCCGGTGAGGGCACGGCATGTCTGAAGCGGCGGTCCTGACCCGTACCGCGCGGCAGATCTGGGCCGCGCCGGGCAGCAGCCATGACCGGCTGATCGGCGCGCTGCGTATCATCCTGCCGATGCTGATCGGCATGCTCACCGCCTTCGTCGTGTTCATGCCGCTGTTCAGCGGCGGCGACGTGTCGTTCGTGCTCGACAAGAACAAGGTCGAGGTCGCCAAGGAGCGGCTGCGGCTGCAATCGGCGACCTATCGCGGCGAGGACGGCAAGGGCCAGCCGTTCATGATGACCGCCGGCTCGGCGGTGCAGAAGAGCTCGTCCGAGCCGATCGTGCGGCTGACCGATCTCGCCGCGCGGCTGCAGCTGCAGGACGGCCCGGCCAACGTCACGGCACCGCACGGCGCCTATGACATGAACGGCGAGCAGGTCCATATCGACGGGCCGGTCAAGGTCGTCGCCAGCGGCGGTTACACGCTCGACACCAATGATGCGACGCTCGATCTCAAGACGCGCCATCTGCGCAGCGCGAGCCCGGTGACCGGCACCGTGCCGCAGGGTCAGTTCAGCGGCAACCGGCTCAGCGCCGACCTCGACAATCATGTCGTGACGCTCGATGGCAACGCGCGCTTGCGGATCGTGCCGCGAAGGACGAAATAGGCGCCCATGACGCGCCTTTCCCCACTTCTCGCCACGGCCGCCCTTGCCGCCGCGTCCGTCGCCACCGCCCAGACGCATCACGATTCGTCCGCGCCGATCAATTTCGGTGCCGACCATATCGAGCTGCAGGACAAGGCCAATCGCGCGATTCTGTCGGGCAATGTCTCGGTCAAGCAGGCCGAGATGACGCTCAACGCGGCGCGCATGACGGTCGCCTATACCGGCCAGGTGGTGAACGGCTCGCCCCAGGTATCGCGGCTCGATGCTTCGGGCGGCGTGATCGTGACGCGCCCCGACCAGAGCGCGCGCGGGCAATATGGCGTCTATGACCTCAACAAGCGCGTCATCACCATGCTCGGCGCGGTGACGCTGATCCAGGCCGGCAATACCGTCAACGGCTCGCGCCTGACGATCAACCTGGATACCGGGCGCGCCGTGATCGACGGTTCGGGCGTGCGCGGTTCGGCGCCGGGCACCAGCAGTGGCGGCGGGCGCGTGACGGGTACCTTCTCGGTACCGAAGCGCACGCAATAGCGATGGGTCGAAGAGCGACCCTTTCGCCGTCACCCTGAAACACGTTCGGCATGACGATGGAATCTGTGGTGGTAAAGGCGCGCTAAACCGCGCTTTTTGCTTGCTTTGTCAGGTCGCGCTTTCCTTCTCGGCGCGGCCGGTGCAGGAAGACATGCACGAATCTTGCCAAGCGGCCGCCTGGTAAGCTTTCGGTAACCTCGAAATGCGACCACGGGACTTGCGATGACCGAATCCGCTACCCTCGACAAGATCGAGCCGATTACCGAGGCGCCGGTGGCGCACGGCCTGTCGGTGGTGTCGATCGCCAAGTCCTATGACAAGCGCGCGGTGCTGACCGACGTGTCGGTCTCGGTCGGCAAGGGTGAGGTGATCGGCCTGCTCGGCCCCAATGGCGCGGGCAAGACGACCTGCTTCTATTCGGTGATGGGGCTGGTGAAGCCCGATTCGGGCCGCATCATGCTCGATGGCGAGGACATCACCGGGCTGCCCATGTATCGCCGCGCGATTCTCGGTCTCGGCTATCTGCCGCAGGAAACCTCGATCTTCCGCGGCCTGTCGGTCGAGAAGAACATCAGCACGGTGCTCGAACTGTCCGAGCCCGATCCCGAGGCGCGCAAGGTGCGGCTCGAACAGTTGCTCGACGAATTCGGGCTGGCCCGGCTGCGCGATGCACCGGCGATGGCGCTGTCGGGCGGCGAGCGGCGCCGCGCCGAAATCGCTCGCGCACTCGCCGCCAACCCTTCGATCATGCTGCTCGACGAGCCGTTCGCCGGCATCGACCCGATCTCGATCGCCGACATTCGCGACCTGGTGAAGGATTTGCGCAAGCGCGGCATCGGCGTGCTGATCACCGACCATAATGTCCGCGAAACGCTCGAAATCGTCGATCGCGCCTATATCATCTATGACGGCCGCGTGCTGTTCACCGGCTCGCCGGAGGAGCTCGTCGCCGACGCCAATGTCCGCCGGCTGTACCTCGGCGAGGGCTTCTCGCTCTGAATATGGCACTCCTCCCTTCCCCGTTCGCCCTGAGCTTGTCGAAGGGCCGTTCTTCTTCGCTGCGGCAGAAGAGAAGAACGGTGCTTCGACAGGCTCAGCACGAACGGAATTAAGGAGGGCTGCCCATGGCCCTCGGTCCTCGCCTCGACCTCAGGCAATCCCAATCGCTGGTGATGACGCCGCAGCTGCAGCAGGCGATCCGCCTGCTCGCGCTGTCGAATCTAGAGGTCGAGGGGTTCCTGGCCGAGGAGATCGAGAAGAACCCGCTACTCGACGGTGGCGCGCCCGATGACGATGGCCCGGTCGTCGAACGCGAAGCGCCGCCCGAACCGCGCGACGAGCCGGCCAGTGCCGACGAACTGATCATGGTCGGCGCCGATACCGGCGAGGCGGCGCTCGACGTCGATTTCGACGCCGAGACCTTCCATCACGACAGCGCCGCCGATGCGATGGATTCAGGCAGCGGCGGGCTCGACGGCTCGCTTGGCCTCAATGGCGCGAGCGGCGGCGGCGGGGCGAGCGAGGATGGCCCCGATCTCGACGGCTTCGCCGATGTCTCGCTGAGCCTGGCCGACCATCTGCTCGCCCAGGCCGGCACGGCGGTCGACGGCGCCGACGCGTTCATCGCCGCGCATCTGATCGATCAGATCGACGAGACCGGCTATCTCACTGTGTCGTTGCTCGACGTCGCCAACCGGCTCGGCGTGCCGCTGGCGCGGGTCGAGGCGGTGCTCGGCGTGATCCACACCTTCGATCCCACCGGCGTCGGCGCGCGCGACCTCGCCGAATGTCTCATGCTGCAGGCGAAGGACGCCGATCGCTACGATCCGTGCATGGCGCGGCTGATCGACAATCTCGATTTGCTGGCGCGCGGCGATCTTGCCCGGCTGAAGCGCATCTGCGGCGTCGATGACGAGGACATGGCCGACATGATCCGCGAGCTGCGCGGGTACGATCCCAAGCCAGGTTGCCGCTATGGCGGCGAGCCGGCGCAGAGCGTGGTGCCCGACATCTTCGTCGCGCGGCGCAAGACCGGCTGGGCGATCGAGATCAACGCCGCGACCCTGCCGCGCGTGCTGGTCAACCGGAGCTATTATGCCGAGCTGTCGGCCGGCCCGCAGGACAAGGCGTCGAAGGCGTGGCTCAGCGAGTGCCTTGCCAGCGCCAATTGGCTGGTCAAGGCGCTCGACCAGCGCCAGCGCACCATTATCAAGGTCGCGACCGAGATCGTGAAGCAGCAGGAAGCGTTCTTCCTGAAGGGCGTCGCGCATCTCAAGCCGATGACGCTGCGCCAGGTCGCCGATGTGATCGAGATGCACGAATCGACCGTCAGCCGGGTGACCAGCAACAAATATCTCAGTTGCGCGCGCGGCACCTTCGAGCTGAAATATTTCTTCACCTCGGGCGTGTCGTCGTCGGAAGGCGGCGACGCGGTGTCGGCCGAGGCGGTCAAGAGCGCGATCCGCGCGCTGATCGCCAATGAGGGCGCCAATATCCTCAGCGACGATACATTGGTCGACCTGCTCAACGCCAAGGGCTTTGGTCTGGCGCGGCGCACGGTGGCGAAGTACCGCGAGGCGATCGGCATCGGCAGTTCGGTCCAGCGCCGTCGGGCGCGGGCGCTGGAGGGGGTGTAAGGCCCGGCGGCGTCGCTATCGGGCAACTCTCCAGCCCGTTACCCCGGACCTGTTCCGGGGTCCACCGTGCCACATGATGACCATTGTTTGCGTTCGCGGGACAGTGGATGCCGGAACAAGTCCGGCATGACGAAGAAAGAATATTCGCTGCAGCTTTTGGTGCTGTGCGAAGCGAAGCATGCGGACGATGCGCTCCGCTCAGCTATAATCCAGCTTCGGATACCAGTCCGTACCCCGCCCGGCGGGGATGGTGTCGAGCACGTTCCACAGCACCGTCATATCGGGCGCGCCGCGCGGGTCCTGGCCCGGGTCCTGCGTGCCGCCGAGTTCGCCGCTCCAGAAATGGCGGATTGTGCCATCGGCATCTTTGGTGAACACATCGTAGGACGGCCAGTCGCCATCATCGTGCCAGGCATTGTGATCGCGGCCGAACGCCTCGCTGGGGTCGCTGTAGAGCGGCAGATTGCGCCAGCCGCGCTCTTCGGCGAACGCCTGCATCCGCGTCACCGGCGACCGCGCGATTACCGCGAGTCCGATCTTCTGGCGGATATCGGCGGCGTTGGCGGCGAGCGGGCCGAGAAAGGCTGTGCACATCGGGCAGGGCCGCTCGCGCTCGGGGCCGTACATCCAGCAATAGGTGACCAGCGTGTCGTGCCCCTCGAACAGGTCGGCGAGCGTGACGGTGCCGTTCGGTCCTTCGAAGCTATAGTCCTTTGCCACCACTGGCGCTTCGGGCAGCGCCCGCCTTTTCGCCGCGACCGCCTCGATCTGACGGCGCAATTCCACTTCGCTGGCGAGCAGGGCGGTGCGCGCCTTGGTGTAGGCGGTGCTTTCGCCGGGATAGGGCCGGTGCGCCTGGGCGGCGAGTTGGTCGGCCGGTGCGAGTTCGGTCATCATCCGTCTCCTTCTCAGTCGTCCTCATCCTCATACCCCACCAGTGCTAGCGCGCGCGCCTTGATCTGGTGCGTCATGCACCAGTGGAGCAGCGCTTCCTCACGGCCATGGGTGATCCACACCTCTTGTGGGGCGATCTCGCTCAGCGTGTCGGTCAGCTCGTCCCAATCGGCATGGTCGCTGAGGATCAGCGGCAGCTCGACCAGCCGCTGGCGCGCGCGCTGTCTGATCCGCATCCAGCCTGACGCCATGGCGGTAATCGGGTCGGGCAGGCGGCGCGACCAGCGATCGTTGAGCGCGGAGGGCGGGCACAGCACGATATGGCCGGCGATCGCTGCCTTGGGCACGCCAGTTGCGGGAATGAGCTCGCCCAGCGTGACGCCAAGTTCGGTGTAGAGATCGCACAGCCGCTGCAGCGCGCCATGGAGATAGATCGGCGCGGCATGGCCGCGCGCGCGCAACTCGGCGATCACTCGTTGCGCCTTGCCCAGCGCATAGGCGCCGACCAGTACGCAACGCTCGGGATTGGCGTGTAGCGCGGCGAGCAGCTTGTCGATCTCGTCGCCGGTATCGGGATGGCGGAACACCGGCAGGCCGAAGGTCGCCTCGGTGACGAACACGTCGCACGCGACCGGCTCGAACGGGGCGCAGGTCGGGTCGGGGCGGCGCTTGTAATCGCCCGACACGACAATGCGCTCGCCGCGATGCTCGAGCAGGATCTGCGCCGAACCGAGCACATGGCCGGCGGGGAAGAAGGTGACGTCAACCGCGCCGAGCCGCATGGTTTCGCCATAGGCGACCGGATTGCCGGGCTGCGGGCCGTAGCGCGCCTCCATGATCGCCAGTGTCGCGGGCGTCGCCCACACGGCCTGATGACCGCCGCGCGCATGGTCGGCATGGCCGTGGGTGATCAGCGCGCGCGGGCTCGGCGCCGATGGGTCGATCCACGCATCGGCGGGTTTGACGTAGATGCCCTGGGGTTGGGGATCGATCCAGTCGCCGAGCTTGGCCATCGTGCTTATATGGGTGAGATGCTGATCGGTTCCCACTTTCCCGTTAGCCACTCACGTCAAGGCGCAATGGTGAAGGCCTTGCCACGCCAGCCATCCGTCACCCTGAACTCGTTTGGCGCCTATCCCGTTCAAACAGATGGCCGTGTTCCTGCGCACGCAGGAACCCAGTGCCACAAGCGTTACGCGTCGAACCCTGGGCTCCTGCTTTCGCAGGAGCACATCACTTGTCGGAGCGGGATAGGCGGCAAGCAAGTTCAGAGTGATGATCCATTCCTGCGGCAGCTGTGACACTCCCCACCCCCCTCACCGACTGGTTCGCGGCGCGCGGCTGGGCGCCGCGGCGGCATCAGCTCGACATGCTCGCCGAAGGGCGCGCCGGGCGGCATGCGCTGCTTGTCGCGGCGACGGGGGCGGGCAAGACGCTGGCCGGCTTCCTGCCGACACTGGCCGAGCTGATCGAGCGCCCGACCGAGGGGCTGCACACGCTCTACGTCTCACCACTCAAGGCGCTGGCGGTCGATGTGCAGCGCAACCTGCTGACGCCGATCGAGGAGATGGGACTCGACCTGCGGGTCGAGACGCGCACCGGCGACACACCGTCGGATCGCAAGGCGCGGCAACGCATCCGCCCGCCGCAGATCCTGCTGACCACGCCCGAATCGCTGTCGCTGCTGCTGAGCTATCCCGACAGCTTCCTGATGTTCGCCGGGCTGCGCACGATCGTCGTCGACGAGGTGCACGCCTTCGCCACCGGCAAGCGCGGCGATCTGCTCAGCCTGTGCATGGCGCGGTTGCAGCGACTGGCGCCCGGTCTGCGCCGCGTCGCGTTGTCGGCGACGGTAGCCGATCCCGACGGCTATCGCGCCTGGCTCGCGCCCGATGGCGATATCGACCAGGTCTCGCTGGTGATCGGCGACAAGGGCGCCGACCCGAACATCGCCATCCTGCTGCCCGAGGGCAAGATTCCGTGGTCGGGCCATTCGGGGCGCTATGCCGCCGAGCAGGTGATGGCCGAGATCGAGACGCACCGCACCGCGATCATCTTCTGCAACACCCGCAGCCTCGCCGAGCTGATCTTCCAGGATCTGTGGAAGGTCAACGAGATGAAGCTGCCGATCGGCATCCATCACGGCTCGCTGAGCCTGGAAGCACGACGCAAGGTCGAGGCGGCGATGGCGGCGGGCACGTTGCGCGGGCTGGTCGCGACCGCGAGCCTCGATCTCGGGGTCGACTGGGGCGATGTCGATTGCGTCATCCAGATGGGCGCCCCCAAGGGATCGTCGCGGCTGTTGCAGCGCATCGGCCGTTCCAACCACCGGCTCGACGAACCGAGCGAGGCGGTGATCGTGCCGGGCAATCGCTTCGAATATCTCGAGGCGCGCGCCGCACTCGACGCGGTGACGGTCGGCGAGCTCGACCCCGACATCTTCCGCGCCGGCGCGCTCGACGTGCTCGCCCAGCATGTCATGGCCTGTGCCTGTGCCGCGCCGTTCGAGCAGCAGGCGATGCTCGACGAAGTGCGCTCCGCCCTGCCCTATTCGGCGCTCGATGCGAGCGTTTTCGCGCAGGTGCTCGGTTTCATCCGCGACGGCGGTTACGCGCTCAAGGCTTATGAGAAATTCAAGCGGCTGACCCAGGATGCCGATGGCACGTGGCGCGTGTCGCACCCCAAATTCGTCGCCCAGCACCGCTTGAATGCCGGGATCATCGTCGAGGCGACGATGCTTACCGTGCGCTTCAAGAACGGCCGTTCGCTCGGCAAGGTCGAGGAAGCCTTTGCCGCGACGCTGTCGCCGCGCGACACCTTCTTCTTCTCCGGCATGAGCCTGGAGGTCGAACGGGTCGACACCGAGGATGTCGTGGTCCGCGCGACCAGCCGACCGGCGCGCATCCCGACCTATGGCGGCGCGCGCATGCCGATCTCGACCAATCTCGCCGATCGGGTGCGCGGATTTCTCGCTTCGCCGGAAGAATGGCCGCGCTTTCCCGGTGACGTGCGCGAATGGCTCGAGGTGCAGCGCTATCGCTCGGCGCTGCCCGGGCCGGACCAGCTGCTGGTCGAAACCTTCCCGCGCGACGGGCGCCATTACATGGTCGTCTACAGCTTCGAGGGGTGGAACGCGCACCAGTCGCTCGGCATGCTGGTCACGCGGCGGATGGAGACGCGCGGGCTCAGGCCGATCGGCTTCGTCGCGACCGACTATTCGATCGCGACCTATTCGCTCGATCCGGTGACCGATCCGGCGGCGCTGTTCTCGCCGGATATCCTCGAAGACGAGTTCGTCGACTGGGTGCAGGGCTCGTCGCTGCTCAAGCGCGCCTTTCGCGAGGTGGCGGTGATCGGCGGGCTGGTCGAGCGCCAGCATCCCGGCAAGCGCAAGACCGGCAAGCAGGTCACCTTCTCGACCGATCTGATTTACGACGTGCTGCGCAAATATGAGCCCGGCCATCTGCTGCTCAAGGCGGCCTGGGCCGATGCGCGGGCCAAGATGACCGATGTCGGGCGGCTCGCCGACCTGCTCGATCGCGCGGCGGGGACGATGCTGCATGTCGATCTCGACCGCGTCTCGCCGCTCGCCGTACCGGTGCTGACGCTGATCGGGCGCGAGCATGTCGCGCAGGGGCTGGCCGATGACGCGTTGCTGATCGAGGCGGAGGCGCTTGCGGCGGAGGCGATGCGGCTGGATTAGGCGACCAGGCGGTGCTCGATCGGCTGTCGCGCCAGGCGCTCCGCAACCCACGCCGCGATGATCCCCGGGCCGTCGTCGCGCGTCATGGCCGGCGCGAGCGCGCGGGCGCGTTCGGCGGCGTCCGGCGAGGCGAGCAAGCGACCCAGCGCGGCGAAGGCGCGCTTCTCGCTGTAGCGCCCGAGCCGCACGACCCGCGCGACGCCCAGCCGCCTGAGCCGGCGGGCATTGTCGAACTGGTCGCCGAAAAACGGGCAGACCAATTGCGGCACGCCCGCGCGCAGCGCCTGGGCCGTAGTGCCCATACCGCCATGCTGGATCACCGCGGCGGCGCGCGGAAACAGCAGCGAATGCGGCGCGTAGCCGGCGACCGCGATGTCCCTGTCCGCCCGACCGGCATAGTCGTCGAGCGCGTGCCGGCCGACGAGCAGTATCGCACGCCGCCCCAGCCGCCGCGCGACGGCCGCGCTGGCGGTGTAGAAATTGCCCGGCGCATAGGTGACGAAGCTGCCGAGCGTGAACACCAAAGGTGGCGGCCCGGCGTCGAGGAAGGCGGCAAGCGCGGGATCGAGATTGCCGGTCGTTCCCTCCCGGCCATCATAATAAGCGAAGCCGGCGCTTTGTGCCTGGCACGGCGCATCAATCGGCAGCGGGGCGAAGGCCGGCGGATACATGGCGAAGATGCGCTCGCTGCGACGCGGCCCGTCGAGCAGCTCATCGCGCACCGGCGGCAGGCCGAGGTCGCGCCGCAGTTGCGTGACGGGGCGCATGCCCGGCCGCCCCTGCGCGCTGGCGACGGCGTAGAGCAGGCGGACCACGCCCGGCCCGCAGGCCTTGCGCAGCACCGGCAGGAACGGCATCTCGCGCATCGCCGGCGGCTCGGCGACCGACAGGAAGCTCATCGGCTGCAGCGCGACCGTGACGACCGGCACGCCGGCCGCCTCGGCGACGATCCGCGCCACCGCCGACAGCGTGCCGCAGATCACCAGGTCGGCGCCGGCGATCACCGCGCGCAGGTCGCGCAAGGTCAGCGCGAGATGCGGCAGCATTATATCGAAGCCGGCGCGCAGATCGCCGGTCACCGCGCCCGCCACGGCGGCCTCGTCGAACCCGGCCGCCGCCATCTCGTAATGGCCGGGCCGTACCGCGTGGAAGGCGATGCCCTCCGCCTCGACCACCGCGCGATAATCCTCCATCGCCGCGACGATCGGGCGGAGCCCCTCGGCGCGCAGCCGCAGCGCCAGCGACACGAAGGGATGGAGGTCGCCGAGCGTGCCGGTAATCGCGAGAACAACGTTGCGCACGACCGGCCCTTCTTCCCCGCGACGACAGGGTCGATCGCATTCTAATGCCGCGATGTGACGATGCCGTGACAGTCCCGATGTCCGACATTCTATCCACTTAGTTCCGCTTGTGAAGGGACCGATTCGGGCGTAGCTTCCGCCGATGGAGATGGGTCTGGCTTTTGCCTTGTCGCTTGCGGCCGCCGCCGCCGTTCAGCCGGCGCCGTTTCCCCAACCTGCCGTCCAGCCGGCGCCCGCCGCGCCGCTGACCGAGACGCCGACCGCGCTGACACCCGCGGCTGACCTGCTCGGCTTCGGCGATGCCGATGCGCGGATGACCGTGCCCGTTACGATCGGCACCGGCGGCCCCTATCATTTCATCGTCGACACCGGCGCGCAGCGCACCGTCATCTCGCGGGAGCTGGCCGGCACGCTGCGTCTCGAGCCCGGCACCGACGTCCACCTCACCTCGATGTCCGGACAGGGCATGGTCAATACCTATGTCATTCCGGCGATCAGCGTCGGCGCGCCCCGCGGCGCGCTGGGCGGCACGCGGATCGAGGCGCCGGCGCTCGAATCGCGCAATCTCGGGGCGCCGGGCCTGCTCGGGCTCGACACGCTGCAGGGCCACATGGTGACGATCGATTTCGTGCGCAACCAGATGACGGTCACGCCATCAGAGACGCGCCGCCGCGCCGCGCCGGCGGCGGCCGATGAGGTGGTGGTCCAGGCCCGCAGTCTGTTCGGGCAACTCGTCGTCACCGATGCCTATTATCGCGGCCGCCGCATCCAGGTGATCGTCGATACCGGTTCGGTGGTCAGCATGGGCAATCTCGCGCTGCGGCGCGCGGTGTCGCGCAGCACCAAGCACATGGAGAGCATTTCGCTGCTCGGCGTGACCGGCGACGTGCTGGTCGCCGACTATACCCAGATCAGCGAGATCAAGGTCGCCGGAGTCAGTTTCAACAACCTGCCGGTGGCGTTCGCCGATGCCGAGCCGTTCCGGCGTTTCGACCTGATCAAGCGCCCGGCGCTGCTGCTCGGCATGGATGCGCTGAAGCTGTTCAAGCGCGTGCAGATCGACTTTCCCAACCGTACGCTGCGGCTGTTGCTGCCCGGCGATGCCACGCTGTCGCCGAACTTCGCTGCGGACGGATCGCGCCTGAACCCGTAATGATGGCATGCGCCATTGCCGGTGCCGCGAACGGCGCCTAGCCTGTCGCCCGACAGGCAAGGGGCGGCATATGCGATCGATCGGACGGGCGTTGTTGGGCGGCTGCGCGGCGGTGCTGGCCTTGATGCCGCCCGGTGCGGCGGCGCAGGGCATGACGCCCGATCGCCAGGCTTTTTTCGGCCTGTACAAGCAACTGGTCGAAACCAACACCACATTGTCGAGCGGCAGCTGCACCCAGGCGGCGGCGCAGATCGCGGCGCGGCTCAAGGCGGCGGGCTATGCCGATGCCGATATCATGCCTTTCTCGGTGCCCGATCATCCGCGCGAGGGTGGACTGGTCGCGGTGCTGCCCGGCAGCGATTCCCACGCCAAGCCAATGCTGTTGCTCGCGCATCTCGACGTGGTCGAGGCCAAGCGCGCCGACTGGGTGCGCGACCCCTTCACGCTGGTCGATGAGGGCGATTATTATTATGCCCGCGGTTCGGTCGACGACAAGGCGATGGCGGCGATCTGGGCCGATACGATGGTCCGTTTCAGAACCAGCGGCTACAAGCCGAAGCGCACCATCAAGCTGGCGCTGACCTGTGGCGAGGAGACGACCTTCGCCTTCAACGGCGCCGAATGGCTGGCGAAGAACAGGCCCGGGCTGATCGCCGCCGAATTCGCGCTCAACGAAGGCGGCGGCGGGCGGCTCGACGACCAGGGGCATCGCCAGCTGCTCGCCGTGCAGGTCGGCGAGAAGGCGGCGCAGAATTATACCTTCGAGGCGACGAATGCCGGCGGGCACAGCTCGCAGCCGGTGCCCGACAATGCGATCTACCAGCTGGCCGATGCGCTCGAGGCGGTGCGCGGCCATGAGTTCCCCATCAAGTTCACCGACACCACCCGCGCCTTCTTCAGCGCGACTGCGGCGGCCGTGCCCGCGCCGGTCGGCGACGCGATCAGGCGATTGCTCGCCGACCCGACCGACAAGGCCGCCGACGCGCTGATCAGCCGGGACAAGGCGCTGCATTCGACGCTGCGCACGACCTGTGTCGCGACGCTGCTCAGCGCCGGCCATGCCGAGAACGCCCTGCCGCAGCGTGCCACCGCCAATATCAACTGCCGCATCTTCCCGGGCGAGACGGTCGAGCAGACGCTCGCCACGCTGCAGCGGCTGGCGGGCCCGGCGATCAAGGTGACGGTCAACCAGCCGGTCCGCCCGACCGCGATCCCGCCCTCGCTCGACCCGAAGATCCTCGGCCCGATGCGCGCGGTCGCGGCGAAGCATTTCCCCGGCCTGCCATTGCTGCCGCTGATGTCGACCGGCGCGACCGACGGCATTTTCCTCGAGGCGATCGGCATCCCGGTCTATGGTGCGCCCGGTACGTTCCTCGACAGCGATTTCAACGGCGTGCACGGCCTCAACGAGCGGATCCGCAAGGCCTCGCTCTATGACGCGCGCGATTATCTCTACGATCTGGTGAAGGCCTATGCGGGCTGAACGCTGACCGTCTGGGCTTCGCTCAGACCGTGACCTGCTCGCCCAGCTCCAGCACCTTGCCCGGCGGGATGCGCAGGAATTCGGTCGGGTCGGCGGCGTTGCGTTGCAGGAACATGAAGATCTGGTCCTGCCATAGCGGCATGCCCTCATCGGCCGACGGCTTGATCGTGTTGCGGCCGATGAAATAGCTGGTCTGGGCCGGGTTGAGCAGGCGCCGCTCCCCGGCATGCTCGAAGCCCAGGTCGCGCGGCACGTCAGGCGCTTCCATGAAGCCGTAATGCAGGATCACCGTGCTGAAATTGTCGTCGACCCGCGTTACCGTGGCGCGCGCGTCGGGGTCGGTCATCGGCCGGTCGGCGGTGCGCACGCTGACGATCAGGTTGCGCGCGTGCAGCACCTTGTTGTGCTTGAGATTGTGCATCAGTGCGCCAGGGGCGTGGTCGGGGTTCGATGTCAGGAACACGGCGGTGCCCTCGACCCGCTCGGGCGGGCGCTTGGCGAGCGCCGCGGCGAGATCGGCGAGCGGGATGCTCTGGCGCTGTTCGAACGCCCGGACGATGCCGCGTCCACGCACCCAGGTGGCGATGAGCAGGCCGATGCAGGCGGCGATCACCAGCGGCACCCAGCCACCCTCGACCACGCGCAGGATGTTGGCGCCGAAGAAGATCAGGTCCAGCGTCAGGAACGGCAGGATCACCGCGATCGCGGTCGGGCGCTTCCAGTTCCAGCGATGGCGCACGACGATATAGGCGAGGCAGGTGGTGACGACCATCGTGCCCGTCACCGCGATGCCATAGGCGGCGGCCATCGCCGAGGAATTGCGGAACTGCACCACCAGCACCAGCACGCCGGCGAGCAGCAGCCAATTGATCGCCGGCAGATAGATCTGCCCGGCATGCGAGGCCGAGGTCTGGCGGATGCGCAGGCGCGGCAACAGGCCGAGCTGGATCGCCTGCTGGGTCAGCGAATAAGCGCCGGTGATCACCGCCTGGCTGGCGATGATCGTGGCCAGCCCGGCCAGCACCACCAGCCACGGACGCAGTGCGTCGGGCGCCATCAGGAAGAACCAGTCCTGGTTGACGAATGGCTGGTGCGCCGCCTCGGCCGCTTCCAGCGCGTGCAAGGCGAAGGCGCCCTGGCCGAAATAATTGAGCATGAGCGCGGGGAACACCAGCACGAACCAGCCGAGCCGGATCGGGCGCATCCCGAAATGGCCCATATCGGCGGTCAGCGCTTCGGCGCCGGTGACCGTCAGGAACACCGCACCGAGCACGAACAGCCCCACCATCCCGTGCGTCGTCATGAAGCGCACCGCGTGAAACGGGTTCAATGCGGCGAGGATCGCGGGCTCATCGGTGATGTGCCAGATACCCAGCCCGCCGATCACGAGGAACCACAGGATGCAGACCGGGCCGAACAGCTTCGAGACCCGTGCCGTGCCGCGCGCCTGCAACAGGAACAAGCCGATCAGGATCACGATGGTGATGCCCATGATGGTGTTTTCGTCGAACATGTCGCCGGCACCGGGAATGGTGCGCAACCCCTCGACCGCCGACAACACGGACAGGGCCGGGGTGATGATCGCATCGCCATAGAACAAGGCCGCGCCGGCGGCGCCGAGGCAGAGCGCGATCAGCGAGCGGCGGCCGAGAGCGCGCCGCGCCAGCGCGGTCAGCGCGAGCACGCCGCCCTCGCCCTGATTGTCGGCGCGCATCAGGAAAAGCACATATTTCACCGAGACGACGAGGATCAGCGACCACAGCGCGAGGCTCAGCACGCCGAAGATCTCGCTCGCCACCATGCCGTCGGCGGCGGCCAGCCCCAGCGCCTCGCGAAAGGCGTAGAGCGGGCTCGTGCCGATGTCGCCGAACACCACACCGATCGCGCCGACGGTCAGCGCGATCAGGGCGGGGTGGGGATGGTCGTGCGGCCCGGACTGTTCGGGGGCGGATGACATGCGTGCGAAACGGCCTGTCGTTTGGGACGGCGCGCTTTACGCTTGTTGCATCGCAGCGCAAGCGCTTTTCTCATCGCGCCGACAAGTGGTTGATCCTGCGCTCTCAAGACGTCATAGGACGGCAATGGTTCCCTTTTCGTTCGCCGGCCACGCCCTTGCCGCGCTCCCCCAGGGCGCGCTGTACTGGCCGGCGCGGCGCGCGCTGCTCGTCGCCGACCTGCATTTCGAGAAGGCGAGCTGGTTCGCGCGCTTCGGCCAGATGCTGCCGCCCTATGATTCGATCGCCACGCTCAGCGCGCTCGCCGCGCTGGTCGACTCGACCGATGCGGCGGAGATCTGGTGCCTCGGCGACAGCTTCCACGACGCCGCCGGGTGCGAACGGTTATCGCCGCAGGCGCAAGCGATGCTGCGCGGCCTGACCGCGACGCGGCGCTGGACGTGGATCACCGGCAATCACGATATCGGCATGGTCGATCGCTGCGGCGGCGAGGTCGTCGCCGAGGCGCTGGTCGACGGGCTGGTGTTGCGTCACGAGGCCGAGGCGGGCGAGACGCGGCCCGAACTGTCGGGCCATTTCCACCCCAAGCTGCGCGTGCGGGTGCGCGGGCGCAACGTCTCGCGGCGCTGCTTCGTCGCCACCGCGACCAAGCTCATCCTGCCCGCTTTCGGTGCGCTGACCGGCGGCCTCGATGCCGCGCATCCGGAGATCGTTCGCGCTGTCGGGCATGACGCCGAGGCGTTGGTGCCCGTGGAGGATCGGCTGCTGCGCTTCTCGCTCGCCGCTTGAACGCAACTACCGCCGTTCGCCCCGAGCTGTCGAAGGGCCGTTCTTCGTTGCTACCGCCCAAAGACAGGACAGTGCGACAAGCTCAGCACGAACGGGTCGGGATATGTCGAAAGACGTCAGCGCGCCAGCGTGGGGAAAGCGGCCCTGAACGCCGCGACCTTGGGCTTGTCCCAATGCACGATGTACGGGTGCGTCGGGTTCCGGTCGTAGAAATGCTGGTGATATCCCTCGGCCGGGAAGAAGGCGCCGGTTTCCAGCTTGGTTACGATCGGCGCGGGGAAGACATGCGCCGCACCGAGCTGGTCGATATAGGCTGTCGCAACGGCGCGCTGTGCCCGGCTCTGCGGGAAGATCGCCGAGCGATAGCTCGTGCCGCTGTCCGGACCCTGGCGGTTGAGCTCGGTCGGATTGTGGGCGACCGAGAAATAGATGCGCAGCAAGGTGGCATAGCTGACCCTCGCGGGATCATAGACGATGCGGATCGCCTCGGCGTGACCGGTCATCTCGCTCGACACCTGGTCGTAGTTCGCCGAGCCGCGCGTGCCGCCGGCATAGCCCGCCGTGACCGATTTCACGCCCTTCACATGCTCGAACACCGCCTCCATGCCCCAGAAGCAGCCGCCGGCGAGCACCGCAACCTGCGACGTCGGCGTGGGCGCCACGTCGTGCGCGGCAGCGGGGATCGGTACGGCGCGTTCCGCCTGGGCGACACCACCCGACAGGGCGAGGCCGGCGATGCCGCCGGCGACAAGGGTCGCGATGAGGGGACGGATCATGATTTTTTCCTTCGCGGAACACGAAACGGAAAAATAGGGACCCGGGGCCGCGGACGCAACAAACGCGTCAGCGCGGGGCGTGCGCTACCGTCGCTGGTCGGTCGCCATGCGTCCCCGCGACGCTCGCCGCATGGAAACCGATCACGCCGATCACGCCGAGGACGAAGCCTCCGACCAGCCGAAGTGTAAAGCCATCGCGCAAAAGGGTGCGCATCGTCATCGTCCTTCTGATTCTGCGTGTCACGCGACAGATCGTGCCGCGCGGCGGATCGACAAGGTCAAGTTTTGCTTTGCCCGGCTGAACCCAGCCTGTCTCGCCCCGCCTACTAGCGGACGGCCGCGCAGGCCGTCTGGATGCGCTCGCAAGCTTCGCGCAGAAGATTTTCCGAGGTCGCATAGCTGATACGCAGCGCCGGAGAGAGCCCGAATGCCGCGCCCTGCACCGCCGCGACACGATAATCGTCGAGCAGATAGGCGACGAACGCCTCGTCGCTGTCGATCAGCCTGCCGCCCGGCGTGGTCTTGCCGATCAGGCCTGAAAGCTCGGGATAGACATAGAAGGCGCCTTCCGGGCGTGGGCAGGTGATGCCGTTCGCCTGGTTGAGCATCGACACGACGAGATCGCGCCGCCCCTGGAACGCCAGCGCGCGCTCGGCGAGGAAGCTCTGGTCGCCGTTCAAGGCGGCGGTCGCTGCCGCTTGGGCGATCGAGCAGGGGTTGCTGGTCGACTGCGACTGGAGCTTCGACATCGCCTTGATCAGCCACGACGCGCCGGCCGCGAAGCCGATGCGCCAGCCGGTCATGGCATAGGCCTTGGAACAGCCATTGACGGTCAGCGTGCGGTCGTAGAGCGACGGGCAGACTTGGGCGATGGTGGCGAATTCGAAGCCGTCATAGATGATGTGCTCATACATGTCGTCGGCGAAGATCCACACATGCGGATGGCGTTCGAGCACCTCGCCCAGCGCCTTCAGTTCGGCGACCGAATAGGCGGCGCCGGTCGGGTTGGACGGCGAGTTGAGGATCACCCATTTGGTGCGCGGCGTGATCGCCGCCTCGAGCTGCTCAGCGTTGAGCTTGTAGTTCTGCTCCGGCCCCGCCGCCACGAACACCGGCGTGCCGCCGGCGAACAGCACGACGTCGGGATAGCTCACCCAATAAGGCGCCGGCACGATCACCTCGTCGCCGGGATCGACCGTCGCGACGATGGCGTTGAACAAGGTGTGCTTGCCGCCGACATTCACGCTGACCTGGTCGGTCTTGTAGGTCAGGCCATTGTCGCGCTGGAACTTGGCGACGATCGCCTCCTTCAGCTCGGGCGTGCCGTCAACATTGGTATATTTGGTCTTGCCGTCGCGGATCGCCTGGATCGCGGCTTCCTTGACGAACTCGGGCGTGTCGAAATCGGGCTCGCCGGCGGCGAGGCCGATGACGTCGACACCAGCGCGCTTCAGCTCCAGCGTCCGTGTGGTGATCGCCAGGGTCGGCGAGGGCTTGATGCGCGCGAGCGCGGCGGAGGGATGCATGGTTGAAGGCCCTTCGGTTCGGGAAGCGGCGGCGCTATAGCTCGCTTTCCTTCGCAGCCGCAACAAGGACTGGCGCAACAATCGCCGGCATCAATCCCCGCAGGGCGTTGCCGATGAGGAAGCCGCCGGCCAGGTCGGCCGCCACCAACTCGCCCTCGACCGCCTCGCCAGTGTCGATCAGCTCGGCGCGCAGCACGCCGGGCAGCAGCCCGCGCGACAAGGGCGGCGTGACCAGGACGCCGCCGCGTTCGACGAACAGCGAGGTGAAGCTGCCCTCGCTGAGATAGCCTTCCTCATCGGCGAAGATCACCTCGGCTACGCTCGCCGCCCGCCGCGCGGCATCATAAAAGCCGCGATCGCTGGTCTTGTGGCGCAGGCGGAAGTCGCTTGCCGCGACCGGCCGGGGCACGATCCGCACCGTCATCGGACCGGCGGGCGACGGGGGCGGCGGCGCGACCTCGATGGCGAGCGCGCCCGACGCGGCGAGCACGAGACGAATGCGTCGCGGCGTGCGCAACCGGAACGTGGCGGCTTGCAATTCGTTGCGCGCGTCGTGGCGGTCGAAGCTGAAGCCAAACAGCTCGGCGCTCGCCTTCATCCGCGCGAGATGGCGTTCGAGTCGCGGAATGCCGGCCTCCGGGTCGAACGCCATCGTCTCGATCAGGTCGAAACGGCGCTGGCCGGCGGTGACGAACAGGCCCTTGGCGGCACATTCCGCCCATTCCTCCGCCGCGCGCGAATCGGCGACGATGCCGGAGCCGAGGCCGAGGATCGCGGCCCCGTCCTCGATCGCGAGGGTACGGATGGCGACGTTGAACATGGCATCGCCGGTCGCATCGATCCGCCCGATCGAACCGGTATAAACGCCACGTGGCGCTTGCTCGACCTCGGCGATCACCGCCATCGCGCGCGATTTGGGGGCTCCGGTGATCGAGCCGCACGGGAACAGCGCCTCGATCACGTCGATCGCATCCTTGTCGGGCGCCAGCGTCGCCGTGACGGTCGAGGTCATCTGCAGCACGGTGGGGTAGGTCTCGACCGCGAACAGCGCCGGCACCGTGACGCTCCCCGGCGCCGCGACACGCGAAAGGTCGTTGCGCATCAGGTCGACGATCATCAGATTCTCGGCGCGCTGCTTGCTGTCCGCGGCGAGCTCCCGGGCGAGGGCGCAATCCTCGTCGGGGCTCGTGCCACGCATTGCCGTCCCCTTCATCGGCCGGCAGGTGAGCTGGTCGCGCTCGAGCATGAAGAACAGTTCGGGCGATAGCGACAGGAAGGTCCGCGCACCGGTCGCGACGATCGCGCCATGGCCGGCATGCGAGGCGGCACGCAGCCGGGCATAGAGGGCGAGCGGGTCGCCGAGCATCGGCACCGTCGCCTGCCAGGTCAGATTGGCCTGGTAGATGTCACCCGCCGCGATCAGCGCCTGGACCCGCGCCAGCCGCGCATCATAGGTCTCGCGATCGATCTCCGGGCGCGGTGCCCCTGCCCAGGCACCGGCCGGATCGGGCAGCAGCGCGGGCACCGCGTCGGCCGCGATCTCGTCGAAGCGGTCGAACAGCCCGAACCACAGCACTGGTTCGTTACCCGCCAGCACCGGTGCCCGCGGCTGGAGCGCGGCGCCGGCCTCATAGTTCAGATAGCCGGCGGCATGCAGGCCGTCGGCGCGGGCGGCGCGCACCGCCGCCAGGGCGGCGGGCACCTCGCGCGGCGTCGCGGCGACGATCGTGCGCAGCGGCGCGCGATAGAGTCGCGCCGGCATGCCGCCGGGGCGGGCATCGTCGAGCAACACGAAGGGCTTGGTCTCGCTGGCAAGCATCGTCACGCCAGATGCGCTGGCCGGGCACGCTCGGCAACCCCCGGCTTGCCGTCTTTCGCCCTGCGGCTTGCCGGTTTTTGGTCGACCGCCTATCTCGCGGGGATGACCAACCCACCCTTGCGCGCGGCGATCGTGCCCGTCACCCCGCTCCAGCAGAATTGCAGCCTGATCTGGTGCACCGCGACGATGCGCGGCGCGTTTGTCGATCCCGGCGGCGACCTGCCGCGACTCAGGGCGGCGATGGCGCAGCACGGCGTGACGATCGAGAAGATCATCGTGACGCATGGTCATATCGATCATTGCGGCTCGGCCAAGCCGCTCGCCGACGAACTCGGCGTGCCGATCGAGGGGCCGCATGAGGACGATCGCTTCTGGATCGCGCGCCTCGACGAGGATGGGCGCAACTATGGCATCACCGGCGTGCCGTTCGAGCCGAACCGCTGGCTGGTCGAGGGCGATACCGTGACGGTCGGCGACCTGGCGCTCGACGTCTATCACACGCCGGGCCACACGCCCGGCCATGTGATCTTTCACCATGCGCCATCGCGGCTTGCCCTGGTCGGCGACGTGCTGTTCGCCGGTTCGATCGGTCGCACCGACTTTCCGCTCGGCAGCCATCCGCAACTGCTCGAATCGATCGTCGCCAAGCTGTGGCCGCTCGGCAACGACACGGTGTTCATCCCCGGCCACGGCCCGACCAGCAATTTCGGTCATGAGCGTGCCAACAACATGTTCGTCAGCGACCGCGCGATGGCGGCTTGACCTAAAAGTTCTTCGTCACCCTGAACTCGTTTCAGCGCGACGGAGTATTATTTCACCCCTGCGCCGGCACCGTCGTCAGCACGGTAGCCTTGGGCGTGTGCGTGGCGATCAGCGGGATGGCCACCGCGTAGAGCCCGAGGCCGACCAGCAGCAGGAAGGTCGTCGCCGTGCCGAAGGAGCGGCCGCCGCGCAGACCGTCCATGCCCAGGCCGTGCGCGACGCGGCCGATCAGCAGCAGCGCGCCGGCGATCCACAGCCAGGTCGAGGTGCCGGTGGTCACCTCGATCAGCGCGATCAGGATCAGGATGAAGGGCACATATTCGGTAAAATTGGCCTGGGCGCGCATGCGGGCGATCAGCTTCATGTCGCCGCCATCGCCGATACTGACCTTGGCCGCGCGCCGCGCGGATCCGGTGCGCAGCGCCAGCCAGAAGGCGATCAGCGCGCTTCCGCCGGCCGCCATCAATGTGACCGGCAACATGGTTCCGTCCATAACATCCCCTTTGGTTTCTTTTCGCCACTTACCGTGCCACCCGCGACGCCGGGTTGCAACGTTCGCGCGAATCGCTATAGGCGCCAGTCTTCGCGATGCGTCCGGCCGCTGGTGCCATCCGCGGCCGGCTCGCCGTCGGTTGCGTGGCCCTGTTTCCGGGCCTATCGCACGTACCGATCTGACAAAAGGTTTTCGCCGAAATGGCCGTTCCCAAAAGAAAGACTACGCCGTCCAAGCGCGGTATGCGCCGGTCGCACGATTCGATCTCCGCCGATGCGTTCCAGGAATGCCCGAATTGCGGCGAGCTCAAGCGCCCGCACAACCTGTGCACGTCTTGCGGCCATTATAACGGCCGCGAGATCGTCTCGGTCGAAGGCTGAGCGCGACCAAACAGGAGCAGGGGGCCAGCGTGTCTGACAGCTCCTGGATTGCCGTCGACGCCATGGGCGGAGACGAGGGGCTGGCGGTCATGCTCGCCGGGGTCGCGCGCGCGCGGCGCCGGTTCGAGAACATGCGCTTTTTCCTCGTCGGCGACGAGACGGCGATCGCCGAGGGCCTGAAGAGCCACCCCAACCTCACCGCGCATTCCGAAATCGTCCACGCGCCGGAGCTGGTCGGCTCGAGCGAGAAGCCGAGCCAGGCGCTCAGGCGCGCCAAGACGACCTCGATGGGTATCGCCATCGACCTGGTGAAGCAGGGCCGCGCCGCCGCCGCCGTTTCCTCGGGCAATACCGGTGCGCTGATGGCGATGGCCAAGGTGTCGCTGCGCACCATGCCCGGGATCGACCGGCCCGCGCTGGCCGGCCGCGTGCCGACGCTGGGCGACAACGACACGGTGGTGCTGGACCTCGGCGCCAACACCGATTGCGACGCGCGCAACCTGCTGCAGTTCGCGGTGATGGGCGCGGCCTATGCCCGCACCACACTCGATCTCGCCTCGCCGCGCGTCGCCTTGCTCAACATCGGCACCGAGGACCAGAAGGGCACCGAGGAGATTCGCGACGCGGCGCGCGCGCTCAAGGCCGCGACGCATCTGCCGCTGACCTTTGTCGGGTTCATCGAGGGCGACCGGCTGGCCCGCGGTGAGGTCGACGTCATCGTGTGCGACGGTTTCTCCGGCAATATCGCCCTGAAGACGGCGGAGGGCACCGCGCGGTTCGTCGCCGATCTGCTCAAGCGCGCCTTTCGCAGCTCGATGCGCTCCAAGCTCGGCTTTCTCATTTCACGCCCGGCGACGGAGTTGCTGCGTCACCATCTCGATCCCAACAACCATAATGGCGCCGTGTTCCTCGGCCTCAACGGGCTGGTGGTGAAGAGCCATGGCAGCGCCAACGAGATCGGCGTTGCCACGGCGATCGCCGCCGCCGCCAAGATGGTGCGCGAGGATCTGACGCGGCGAATCAGCGAGGATCTGCGCCAGATCGACGCCCGCGCCGCCGCGCTCGTCCAGCCCGCGGGAGAACCGGCGAAATGATGCGTAGTGTGATTGCCGGCACCGGTTCGGCTCTCCCGGCGCGGCGCGTGTCCAATGCCGAACTGGCCGAGCAGGTCGACACCACCGACGAATGGATCGTCGAGCGCACTGGCATCCGCTTCCGCTATATCGCCGGCCCCGGCGAGACCACCGCGACACTCGCCGCCGATGCGTGCCGCGCCGCGCTCGCCGCCGCCGGGCGCGAGGCCAGCGACGTCGATCTGATCGTGCTCGCTACCGCGACGCCCGACCAGACCTTTCCGGCCAGCGCGACCAAGGTCCAGGCGATGCTCGGCATCAACGACTGCGTCGCGTTCGACGTCGCCGCGGTATGCTCGGGCTTTCTTTATGCCCTGCAGATCGCCGACAGCATGATTCGCGCCGGCACCGCGCGGCGGGCGCTGGTGATCGGGGCCGAGACGTTTAGCCGGATCCTCGACTGGGAGGACCGCACCACCTGCGTGCTGTTCGGCGATGGCGCCGGGGCGATCCTGCTCGAAGGCGAAAGCGATGGCGATCGCGGCGTGCTCGCGACACGCCTGCACGCCGACGGGCGCCACAACGAACTGCTCTATGTCGATGGCGGGCCCTCGACCACCGGCACGGTCGGCAAGGTGCGCATGCGGGGCCGCGAGGTGTTCCGCCACGCCGTGGTCAATCTCGCCGCCGTGTTGACCGAGACGCTCGATGCGGCCGGCCTGGTCGCCGCCGATGTCGACTGGGTGGTGCCGCACCAGGCCAATGCCCGGATCCTCGACGCGACCGCGCGCAAGCTCGATCTCGCGCCGGAAAAGGTCGTCGTTACCGTCGACCAGCACGCCAACACATCCGCCGCCTCGGTGCCATTGGCGCTCGACGTCGCGGTGCGCGACGGGCGCATCAAGCGCGGCGACCTGATCGTGCTGGAGGCGATGGGCGGTGGTTTCACATGGGGGGCGGCGGTGGTGCGCTTCTAGCTGGGGCTTGTCCGGAACGACCGTTCATCAAAAGCGCAGTGCGCAATGCGTAGTTCCACGCAATTGATGATGTTACAGATCGGTAACAAAGGTCTTTCGACTCGCCTGATCATTGTGTTAGGTTGCATTTCTGACACCGAGGAGGGGGAAACCGATGGTGCCTGCGGGAACTTTGACAAGAGCGGACCTCGCTGAGGCTCTGCATCACCAGGTCGGCCTGTCACGGGCTGATTCTGCCAAGCTGGTCGAGCAGATTCTCGGCAATATGTGCGAGGCGCTCGCCAAGGGCGAGAACGTCAAGATATCGGGGTTCGGCACCTTCGTGCTGCGCGACAAGGGGGAGCGCATCGGGCGCAATCCCAAGACCGGTGTCGAGGTGCCGATCGCGCCGCGCCGCGTGCTCACCTTCCGGGCCAGCCAGATGATGCGCGATCGCATCGTCAGCGCCGGCTGATCCTGACCGTGGCGGCCGCTTCCGACAAGGCGGTGGGCGCGTTCCGCACGATCGGTGAGCTGTCCCGCGAAACGGGGCTGCCGCAGCATATCCTGCGCTATTGGGAAACGCGCTTTCCACAGTTGCGCCCGCTGCAGCGGGCCGGCAAACGGCGTTATTACCGACCGGAGGATGTCGCGCTGGTGCTGCGCATCAATGCGATGCTCAATCAGGAAGGCTATACCATTCGCGGCGTGCAGAAACTGCTGTCGAGCGAGCGCAAGCGCGCGATGCCGGCAGTGGACCTCGGCGCGCTCCAGGCGGTACGCGAGCAGCTTGCCCGCTCGCTGGCCGAGGACGCCGCTTGACCGGCCGTGTCAGGGGCGCTGCGCGGCTCCTTTCACCCCGCCAATGCACGCCAGCGCCGCCGCGTCGATCGCCGTAGCGGCGCCGCGCAACGCATAGACATCGGCAAAGGGCTGGCCGGTGCGCGCCAGCGTCTCCACGCTCATGCTGCGACCCGCGCGGATCGCGGTGACGATCGCCGCATCGGTACGCGCGTCCGCCGCCCAGGCATCAGCGGCACCGGCGACGAGCTCGAAACGCCGTTCGCCGACCGACACGGTGACGCGCGCCCGGGCGTCGCGCGCGCGGCTCAGCCGGATGTGCAGCTGGTTGCGCGCGCCCTGCCCGGGCCAGGTGGCGATGCTGGCGAACGGTTGTCCGGCGCCACCGGCCTGGACGGGCTGGGCGATGGCGTAGCAGCGCGCCGGGCTGGGATCGGTAAACGCCCCCCAGCTGCCGAAAATGCCGAGCGTTTCGCGCGCCGACAGCGGCGCGGCGAGCAATGCCAGCAGGAGCAGGGCGTACCTCATGCGCGTGTCCCGCCGCCTCCGGCATGGACGAGCCGCTCGACGCCGCCGGCGATCATCACCACCGAGCCCTGGGGCAGGCTCGTCGCGGCCGGCGCGTCATAGCCGGGCAGATCGGGCAGACCGGTCATCACGCCGCGCATCACCCGGCTCGAAATGCCGTGCATGATCACCAGCCGGTCGCCCGAATCGTCATCGGTATCGGCGAGCCAGCCCGAGACGCGCGCCGCGATCGCGCGGTATGACTCGCCGTCCGGTGCCGGCACCAGCAGGCCTGCGGCTGGGTCGACCACCGACCCGCGCTCGGCGGCGAGGTCGGCATAATAGCGCCCACCCCATCCGCCCATGCCGATCTCGACCAGCCGCGCGTCGGTGCGCGCGGCATGCCAGTCGAGCTCGAGATGCTCGGCGATGACGGCGAGCGTCTGGAGCGCGCGGCCGGTGGGGGATGCCCATAATGTCAATCTGGGCCGTACGCCGAGTTCGGCGCGCAGCGCGGCACCCATTTCATCGGCCTGGGCGAAACCGGCCCGCGTCAGCGGCGTATGGGGATGGTCGCCCTGCAACCGCCCGGCGGCGTTGAACACCGTCTCGCCGTGCCGGGCGATGAAATCGCGCCCGACGCGCGTTGGTCGGACCCCTGCCTTGGAAGCCATGGCCGCGATTTCAACCGCCTGTGGCGGAAAAGCAACGCCTTTTCGCCGTTGTCTTCTGTTCATGAAACTTGCAGCGGCCGCGGCGCATTCAGCGCCTCCCGGATGTGTATCAGTTCGGGAAATCATGAACGGAGTCTTGGTTATGCGTACGTTTCTTCTCACCGCGGCCGCGTCGGCGATCGCCCTCGCCAGCGCGGTTCCGGCCGCCGCTCAGGATCGCAACGACGGCAACACCACCTTTACCGGCCCGCGCGTCGGCGTGCTGCTCGGCTATGACAAGCTGAAGCCCGGCAGCAGCCAGAGCTCGTCGATCAGCGACAATAATTCGGCCGACGGCCTGCTCTATGGCGGCGATATCGGCTATGACGTCGCGCTGGGCGGCATCGTGCTGGGCGCCGAGGGCGAGGTCACCGGCTCGACCGGCAAGGTGAGCAACAATCCGGTCGCCGCGGGCGCGCTGGGCTATGGCCGGGTCAAGAATGGCCGTGACCTCTATGCCGGCGTGCGCGCCGGCTTCCGCGCCGGCAGCAATACCCTGGTCTATGCCAAGGGCGGCTACACCAACCAGCGGCTCGACCTGACCGCCAACAACGGCACCACCACCACCGGGCAGCATTTCAACCTCGACGGCTGGCGTGTCGGCGCCGGCGTCGAGCAGGGCATCGGCCAGCACACCTATGCCAAGATCGAATATCGCTACTCGAACTACAAGAATGCCCGGCTCGAATATGCCAATGGCGCCAACACCAATAATTTCAGCGTCGACACCGATCGCCACCAGGTCGCCGTCGGGGTTGGCTATCGCTTCTGACGTCGTCCGGTTTATGGGCAATTATCCCCATAAATAGGCCGTAAATTACGGGCCGGGGCGCTTGCTCCGGCCCTTTTTGTCGTTAAGGAAAGGACACGGCGGATTGCCCCCGGCACGCGGTGCTCGGCGGGAAGCAAACGGGGGCGTCCCCGGGGGATACGAGATGAAGGCGACGATCGAACGCGCAACCCTCCTCAAGGGGCTCAGCCACGTCCAGTCGGTGGTCGAGCGGCGCAATACCATTCCGATCCTGTCCAATGTGCTGATCGAGGCGACCGCCGAGGGCACGCTGAAGCTGATGGCGACCGATCTCGATCTGCAGATCAACGAGAGCGTGTCGGCCGCGGTCGACCAGCCCGGCGCGACCACCGTCTCGGCGCACACTTTGTTCGACATTGCGCGCAAGCTGCCCGAGGGCAGCCAGGTCCAGCTCGCCGCGGCTGACGGCAAGATGACGATCATGGCCGGTCGCGCGCGCTTCCAGCTCGGCACGCTGCCGCGCGACGACTTCCCGGTCATCGCCGAGGGCGAACTGCCGGTGTCGTTCGAGCTGCCGGCCGATACGCTCAAGCAGATCATCGACAAGACGCGCTTCGCCATCTCGACCGAAGAGACGCGTTACTATCTCAACGGCATCTTCTGGCACGTCTCGGATGATCCGCTGCCGGTGCTCAAGGCGGCGGCGACCGATGGTCATCGCCTCGCCCGCGTGACCATGCCGCGCCCCGATGGCGCGGAGGGCATGCCCGATGTGATCATCCCGCGGAAATGCGTCGCCGAGCTGCGCAAGCTGCTCGACGAGATTGACGGCTCGGTCGGCGTGTCGCTGTCCTCGACCAAGATCCGTTTCGATCTCGGCCAGGCGCTGCTCACCTCCAAGCTGATCGACGGCACCTTCCCCGACTATAGCCGGGTGATTCCGACCGGCAACGACAAGATCCTCAAGATCGATCCACGCAGCTTCGAGGAAGGCGTCGACCGCGTCTCGACCATCGCCACGGAGAAGACCCGCGCGGTCAAGATGGCGCTCGACCGCGACAAGATCACGCTGTCGGTGACCAGCCCGGAAAACGGCACCGCGGCCGAGGAAGTGTCCGGCGAATATAGCGCGACGGGCTTCGAGATCGGCTTCAACAGCCGCTATTTGCTCGACATTCTCGGACAGATCGAGGGCGACGTGGTCGAGGTCCACCTTGCCGATGCCGCCGCCCCAACGCTGATCCGCGAAAACGACAAGAGCGCGGCGCTGTACGTGCTGATGCCGATGCGGGTGTGATGGCGGCCTGACCGCCGCTTACGATCGTTTTATCCTTTTGGCTTATTTCCGAGCTTGACGACGCGTGTCTCCATCACTATTGACACTGTTGTCAGTAAGGAATCGACGCCATGGCCGCCAAGCTCCCCCCTTTCCCGGGCACGACCGGACGCCGCGACTGGCGCACCGCGCTCGATGGCATCCGCAAGCTCATGGCCAATGGCGACGACACCGCCCAGGTGTTCCGCATCATGCGTGCCTTGAACGTCGGCAACGCGCCGATGAACTATGCGCGCTTCATCGCCACCGAAGAGGGCGGGCGCATGGCCTATGAGCGGCTCGAACTGGCGCAGCTCTTCTCGCAGCCCGGCTTCGCCAGGCAGTTCGCCCCTGGCACGGTCGGCGCGGCCTATGGCCATTTCCTCGACAGCACCGGCTATTCGGCCGATGGTCTCGCCGAGGTGTCGAAGGTTAATCGCGAAGAGGATATGCGTCATCCTTATGCCTGGTTCGGCCGGCGCATCCGCGACACGCACGACATCTGGCATGTGCTGACCGGCTACAAGGCCGATGAGAGCATGGGCGAGGCGGCTTTGGTGGCGTTCAGCTATGCCCAGGTCGGCGGGCTCGGCTGGGCACTGATCGGTGGCGCGGCGGCGTTCAAGAGCCTGCGGGTGACCGGCAACACGCTGTTCGCCAGGGCGGTGTGGGAAGGCTATCGCCGCGGCCGGAAGGCGAAATGGCTCGCCGCCGAGGATTATCTCCAGCTGCTGCACGAGCCGATCGACGCGGCGCGCAAGCGCCTCGGCCTGAGCGAGCCGGTCGCCTATCTCACCGCGCAGCGCGAACTGGGCGAGGCGATGGCATCCTATCTCAGCCAGCGCCGCGAACAGGCCGCGGTTGCCGACGAGCGCCTCGCCGCCTGAGGCAATCCCCGCTAAGGACGGGCGCGATGCTGTCGCGCCTCGTCCTGACCGATTTTCGCAACCATGCCGAGCTGACCCTGGCGACCGGGCCGGGCTTCGTCGTGCTGACCGGCGACAATGGCGCGGGCAAGACCAACATTCTCGAGGCGGTGTCGCTGCTCGCCCCGGGCCGCGGCCTGCGCCGCGCACCGCTGGGCGAGATGGCGCGGCAGGGCGGCCCCGGTGGCTTCGGCGTGGCGGCAACGCTCGATGACGATACCGTGATCGCCACCGGCGCGCAGCCGCCGGCGATCGAGCGCCGTGTGGTGCGCATCAATGGCGCGGCGGCGGCGGCGACCGCGCTGGCCGAATGGCTCACCGTGCTCTGGCTGACGCCGGCGATGGACCGGCTGTTCGCCGCCACGGCGAGCGAGAGGCGGCGCTTTCTCGACCGGCTGACGCTGGCGCTGGCGCCGGGCCATGCTGTACACAGCAACCGTTACGAGGCGGCGATGCGCGCCCGCAATCGCCTGCTCGCCGAGGATCGCCCGGCCGATCCCGAATGGCTCGCCGCGCTCGAGGCGCAAATGGCCGAGCATGGCAGCGCAATCGATTCCGCGCGTCGCGACACCGTCGCCGCCCTCGCCGCGCGCCTCGCCGACGCGCCGGAAGGGCCGTTCGCGCGCGCCGGGCTGACGCTGGAGGGGTGGCGTGACGCCGGCGACACGCTCGCCGACGATCTTGCCGCCGGGCGTGGGCGCGATGCCGCCGCCGGGCGCGCACTGGCCGGGCCGCATCGCAGCGACCTCGCCGTCACCCATCTCGGCAAGGCACAGCCCGCCGCCTTGTGCTCGACCGGCGAGCAGAAGGCGTTGCTGCTCGGCTTGATCCTCGGCCATGCCGATCTCGTCGCCGCGCGCACTGGCCGCGCGCCGCTGCTGCTGCTCGACGAGGTTGCCGCGCATCTCGATCCGGTGCGTCGCGCGGCGCTGTTCGAGCGCCTGGCGGGCAAGGGCCAGATATGGATGACGGGGACCGAGCCGGCATTGTTCGCCGAGCTCGGCGGCGACGCCATGCGCATCGCGGTGGGGACCGCGGGATGAAACGGGCATACGCCTGAACGCCGGCTGTCGACCTCACTCACCCGTGGTTCAAGGGCGCGGCGGCATTGCGCGCCATGGCGGGGCCATGGAGATATATGATGAACAGGTTCGCAAAGACTTTCACCGCCGCTGCGCTGTCGGCGCTTTCGCTTGCCGTGGCCGGTCCGGCTGCGGCACAGGATCGCTGGGACTGGAGCCCGGGCGACCGTGCTTATCGCCTCGCCGGGCCCGGCGTTCGCCTGCTCTATCCGGAACTGCGCGACACGCCGCGCGGTCGCGCCTTCGTGATGCACAATTTCGATTCCGACCGGAACGGCTTTGTCGGCTGGCGTGAGGCGCAGGCCGCCAATCGCGCTTTCGCCGAGGTCGCCGGCACGCGACGCGATCGCTTCGACTGGGATCATCCGGGTTCTGCCGTCGCGGTCGAGCAGCCGCGCGGCGGCTGGGATCACCGCGCGATGCGCGATTATGGCTTCCGCCAGACGGCGCGCGGCGCCACGCTCAACCTGCAGGAGGACGTGCTGTTCAGGACCGACAGCGCCGTGCTGCGCCCAGGCGCGCTCGACAAGCTGCGCCCGCTGGCGGATTATCTCAAGTCGGAGCGCGGCGTGCGCGTGGCGATCGACGGCTACACCGATTCGCGCGGCACCGACGCGCATAACCAGGCGCTGTCGGAACGGCGCGCGGCGAGCGTGCGTTCCGCGCTCGACGCGATGGGCGTGGTGCGCGCGCGCTTCGTCGTGCAGGGCCATGGCGAGAGCAACCCCGTCGCGACCAATGCGACCCGCGAGGGCATGCGGCAGAACCGGCGCGTCGAGGTGACCCTGCTCGGTCAGCGCGCCGATCGCTTCAGCCGCGACGACTGACGAAAAGGCGGGCGCCCCTGGTCGGAAGGCCGGGGGCGCCCGGCTCGCATCGGTGAAAATCACCCGCCATTTCGCGAGCGGCAGGGACAGCGCCGATCATCTCTCCATCTCATCGTGCGGGTGCGTTTGTCGCGCCGCTCGGGCCGATCGGCAAAGCCTGGCGCGGCCCCACGCGGCGGGTCCGCGGCGGCGGCCCATTTTGCTTCCGTTTTCGTGCCTCAATCCCTATATGCTCGGCATGGCAAGCACACCCGAAAACAATAATCCCAACACACCCAACCAGGGCGACTATGGCGCCGATTCCATCAAGGTCCTCAAGGGCCTCGACGCCGTCCGCAAACGCCCCGGCATGTATATCGGCGATACCGATGACGGTTCGGGCCTCCACCACATGGTGTTCGAGGTCTCCGACAATGCGATCGACGAGGCGCTGGCCGGTCATTGCGACCGTATCGACATTACCCTGAACCCCGATGGCTCGGTCTCGGTGACCGACAATGGCCGTGGGATTCCGACCGGGATTCACACCGAGGAAGGCGTGTCGGCGGCTGAGGTCATCATGACCCAGCTCCACGCCGGTGGTAAGTTCGAGAACACGTCCGACGATAATGCCTATAAGGTGTCCGGCGGCCTGCACGGCGTCGGCGTGTCGGTGGTCAACGCGCTCAGCGAGTGGCTCGACCTGACGATCTGGCGCGACGGCCAGGAGCATTATATGCGCTTCGCCTTTGGCGACGCGGTCGCACCGCTCAAGATCGTCGGCCCGGCGCCCGACAAGAAGGGCACGCGCGTCACCTTCTTCCCGTCGCCCGCCACCTTCAAGATCACTGAGTTCGATTTCGAGAAGCTCGAGCATCGCTATCGCGAGCTGGCCTTCCTCAACTCGGGCGTGCGCCTGTTCCTCAGTGATGCCCGCCATGAGGAGACCAAGACCATCGAGCTCTATTATGAGGGCGGCATCGCCGCCTTCGTGAAATATCTCGACCGCAACAAGATTCCGCTGATGCCGGAGCCGGTGGCGATCTCGGGCACGCGCGACGACGTGACGATCGACGTCGCGCTGGAGTGGAACGACTCCTATTACGAAAACGTCCTGTGCTTCACCAACAACATCCCGCAGCGTGACGGCGGTACCCATCTGGCGGCGTTCCGCGCCGCGCTGACCCGCACGCTCAACAATTATGCCGACAAGTCGGGCCTTCTGAAGAAGGAGAAGGTCACGCTGACCGGCGACGACATGCGTGAAGGCCTGACCGCGATCGTCTCGGTCAAGCTGCCCGATCCCAAGTTCAGCTCGCAGACCAAGGACAAGCTGGTCTCGTCCGAGGTGCGTCAGCCGCTCGAAAGCCTGATGGCCGACAAGCTCGCCGAATGGCTCGAAGAGAATCCGGCGCATGGCCGCGCGATCGTCGGCAAGGTGATCGACGCCGCCGCGGCGCGCGAGGCGGCCAAGAAGGCGCGCGAGCTGACGCGGCGCAAGGGCGTGATGGACATCGCCTCGCTGCCCGGCAAGCTGGCCGATTGCCAGGAGCGCGACCCGGCCAAGTCGGAGCTGTTCCTGGTCGAGGGTGACTCGGCCGGCGGCTCGGCCAAGCAGGGCCGCGATCGCCATTTCCAGGCGATCCTTCCCTTGCGCGGCAAGATCCTCAACGTCGAACGCGCGCGCTTCGATCGCATGCTGTCGAGCCGCGAGATCGGCACGCTGATCCAGGCGATGGGCACCGGCATCGGGCGCGACGATTTCAACGTCGAGAAATTGCGCTACCACAAGATCGTCATCATGACCGACGCCGATGTAGATGGCGCGCATATCCGCACCTTGCTGCTAACCTTCTTCTACCGCCAGATGCCCGAGATCATCACCAACGGGCATCTCTTCATCGCCCAGCCGCCGCTCTACAAGGCGACGCGCGGACGCTCCGAAGTGTATCTCAAGGACGATAATGCGCTCGACGAATATCTCGTCGAAAATGGCGTGGCGGGCACCGTGCTGGAAGGCGCGGGCGGTTCACGTTCGGGCGCCGATCTGCGCTCGCTGGTCGATCATGCGCGGCGCATGCGCACGCTGATGCGCTATGTGCCGCGACGCTACGACCCGACCATGGTCGAGGCGCTGGCGATGGGTGGTGCGCTCGATCCCAATGCGTCGCGCGACGAACGCCAGGCGCGGGTCACCGAAGTCACCAAGGGTCTCAACGCCGCCGATCCCGAGGCACGCTGGACGGCGGTGATCACCGAGGAGGGCGGCATCCATTTCGAGCGCGCCTGGCGCGGCGTGACCGATCACCACATCATCGAGGCGGCGTTCCTGATCTCGGCCGAGGCGCGCAAGCTGCACGCACTCGCGCTCGAACAGGGCGACAGCTTCGCCCAGACCGCGCGTCTCGTGTCGACCAAGGCCGCCGCCGCGGCGCAGGCCGAGGCCGATGCCGCGACGGAGGAGGATGACGACGCGCCGGTCGTGCTCGGCAAGGGCGAAACGATGGTCGCGCGGCCGAGCCAGTTGCTCGACGCGATCCTCGCCGCCGGCCGCAAGGGCCTGGCGATCTCGCGCTACAAGGGCCTTGGCGAAATGAACGCCGAGCAGCTCTGGGAAACCACGCTCGACCCGCAGAACCGCTCGATGCTGCGCGTCGAGGTTGAGCAGGCCGATGTCGCCGACGAGATCTTCACCCGGCTGATGGGCGACGTGGTCGAGCCGCGCCGCGACTTCATCCAGGAGAACGCGCTGAGCGTCGCCAATCTGGACGTGTGACGGGCGCGTCCCGCACCGGGTGCGCGTCATCGGTTTGTTTGGTGGGCGGCGTTATCGCGTCCGTGTGACCTTCCACGCCCGGTCCTCGCCGAACTGCGCCAGCCTACGCTGATGCCTCAGCGTCGCGATCACGAGCAGGATTTGTATCGGATAGCTCCACATGACGATCATCACGGCATAGGTCGCCCGCATCAGCTCTGCATCGAATAGCTTGAGGATATGGACTGCCGTACTTTCGAGATGCAGTGCGGCAAGAACCATCGGCCACAGTCTGTCCGCCTTAAGCGCTACGATGACCAGACCGATCAGAAGCGCCAGATCGATCAGAAACACGTGTAGTTCGACGTGCCGATACTGGGTGGGATGCCCTGCCGCCACGGTCAGCAGCGCGGCCCCTACCGTCATCCATCCAGTAATGCGCTCAGGGCCGCCGCCACGCCAGATCGCGTAACCACACGATCCCAGTAGCAAAAAGTAGAAGATGATGATGCGGATCATGCGTGCGTCGAACATGATCTGTCACCACCGTCAATGTCGAACGCACTTCGCTTTCAAGCTGGCGAAGGAAACAGGTTTTCGGGCAAAGGCTCTTGTTCGAAGTCGACCGACGGAGGCATCGCGCACGCGGACCGATCGTGCTGAATATCTTGGACCTGAAGGGGGCGGGCGCCTGGACGACGCAAAGACGCGCTTCATTGGCTACGGGCGCTGACCAAGACCGAGTTTGTCACGGTTAGCGGCGATCCGGACACGCCGTCATCGTGTCCGCTGGTGCTGACCAGCGTGAAAGACGCGCCCCCTGAGGGGCGCATCTCTTCACCCCTTACTCTTCCGCAATCTGCGCGAGATAGCGTTCCATTTCGGAGCGACCGCGCGTCGTGAGCAGTACGAGCCCACGCCGTCCGTCCCGCGGATCGTCCTTGCGCGTGACCAGGCCGACCTTTTCGAGCTTGGCGAGCCAGCGCAGCCCGGTGGTCTGCGCCACATCGGCGGCGAGGCATGCCGTGCCGACGGACATCGCCCGGCCGACCGTGTCGGCGAGGTAGATTTCGAGCAGGATATCCCAGCCCGGCTCGCCGAAGATCGCGAAGGATTGCGAGAAGGACTGCAATCGCGCGCGTCGTTCGCGGTACAGTCGGTGCGCGACGGCGATATGGTCGCCTTGCGCGTCAGCCCTGATCACGCTCCGCGCGGCGAATCCGGTCGCGTGATCCCCATGGTCCACGCCCGGATTGGGTGAGGGTGTCGTATCGAGCGACATCAGCGATCCCTCCCGACATAGCATCCATGGTCAGGCTCCACGATCGGTCCTCGCCGAACTGCGCCAGCCTTCGCCGGTGGCGCATCGTCGCAATCGCAAGGACTACCAGCATGGGATAACTCCACACGGCGATCATCAAGGCGTAAGTGATGCGGATCAAATCCGCGTCGAACATCTTGAGGATGTGCACGGCCGTGGCATCGAGTTGCATCGCCGCCAGTACCAGCGGCCAGAAGCGATCGGCCTTGAGCGCTATGATGACCAGCGCCGCCAGCAGCGCCAGATCGACCGCGAAAATCCCCACCTCCGCCTGGTAGAACCGTACGGTAAGCCCGCGCGCGGCGAGCGGCGTGAGGATCGAGGCCGCAATCAACAGCCATCCGGTTATCCGCTCCGGCGCGCCGCCACGCAGAATGGCGTAACCGCATGAGGCCAGCAGGAGCAGATGGAAGGCGAGAACACGGAGCATCAGAGGATCGAACATGATCTGACGCCCGCGTCAATGTCGGCGGGCCACTCACGCGACCACCTTGAGCGCCACCCCGGCCGGTATCTCAGCCGAATCTGCGGTTGGCGGACACGGCATGGTGTCACCAAAGGCTCGCAAACCGAGCGCGCCGAGCACTTGCGGCGTCAGATTGTGCGCCTCGATGAACAACTCACGTGCCTTGACCTGCGCCGACAGCGCGTCGGTCAGCATGCGGATCATCTCGCCCGCAGTCCCGATCGGCAGGTTGTTGGCCGCACGGACACGCAGCATCTCGGCGATGCAGGTCGCGGCGTCGGCGGCGGCGGTGTCGGAGGAAAGTTCCGCCTGGCGGAACAGCGGGGTTACGGTGTTTACGGCGTCGAGTCGTTGCTTGCGCATCATGCCCTCCCATTGCCGCGGCAACGGAGGGCCGCCGCAGCTATCGTCGATAAGCCGAGTCCGAAAGGTCGATATGACGTTCAACCAGAACCTGGGTGACGACATGGGCGCCCGTCGCCAGCGCCCCCGTCAGGGCAATGATGCCGACGGCGATACCAACGATCAGACCCAGTCGTTCCAGGTAGCTGAAATTATATCGGTTCTTCCGGATCTCCCGGATCCCCGCTTCGGCTCCCACTGCCGTCGCCGGGACGCTGGACGTAAAGACCGAATTTTCGCGATCGGTTACCCCAACCGGCTCGTACCCAATCCGATTGTCCTGCTCATATTCCGCCAGCATGCGGGCCGCGTGCATGCTGCGTGAGGCGCCAAGCACGCGTCGCGCGTCGCGCAGATGTTCGACGACGGTGTGCGGCGACAGCCCGAGCTCGCGGGCAATCTCCTTGGCTTCGAGATTACGGTAAACCAGGCGCAGGCACTCGCGCTGCCGTTGATTCAAACGGGAGAACGCTACCTCATCCATTTCGGAGCGATTTATCCGTGCAGCCGGTCCAAGAGTCCAGAGTTTAATGACACTGCGCAGGTCAACATCGTCTGTGTGGTGCCCCATTTTTGCTTTCACGCCACATGTTTTGCGCCGGCAGGTGAAATACGGCACGTACTATATTCCTGGCGCGATGCGCCGCCCGGGGTTATGGTTGCCTGCCAAGCCCGAGGAGATGCCCGATGTCGCCGCTGCTGCGCGCCGCCTGTCTGCTTGCCACCATCGCGCTGCCGATCGCTGTCTCCGGCGCGCCCGGCGCGCGGCTCCCGGCCTATGTCGCACGCGCCGCCGCCGATCCGGCCCGCAAGGGGCAGGTGGCGGACGATGCCCGGCGTCACGGGCCGGAGATCGTCGCCTTTGCCGGCCTCAGGCCCGGCGGCAAGGTGCTCGATCTGATCCCCGGCGCGGCCTACTGGACGCGGCTGTTCGCCCGGACGGTCGGCCCCCGGGGCCATGTCTATGGCGTCTGGCCCAAGGCCTATGCCGATGAGGCGCACCAGAATGTCGTCGATTACGAGGCGCTGGGCCACACCGCCGACTTCGCCAATGTCAGCGGCAGCGTCCAGCCGACCGACCGGCTGACCGTGCCGGAACGGGTCGATCTGGTGTTCACCGCGCAGAATTATCACGACTATCCCGACGCGTTCATGGGCAAGCTGGATCCCTCGGTGTTCAACAAGGCGGCGTTCGCGGCGCTGAAGCCCGGCGGCGTCTTGCTGATCGTCGACCATGTCGCACAGGCCGGGTCGGGGATGCGCGACACCGATACGCTCCACCGCATCGATCCCGCCATCGTCAGGAAGCAGGTCGTCGCCGCCGGCTTCCGCTTCGTCGGCGAAAGCCGCCTGCTCGCCAACCCCGCCGACGATCACAGCAAGGCGGTGTTCGACAAGACGATCCGCGGCCATACCGATCAGTTCATCTACAAATTCGTCAAACCGCTGCATCAGGCCCCGGTGCGACGTTGAGGAGGCGCCTCCAGCCGCGCGCGATCGTTCAGAACCAGAATCTGACGCCGCCGACGAAACTCCTCGTCGCGACGCCGTCGCCGGCGCGCCGGGCGTAACGGGCGGTGTCGCCGAAACGCCGTTCCCACGACAGGCCGACATAGGGCGCGAACCGGCGCGTGATTTCGTAGCGCAGCCTGAGCCCGAGCTCGGCCTTCGACAGCCCTGATCCGGTTCGCGTCGCCGGCACGTCCTGCGCGGCGAGGTTCATCTCGACGCGCGGCTGCAGGACGAGGCGCTGGGTGATGCGCTGGTCGTAATGGCCTTCGATCCGGCCGAGCAACTCGCCCTTCTCCGAGAGAAACAGGGCGCCGGCGATCTCGATCATGTGCGGCGCGACCCCCTCGAAACCGATCGTCGCATAGGTCCGCGTCGGCGAGGGCCGGATATCGTGGCGCACGCCCGCGCGCAGGTTGAAATAAGGCCCGACCGCGTGGCTGAACAGCGCCTGGAGCTCCGCGCTCTCGATACCCCGGCGAAAAGCGCCCTCGCCCTCGGAGGTCAGCACCAGCCGGTTGATGTCACCGCCGAACCATGCCTCGCCGTCCCAGCGATAGCCGCTCGTGCCGTCGCGAACCTGAAGCTCGGCGAGATTGAAGCGCACCGCATGGTTGCCCGCGGCGCGCATCATGAGCGAACGCGACGGGGCCATTTCGGCCGCCGGGTAGAAGCGGTCGGCATAATGGTCGGCCGGTGGCGGCGGCGCGGGGGTGTTGCCGGCCGGCAGCGCCGTGCCCGTCATCGCCATGCCGGGTGCCTCCCCGGCGGGTGCGGGCGCATCCGGCATCGTCATGCCCGGCATGGCCTGGTGATCCATCCCCGGCATCGCCTCATGGCCGGCGTGCCCGGGGCGGGCGGCGGCGGACGGGGCGGACCGTTCTGGCGGTGCCTTGACGGCGGGTCGGGGCAGGGGCTTGCGCGCGCGCTTTGCGGCCGGCCGTGCCGGCGCGGGCTTGCTGGCGGGCGCGGGCATCTTCATCCCGCGCATGTCCATGCCCGGCATCGACTGGGCGAGCGCACCGGCCGGCAGCGCAACGCCGAGCGCGCCGCCCGTGGCGAGCACGAACAGCAGCCGGCTCACGCCGCGTCTCCGCGCGGCCGGACGCTGACGACGCGCATCATCCCGGTTACCATGTGATAGAGCAGGTGGCAGTGGAACGCCCAGTCGCCGACCGCGTCGGCGGTGAGGTCGAACGTCACCTTGCCGCCGGGCGGGACGATGACGGTGTGCTTGCGCGGCGCGTGGTCGCCATGCCCGGTGACCAGCTCGAAGAAGTGGCCGTGGATGTGGATCGGATGGCCCATCATCGTGTCGTTGATCAGGTTCACCCGCACCCGCTCGCCCAGCAGGAACGGGAAGGGTGTCATCGTGTCCGACATGCTGACCCCGTCGAACGACCACATGAACCGCGCCATGTTGCCGGTCAGGTGGATGTCGAGCGAACGGCCCGGCGCGCGGACGTCGGGGTTGCGCTCCAGCGCCATCAGGTCGCGATAGACCAGCACGCGGTGCCCGGCATCCTCCAGTCCCTGGCCGGGCTCGCCGGTGCGGTCCTTCGGCATCGGCGCGATCATCTGCACGCCGGGGTTCCTGTCCACCTGCGGCGCCGTCGAGAAATCGCGCATCTTCATCGCTGCCATGTCCATGGCGGGCATGGCTTCGCCCTGTGCCGGCGCCCCGGCCGCCGCGCCGTGATCCATCCCGGGCATCGCATCATGATCGATTGCCGGCGTGCCCGCGGCCGGTGCGGCGTTGGTCGCGACGGCGCCCGGCGCGGCGAGGCGCCGGGAGGCATTCTGCTCGGCGGTCGGGTCGATACCGCGCGGACCGGTCATGCCGGCCGGCGAGGCGCCTCCCATGCCCATGTCTCTCATCGTCGCCAGCGGCCGCCCGCGTAGCGGGGGCACATCGGCGGCCATGCCGGCACGCGGGCTGAGCGTCGCGCGCGCCATGCCTGATCGGTCGATCGCCTCGCCCACCAGTGTATAGGCCCGCTCGTCGCGCGGGGTGACGATCACGTCATAGGTCTCGGCGACGCCGATCTGGAACTCGTCGACCTCGACCGGCATGACGTTCTGCCCATCGGCCTGGACGATCGTCAGCGCGAGGCCGGGAATGCGGACGTTGAACGTCGTCATCGACGCCGCGTTGATGATCCGCAGGCGTACGCGCTGGCCGGGCGTGAACAGCGCGGTCCAGTTGTCCGCCGGCCCATGGCCGTTGACGAGATAGGTATAAGCCTGTCCGGTCACGTCGGAGATATCGGTCGGGTCCATGCGCATGCGGCCCCAGGCGAGCCGCTCCGTCAGGGGCTGGTCCCGCCCGCCGAGCAGCCCCGCCAGCGTCTGGCGCTGGAGGTTGAAATGTCCCGGATCGACCTTCAGCCGGCGCAGGATCGCCGCGGGCGACATCGGGCTGTGGTCGGACAGCACGATGACATGTTCGCGGTCGGCTGGGATCGGGTCGGGTCCCGCCGGATCGATCACCAGCGGGCCATACAGGCCAAGCTGCTCCTGCAGGCCGGAATGGCTGTGGTACCAATAGGTGCCCGACTGCCGGATCGGGAATTCGTAGACAAAGCTGGATCGCGGCTTGATGCCGGGGAAGGACAGGCCCGGCACGCCGTCGAACTGGGTCGGGACGAGCAGGCCGTGCCAGTGCAGCGAACTGTCCTCGTCCAGCTCGTTGACGACGCGCAGGCGCACATTCTGCCCCTCGCGCAGCCGGATCAGCGGCGCGGGCACGGTGCCGTTGATGCCGATCGCGCGCGACCGCCTGCCGTCGATCGTCATCGTCTGCCGGGCGATCCTGAGCGTGATGTCGTCGCCCGACATAATGGCCGGCGGCGCGAGCCCTTCCGAGACCGGCTGCGCCCAGGCCGGCATGCACAGCGCGACCGCCGCGCCGCCGCTGGCCAGCGACGCGCCCCGCAACAGCTGGCGGCGGCTTATCGGGTCGTTCATCGCTGCTCCGTCGCCGGCGACATGCCGACCGTGATGGGATTACGCGGACCGGGCGCCGATCCCTCGCCGCCGTGCCGATTTTCCCGTGGCGGACGATGGCAGCGGTGCGGGGAGCGCGCGGGTATCGCCGGATCAGTCGGCCAGCGCCAGCCTCAGCTTGGCGCGCGCGCGGCGCAGCCGGGTTTCGACTGCCTTCTCGCTGATGCCGAGCGCGTCGGCGGTTTCGGCCTGGCTCAGCCCCTCGACCGTCCTGAGCAGGATCGGCTCGCGGATCGCGGCGGGCAGCGTGGCGATCACCCGCAGCGTTCGCGCCAGTTCCTGACGATCGGCCGCGACGATGTCGTGGCCCGGCGCATCGTCCGCCAGCCGCTCGACCGGATTGTCGGCGGTGCCGAACGGCAACAGGATCCGGCGCACCTTGCGCCGGCGCAGGCGGTCGCGGCAGCGGTTGAGCGTGATTCGCGCCAGCCATGGCCGCATCGGCCGCGCGGGATCGAACCGGTGCAGCGCGGCATGCGCCGCGACGAAGCTTTCCTGCACCGCGTCGAGCGCGTCATCGGGGTTGGCGAGGCTCGCCAGCGCGAGGCGGTAGAGCGCATCGCGGTGCCGCCGCACGATCTCGGCGAACGCGGCATCGCGGCGCGCGATGCTGAGCGTCGCCAGCTCGCCATCGGCGAGAACGGAGAGATCGAGGCTCACCGATCTTCGTCGGTCAGGGCCTTCATCACCGCCCCGTCGAACCGGGCGGCCTGATCGGGACGCAGCAATTGCCGCATCGCGAAGACGTGCGACAGCGTCTCCTTCTGCAACCGTCCCATCGCCTCGTGCGAGCGGTCGACCGCGGCGGCCACCTTCGGGCCATAGCCGTGCTCGGCCTCGATCGCCGTGGCCAGCAGCGCATTGTCCGCCCGCAGCTCGAGCTCGATCGCCTTGCGCCGCGCGGCGAACTGGCGCTCCAGCGTCTCGAGCCGCGCCTTCTGGTCCTGGTCGAGATCGAGCCGGTCATGGAGCATGGCGTGGAGTTCGGCGCCCGGTGCCGGGCGATGCGCGATCAGCCCGCGCCCGACGAACACGCCGGCGAGCGCGGCGAGGAACGCCGCCACCACGATCAGCAGCGCGCGACGCCCCGCCATCACCGACCCTCCTCCAGCAGGGTGGAAGGCGCCAACGGCGCGCCTGCGGCGAACGGTGGCAGCGTCGCGTCGCGGCGCGGGGCCGGCGCGGCAAGCGTGGTCGATGCGGCAACGCCCATGATCAGCGCCCCGCACACCGACACGGCGCCGATGCCGAGGCCCCGCCGCGCGTCGCGGGCGTCGCCGGCGCGGCGGATCAACGCGTCGACGTCGAGCTCGGCCAGCCGGGCATGCACCGGTATCGCGGCCAGCCGGGCCAGCGCCCGGTCGAGATCATCATCCATGTCGCTTCCTTTACCGCCGTGCCGATAGATACGCGTGGATCCATGCCACCCCTCATTCGTCGTGCGATGAGGGATAATGACCGCCGCCGCGTATTGCAGGGGTCGGCGGCTGCGTCGACCTCGAGGAGATCGACATGTTTCGCAAGACGACGGCCGCGCTGTTTGCCGCGGCCATGCTTTTCGCCGGCGCGGTTGAGGCGCATCCGAAGCTCCTGTCATCGACGCCGGTCGCGCGATCGACCGGCCCGGCACCGCGGCAGATCGCGCTGCACTTCTCCGAGCGTCTCATCGCCAAACTGTCGGGCGCCGATCTCCTCAAGCTATCGGCGCCGGGCGCGGTGATGCGAACGGCCATGAAGATGGCGGCGACCGCCGCGGTCGGCGCCGACGGCAAGACGCTGTCGGTGGTCCCCGCCCGGCCACTGCCGGCGGGCAGCTATCGCCTCGACTATCGCATCGTCTCGGTCGACACGCACCGCGTCACCGGCACGCTCCTGTTCCGCGTCGGCTAGGTGGATGCCGATCCGCTGATCGTCGCCACCCGGCTGGCGGTCTATGCCGCGCTGCTGCCCGCCTTCGGGCTGGCGATGTTCGGCGTGCCGTCGGCCGGCCGCGACGGATGCGACGCGGCCAGCCCGCTGGCGCTGCCCGGGCTGCTCGCGGCGCTGGCGGCGGCGGGTCTCGTCGCCTCGGTCGGTCAGATCGTCGCGATGGCGGCGGCGATGTCCGGTGTCGCCGTCGCTGATCTCGACCGGCAGACGCTCGTCGATCTCCTTATCGGGTCGGCGGTCGGTTACGCCTGGTTGCTGCGCGTGACGATGCTCGTTCTGCTCGGGCTCGTCGTGATCGTCTTGCGCCGGCATCGCATCGTCATGGCCGGGCTCGCGATGCTGTCGTCCGGCACTGCGGCCGCGACGCTGGCCTGGACCGGGCACGGCGCGATGGATGAGGGCGCGCGTGGCTGGGTCCATCTCGGCGCGGACGTGCTCCACCTGCTCGCCGCCGGCGGCTGGCTGGGCGCGCTCGCCGCGCTGATCCTGTTGCTGCGCGCCTCCGTCACGGGCGATCCGTCGGGCCTCGCCACCGCACATCGTGCGCTTGACCGCTTCTCCGGCGCAGGAACGCTGTTCGTCGGCCTCATTCTCGTCACCGGCATCGTCAACACCTGGCTGATCGTCGGGCCAGGCCATGTCGCGGACCTGCCGGGCTCGCCATACGGGCAACTGCTGCTGGCGAAGCTGACGCTGTTCGTCGCGATGCTGGGGCTGGCGGCCGCCAACCGCTTCCGGCTGGTCCCCGCGCTCGCGGCGGCAATGGCGGCCGGCGACCACCAGCGCGCGCTCGGTTCGATGCGCCGCAGCCTCGCGCTGGAGATCGGCTGCGCGATCGTCATCCTCATTTTGGTCGCCTGGCTGGGAACACTCGAACCGCCCTCCTAGGGAATCGCCCTGAAAGGCCCCCGCGGTTTTCCACGGCGACCGACGCCAAAACGGGGGGCTGCCCCGAGGAGGGTATAAGCGTCTGATTTATATTATGAAAAATGGTGCTGCCGGTGAGGATTGAACTCACGACCTCAGCCTTACCAAGGATGCGCTCTACCACTGAGCTACGGCAGCATACTTCGGACCGGCGCCGAGGGCGCCCGTAGGAAGAGCGCGCCTAAGAGACGAGGGCGCCGGGATTGTCAAGGCACGGGCGCAGGGAATAGAGCAAGCGCGTGGACAGCAAGGACGACAAGGCCGCCCGGCTCGCCGCGGCGCTGCGCGAGAATCTCAAGCGCCGCAAGGCACAGGCGCGTGCCGTGAGCAATGCACCGCCACCGCCCGCCCCGCCCGAAAAGCCCTGACGCGATTCAACCGCGCGCTGCCTTGTGGCAAGCATGGCGTCGCCGCGCCACGCGCGCGTCGGTTCTTTCTCATTGTTGGTAAAATCACGTCGGCGCGTCGACCTGCTACGCGCCTGCTCGGCACCTGTTCACCGTGCTTTCGCCACCTGCTCCCCACCTGCTAAGTTGGAAAGGGCGATCGGCATCAAGGTGCTGTGATACGAGCGTTATTGGGCATTTTTCTGCTGTCGGGGCACGCCCAAAAAACGATATCCTGCAAGAACAGGTGATAGCAGGTCGCCGCTGTTGGGATTTCACCCGCCGATCGGCGCGCATTTCTCCAGCAGCCAGGCGCGCTCGGCCGCGTCGAGCTGCGGCCCGAGCACGTCCAGCACCCGCGCATGATAGGCGTCGAGCCAGCGCCGCTCGGCCTGGTTGAGCAGGCCGGGCACGATCAGCGATCGTTCGATCGGCGCGAAGGTCAGCGTCTCGAACGCCAGCATCGTCTGGTCGCCGCCGGCGATCATCCGCTCGACGACGAGCACCAGGTTCTCGATCCGGATGCCATATTCGCCGGCCTTGTAATAACCTGGCTCGTTGGAGATGATCATGCCGGCGCGCAGCGGCTCGGACGGCCCGCCGCCCGGGTAATTGGGCTTGGCGATGCGTTGTGGCCCCTCATGCACTGCGAGATAGGCCCCGACGCCATGGCCGGTGCCATGGGCGAAATCGAGACCCGCCTCCCATAATGGCCGGCGCGCGAACGAATCGAGTTGGCCGCCATTGGTGCCTTCGGGGAACACCGCCGTGGCCAGCGCGATATGGCCCTTGAGCACCCGGGTGAAGCGGTCGCGCATCTCGTCGCTCGGCTCGCCGATCGGCAGCACGCGCGTCACGTCGGTCGTGCCGTCGGCATATTGCCCGCCCGAATCGACCAGATAGAGCTGGCCGGGCGCGAGCGGCGCGTTCGATTCGGGAGTCGAGTGATAATGCGGGCTGGCGCCATGCGCGCCGGTCGCCGAGATGGTGTCGAACGAGGTGTCCTTGAGCACGCCCGTCGCCTCGCGAAATTCCTGCAGCTTCGCGACGCAGGACAGTTCGGTCAGGCCGCCTTTCGGCGCCTCGGCCTCGACCCATCGGAGGAACCGCGCCAGTGCCGCGCCATCGCGCGCGCTTGCCGCCTTGTGCCCGGCAATCTCGGCCGGGTTCTTCATCGCCTTGGCCAGCACGGTCGGGTCGCGCAAGCTAAGGATCGTCGCCCCGCCGGCGTCGAGCGCGTCGAAGATCGCCGCCACCGCGCGCTCCGGGTCGACCGCGACGCGCTTGCCGGCATAGCCCTTCAGCGCGCCGGCGAAGGCGGAACGATCGCGCACCTTCACCGCATTGCCGAGATGCTGCGCCACGTCGTCGCTCATCTTCTCCGGCGCGATGAACAGTTCCGCCGTGCCCTCGGCATCGACCACGACATAGGCCAGGGCGACCGGCGTATGCGCGACATCGCCGCCGCGCACGTTGAGCGTCCAGGCGATGGAGTCGAGCGCCGAGAGCACCACCGCATCGGCCTTGCGCTCGGCCAGCCAGTCGGCGATCGCCGCGCGCTTTTCGGCCGAGGATTTGCCGGCGCGCGCCTCGTCCTGTACCGACAGCCGCGCATCGGACGGTGCCGGCCGGTCGGGCCACACCGCATCGACCGGGTTGGTATCGACCGCCACCAGCGTCGCGCCGCGTTCGGCCAATGTCTTGCCTGCTTCCTCCACCCAGGCGCGGGTGTGCAGCCACGGGTCGTAGCCGATCCGCCCGCCCTGCGGCGCATGCGCGCCGAGCCACGACGCCACGCTGGTCGCGGGTACGTCTACATAGGCCCAGTGCGCGCCATCGACCTGCTCGCGCACCTGCAGCGTATAACGCCCGTCGGTAAAGATCGCCGCCTCTTGCGGCAGCACGACGGCCGACCCGGCCGAGCCCTGGAAGCCGGTCAGCCAGGCCAACCGCTGGGCATAGGCGCCGACATATTCCGACATATGCTCGTCGGTCAGCGGCACGACAAAGCCGTCGAGGCGATCACGCCTCAGCTGGTCGCGCAACGCGGCAAGACGGGCGGCGTGGGTGGACATGGCGATTTCCTCATGCGGTGGCGCCGATGATCCGCCACCTGTCATTCCGCATTTGCGACCGGAACGCGGCGACCGCAAGAGGCCCCGGAGGTCGTGTCGGACCATCGCGCCGGGCGCGGCTTCGCACGCGCAAAGGGAGCGTTAACTATCTTCTGGCACAAGCCGAAGGATGGTCCGCCTCGAATGCGATTATTGCAAGCGCGACATCAGCAAGCCTTCCCTGGTGCGCTGCTCGTCGGAGCGTTGCCCGCTCAAGGTGAGCCGGGCCGGCGCCGTGCGCGGCGTGCTGCTCGGCATCGGCGGTATCGGCCTGGTCGTCGCCTTTCTGATCGTCGGCGGCGCCTGGCTGATGTCGCCGGGCAAGCCGCGCGGCGCCGGTGATGTCCGGGCGCGGGGCGACGCCGCATCGTCCTCGACCTCGTCGTCATCGGGCGGTCAGCAGACGAAGGCGATGGAACTCAGCGGCAGTATCCGCAACTGGGGCGGCCTGTTCGGTGGTGGGCATGGCGACGCGCAGGAAACACCCGTCGTGGTGGCCGATGCCAACGCCGATCGGCCCGACCCGCGCGCCGCGTCGCGGGTGCAGACCTTCTCCTGCTCGGGCACGCTGTCGGCCAGCCGCTCGCTGATCTGCACCAACTGGGATCTGGCGACGACCGACTACAACCTCGCGCTGACCTACAATGCCATGCTCGCCCGCTCGCACCAGCCGGACGCCTTGCGCCGCGCGCACGACGCCTTCCTCGCCGGGCTGGACACGGTCGGCAACGACGCCGCCAAGCTGCGCGAATATTACCGCCTCTGGCAGGAACAGCTCAGCAAGGGATGAAATCCGCCGCCAACGTCTCGACTTCCGTCGACCGCCCCGCTTAGGGTCGCGCGATGACCACACCGCCCGTCGCCGCCACCCGCCCGCATAGCTTCACCACGCATGGCATCACCATCGAGGATCCCTGGGCCTGGCTCAAGGATGCCGGTTATCCCGACGTCACCGACAAGGATATCCTGGCCTATCTCGAGGCCGAGAACGCCTATTTCGAGGCGGTGATGGCGCCGCACAAGCCGCTGGTCGACACGCTCTATGAAGAGATGAAGGGCCGCATCAAGGAGGACGATGCCTCGGTCCCGCAAAAGGATGGCGACTGGCTCTACTGGACCGCGTTCGAAACCGGCGGCCAGTACCGCAAATGGTGGCGCAAGCCCGTTGCCGGTGGTGACGACCAGCTGATCCTCGACGAGCCCGCGCTGGCCGAAGGGCGGGAGTATTTCCGCCTCGGCGCGCTGTCGGTCAGCAATGACGGGCGGCTGCTGGCCTATGCGATCGACGACAATGGCTCGGAGCGCTTCGAGGTGCGGGTCAAGAATCTCGAGACCGGCGAGCATCTCCCCGAGATCATCCCTGGCATGCTGTCGGAGATCGTCTGGGCGGCCGATGACAGCGGCTTCCTCTACGGCCTCGCCAATGAGCAATGGCGCACCGACAATGTCCGCTTCCACCGCCTCGGCACGGCGGTCGCCGACGATGTCGAGCTGTTCAAGGAAAAGGACGAGGGCTTCCGCGTCGGCGCCTCGGAGACCAGCTCGCGGCGGTGGATCGTCATCGCCACCGGCGATCATGTCACCAGCGAGGTGTGGCTGCTGCCGTCGAGCGACCCGTTCGCCGAGCCCCGGCTGGTCTCGGCGCGCAAGGTCGGGCGCGAATATGACGTCGATGAGCATGACGGCACGCTGTTCATCCACACCAACGACACCGACCCGAACTTCCGGCTGTGCACCGCGCCGATCGACCGGCCCGATGTGTGGACCGAGTTGATCGGCCCGTCGCGGCATTTCTACATGACCGGGGTCGAGTGCTTCAAAGACTTCTTCATCGTCGACGGCCGCGAGGACGGGCTCGATCAGATCGAGATTCACCGCTACGATCCGGAGATCACCCCGCAGCGCATCGTCTTCCCCGAGCCGAGCTATGATGCCGGGCTCGGCAACAATCCCGAATATGACATGCAGGTGCTGCGCATCGGCTATGAATCGATGGTCACGCCGGGCACCGAATACGACTATGATGTCGCGACCGGCGAACTGACCGTGCTCAAGGTCCAGGAAATCCCTTCCGGTTACGACGCCGAGCAGTATCGCACCGAGCGGCTCAGGATCACCGCGCGCGACGGCACCGAGGTGCCGGTATCGATCGTCTACCCCAGGGGCTTTGTGCGCGACGGGTCGGCGCCGCTGTTCCTTTATGCCTATGGCGCCTATGGCTATGCCATCCCGCCGGGCTTCTCGACCGGGCGGCTGAGCCTGCTCGATCGCGGCTTCGCCTATGCCATCGCGCATATCCGCGGCGGCGACGATCTCGGCCAGCAATGGTATCTCGACGGCAAGCTGGACAAGCGCACCAACAGCTTCAACGATTTCGTCGACGTGGCCAAAGGGCTGATCGCCGACAAATGGACCTCGGCCGGCAAGATCGCCATCGCGGGCCGCTCGGCGGGGGGGGAGCTGATGGGCGCGGTGGTCAACAGCGATCCCGAACTATGGGGCGCGGTCATCGCCGATGTGCCGTTCGTCGATGTGCTCAATACCATGCTCGACGCCGATCTGCCGCTCACCCCGGGCGAATGGCCCGAATGGGGCAATCCGATCGAGGACAAGGCGGCGTTCGAGCTGATCCGCTCCTATTCGCCCTATGACAATGTCAGCGCGCAGGCCTATCCGCCGATGTTCATCTCGGGCGGCCTCAACGATCCGCGCGTGACCTATTGGGAGCCGGCCAAATGGGCGGCGAAGCTGCGCGCCACCAAGACCGACGACAAGCTGCTGGTGCTCAAGACAAATATGGGCGCCGGCCATGGCGGCAAGTCCGGTCGCTTCGACAGTCTGCGCGAGGCAGCCGAGGAGCATGCCTTCGTCCTGTGGCAACTGGGCGTCGCGGGGTGACGCGCTTCACCCTCGCCATCACCGCGACCGATGCCGACATCGACGAGCTCGGCCACGTCAACAATGCGGTGTGGGTGCAGTGGATCCAGCAGATCGCCACCGCGCACTGGAAGGCGGTCGCGCCGCCCGAGCATCAGGCCGATCATCTGTGGGTCGTGACCCGCCATGAGATCGATTATCGCGGCAATGTCGGCCCGGGCGAGACGGTGATCGGCGAGACCTGGGTCGACAAGCCGCCGCAGGGCGCGCGCTTCGACCGCAACGTGCGGTTCACCGGGGCTGACGGCAAGGTCAAGGTCGAGGCGGTGACCAGCTGGGCGCTGCTCGACCGCGCGACGGGCCGGTTGCAACGGGTGCGGGAGGAGATAGCGGCGCCGTTTCGTAACTGAATACCTCCCCGGCACGGGGAGGGGGACCATGCGAAGCATGGTGGAGGGGGCGTGCCAAAAGCGCTGCGTTTGCGGCACGGCCCCTCCACCACGCCGCTTCGCGTCGCGGTCCC
>Ga0207703_10000269_pt1 | contig 57506 bp, 48 predicted proteins | sample KBSSwiS12_FD_184304 | JGI IMG/M metagenome (GOLD analysis project Ga0207703, IMG submission 184304) | Switchgrass rhizosphere microbial communities from Kellogg Biological Station, Michigan, USA - KBS Switchgrass S1-2 (SPAdes) (version 2) | ecosystem: Host-associated > Plants > Roots >... | reverse complement strand
GGCTCGTGGCCCAGCCCAGCGTCGTCGCGCAGAAGCTCGGCATCGAGCCATGCGCCGACCTCGTCGCCTCCATGCTCCGCGCGCGCGGCTTCGCCACCGAAGTCCTGCCGACGGGAGGATCGCCCGTGGTCGTCGCCGAGCGCGGCGGCCGGAGCGACAAGACGCTCGTCATCTACAACCACTACGACGTGCAGCCCCCCGAGCCCCTCGAGCTCTGGACGAGCCCTCCCTTCGAGGCCACGCTTCGAGACGGCAAACTCTACGGTCGCGGCGTGAGCGACGACAAAGGACACCTCGTCGCGCGACTCCACGCGATGGACGCCATTCTCGCCTCGGCCGGCGAGCTTCCGTGTCGGATCAAGTTCGTGATCGAGGGGGAAGAGGAGGTCGGGAGCGTTCACATGCCCGCCTTCCTCGAGCGCGAGAAGGACCGCCTGCGCGGCGACGCCTGCCTGTGGGAGTTCGGCTACGTGGATCCCGACGAGCGGCCCCTCCTCCACGCCGGGCTCCGGGGCATCTGCTACGTCGAGCTGCGCGTGCGCACCGCAGCGCACGACGCGCATTCGGGCATCGGCGGCTCCATCTTCCCGAACGCCGCCTGGCGGCTCACATGGGCGCTCGCGTCGCTCAAGGGCCCGGACGAGCGGATCCGGATTCCCGGGCACTACGACAAGGTGCGCGCTCCCTCGGCGCGCGACCGCGAGCTCATGGCGGAGACGAAGGATCGAACCGGGGAATTTCGAGAGCTCTACGGCGTGCAGAGCTTCATTCGCGGTCTCGAGGGAGAGGATCTCAAGATCGCCGAGGTGTTCGAGCCCACGTGCACGATCTGCGGGATCACGGCCGGATACCAGGGGCCCGGATCGAAGACGGTGCTCCCCGCGTACGCGTCGGCGAAGGTGGATTTTAGGCTCGTGCCCGACATGATGCCCGAGGACGTGTTCGGCTCCCTCCGCGCGCATCTCGACGCGCAAGGGTTCCACGACGTGGAGGCGGTGCTCCTGGGCGGGACCGGTCCCGGCCGCACCGATCCCGATCATCCTTTCCTCGCCCTCGTCTCGCGTACCGCGGAGCCGGTGTACGGTGTGACGTCGCAGATCGTCCCGATGATCGGCGGCTCGGGGCCGACCCACTCCTTCATCCACATCCTCGGCCTGCCGATCGCGACCGCCGGGATGGGTTACGCGGACACGCGCGCGCACGCTCCCGATGAGAACCTCCGCGTCGACCACTACCTGAAGCACGCGAAGCACGTCGTCCGGATCCTCGAGGCGTTCGCCCAGAGCTAGTCCGCCGTCCCAGCCAGGCTCGCGCCGTCCCGCGCGACGCAGTCTCTCTCCAGCCTCGCATACCGGTTGCTTCGTGGAGCCTCACCCTCCTTCTGGGGATTGCCGTCGTGCCGCGCAGCCGTTAGGGTGTCGCCGGGGACGGGGAGCGGGGGACGCCGGAACGCGCGTCACTCCTGGGAGTCAACAAGGAGGGGATGATGGGATCGAAGCTACGGTTGGGACGGGTCGTGGCGGTCTGCGCCGCGACCGTTTTGTTGACGGCGTGCAACGCGAAGGAGTACCAGGTCGCCACGATCGCGCCGACGCAAGGGAACAACGCGAAGGGTCAAGTCCGCTTCTACAAGGTGGACGGAGGCGTGCGCGTGATCGCGTCCATCGAGGGGCTCACGCCGGGGAAGCACGGATTCCACGTGCATGAAAAAGGGGACTGCTCCGCTCCCGACGCGGCGTCGGCGGGGGGGCATTTCAATCCCACGGGCTCGCCCCACGGCGCGCCGACCGCTCCGCCGACGGCGAGGCACGCGGGGGATCTCGGGAATCTCGAAGCCGATGCCAACGGCAAGGCGAACTACGATCGTGTGGACTCGATGCTCGTCTACGAGAGCCTGTCCGGTCTCTCGATCCTGGTCCACGCGGGCGAGGACGACTTCGTGACGCAGCCCTCCGGCAACTCGGGAGCGCGCGTCGGCTGCGGGGTGATCGAGCCGGCCAAGTAAGGCGAGGCGCCGCTCAGTGCGCCATGGGTCCCGTCTCGGAGCGGTCGCGGAGTCCGCCGACCCCGGTCTGACGGGCGCAGCTCACGCAGCAGTAGAGCGCGCCGCCCGATTCCACGCCGTGCCCGATGATGCGGCAGTCGCAGTGCTCGCACGTCGGGGCGAGAAGATGGATCGCGCACTCGAAGCTGTCGAACGTGTGGCTCTTTCCCTCCATGACCACGTCGAAGGACTTGTCATACTCGTTGCCGCAACATTCGCAGCGCCCCATGACCTCTCCTCTCCCCGCGCTTGGCGGAGGTCAAAACTGCACGTCGTTGTAAGGCCCACGGCCGCGGCGTGTGACACCCGGCCGGGACGCGCTGTCGCATCACTTCACCCTTCGCCCGCAACCCCAATCGGAGCCGTCGGTTTCGGCCGCGATCGCTCTCAATGGCTCGGAGCTCGTGGGCGGGGCGCATGAAGCCAGCGTGGTGTGTGCATAGGTCGGGCCCGGGAGACTTGCGGGGCGCATGAACCTCCTCGCAACGAGGCGAGGGCGGCTCGCCGCGTTCTTCCTCCTCTACGTCACCGAGGGCATTCCGTCGGGCTTCACCGGTGTCGCCGTCGCGACGCGCATGCGGCGCCTCGGGCTCGATCCCGCGGCCATCGGCATGTTCACCGCGGCGCTCCTGCTCCCTTGGGCGGTGAAGTGGGCGTTCGGTCCCTTCGTGGACGTGATCTCGAGCGATCGATGGGGGCGCAGGCGCGGATGGATTCTCGGCACGCAGAGCCTCATGTCGCTGACGATCCTGCTCGCGATGGGGGTCGACATGCGCGCGAGTCTCACTCTGTTCACCGCGGTTCTCGTCGTGCACAACCTCTGCAGCGCGGTCCAGGACGTCGCGATCGACGCGCTCGCGGTGCAAGTCCTGCGCGGCGACGAGCGGGGACTGGCCAACGGGCTCATGTTTGGAGGGCAGTACCTGGGAACGGCGATCGGAGGGACCGGCACTCTGTTCCTGGCGTCGGCCGCCGGTTTTCCGATCACGTTCATCGCGGTTTCGGCCACGATCGCGCTCATCACCGCGTTCGTCGCCTGGCCCATGCGCGAGCCGCCCGGCCCGCCGCGGCCGCCGCTTGGGCTCGCGTCCGTCGGGCAGGGCATCGCGACTTTCGTCCGGGACACGGCGCGCTCCTTCACCGGGAGCCGGGCCGCGCTCGCCGCAATCGCTCTTGCGCTCCTTCCCATGGGCGGTTACGCGCTGTCGCTCTCGCTCCAGTCGAACCTGGCGGTCGAGCTGGGGCTGAGCGATCGCCAGGTGGGGACGCTGTCGCTCCTCTCGACGCTTCTCTCGGCCGGCTTCTGCGTGCTCGGCGGCTGGATCTCGGACCGGTGGGGGCGTCGCCGTTCGCTCGCCGTGTTCATCATCGGGACCACGCTCCCGACCTTCGCCCTGGCCGCGGCGATGCAGCACTTCCAATGGATCCTGCCCGTGAGCCCGCTCCTTCCGAACCGGCCCGTCCCGGCGCCCGAGCTGGTGTCGCTCTTCTGGTCGCTCACCCTCGCGTACGCCGTCTTCCAGGGGCTCATGTACGGCGTCGGGACCGCCATCTTCATGGACGTGACGAATCCGCTCGTCGCCGCCACGCAGTTCACCGGCTACATGGCGCTCTGCAACCTCGTCTTCTCCTATACCTCGGCCTGGCAGGGACACGCGGCCGTGGCGTGGGGCTACCCGGCCACCCTGGTCCTCGACGGGGCGTTTGGCCTCTTGAGCGTGCTCGTGCTGCCTCTCATGGGACCGCTCGGAATCAAAGCCCCCGCACCCAGAGCAGAGCGCGGCGCATCGTAAGTGAAAGCGTGAGGCATGGTGCCCACGCGTCATGAACCCGCCGGGAGCGAACGCCCCGGCGCGAGGAGGTGCAAGATGCACCATTCGTTCCGTCGTGCCCTGGTCCACGCCCGCTGCTCTCACCCTGGCCAGGCCCGCCACTCCATCCCACTCCACCCATCGCCCTGGGGTCATGCCGACGCGCGTGACGCCGCGGCCGATGCCGGCGGTGGTGGTTTCGGAGTGCGCCGTCCTCTTCGATTCCTCGCCTTCAAGCTCGGCCTCGCGGAGCCTCAGGTCGTCCAGCTCGCCCGAATCCTGGACGAGCTCAAGACCGAGCGCGCGCAGCACGCGGTGGACGAGCGGCGCCGCCTCTCGGCGCTCGCCGAGGCGGTGGGGTCGGAGTCGTTCGCCGAGGCAAAGGCCGAGGAAGCCGCGTCCTTGAAATCGGCGAGCACGCAGCGTCTCGAGGCGGCCGTCGTAAAGGCGGTTCGCCAGCTCCACGAGCTGCTCGATCCCGCGCAGCGGGAGCGGCTCGCCTACCTCATCCGCACGGGGACGCTCGTTCTCTAACAAGACGTTTCGATGCAGTCCCACCCGGGGCGGCACGGCGCGAGCCGGCCGCCCCGTCCGCTTCCGGGACGCGGGACCTTTGAAAGTAGACCTTGCTTTTCAGTGATGCCGGCGTATCGTTCCCGCCATGGCCGCCTCCCGACGGGCGATCTCGGATCGCCACCAGCTCCGTGCTCTGGCCAGCCCTGTGCGCCAGGAGCTTGTGGACCTCCTCGCCCGCACCGGCCCCACGACGGCCGCGGAGCTGGGCGCCCTCATCCGGCGTCCCGCCGACGGTCTCTACTATCACCTCCGCGAGCTCCAGCGAGTCGGCCTCGTCGCCCCGGCGGGAACGCGGGTGCGAGGACGGCATCGCGAGGCGATCTTTCGAACGGCGTATCGAGAGCCGTCGCTCCGTCACGATCCGTCGCCGGGAGGGAACTCACCGGCCGTGACCGCGATCGTCGGGTCGATGCTTCGCCTGGGCATCCGGGACTTCAAGGAAGCCGCCGGCTCGGCGCGAGTTCGCACCCACGGGCCACGGCGGGAGCTGTGGGGTCTTCGGGTCACCGGATGGCTCACGCCGGACCAGCTCATCGATGTGAACCGGCACATCGTCTCGCTCGAGAAGGCCGTCGGCCGCCCTCGCTCGCGAGGAGAGCTGTACGCCATCACCGTCTTGCTCACTCCGCTCGGGCATCGCGCGCGCAAGAAGCAGCGGCAGCCGCGGATCCGGAGGAAGTCATGATCTCACTCCGACCTGTCGGAGGCCGCTCTTTCGAAACATGGAAGCTCGAGGTGGCGTATGGGACGATGTCAGGCGCCGCGGGACATCGCGGGGCGCACGGACGTCGCTCCCTCCGTGCGTCCGGATGGCGCCGGCCTCGAGTCCCAACCCCACGAGGAGGATCTCATGCTTAGCACGCGCGGCCTGGTGAAGGTCTATCCCGGCCCGGTCACCGCCTTGAACGGCGTCGATCTCGATGTGGCCCCCGGAATGTTCGGACTCCTGGGTCCGAACGGCGCCGGGAAGTCGACCTTCATGAAGATCCTGGCCGGCCTGCTCGAGCCGACCTCCGGCTCGGTGACCTTGGATGGCGCCGACACCCTGAGCCGGCCCGAGACGCTCTGGCCGCGGCTCGGATACCTGCCTCAGGAGTTCGGCTTCTATCCGCATCTGAGCGGGCAGGCGATGCTCACGCATCTCCTCGAGCTGAAGGGCGTGACCGCGCCGCAGGGACTGAAGAAGCTCGTCGCCGAGCTCCTCGAGCGCGTCAACCTGAGCCACGCCGCGAAGCGCGCGGTGAAGGGCTACTCCGGCGGCATGCGCCAGCGCCTCGGCATCGCTCAGGCGATCGCCGGCCACCCGCGCCTCATCATCGTCGACGAGCCGACGGCGGGCCTCGACCCCGAGGAACGCCTCCGCTTCTACCATCTCCTCTCCGAGCTCGCGCAGGACCGGATCGTGATCCTCTCGACCCACATCGTCGAGGACGTCGCGGTGCTCTGTCCTCGCTTTGCCGTGATCCGGTCGGGACGCCTGCTCGCGGTCACCACGCCGGGCGAGGCGCGGTCCGCGATCGCGGGGTGCATGTACGAGGGAACGGTCGAGGTGGCGGACCTGCCGCGGCTCCGCGCGGAGCGCGTGGTGACGCAGGCGCTCCTCGTGGAAGGGAAGAACAAGGCGCGCCTCTACGAGCCGTCGGGCACGCCGCCGGAGGGATTCGCTCCGGTTCCGGTGACGCTCGAGGACGCATACCTCGTCCTCATGCGCCTGGGCGCCCTCCCGTCGCGCGACCGCGGCGCGAGCCCGCCCATCCAACGGGGCGACGGAGTGCCGGGCGCGATCGCGCCCCAGGCAGGAGCGGAACGATGAGTCTCCGCCGCTTTGGCGCGACCTACTGGGTCGAGCTCAGCCACACCTTCCGCCGCCCCCTCTTCATCATCCTGGGGCTCATGCTCCTTCTGAACGGATGGGGGCTCTCCACGGGTCACGTCCAGATCTCCTCGGGGGACAGCGCCGTCGGAGGCACGAAAGCGTGGATCACTTCCGAATTCGCGCAGACGCAGATGATGACGTACATCGTCCTCCTCTATTACGCGTTCTTCATCGCGATCGGGGCCGGGCTCACCCTCATTCGCGACCGAGAGACCAAGGTGGACACGCTCCTCTACTCGACACCGCTCACCGCCGGCGAGTACGTGTGGGGACGCTACCTCGCGATCACGACCGGCTTCGTGGTGCTCCTCGCGTGGCAGGTCGCGGTGAACGCGTTCTTCAACCACGTGGTGCCGAACGCGAACGCCAACGAGATCCGGGGCCCCTTCTCGCTCGTGAGCTACGGCCTTCCGGTGCTCACCATCGGGCTCCCGTTCCTCGTCTTCTACGCCGGCCTCGCCATGTTCGTGGGGCAGCGGACGCAGAACGGAATCCTGGTCTTCTTCATGTCGGTCGCCCTGCTCCTCGTCTGCGGCTTCTTCCTCTGGACGTGGTCTCCGTCCTGGCTCGACTGGCGGGTCAACCGCCTTCTTCAAGTATTGGATCCGTCCGGATATCGCTGGCTGAACGAGGCGCTCCTCAAAGTGGATCGAGGCGTCGCGTACTACAACAAGGCGCATGTCGCCTATGACGGCCTCTTCTGGATCAACCGGCTCGCCATGATCGCGATTGGCCTCGGGTCTGTGCTCTTGACGCAGAGGTCGGTGGCGCACGCCAAGCGGGGCGCGATTGCGTCCCGCGTGAAGAAGGTCAAGGTGGAGGCCGACTCCGGCGCCCCCGCGCTCAACCCCTGGCCGGAAGGCGCTCAGGGCGTGGCGGCGCTGGGAATGACCGCGAAACGGCCGTCCTTCCTCGCCAGCATCCGGGCGGTGGCGGGCGCCGAGATGCGCGAGCTCTCCCGCCAGAAGGGACTCTACGTCTTCATTCCGCTGATCCTGCTCCAGTCGCTCGGCAGCGAGCTCGTGGCGGTGGGGGCGTTCGACACGCCGATCCTGCTCACGCCCGGCATCACGGCCGTCCAGCTCGCGGGACAGCTGACCGGCTGGTTGTGCCTGCTCCTCATGTTCTACACCGTCGAATCGCTGGAGCGCGAGCGCGCGGCCGATCTCGCGCCGATCGTCTACGCCACGCCGATCCGGACCGGCGCGCTCCTGGCGGGCAAGGCGCTCGCGAACGCGCTCATCGGCGCGGCTGTCCTCGTGGCCTGTCTCATCGCCTCCTTCATCGCGGTGCTGGTGCAGCACACGGTGCCCTTCTCCATCGTGCCGTTCACGCTCGTATGGGGCATCCTTCTCATCCCGACGTTCCTGGCCTGGACCGCGTTCGTCACGGCCGCCTATGCCTGGGTGGGGAACCGCTACGCGGCGTACGGCATCGCGCTCGCCGCGCTCGCCCTCACGCTCTTCAAGGCCCTCTTCAAGCAGATCAGCTGGGCGTTCAACTGGCCGCTGTGGGGCGCGCTCCGCTGGAGCGATCTCGGCTTCTTCGAGACCGATCGGACGGCGCTCGTCTGGAACCGGATCGGCGTGCTCGGGCTCGCCGTCTTCTTCACGGTGCTGGCGGTCCGTCTCTTCGCGCGACGGGGCTCGGATGCGGTGCAGACGATCCACAGGCTCTCACCCAAGAGCCTCATGGGATCGTTGGTCCGGCTCTCGCCCTACGCGGCCGTGCCTGCGATCGCGATCTGCACCCTTCTGTTCCAGATCCACGATGGCGTCGGCGGCGGGGTGGCGAAGAAGGCGGGCAAGGATTACTGGGCCAAAAATCTGAAAACGTGGATCAACGCGCCGCTTCCCGACATCGGCCGCGCGGACATCGCGCTCAAGCTCGATCCCGCGACGCACGGAATCGTGAGCAAGGGCACGCTCACGCTCGTGAACGGCAGCGACTCAACGCTCGCACGGTTCCCGCTGACGGGAGCGCAGCACTGGGACCATGTGGCCTGGACGATGAACGGGAAGGAGTACAAGCCCGAGACCACGGAGCACCTCTACGTGATCGAGCCGCCACATCCGCTGGCTCCCGGGGACAGCGTGGTCCTGGGGTGGAGCTTCGACGGACGGTTCCCTCGCGGCGTCACCAAGAACGGCGAGAACACGGACGAGTTCATCCTTCCGTCGGGCGTCGTCCTGACCGGCTTCACGCCCAGCTTCATGCCGGTCGTGGGCTACATGGACGCGGTGGGGGAGACGAAGGAGAACAAGCTCGAGCCGCGCCGCTACCCGCGCGACTACTGGAAGGGGGTCACCCGCGCCGGGTTTGGTGCCACGGCCTGGTTCCCGGCCCGCATCTCGGTGACCGGCCCGGAGGCGTACACCCTGAACTCGGTCGGCGTGTGCACCAGCAACACGGTGAAAAACGGCCAGAGGACGCAGGTCTGGGAGACCACCGACCATCCGGTCAAGATCCTGAACGTGGTCTGCGGGCGATGGAAGGAGAAGGAGGGGCACGGCACGACGATCTATTACAGCGCCGTGCACCCGTACAACATCGGCGAGATGTCGACCACGCTCGACGCCGCGCGGAAATATTACTCCGAATGGTTCCTGCCCTACCCGTGGAAGGAGCTCAAGCTATCGGAGTTCCCCGCGCTCGCCGGCTACGCGCAGGGCTTTGGCACCAACATCACCTTCAGCGAGAACATCGGCTTCCTGACGCGGAACGACGACAAGACGGACGCGACCTTCCTCGTCACCGCCCACGAGGCGGCGCACCAGTGGTGGGGCAACATCCTCACCCCGGCCGACGGCCCGAACGGCGACTTCCTGAGCGAGGGGGCGGCCCACTTCTCGACCATGCTCCTCTTCAACCAGGTGAAGGGGCCGGCCGCGCGGATGGAGTTCGCGAAAGGGATCGAGGCGCGCTACAACGACCGTCGGCGCGTGGACGATGAGCGCGCCATGTACGACGTGGACGGAAAGCGCGACGCGGACAACACCGTTCTCTACGACCGGGGAGGGTGGGTCTTCTGGATGCTGTACGACTACCTGGGACACGATCGCGCGCTCGCGGGTTACCGGAACTTCATCCAGACCTGGAGCGTGAGCCGCGACCATCCGGCGCTCCAGGATTTCGTCGCGGCCATGCGCCCCTACGCGGAGGACCCGGTCGCCTACGACGCGTTCGTGAAGCAGTGGATGGAGGACAGGGTCGTGCCCGAGTACCGCGTCTCCGGCGCGAAGCGGATCACGGCCGGGCCGGGCTACACCGTGACCGCGACGGTGAAGAACATCGGCACCGGCATCATGCCGGTCGAGATCGCGGCCGCCGAAGGGGAGCGCTGGACGAAGGCGAAGGACGCGACGGGCCCGGCCTCCACGCCGAACCCCGCCTACCATGACGCGCGCACGACCGTCACCCTCGGCGCGGGGGAATCGCGCACGGTCACGCTCCACTGCGATTTCAAGCCGGAGCGGATCGTGGTCGATCCCGACGTCCGCGTGCTCCAGCTACGGCGAAAGCTCGCCGTGGCCACCCTCTGACGTGATGCGCTCGAAGTAGAGGCGCTCTTTCAGGTCGCCCGACGGATACTCGAGGAGGAGATCCGTCGCGGCGAACCCGAAGCGGTCCGCCTTCGAGAGGAGCGACAGGAAGCGCGATTCCAGACGCATGACGGAGTCGGCGCAGGCCATGCGCGTCGCCACGGGAGGGGTGACGCCGATCTCTCCGGGGGCGTGCTTCACGCGAACCGCGGCCGAGTAGGTGTTGCAGCCCGCCTTTCCCGAGAAGCGGCCGCCCGAATACGATAGCGTTACCTCGGGCGAGTCTGGCGTCGACGTGCTGTCGTTGAGGGCGCGGAGCCGCCAGCGCGTGCCCTCGATCGTGTTCAGGGACAGCCGATCGGGCGGATTGGGGTTCGTCCGCACCTGCCAGGTCCCCGAGTTCCATTCCCAGATGAGAGTCGAGAGCTGGCCGGGAAAGTCGAGCTCGTCGTCCGGGCCGGCCTGGACCACGTCGAGTAGGATGCGATCGTGCTCGAATCGAGCCGCCCGGATCTGGACGCGATCGCCGATCCGGCGAATGGCCGTGTTCACGATCTCGTCGTCTCGGTGCTGTATCAGAGCCCAGTACATGTTGGTGCTGCTCCCGCCTTCGCGCCCTTCCAGGAAGACGAGCCCGTCCTCGGAGTTGTCTCCGTCCACGTCGCCGATGAGGACGAAGTGGCGTACGAGGGTGACGGTCGCGCGCGCGTCGCTTCCCGGGACCGCCGTGTCGCTCTGCCACCGTCCGTGATCGAGCGTGACGGCGACGCCTTCCTCGAGACCCAGGTAGGTCATGTTCTCGACCACCGGAAGCGTGATCATCGGCTCCTTCTCCGGCGTTTCGGTCTGGGGCGGTTCGGGTTCGCGCTTGCCGCAGGCGGGAAGGATGAGCGCGAGCGCGAGGCAGAGAGAAACGAGCCGACGGTCGAACACCGGGTTGGGCCTCCTCGATTGGGATGAAAGGGCTCCCGGCGGATGGCCGGGCCCCAGAGGGTATCCAGCGTTGCCCCGTTCGGCAAGGGCGCGTAGGCTCGGGCGGTCCGATTCGCCGGCTTCGCTCCTGGGGGACACTCATGACCGACCTCGACGCATCCGATCCCAGCATTCGCGCGTTCCTGAGACACACCCTGGCCACGCTCGCGTACCGCGCGGGGAAAACGGTCCGAGGGACTCCCCAGGAGTTCGGCGGCTTTCGCGCCACGCCCCAGTCGACCTCTGTGGTCGAGATCCTCGCGCACATGGGGGACCTGATGGACTGGGCGCTTCGCACGGCGGAGGGGAAGCCGAGCTTCACGCAGGCGACGCCCCTTCCCTGGGACGATGAGATACGCCGCTTCTTCACGTCGCTCGGCGCGCTCGACGCTTATCTCGGCTCGGGAGCCCCGATCCAGTACGAGCCGGCTCGCCTGTTCCAGGGCGCGCTCGCGGACGCGCTCACCCACACGGGGCAGCTCGCCATGCTGCGGCGCCTCTCCGGATTCAAGATGAAGGGGGAGAGCTACAATCGCGCGGACATCCGGATCGGACGCGTGGGCCTCGATCAGACGCCGCCCGATCCCAAGTTCGAATTCGACTAGAGCGAGCCTCCATGAAAGCGTGACGGCGCCGCCCGGGTGGACGGCGCCGTTCGCATCTCAGGCCTGCACGGCCCCGGGCGGAAGGCTCGCCCGTTGGTTGTCGTCGTTACGCCCGCTGGAACACCTGGTCGATCTGCATCGTCTGGCCGAAGCGGCCCCGGGCGACTTCGGTGCGCACCACCAGCGTGCGGCCGCCGTTCGCGAGCCGGAACGTCTGCGTCACCTGCGTGCCGCGCGCTCCCGTCTGCTCGGCTACGAGCATGGAGCCATGCCACTGGCCGACGAGCACGTCGCGTCCACTCTGATTCTGGTAGCCGTTCCAATCGCTGTCGTTGTTGCCGAAGCGGCCGTTGTTGCCGTACCGGCCGTTGTCGCGATCACGCCCGCCGAATCCAAAGTGGTCGTCCAGCAGGACCATCTGGACCAGGTCACCCTGGCGGTTCGTCACGCGAAGGCGGTTCGGGCCCTGCGTGATCTGGATCCTTCGGGGGAGCGTCAGGTCCGCGGCCCCGCCGCGGTTGCCGAAGTCCCGGCCGGCGCTGCTGTCGCTGTGGCGCTGATCGAGACGCCACGTGCCGCTCAAATTCGGCGTCGGGACGATGGTGCGGGCCGACGCGTCGACCGTCATGAAGGCGGTGACGAGAGCCGCCAGCGCGAGACTCCAAACCGTGCGTCGATTCATGGTCCTATCCTCGGGTTCTCACCCTGGGGGGTCAGTGGCCACCGAAGCCTTGGCGCCCCGGCCTGCCCGGCACGAGCCCCCTGCCCGTGTCTGTACCGTAAGACGCCTGGACCTGTGGCAGATCCGTGGCAGCCGTCCTGCAGTTTGTGACGAGGCTTAAGGTGTTGGTAGCGTGGGTGTTACGGCCCAGGAAAGATCGGGCACCCGGGGCGGCCAAGCGGCCGCTCGCTCGTAGGCGTGGGCGACCCGCAGGGCAAGGTCCTCCCGGAACGGGGCCGCGTAGACCATGAGCCCGATCGGGAGGCCCAGGGCGGTGAAGCCACAGGGAACCGACACGCCACAGAGACCGAGCAGGTTGCCGAGGCCGGCGTTCCGGTTGAGCTTCAGGTTGTAGTCGAAGTAGTCCTGGGTGGGCTTGTCGAGCCCCTCGAGCGGCCGGGCCGGGACCATGGCCGTGGGAACGAGGAGCGCATCCACGCCTCGAAGCCGCTGTTGGAGCCGGTCACGAAGCTCGGCGATCGAGCGGAGGAGAATGAGGTAGTCCGCCCCCTCGAGCTCGCGTCCCGGCGCCATGCGAAGCGCTACGATGGGATCGAGCTCGTGGAAGTGCTCGTCGAAGAGCTTCCGGTTTGCCGCGATCCCTTCCGACGCGACGAGGAGCGCGCGCTTGGGGAGCGTCCACGCCTCGGCGATCTCCGGCACCTCCATCGAATCGATGTCAGCGCCCAGGGAGCGGAAGACCTCGCCCGTGTCTCGCACGGCGCGCTCGACGTCAGGATCGAGATCGTGGAAGAACAAGGTCTCGGCGAAGCGGATTCGAAGGCCGCCCACGCCATCCTCGAGGGTGGAGAGGACATCACGCGGCGCGGCGCGCGACGTCGCATCGTCGCGCGAGTCGGCCCCCTGGAGCTCCTGGTAGACGAGCGCCGCGTCCTCGACCGTGCGCGTGATCGGCCCGACGCTGTCCAGGGTCCAGCTGAGCGCGTGCACTCCGGCGCGGCTGACCTGGCCGACCGTCGTCTTGAGTCCGACCACACCGCACAGCGCCGCGGGTACGCGCACCGATCCGCCGGTGTCGGTACCGAGAGCCATCGGCACGAATCCGGCAGCCACGGCGACCGCGCTCCCGCTGGAGGATCCCCCGGTCGCGCGGGGAACGCGGCTCCAGGGATTGCGTGGCGTGCCCTGATCGTTGTTCACGCCCACCATGCCGTACGCGAGCTGCACCGTGTGGGTCTTGCCGATGAGCGCCATCCCGGCCGAGGCGAGGCGCCGCACCGCTTCGGCGTCGTCGCGCGCGATCCGGTGCTCGAGGAGATGCGTTCCACCCGTGCTGGGCTCGCCCCGAACGTCGAACAGCTCCTTGGCCGCGTAGGGAATTCCCTGGAGCGGGCCCGTATCCACGCCCGCGCGGAGCGCGGCCTCTGCTGCCCGGGCCTCCCCGAGGGCGCGATCCCGCGTGAGCCTCAGGAACGAATGGAGCGCGGGGTCGATCGCGTCGATGCGCGCGAAGCACCGCTCGACGAGGGCGGTCGGCGACACCGCCCCGCGCCGGAAGGAGGCGCCGATCTCGCGAATGGTGCCGAGGGGTGAGTCCATGACGCTGAGAGTAACTGCCGGAGCGGGCCGTTGGGAACGTGCTCGCAGAGTGCTATAGTTTTCGCCTTCCGCTCCCCGCGTTGGGACCACTACCTTTGGGAGGCTCGAGATGCCGCTTCAGCTGGGCGACCCCGTTCCCGATTTCACGGCGACCACCACGCAGGGCACCATCAACTTCCACGAGTGGATGGGCGACGGGTGGGCGGTCCTCTTCTCGCACCCGAAGGACTTCACCCCGGTCTGCACGACCGAGCTGGGCGAGGTGTCGCGCCTCAAGCCCGAGTTCGAGAAGCGGAACGTGAAGGTCGCCGGACTCAGCGTGGATCCGATCGACGCGCACAGCAAGTGGGCCGAGGACATCCGGGAGACGCAGGGACACGCGCTCAACTTCCCGCTCATCGCCGACCACGATCGCAAGGTGTCGGATCTCTACGGCATGATCCACCCGAACGCGAACGACACCCTCACGGTGCGCTCGGTGTTCGTCGTGGGCCCCGACCGGAAGCTCAAGCTCACGCTGACCTATCCGGCCAGCACGGGGCGCAACTTCGAGGAGATCCTCCGCGTCATCGATTCGCTGCAGCTCACCGCCAAGTACGCCGTGGCGACGCCTGTGAACTGGAAGCACGGCCAGGACGTGATCATCGCGTCGAGCCTTAACGACGAGGACGCCAAGAAGAGGTTCCCGCAAGGATGGAAGGCGCCGAAGCCGTACATCCGCATCGTGCCGCAGCCGGGCACCGAGGCGAAGACGGGCTCTCGATGACCGACGGGCCGTACTCGGTCGCCGTCCTCATCGGCAGCCTGAGACGGGATTCGCTGAACCGCAAGATGGCGCGGGCCCTCGAAGGGCTCGCGCCGTCGTCGCTTCGGCTCACCGACGTTCCCATCGGCGGACTCCCGCTCTACAACCAGGACCTCGAGCCGGAAACTCCCGCCCCCTGGGTCGAGTTCCGGGACCGGATCCGGGCGGCGGACGCCATCCTCTTCGTCTCTCCGGAATACAACCGATCCATCCCCGGCGCGCTCAAGAACGCGATCGACGTGGGATCGCGCCCGTCCGGGCAGAGCGCGTTCAAGGGGAAGCCGGCGGCGGTGATCACCGTGTCCCCGGGCGCGATCGGGGGATTCGGCGCGAACCATCACATCCGCCAGGCGCTCGTCTTCCTCGACATGCCGACGCTGCAGCAGCCCGAGGCCTATGTCGGTGGAGCGGCGGGACACTTCGACGAGCATGGGAATCTCGCCAAGGAGGACACGAAGGTGTTCCTCCGGAAATTCCTGGACGCGTTCGAGAGCTGGATCGCGCGGCTGAAGCGCTAGCCAACGCCGCGCCGGCTCAGCGCTCGGCGATGGAGTCGAGAAGCGGCGGGAGCGCCTGGGCGGCCGGCCCGCGCACGATCGACGTGAACACCTCGGCGTTCCCCGGATCCTCCGGCCCCACGTAGATCGTGACCGCCCCCCGCGCGGCGGCGGCCGACGCGAACCCGGCGGCCGGCTGCACGACGCCCGACGTGCCCACCACCAGACACAGATCGCACTGTTCCAGCGCGGCGAAGATCGTTTCGAGCTCGAACGGCATCTCGCCGAACCAGCAGATGTGCGGCCGCGCGAGCGCGCCGCAGACCGTGCAGCGGGGCAGGTCCTCGCGGCGCGTGTAGGTCTCGCCGTCCGGGTAGGGGGGGCGCGCGCACTCCGGATCGGAGCACCGGGTCTCGAAGAGGCGGCCGTGCATGTGCGCCACGCGGCGCGACCCCGCGCGCTCGTGGAGCGGATCGACGTTCTGGGTGCAGAGGAAGAACCGGTCCTGGATGCGCTCCTCGAGCCGCGCGAGTGCCAGGTGGGCCGCGTTCGGCTCCTTGTCGCGCGCTCCATCCCGCCGCTCCGAGTAGAAAGTCCAGACGAGCAGCGGATCCTGCGCGAACGCTTCCGGCGTGGCCACCGAGTCGATCGCGTAGCCGCGCCAGAGCCCGTCCACGCCGCGGAACGTGGGGATGCCGCTCTCCGCGCTGATGCCCGCTCCGGTCAGCACGAAGACGCGCGGGTTCGGAAGCAGAGACTCGAGGGCCGGGTCCATGTGACGGAGAGTAACGCATGGGCTATCATCGGTCGCTCATGTTCGTCTCCCGCGCTCCAGGAAGCCGCTTCGGTCCCTACGAGCTGATCGACCGCCTGGGCCAGGGCGGCATGGGCGAGGTCTACCGCGCCCGCGACACGCGCCTCGGACGCGAGGTCGCGCTCAAGGTCCTTCCCGAAAACGCCACGGCCTCGCCGGAGGCCAAGTCGCGCTTCGAGCGCGAGGCCCGCGCCATCTCCCGGCTCAACCATCCCCACATCTGCACCCTCTACGACATCGGGAGCGAGCGGGGCACGGACTACCTCGTGATGGAGCTCATTCCGGGGGACACGCTCGCGACGCGCATGAAGGGGGACGCCGTGCCCGAGAGCGAGGTCGTCCGGTTCGGAACGCAGATCGCCGAAGCGCTGGATGCCGCGCACCGCGCCGGCGTGATCCACCGGGACCTCAAGCCCGGCAACCTCATCGTGACGCCCGGTGGGAACATCAAGGTGGTGGATTTCGGTCTCGCCAAGGCGGGCGCCGATTCCGCATCACCCGTCGACGCGACCCAGCTCGAGACCTCGCCGGGCGTGATCCTGGGCACGGTGGCCTACATGAGCCCGGAGCACGCGCGCGGACGCGACATCGACGCGCGGTCCGACGTCTTCAGCCTCGGCATCGTGCTCTACCAGCTCGCGACCGGAACGCTCCCCTTCACGGGGAGCACGGCGCTCGAGACGCTCCTCGCCATCGCGGCCGCGGAATGGCCGCGCATCGAAAACGGCGTGCTGCCGGCGGCCCTCGAGCGGGTGCTCCGCCGCTGTCTCGAGCGCGACCCGGCGGAGCGCTACGCCTCGATGGCGGAGCTCAAGGCCGATCTCGCACGATTGGCGGACGGCACTCCGCGCGAGCATCCCCACAATCTTCCGCCCCCAGCCACCTCCTTCATCGGACGGGAGCTCGAGATCGCGGAGCTCCTCGCGCTGATCGGCGCGAGCCGGCTCGTCACGATCACGGGAGCCGGCGGCTCGGGAAAGACCCGCCTCGCGATGGAGATCGCGCGCCGCGCGCTTTCGAGATTCGGCGGGGGCGTTCGGCAGGTGAGCTTCGATCCCGAGCTCGATCCGTCGCTCGTGGCCTCTGCCATCGCCGAGGCGTTCGGCGTCGTGGACCAGGAGGAGTCCACGGTGCTCGACCGGCTCGCCGCCGAGATCGGCGCGAAGGAGCTCCTCCTCGTCGTGGACGGGTGCGAGCACGTGCTGGACGAGACGGCGCGCGCGCTCGAATCACTGATGGGGGCCGCCCCGAAGCTACGCGTGCTCACGACGAGCCGCGAGAGCCTGAACGTGTCCGGGGAGCGGGTCTGGTCGGCGCCGCCGTTGTCGCTGCCGGAGGAATCGGGCCGGGTCGCGGTGGAGACCGCCCTGAGATCCGACGCCGTCCGGCTCTTCCAGGATCGCGCGGTCGCGCGCGATCCGCGCTTCGCGATCACCGAGGCGAACGTCGATGCGGTCCTCAAGATCTGCCGGCGCCTCGAAGGCATCCCGCTCGCCATCGAGCTTGCGGTGGCGCGCATTCCCGCCATGGCGCCGGCAGAGATCGAGCGTCGGCTCGACGACTGCTTCCGCGTCCTGAGCGGCGGACGCCGCGGCGGTCCCGCGCGCCACCAGACGCTGCGCGCGGCGCTCGACTGGAGCCACGACCTCCTCTCCGATCCGGAGCGCGTTCTGTACCGGCGACTGGCGGTGTTCGCGGGGGGCTTCGACCTGGAGCAGGCGGAGTCGGTCTGTGGGTTCGACGGCCTGCCGGAGGAAGACGTTCTCGACACGCTCGCGCGTCTCGTGGACAAGTCGCTGGTTGTCTCGCGCCGCGATGACGAGGATCGCACGCGGTACCGGCTGCTCGAGCCCTTGCGACAGCACGCCGAAGAGCTCCTCCGGAGCGCGGGGGAGCTCGAGACGGTGGCGCGCCGTCATGCCGAGCACATGGCCGGCTTCGCCGACCGAGCGTACGAGGAGCGGATCCGGGAGCCGGTCCGATGGGTGGCGAGCCTGGAGCGCGACCATGACAATCTGCGCGTGGCGCTCGCCTGGGCGGCGTCGCACGATCCATCGCTCGATCTCAGGCTGGCCGGGGCGCTCGCTTGGTTCTGGCAAATGCACGGCCACTACCGCGAAGGGCGTCAGGCGCTCCGCCGCGTGCTGGAGCGCGAGCGAGGACGGACGCGCGAGACGGCGCGCGCTCTCGCGGGGGCGGGTGTGCTGGCAGCCTGGGGCGGTGAGGCGGGAGGAGGCGCGGGGGCGGCGGAGGAGAGCCTCGCGATCTGGCGCGAGCTGGGGGACGCGCGCGAGGTCGCGGCCGCGCTCGAGGGAATCGGATGGAGCCGGTGGATCGCCGAGGACGACGCCGGAGCGATCGCGGCGTTCGAGGAGGGACTGGCCGCCTTCGAACGGCTCGGAGATGCGCCGATGGTGAACCGAGCCAAGCTGGCCGTCGCGCAGGTTCTGGTGGGCCTTCACGACCTCGATCGCGCCCTCGCCATCGTGCGCGACGTGCTCCCGTCCGCGATCGAGCAGCGGAACGCGCGCGACATCCACTTCGCGCTCCACTTCCGGGCCGACTGCGCGCTCATCGCGGGGGACGCCACGAGCGCGGAGGTGCTCTACGCCGACAGCCTTCGCGCGGCCATCGACGCCGGAGACACCTCCGAGATGTGCTTCGAGATGGAGGGGATCGCCCTGGCCCTCGCGGGACAGGGGCGGGACCGGAAAGCGATGGTTCTCGTCGGAGCTCTGAAGGCCGAGCGCGAGCGGATCGGGGTCGACTTCCACGTGCGCTTCTGGGATGCGCTCATCGATCGGTTCCTAAGGCCCGCGCGAGAGCGTGTGGGACCCGAGGCCGCGGCGGCCGAGCGGGAGGGCCGCGCGATGGGGTTCCGCGCGGGGATCGATTACGCCCTTTCGTCGGATCGGGACTGAGCGCTGAGCCTCACGCCCGCGCTCGCACGGTCGCCAAACCATCGACCTCCCAACAGTGGAAGTGGCGGCATTCGGGAGCTTCCATTACAAAGCCTGCCGAGTGCATCGACACTCGGCTCGGGTATTTATTTCTACGGATTCCGGTGGAACGGCGCACGGCACATGGGCAAAGTCGCTGTCCTGAAGTGACGTAGCTCTGACATGGTGCGGTCCGGTTCTTGCTTTCCCCTGGATCCCCGACGAGGCCCCGCAGCGCGGGTCCTATTTTCATACACTGGGGGTTCAACCATGAACCGCTGTCTCGCTCCGATCGCTGCGTCCATTCTCATCGCCGTCTCGCCCGTGGGATGCGGCTCCCAGCCGGCTCCGCGCGAAGTCCAGGGCAAGCTCCAGACCCAGGTCACGAGCGTCGTCGGCAAGCCCGGCGCGACCGTGCGCGGCGAGCCCCTCCTCGAGCGCGAGGCGGTCGCCAAGTTCTACCAGGCGCGCCAGTACCGCTCGGCGTGGCCCTCCGGGCGGAGCTCGGACGATCTCCTGAGCGCCATCCAGGACGTGCAGGCCGACGGCCTCACGCCGTCGGACTATCACCCCGATTCCATCCGGAAGCTCCTCGACGAGCAGAAGACCGCGCACGATCCCGCGATTCAGGCCGACCTCGACGTACTCATGACGGACGCGGTGGCCGCGATCATCGATGACATGCGATACGGTCGCGTGCGCCCCGCGAGCGTCAATCCGGCCTGGAACATGGATCCGCGCGAGGGCGCGCCGCCGCTCGAGACGGAGCTCGACAAGGTGGTCGGCGCCGACCGTGTGCGGACGGCGCTCCAGGCGGAGCGGCCGAAGCACTTCATCTATCAAGGTCTCGTGAAGGCGCTCGCGGATCTCCGGAAGATCGAATCGGAAGGTGGGTGGGGAACCATCCCCGCCGGGCCGACGCTCAAGATGGGCGTGCAAAGCGAGCGCGTGACCGCACTCCGTGAGCGACTCCAGAAGTCGGGCGAGCTGGAGGTCGGGCGCCCCGCCAATCCGATGCGGTTCGACGGGGACGTGGACCGCGGGGTGAAGCTCTTCCAGGCGCGTCATCGGCTCGACGAGGACGGCGTCGTGGGGAAGAGTGTTCTGGCCGAGCTCAACGTGCCCGTCGCCGCGCGTATCGGCCAGGTCCGCGTGAACCTCGAGCGCGCGCGCTGGGTGCTCGGCGGACTGGACAATGACTTCGTGCTCGTTAACCTGCCCGCGTTCAAGGCGTATCTCATCCGCGGCGGCCGGAACATCTGGGAGTCGCGCATCGTGATCGGACAGGAAGCGCGCCAGACACCGAGCTTCCGCGCTACCATGAAGACGGTCGTGTTCAATCCAGACTGGACGGTGCCGCCGACGATCCTCGCGGAGGACGTCCTCGACGGCATGAAGCAGGGCAAGAACGTGCTCGCCGAGAAGCGGCTCCAGGTCTACGACAAGGACGGCAACGAGGTGAGCCCCAGCTCCATCGACTGGGACAACGCCTCGGCGGACAATTTCCCCTACACGCTCAAGCAGGACCCGGGCGAGGACAACGCGCTCGGCCGGGTGAAGTTCCTGTTCCCGAACAAGTACTCGATCTACCTCCACGACACGCCGAGCAAGAGCCTGTTCGAGTCGAACAAGCGGACGTACAGCTCGGGCTGCATCCGGATCGAGCGCCCGCTCGATCTCGCGGAGATCCTTCTCTCGGGGCAGGACGGCTGGGATCGAGCCAAGATGGAGCAGGTCATCGCGGATGGGAAAACCACGAATGTGGATCTCGAGCACCGGATTCCGGTCGTGATCGTGTACTGGACCGTGAGCGTGGGGGCCTCGGGCGAGGTGCGCTACACGCGGGATCCTTACGACCTCGACCCGCCGCTCCTCGAAGCGCTGGGCGGGGCGCGTCGCTCGTAGCATCCCAGGCTACATCCGGACCTGACGAAACGCGGGGCTCCGATCCAAGGGAGCCCCGCCTCGTTGCGATCCGTGGCTAGCGGCTTCCGTAGCGACCGTCCTGGACGTGGTTCCGGTCGCGGCCCTGCCGCTCGCGGCCGCGCGGATCGTCGTTCGTCCCCCGATCGTTCCGCCGGTCATCGTTCCGGTCGTTCTGCTGCCAACCGTTCTGACCCCGGTTGCCATTCCAGCCCTGTTGGCCGCCGCGATTCCACCCGCGGTCGTGGCTGGTCGGCGCCTGGGACCCGGGGTCGCTGTACGCCTGCGCCTGCGACCCGCCCCAGCTCCTCCGGTAGCGGTTCGGGATGTTCCAGATCGGACGCGGCACGGAGCTCACGTCGATCTGCACGAACGGACCGTTGTACGAGCTCGACTGGTACCAGCAGTCGTCCTGCGTGGTGTACCACGCGTTGCCGTAGCGGTAGAGATCGCGATCGTAGCTCGGCACGTAGTAGACCTGCGACGCGGGGATCAGGGCCAGCCGCGGCGCCGAGCTGAAGTGGAGGGAGAGTCCCCGGTACGGATCGCCCACATGGAGCGAGACGCCGACGCTCACCGCGGCCTCGGACTTCGCCGGAAGCACGGCCGGGATCAGGAGCGCCAGAAGCGCGGCCATCATCAAGATTCGTTTCATTGTCTTCCCCCGTTGTGGAGGTGAGTGGCGCGTGACGGCCGGCGCTGGTGGCCCGGCCTTTCTGAACGTTGAGACACGCCAATCACGACGAGGGTCGAGCTCGTGGCGAAGATGAGACGAAGGGTCAAACCTCTGCCACACTGTGGTGCGGCAATGAAACAGGGCGGTGGGGAGAGGCCCCGTGGGGCCCCGCCCGCGCCGCCCTTCGTGATTCCGGGTTCTACGTACTTAGACCTTGCGGACCTGAGCCGCCGACAGCCCCTTCGGGCCGTTGGTCACCTCGAACTCCACGCGATCGCCGTCCGCGAGGTTCTTGAAGCCATCACCCTGGATCGCCGAGTAGTGGACGAACACGTCCTCACCCTTGTCCTGAGCGATGAAGCCAAAACCCTTCGCCTCGTTGAACCACTTCACAGTGCCTTGAGTCACGGTACAACTCTCCTTTGCAACTGCCGGGATCGTGCCCGGCCAAGCGCCGTCATGCCGCGACGGCCAGCGCCCGGTCTCTGTGACCAGGTGTCGGATTCAGACGGCGCACGACGGCACGAAAAAAGCCCCCAGCGGGTTCGCCGGAGGGCTTGGCTCTGCTCTACCGTACTTCCACCTGCTACCGAATCAACGCTTCAGATGCTCCGGGGTGCGGCGGAGATTCAGGGTTTGGCGGCTCGCAGGGGGCGATACTCGTAAGTGACGGCCTTCTCGCCTTCGCCCGCGTCGACGGTGGCGACGAGGGTGCCGTCCGATCGCCGCACGTAGAGGATCCGCTTGGGGAAGTCGTGCTCCGGGTTCTCGAACACCACCCGGTGATACCCGGCCGCCCCGTCGGAAAGCGAGGTCATCTTGAACTCGGTGCCGGGGGCGCGTCCGCCCGGGTGCGCTATGTAGACAAGATCGTCCCCCTTCTGGACGATGCGGAGGTATTCGAACTCGGAGAGCGCTCCGGCTTTCACCGTCCGGCTCATTCCGAGCATCACGCCGCCCGCGGGGGTGGTCCAGTGCTCGTCCGTCCAGCGCTCGGCTGCGTTCGCCGTCTCCCAGTCCCCGGCGAGCCAGCTCAGATCCTCGAGCGTGTGCTTCGTATCCGCCGCCATCGCGAAGCCTCCTGTCGCGAGCACGCCCACGACCGCCGCGTGAGCCAGGAGCCGCCTCATACCTTCTCGGTCACCCTCCGCCGCGAGTGATCCAGCACGCGCTTCCGCACCCGGATCGCCGTGGGCGTGACCTCGACCAGCTCGTCGTCGTTGATCCACTCGATGGCGGATTCGATGGTGAGATCCCGGGGCGGCTGGAGCTTGACCGCGATGTCCGCCGTCGAGGCGCGCATGTTGGTGAGGTGCTTCCGGCGGCAGGCCTGCACGACCAGGTCGCCATCCTTCACCTGCTCGCCCACCACCTGTCCCGCGTAGACCTTCTCCATCGGCTTCACGAAGAAGATGCCCCGATCGCCCAGGTCATCGAGGGCGTAGGCCGTGACGTCCCCCGCCTCCTTCGCGATCATGGCACCGCGCTTCCGGTTGGGGAGCGTGCCCTTGTGCGGGCCGTAGCGATCGAAGAGGTGGTTGAGGAGCCCGGTGCCCTTGGTGAGGGTGAGGAACTCGGTTCGGAAGCCGAGCAGCCCGCGGGAGGGAATGGTGAACTCCATGCGCGCACGGTCCCCGTGCTTGCCCAAGTGCTGGAGCTCGCCGCGGCGCTCGCCGACGGCGGCGATGACGGCGCCGGTGAACTCGTCGCCGCAGTCGATCACGAGCTCTTCATAGGGCTCCTGCAGCGCGCCGCCCTCGTCGCGCTTCAGGATCACCTGGGGACGGCCGAGCGAGAACTCGTAGGCCTCGCGGCGCATCGTCTCGGCGAGGATGGCGAGCGAAAGCTCGCCCCGTCCGAGCACGAGGAAGGCGTTGGCGTCGGGTGTGCGCTCCATGCGGAGCCCCACGTTCCGCTCCAGCTCCTTCTCGAGGCGGTCGAGGAGGTGTCGTGAGGTCAGGTACTTGCCCGAGAGCCCGGCCATGGGCGAGTCGTTGACCCGGAACTCCATCGAGAGGGTGGGCTCGTCGACCCGGATGCCCTCGAGCGGCGCGGGATCGGTCGGGTCGAGGATCGTCTGCCCGATCTCGATCTCGGGGAAGCCCGAGAGCACGACGATGTCGCCGGCCGAGGCTTCGGTGACTTCGACTCGCTGGATGCCTTCGAAGAGGTAGATCTTGCCCACGCGGCCGCGCTGGACGGTGGCGCCGTCCGGCTTCATCGCGGCGAGCTCGGTGCTCTTCGTGAGCTGCCCGGAATAGATGCGCCCCACGGCGAGCCGGCCGAGATAGTCGGAGTAGTCCAGATTGGCCACGATCATCTTGAACGGCGAATCGCCCACCACGGGAGCGGGGACGTGGTCGAGGATGGCGTCGAGGAGCGGGCGGAGGTCGCCCGATGTCGCGTCCACCTTGGGTGAAGCGAAGCCGAGCCGGCCCGATCCGTACAGGATGGGGAAGTCCAGGTGCTCGTCGCGCGTCGCGAGCGACAGGAAGAGATCGTGGATCTCCTCCTCCACCTCGAGGGGCCGCGCGTCGCTGCGGTCGACCTTGTTGATGAGCACGATGGGGCACTTGCCCCCTTCGAGAGCTTTCTTCAGCACGAAGCGTGTCTGGGGGAGCGGCCCCTCGGCGGCGTCCACGAGGAGCAGCACACCCTCCACCATCGTGAGGATGCGCTCGACCTCGGAGCCGAAGTCGCGGTGCCCGGGGGTGTCCACGATGTTGACGATCGTGTCCCGGTACCTTACCGCGGTGTTCTTGGCGAGGATCGTGATCCCGCGCTCGCGCTCCAGCTCGCCCGAGTCCATGACGCACTCTTCCACGTGCTGGCCGACGCGGAACGTGCCGCACTGGCGGAGGAGCGCGTCGACGAGCGTCGTCTTGCCGTGGTCGACGTGAGCGACGATGGCGAGCGCGCGGCGGTCCTGTCGGAGATTCGGAGCGATCATCGAGTCTCGGCGGCCACCAGGGCGAAGGTGACGCCGTCCCACCCCTTCGACCCTACGGTCTGGATGGTGGTCGCGGAGACGCGCTTGTCGTTCGTCAGGATCTCGTGGAGCTTCCTGACCCCCTGGACCGACTCGTCCCCGTTCGGGTTGATGAGGCCACCGTCACGGACGACGTTGTCCACCACGATGAGGCTCCCCGGGCGGGTCAGCTTGAGCGACCACTCGTAGTACTGGGGAATGTTGACCTTGTCCGCGTCGATGAAGACGAGATCGAACGGGCCCTGGTTCTCGGCCTTGAGCTTCGGGAGCGTGTCGAGCGCCTTGCCCAAGCGCACGTCGACGATCTCGGCGAAGCCCGCGCGGGCGATGTTGGCCCGCGCGACCTCGGCGTGCTTCGGGTCCGCCTCGAGCGTGATCATGTGGCCGCCCCCGAGCAGCGCGCGCGCGATCCAGATCGTGCTGTATCCGCCGAGCGTGCCGATCTCGAGCGCGGAGCGCGTGCCCATGGCCCTGGCGATGATGTGGAGGAGCTTGCCCTGGCTCGCCGACACGGCGATGGAGGGGAGGCCGGCGGCTTCACTCGCGCGGATCGCCTCGGTAAGAACCTCGTCCTGCGGCACGACGGTGTCGCCGATGTAGCGGTCGACATCCGCCCAGATCGTCTCGTTCATGGCTCAGCCCATCCATTGAGTATGGTTTCAAATTCGGGTACGGCCCCTGAGTGTAGCCTGTTCCCGCCCTTTCGCCTAGGGGGACGGCTGGCCCCATGCAAGGGGCACCAAGGCATGCCAAGAACGGGGATGCTCCGTCCCGGCTCTCCCGGGTACACTCGCCCCATTAGCCTTCCTTACGACGCAGCCGACCACCAAGGAGATCCGGCATGAGTGCCCTCGATGTCTCCGTGAAAAGGCCCACGAGTACGCCCAGCGTGAAAGAGTACGTGCAGCAGGTCCTGGGGCTGATTCGCGCCAAGAATCCGGCCGAGCCCGAGTTCCATCAGGCGACCCAGGAGGTGTTCGACTCGCTCGTGCCCGTGCTGGAGCGCCATCCCGAGTATCGCTCGGCGAAACTCCTCGAGCGGATCTCGGAGCCGGAGCGCGTGATCATGTTCCGCGTCCCGTGGATGGACGACCGCGGCGAGGTGCAGGTGAACCGCGGCTTCCGGATCGAGATGTCGAGCGCGATCGGTCCCTACAAGGGGGGGCTGCGCTTCCACGCCTCGGTGAATCTCGGCATCCTCAAATTCCTCGCGTTCGAGCAGGTCTTCAAGAACTCCCTCACGACGCTTCCGATGGGGGGCGGCAAGGGGGGCTCCGACTTCGACCCCAAGGGGAAGAGCGACTCCGAGGTGATGCGTTTCTGCCAGAGCTTCATGACCGAGCTGTGGCGCCATATCGGTCCGGACACCGACGTTCCCGCCGGGGATATCGGCGTGGGCGGCCGCGAGATCGGCTTCCTCTTCGGTCAGTACAAGCGGCTCGCGAACGAGTTCACCGGCGTTCTCACCGGGAAGGGCATCAACTGGGGCGGCTCGCTCATCCGGCCGGAAGCGACCGGATACGGCTGCGTCTACTTCGCGGACGAGATGCTGAAGAGCCAGAACCAGTCGCTCGCGGGGAAGACCTGCCTGGTGTCCGGAAGCGGCAACGTGTCGCAGTACACGGTCGAGAAGCTGCTCGACCTCGGCGCCAAGCCGGTCACGCTCTCCGATTCCGACGGCATGATCCATGATCCGGACGGCATCAACCGCGAAAAGCTCGCGTGGGTCATGGAGCTGAAGAACGCGCGCCGCGGCCGCATCGCGGAGTACGCCGACAAGTGGAAGGGCTCCACCTACACCGCCGTGGACTTGAAGGCGGGCATGAACCCGATCTGGAACATCAAGGCCGATTGCGCCTTCCCGAGCGCCACGCAGAACGAGATCAACCAGAAGGACGCGTCGAACCTGGTCAAGAACAGCATCATGCTCGTCGCCGAGGGGGCGAACATGCCGAGCAGCATCGAGGCGATCCAGGTCTACCTCGACGCGGGCATCCTCTACGGCCCCGCGAAGGCCGCGAACGCGGGCGGTGTCGCCACGTCGGGACTCGAGATGGCGCAGAACTCGATGCGGCTCGCGTGGACCCGCGACGAGGTGGATCACCGGCTCCATCAGATCATGGTCGCCATCCACCAGACCTGCTACGAAACCGCCGAGAAGTACGGCACGCCGGGGAATCTGCTGAACGGTGCCAACATTGGCGGCTTCGTGAAGGTGGCGAACGCCATGCTGGACCAGGGGCTCGTTTAAAACAGGGTTGATGTCCGGGCGGGGACGCGTGGCTCCCCGCCCTGGCCGAGTCCGCTGGTGCGCTAATCCCTCGGCCGTGGCACCATGCTCCTTGTGACCCCGCCCGAAGATCCAATTCAGGATGCCAGCAATCCGTTCCAGGCGTTCCAGGACCTCATGCCGTTCCGGGTCCAGGACATCCTGCTCGTCTCGAGCCTCTACGACTCGTTCACGCTGCAGGAGGATGGGCGGCTCAACGAGCTGATCGCCGGGGAGTTCCTCGAGCTGTCCCTGCACCACACGCCCGGCCTCACCCACGTCTCCTCAGGGCACGAGGCACTCGCTCTCGCGCGGTCGGAGCGGCGGTTCAACCTCATCCTCAGCACCTTGAGTCCGGCGGACATGGACGCGACCGAGATCGCGCGCGAGGTGAAGCGCGCGGGGCTCGACATTCCGGTCGTCGCCATGGCGTACGACAACGACGAGCGGAAGGAATTCGAGGCGACCCACGACGTCTCGGAGCTGGACGGGCTCTTCCTCTGGCAGGGGAACGCGCGGATCCTCGTCGCGATCGTCAAGTACGTCGAGGACCGCCGGAACGTCTTCCACGACACGGCCGCGATGGGCGTGCGGGTGCTCCTCGTGGTCGAGGACAACGTCCGTTACTACTCGTCGTTCCTTCCCGAGATCTACACCGAGCTGATTCGCCAGTCGGAGCGGCTCCTCTCGGAGGGGATCAACCCGTCCCACAAGCTCGTTCGAACGCGCGCGCGGCCGAAGCTCCTCCTCGCGAGCACGTTCGAGCAGGCGTGGGACCTGGTGCAGAAATACGAGCCCTACCTCCTCGGCCTGATCACCGATGTGGAGTTTCCACGGGGAGGAACGCGCGATCGGAACGCGGGCTTCGAGCTCGCGAAGCTGGTCCGGAGCCGCATTCCCGACCTGCCGATCGTGCTCCAGTCGAGCCGCGCCGAGTTCGCGGCGGGGGCGGCCCAGGTGGGTGCGGCGTTCCTCCGCAAGTATTCCGAGACGCTCCTTTCGGACCTCCGCGCGATCCTCGTCGAGAATTTCGCGTTCGGCGAGTTCGTCTTCCGGCTCCCCGACGGCACCGAGGTGGCCCGCGCGCGGGATCTCAAGTCGCTGGAGGAGAAGCTCCGGACGGTTCCCGCCGAGAGCATCGGCTATCACGCGCAGCGGAACCACTTCTCCAACTGGCTCGGAGCGCGCACCGAGTTCGCGCTCGCGCGGAAGCTCCGGCCCCGGCGCGTCGAGGACTTCGGCTCGCTCGAGGGGCTTCGTCACAACCTGATCGAATCGATCGGAGAGTACCGCCGCGAGCAGACCGAGGCGCTGGTCGCCGACTTCGATCCGGCCACGTTCGATCCGGACAGCAACTACTTCGCACGGATCGGAACGGGATCGCTCGGCGGGAAGGCGCGCGGGCTCGCGTTCGTCCGCTATCTCATCAACTACCTCGGCATCGGGCGGGGCATTCCGGGGGTGCGGATCGCGGTCCCGCAGACCGTGGTGCTCGCGACCGACTGCTTCGATCGCTATCTCGAGCGGAACGAGCTCTACGATCTCGCGCTCAACAGCCGCGACGACGAGAAGATCCTGGCGGAGTTCCTGAAGGCGCCCCTCCCGCGGGACGTCATGCGGAAGCTCCGCGCGTTCGTCGAGTCCGCGCGCTGGCCGCTCGCCGTCCGGAGCTCGAGCCTCCTCGAAGACTCGCAGTACCAGCCGTTCACCGGCGTCTACGAGACGTTCATGCTCCCGAACAACCATCCCGATCCGCGCGTGCGGCTTCGTCAGCTCGTCGGCGCCGTGCGGCGCGTGTACGCCTCCACGTTCCTCAGCCAGACGAAGGACTTCCTCCACAACACGCCGTACCGGCTCGAGGAGGAGAAGATGGCGGTCGCCATCCAGCGCGTCGTCGGCGCGCACCACGGGAGCCGCTTCTACCCCGACTTCTCCGGTGTGGCCCGCTCCTACAACTACTACGCCGCCGCGCCACTCCACACCGAGGATGGGATCGCCGCCGTGGCGCTCGGCATGGGACGGAGCGTGGTCGAGGGGGAGCGCTGCCTCACCTTCTGCCCGCGCCATCCGCAGGCCATCCTCCAGTTCTCGACGCCCGACGAGATCGTCCGCAACTCGCAGCGCGACTTCTGGGCCGTGGAGCTGAACGGGAGCGAAGGGGACGGAGTGCAGGGGATGCGGGAGAAGCGCTTCGGGCTCGAGGCGGCCGAGGCGGACGGCACGCTGTACGCGCTCGGATCCACGTGGTCGGCGGAGAACCAGGCGGTGTACGACGGGCTCGCGCGCCCGGGCGTGCGGCTCGTGACCTTCGCGCCGGTCCTGAAGCACGGCGTATTCCCGCTCGCGGAGATCCTTTCGATCCTCCTCGACGCCGGGAGCCGCGGCATGAATCGCCCCGCGGAGATCGAATTCGCGACCGTGCTCTCCAAGGACCCAACGAGGCCGCACCACTTCGGCTTTCTCCAGATGCGTCCGCTCGTGCTCGCGCACGAGACCGAGAACCTCGAGCTGGAGGAGCCGCCCAAGGACGCCCTCCTGTGCCGGAGCACGCAGGTGATGGGGAACGGCCTCGTGGACAACATCCGGGACGTCGTCGTCGTCGACTTCCACCGATTCGATCGCTCCCGGAGCCGGGACGCCGCCTCCGCGGTGGCCCGATTCAACGCCGAGCTCCTCCAGACGAAGCGTCCCTATCTCCTCATCGGAGTGGGGCGCTGGGGATCGACCGATCCGTGGCTCGGGATTCCGGTGACCTGGGATCAAATCTCGGGGGCGCGCGTGATCGTGGAATCAGGATTCCGCGACGTGCGCGTGACGCCATCGCAAGGAAGCCATTTCTTCCAGAACCTGACGTCGTTCGGCGTCGGTTACTTCACGGTGAACGAGGACCTGGGGGAAGGATTCATCGATTGGGACTGGATCGAGGGACAGCCGCAGGTCGGAGAAGCGGAGGCGGTTCGCCATCTCATCTTCGATCGACCGCTCGTCGTGAAGATGAACGGGAGGAAGAACCTCGGGCTCATCTACAAGCCCGAGGCCGCCCGCCCCGCCTAGTCCCGCCCGTTCCAGTCCGCGAGCGCGCGCGCGCTCCGGACCACGAGCGCCTCCATGGCGTAGTACTCCGGCAACCCGAGACGATCCACGAGCGCGGCCGTCCCCTTGTTCCGCTCCTCCACCCGCTGCCAGAACTCGCGCTCGTCCACGCCGGGGTAGGGGGCGCGGTCCTTCTGGCTCTGATGCTTGAAGATGGCGGCAATCTTGAGCCGCAGCTCCTCCTCGGACATGGGCACGAGAAGATCCGCCTCGGCGATCGGCCACTCCTGCCAGGCGCCGCGGTAGAGCCACACCTCGGGCGGCTTCCCGTCGTAGCGCTCGAGCGCGCGCGCCACCGCCTCGTAGCACATGCGGTGCGTGCCGTGCGGGTCGGAGAGATCCCCCGCGACGAGGATCAGATCCGGCCGCTCCGCTTGGAGCAGCTCCTGGATGATCGCCACGTCCTTGTCCCCGATCGGATCCTTGCGCACCTGCCCCGTCTGGTAGAAGGGAAGGTTCAGGAATCGCGAGGCATCGGCGCCGATGCCGAGCGTCTCGAGACCGGAGCGCGCTTCCACTTCGCGAATGCGGCGCTTGAGGAGCAACACCTCGCCCGAATCCACCTCACCCGGCGTCCGCGCTTTGAGGAAGGCTTCCACCTCCGCGACGAAGCGCGGCAACCGGTCGCTCGCGATGCCGAAGTCCTGGGATGCGCGGCAGACGAAGTCGAGATATCGCCGGAGCTCGTGATCGAACACCGCGATGTTGCCGGAGGTTTGGTAGGCGACGACCACGTGGTTTCCGTTCTGATGGAGCTTCCGGAGCGTTCCTCCGGCGGAGATCACGTCGTCGTCCGGATGCGGGGAGAAGACGATGACGCGCTTGCCGCTGGGGAGCTTGCTCCGTCCCCGCACCTTGGCGCTCAGCGCGTTGAACACGACGCCGTTGATGGCGCCCGAGGAGCCGTGCCGCGCGAGGAGCGGGGTCAAGCGGTGCTCCCGGTAGTCGATGTCGTCCAGTTTCAAGATCGACTTGCCGGTTTCGCCCGCGAGCCAGATGACGGCCTGGATCTCGAGCGCCTCGGTCCAGGCGATCTCGCCCAGGAGCCACGGGGTCTTGACCCGGGTCAGCTCGGCCGCCGCGGCGGAATCGAGGAAGACGGTCGCGGCAGGGTGTCCCTGGAGATAGGTGGCCGCGACCGAGCGGTCGACCTCGCCCTCGACGGCGCGTTTCACGATGGCGGCCTTGTGCTCGCCCGTTGCGAGGAGCGCGATCTCGCGCGCCTCGAGAATCGTGGCGACACCCATCGTGATGGCCTCGACCGGCACGTTCTCCGCGCCGAAGAAGTCGGACGCGGCCACGCGCCGGGTGATGGTGTCCAGGGTGACGAGCCGCGTCCTCGATGCCGCGCTCGAGCCGGGCTCGTTGAAACCGATGTGTCCGGTCTGCCCGATGCCGAGGATCTGGAAATCGATGCCCCCCGCCTCGCGAATCTGGCTCTCGTACTCGGCGCAGTGGGCATCCACCTGGTCGCGGGGCAGATCGCCGCGAGGGATGTGCACGTTCTTCCGGTCGATGTTCACCGAGCTGAACAGGTTCTCCCACATGAATCGGTGGTAGCTGTGGAAGCTGTCGGGAGCCATCGGATAGTACTCGTCGAGGTTGAACGTCACGACGCGCGACCAGTCGAGCCCCTCGTTCCGGTGCATGCGGATGAGCTCGCGGTAGATTCCGATGGGAGTGGATCCGGTGGCGAGCCCGAGCACGGTCGGGAGCGCCATCTTGTGGCGCTCCGAGATGAGCGCCGCGATCCGGCGCGCCACGCGGAGCGCGAGCTTGTCGTAGCTGTCGGCGATGACGACGGGAATCCGTTCCGGGGTATCGCGCATGACCGCAGTGTACGTCATGCGGGCGATTGATGCGCGCGCGCCGATGGTGCATCCTTCGCCTGTACTCGCGCATCCCTCACGCGCGGCGCCGGCCTCCCAGGAGGAATCTCCATGAACCGCTGCACCGTCCTCGCCATGCTCGCCCTCTTCGCTCTCACGCCCCAGGCGGGGCGCGCGGCCGATGCCGCCGCACCGGCCAAGCGCGATCTCGTGTCCGAGGTGCGCGACTCGGAGCGCGCGTTCGCGAAGACCATGGCCGATCGGGATCTCGCCTCGTTCGGAGGCTATGTCGCGGAGGAAGGCGTCTTCTTCGGCGGCAAGGGACCGCTGCGCGGCCGCGCCGCCGTCGTCGCGGCATGGACGCGTTTCTTCGACGGGAAGGACGCGCCGTTCTCCTGGGAGCCGGAGACCGTCGAGGTGCTTCCGTCCGGGACGCTCGCGCTCACGTCGGGACCGGTGCGGGATCCGAAGGGGACCTTGATCGGGACCTTCAGCACGATCTGGCGCCTGGAGAAGGACGGCCGGTGGAGGGTCGTGTTCGACAAGGGATGCGAGGTCTGCGCCCCGGAGACCAAGCACTGATCTGGGCGAATCCACCCAGGCCCAGAGGACGTTGTCGCGGAGTGACCCAACGCCCTCCGGGCCTGATGCGGCGCAAGTAACGGTACCCCATCGCCTTGTCGAAATTACAAGTTCGGGCACATCCCATGCATTCTGCACGACGTATGCGGAACTACCAGAACAGCTACCTAGGCTTTCTCATCCGACTTGCTCTGGTGCTGGGGGCGACGGTTCTTGCCTTTCACCTGATCCAGCGCCACTTCCTCCGATAGGGCATACCGGCTCGACACGTAGCCCAGCTCCGCCCCGAGGAGCAGGATCACGGCGCAGAGATACACCCAGAGCATGAATCCGAGCGTGCCTCCGAGCGCGGCGAAGAGCGGCGAGGTCTTCGTCATCAACCGGACGTACAAGGCGAAGATATGCTTCGTGATCTCGAAGGCGGACGTCGCGACGAGCGCGGCTGGGAACACGTCCTTCACGCGATGCTCGACGCTGGGAATGTACCGGTAGACGAAGAGGAACGCGGCGAAGCTGAGCGCCGCGGGAATCGAGCTCTGGGCCGCGGCCCACGCGAGCCCCGGTAGCCACGACGTCACCGGCAAGGGCGTCCCGTGCCCCGCCACCAGGTGAATCGCCGCGGTCGCGAGCGCCGAGAGAAGCAACAGCATCCAGATTCCCACCGCGGCGGCGAAATCCATGAGGCGCACGCCTAGAAAGTTCGCGCGCGATTTCGTCCCCCAAGCGCGATTGAGTCCCCAGCGAGCAGCGCCGAACATTCCCAGGCTCGACCACGCGAGGCCGAGCGAGCCGAGCACGGTGAGGCCGGCGCTTGCCTTCCGCACCGCGTTCACGATCGGCATGAGCGCTTCGCGATTCTGCTCCGATCCGGTCGGGAGGAGATCGAGCATGTGGCTCACGATGTGCGCTTGATCGTGCGGATCGTGGATGACCCACGTCACCGAAGCGATGAGAAACGCGAGCGCGGGGACGGACGAGAAGAGGATATAGAACGCGATCGAGGCGGCGACGCGCGGGCCTTCATGCTCCTGAAAGCGGCGCAGGGTCCGGCGGAGGTTCCGGAGCAGTGACTTCATTTCTGAAGACTATCAGAGAGCGGGCATACGGTATGCATCTGGGGAGCCGATGCCGCCCAACCTGAAGCAAACGCGCAAGGAGGAGTGGGTCCAATGAAAAACCTGTCTGCCGCTGTTGTAGGGACCGCCCTGTCATTGCTCGCTCTAGCGCCCACGGTTCGGGCCAATGACAAAGATGATGACGTGCGATATTGGTCCGCTGTACGTGGGGCTACGGTGTTCGAGTCCGGCATGGCGGTCGTTCCAGGGACTCGCATCTATTACATCGTGGACGATCCGAAATACGACCTTTCGGGGTCCAACGAGACGGTCTATCTGGTCGAGGATGGGAGCACCTACCGTGCCGGGGCGAAGGGAGTCCCGGTGGCTCTCGTGAAGACCTCGCCCGGGGCCCACGAGGTCGTGGCCATCCCGGCCGAGTATCGTCAGAACTGGATGGCGGTCGCCGCAGGCGATCGTCCCGTGCGCACGGTCGTCCCGTCGCGCATGGTATCGACCGCGGTGCCGACGATGATCGTGGTCTCGAGCGATCGCGTGTACGGCGCAAACGGTCAACCCCTCTATTTCGACCAGCGGGTCCGTGACAACGGCCGCTACCGAACGACGAGCGCGAATGGCGCCTCCTCGGCGCGGCGCGCCACGTACCACCGCCATCACAAGGCGTCGTCCGCCAAGACGGCGACGATGAAGAAGCATCATCACCACACGACGTCCGCGTCGAACGCCTCGTACGTACGGCACAACGCGTACCGGAACGGCTATCACGCCGGCTACCAGACGGCGGCGGCCGAGCGTCGCGAGCCGGCCGAGAACACGGGCGTGTCCGCGATGCGGACGGCCGCGGCCCGCTACGCCGAGGAAGTGCGCAGCCAGCCCGATGCGTTCCAGTTCCAGAATTCGTGGTACCGGCGTGAGGCGGGCGGGTGGACGCGCTCCTATTCCTGGCGCGGTCCGTTCGTGTACGTCGACAAGGGAAGCGTTCCGCGCGAGGTGAAGGAGTCGGAGCAGCGCGGGAGCAAGCTCGGGAGCATGGAAACCATCGGCGACTGACGCCGATCGTGAAGTGCGCAGGGAACGATGACCGGGGCCCTTCTGCGGGTCCCGGTCATTTGTCATCCTCCTCAATTCCTCTCACGTCGTCCGCAGGGTCCTCGTTCGTCCCGATTTCATCCGGCGTCGCGACGGTGCCGCGCTGGAGGTCCCGGCTGAACTCCGCGATCAGCGATACGTCCCGGAGCGCGCGCACGCTCGGCTCCTCGTCGGCGTCCGCTTCCGTCTCCTCGTGGACCCAGTCCACGGGACGTCCATCGGACACCGACTCGGCGAGCGAGTCCAGCTTGTCGTCAGCGCTCATGGCCCATGACGTCCGCCAGCTTCCGGAGCGCGCGCTGCACCGCCATGCGTGCCGCGTCCCTGCTTCCCCGCTCGGTGATGGCGGCCACCTCCTCGTAGCTGAAATCGAGCTCGATGCGCAGATGGAGCAGGCGGCGCTCATCGTCCGTCAGCCTCTCGAGCGCGCGCTCGTAGCGGTCCAGGGTCTCGGTGCCGATGGCGCGCTCCAGCGGAGACGGGGCCGCGTCCTCCAGGGTCTCGGGGACGCCGTCCTCTCCCGGCCGCCGACGCGCCCACCGCACCTGATCCCGAATACGATTGAGCACCGCCTGGCGAACATAGGCCTGGAACACCCCAGGCCCGCGCACCTCGATCGTATCCAGGACCTCGATCGCGCGGAGGAGGGTCTCCTGGACCAGGTCGTTGGTGTCGAGCAGGGAGCGCGCGTAGGCCGGGAGCCGTCCGCTGGCCCAGCGCACGAGGCGCGGCCGATAGCGCTCCATCAGGGCGCCGAGCGCGAGCCGATCGCCTCCCTTGGCGCGGCTCAGGAGATCGCCCGTGATCATGAGCTCGGGAGCCGGCGGGCGGTCGTCGACGGGGTCGAGCGGGTCGGTCACGCCGAAGACTCTCGCGACGAAGCGCCGGTTCGCACCGCGCGGCCATCGATGAGGTGCACGGTGATGCCCCACGGATCGCGGGCGCGCACGACGGCCCCCTCCGCGGCGACGTCGAACTCCGCGGCGCGGGCCCGCGCCGCCGTCGCGTTCACGGCGTGCGCATCCGGCAGCACGAGGTCCCAGTGCACGATCCCCGCGTCCTCCGGCCCCGCGATGGGCGAGCCCAGGGCCCATGTGTTGAGTCCGACGTGATGGTGATAGCCGCCCGAAGCGACGAAGAGGGCGCCCGGATAGCCGTCGAACGTCACCTCGAACCCAAGCGCGTCCACATAGAACGCGCGCGCCTTCTCGAGATCCTCGACGTAGAAGTGCACGTGGCCGACGGTCGTGCCCTCGGGAAGACCGTCGAAGGGAGCGCCCCCTCCGGCGCGCAGGATCGCGTCTCCGTCGAGGGGCTCATTGCCCATCCAGACGCCCCCTCGCTGCGTCGGCCATTCGCTTCGCGGCCGGTCTCGATAGACCTCGATCGTGATGCCGTCGGGATCGGTGAGGTAGAGCGCCTCGCTCACCCCGTGATCGGACGCGCCGAGACGCTCGTCGCGCGCCATCACGTGATCGAGGAAGCGACCGAGATCGCCGCGAGAGGGGAGGAGCACGGCCACGTGGTAGAGGCCGATGCGTCCCCGCCGCGGGACCGGCCGCGCGCCACGGTGCTCCCGCAGCTCGAGGAGCGGCGCTCTACTGCCCGGAACGCCGAGGCGCGCGGCGCGCGAAGGTGCTTCGCCATCGAGCGGCACGAAGCCGAGCACGTTGCGGTAGTAGTCGAGCGACCGCTCGAGATCCGCCACGAGGAGCGCGACACCGCCGATTCTCGTCTGGTCTATGATGAAGCCTCCATGAGTCGCGATCCGAAGCCGTCGCTCGATCCCAGGATCCAGGAATATTACGCCCGGATCCCCGAAGAGACACGTCTGGAACGAGGCCCGTTCCAGCTGGAGCGCGTCCGGACCGAGGAGCTGATCGCGCGACACGCCCCGTCTCCGCCGGCGCGCGTGCTGGACGTCGGGGGCGGCGCGGGGGCATATGCGTTCGGTCTCGCGCATCGGGGCTACGAGGTGCATCTCCTCGACGCGTCCAATCGACTGGTCGAGGAAGCGACGCGCCGCGGCGGCGGCCGCCTGGCGTCGCTGCGCGTTGGCGATGCCCGCGCGCTTCCCGTGGCCGACGCGTTCGCCGACGTCGTCCTCCTGCTCGGGCCGCTCTATCATCTGACGTCGAGCGAGGACCGCATCACGGCGCTTCGCGAGGCACGCCGCGCGCTTCGACCCGGAGGATGGCTCTTCGCGGCTGCGATCTCCCGCTTCGCGTCGTCGCTGGACGGACTGACGCGCGATCTGTTCCAGGACCCGCGGTTCGGGGCAATCGTCGAACGAGATCTCGCGGAGGGACAGCATCGCAACGCGACCGAGCGGGAGGACTATTTCACCACGAGTTATTTCCACAGGCCCGAAGACCTGGCCGTCGACGTGTCGGCGGCGGGGCTCGACCTGCACGAGGTCTACGGCGTCGAGGGTCCCGGCTGGCTGCTGCACGACTTCGACGCGCGCTGGAGCGACCCGCGCACGCGCGAGGATCTCCTGCGCGTGGCTCGACAGGTGGAGGCGGAGCCCTCCATACGGGAGCGAGCGCGCACTTGCTGGCGGTCGCGAGACGTCCGTCCATGGATCACCCGACGGCCCGCTAAGCGCGGCGCTCGATCGAAAGGAGAACTGCGATGGTTTCGAAGCGCTCGCTGGGGCAGGGGCTCGAGGTCTCGGCTCTGGGTCTCGGCTGCATGGGAATGTCCGAATTCTACGGTTCGCGCGACGATGAGGAGTCGATCGCCACGATTCACCGCGCGCTGGATCTGGGCGTCACGTTCATCGACACGGCCGATGTTTACGGCCCCTACACGAACGAGGAGCTTGTGGGACGCGCGATCCGGGGCCGCCGGAACGAGGTCGTGCTCGCCACCAAGTTCGGCAACCTGCGGGACGAGAAGGGAGCGTGGCTGGGCCAGAATAGCCGGCCGGACTACGTGCGACAGGCGTGCGACGCTTCGCTCCGCCGGCTCGGCGTCGACCACATCGATCTCTACTACCAGCATCGCGTCGACCGTTCCGTGCCCATCGAGGACACCGTCGGCGCCATGGGGGAGCTCCAGCGGGCGGGGAAGATTCGCCACCTCGGACTCTCCGAGGCCGCTCCGGACACGATCCGGCGCGCGCATCGGACCCATCCGATCACGGCCCTCCAGACCGAGTACTCACTGTGGACCCGGGATCCCGAAGAGGGAGTGCTGGCCGCGTGTCGCGAGCTGGGGATCGGCTTCGTCGCTTACAGCCCCCTCGGTCGCGGATTCCTGTCGGGGCAGTTCCAGAGCGAGGCCGACCTCCCCGCGGACGACGCACGCCGCAACCATCCGCGATTCCAGGGCGATAACTTCAGAAAGAATCTGGACCTCGTCCACCGGGTCGAGGAGATCGCGCGGGAGAAGCGCTGCACGTCCGCCCAGCTTGCCCTGGCGTGGCTCCTGTCGCGCGGAGGCGACATCGTGCCCATCCCCGGCACGAAGCGACGCGAGTACCTCGAGCAGAACGTGAAGGCGCTGGACGTTCGCATCACGCCCGAGGATGCGCACCGGATCGACGAGGTGGCGCCGGTGGGGGCGACCGCGGGCACCCGCTATCCCGAAGGGGGCATGCTGACGATCAACGGGTAGGGACCCGGACCCGGGCCCGGACCCTTGGGTCTACGACCGCGGCGGGGCTCGACGCCCCCCGAAAACCGCTTGGCCCTCTCCTGGGTCGAGGAGTAGTGTCCACGAGTCGTTCCTTCCCCGCGCTTCGCGATGCCCGGGCCGAGCGGGAGATCGCGCGGCGCACGCCGGTATGCACCATGCGCCAGGAGGTCCTCGAACCATGCACGGAACCCCTCCCCTCCGGTCGGAACTCTTCCTCGTCCTCGCGGTTCTCGCGCTCGCGCTCTTGCTCGCGGCGGGGTGCGGTGAGGATCACTCGGGTCCCATCGCTCCGAAATCCACCAACACGACCGCCCTCGACTATGGCTCGCGGTTCGTCCCCGGTGACTCACCCGCCATGATGTCCGCGATGGCGGCACAGAATCGCGCCACCCCCGAGCTGCTCAAGCGGAGTGGCATCATCGGCACCGGCACCTCGGCCGACGCCCAGGGCTATCCCGTCATCGTCGTCTATACCAGCCGTCCCGGCGTCGCGGTCCCTGCCACCATCGAGGGCTACCCGACCCGCGTCAACATGACGGGGACGGTCATCCCGTACGCCAAGCCGGGCGGCGGCGGCACGCTCCAGATGGGCACCTCCACGGGCAACGACCTCGAGTGCGCCGCGGGCACGCTCGGCTGCGTCGTGATCAAGGGAGGAAACGAGTACTTCCTTTCGAACAACCACGTGTTCGCGCGCGAGAACGCCGCCTCGAACGGCGAGCGGATCGACGCGCCGGGCCGTTACGACTCGCACCCGATCTGCGATCCGTCGCCGCAGTGCGCGACCCTGGCGGATTTCCAGGCGATCAGCTTCACCAGCAACAACACGTTCGACGCCGCCATCGCCGCTCCGAGCGCGGGGCGTGCGTACACGTCGGTCGAGGCGAGCGGCTACGATCCTTCGTCCACCGTGGTGAGCCCCTCCGTCGGGCTCGCGGTCAAGAAGACCGGCCGTACGTCGAACCTCACCCACGCGAACATCCAGGCGATCAACGTGACGATCCAGGTCCAGTACTCGAACGGCGGCATCGCGACGTTCGTGAATCAGATCCAGACGCCGGGAAGCTTCATCCGCTCCGGGGATTCGGGCTCGCTCATGGTCACCGAGACGGGCGCGAACCCGGTGGGTCTCTGCTTCGCGGGCGGGAGCGGCGGATCGTTCGCCAATCCGATCGGGCCGGTGCTCTCGAGGTTCTCGGCCACGGTCAAGTAAGACCGCACCACAACGACACGAGGGACGGGATGCGCTCGGCCTCCCGTCCCTCTTCGTTTCTAGGCACACCTCCGCGCGGTACCGGAGGCCTTCGGGGAGTGCCTGTGGGGCCGTGAAGAGGTCCAGCTGATCGCCCTTCAAACGACGGTTCATGCCTCAGTATACTCCCCGGTCTTGCCTCGATCGGCTGGGACCAGACCCCGGAGAGACCCAAATGGACGCGCTCCAGAAACTGAAGCAAAGGCTCACCGAGATCGATGATCTGCGACGCGCCACGGCCGTGCTGAGCTGGGACCAGACGACGTACATGCCTCCCGCCGGCGGCACGGCGCGCGGACGGCAGATGGCCACGCTCTCGAGGCTCGCGCACCAGAGCTTCATCGATGCGGAGACGGGGCGGCTGCTCGACGCCGCGGCCAAGGAGACGGCACCCGCCCCCTACGAGTCGGACGAGGCGTCGCTCATCCGGCTGACGCGGCGCCGCTATGACCGCGATCGCCGGATGCCCGCGTCGCTGGTCTCGGAGATCGAGGAGAACGCGGCGCTCAGCTATCAGGCCTGGACCGTCGCGAAGCCGGCGAACGATTTCGATCGGGTGCGGCCCTACCTCGAGCGCTCCCTCGAGCTGTCGCGCCGCGCGGCCGAATGCCATCCCGGCTACGATCACATCGCCGATCCCCTGATCGACACGCACGACCATGGAATGAAGGCCGCCGACATACGTCGGCTCTTCCACGCGCTCCGCGGGCGGCTCGAGCCTCTGGTGCAGGCGATCGCGGCCCGCCCCCAGCTCGACGATTCGCCGGTCCGGAAGTCGGTGCCGCTCGAGACGCAGCTCCGGTTCGGGCTCGAGGTGATCCGGGCGTTCGGATTCGACTTCACGCGCGGCCGGCAGGATCTGACGCACCACCCCTTCATGACGAAGTTCGCGCACGGCGACGTGCGTATCACGACGCGGTCGCGTGACAACGACGTCACCGACTCGCTCTTCTCCACGCTCCACGAGTGCGGCCACGCTCTGTACGAGATGGGCATCGATCCCGCGCTCGAGGGAACACCGCTCTCGGGCGGGGCCTCCTCAGGGGTGCACGAGAGCCAGTCCCGCCTGTGGGAAAACCTGGTGGGACGGAGCCGGGGGTTCTGGGAGTGCTTCCTTCCCCGCATGCAGGCGACCTTCGGACGCGATCTCGCCACGGTGAGCGTCGACGCGTTCTACCGCGCCATCAACCGCGTCGAGCGGTCGCTGATCCGCACGGATGCCGACGAGGCCACGTACAACCTCCACGTCATGCTCCGCTTCGACCTGGAGCTCGATCTCCTCGAGGGAAACCTCGCGGTCAAGGACCTGGCGCGCGTCTGGCGCGAGCGGTTCCAGGCGTCGATGGGAGTGGCCGTGCCCGACGACACGAACGGCGTGCTGCAGGATGTCCACTGGTACCACGGTCTGATCGGCGGCCAGTTCCAGGGATACACGCTGGGGAACATCCTCTCCGCGCAGTTCTACGGGACCGCGGTGAAGGCGCGCCCCGAGATCCCGGAGGACATCCGGCGCGGCTCCTTCGGAGGCCTGCACGACTGGCTGAAGGACAACATCTACCGCCACGGCGCCAAGTTCACGCCGGCCGAGCTCACGAAGCGGGTGACGGGGAGCGAGCTCACGATCGAGCCCTACATGGCGTACCTGGAAGGGAAGTTCCGGCCGCTCTACGGGCTGTCCTAGCGAGGGCGCGTCCGGGCGTCAGACGGCGTGGAGGTTGAGGCGCCTCACGAGCTCGCCGTAGCGCGGATCGTGGCGGATGGAATCGATCCGCGGATGCACGCGGAGGAAGGCTAGCCCGGTCGCCTGCTCCTTCACCGCGGTCTCCAACCAGCCGAACGCCTCATCGATGTCACCGAGGGACGCATGAAGGGCGCCCAGCCCCCAGGCCGACACGACGCGGCGCGACCGCGCTTCGGTGAGCTCGGCGAGCATGCGTCGCGCTTCCGCCGTGTCCCCACGGCTCGCGGCCAGGTGCGCGAGTCCGAACGAGGGGCCGGCGACGCCTCCGCTGAGCAGTCTCCCTTCCTCGTACTCCTTCCGGGACTCGTCGAAGCGGCCGAGCGCTTCGAGGGACCGCGCCAGATCGGTGTGGGCCCCGTCGAATCTGGGGTCGAGCTCGATGGCCTTGCGGTAGTAGACGACCGACCGCTCGAACTCTCGCGCGTAGTAGTAGGCGTCGCCCACCGACGTGTGGATGATCATCGACATCGGGTCGAGCCGCAGCGCCTCGAGCATGGCCGCCTGCGCGTCCGTGTGCTGTTCCGTGCAGTAGAGGACGCGCCCGAGGATCTGATACGCGTCCGCCAATCCCGGATTGAGCTCGATGGCGCGCTTGAGCTCGCGGATCGCCCCCGCGAAGTCGAGCTGATGGAGCCGGATGGTTCCGAGGATCGAGTGAGCGTTCGCCACGGAATCGTCGAGGGTCAGCGCCCTGAGCGCCGCGTCCTCCGCTTCATGGGTGGCCTCGGCCGGAGGAGCCATACCGCGCGACGCGCGGATCGAATGGCAATCGGCGATGCCGGCCCACGCGGGCGCGTAGCTCGGATCGATCTCGAGCGCGCGTCGAAAGTGCCGAAGGCTCACCTCCACCGCCTGCGGCGACGTTCCCGCGATCGTATGAAGCCCCTTCAGGTACTCGAGATGCGCTTCAGGCTTGACGGTCTGCCGCCGGGCGAAGCGCTTCGCCTCGTGTGGCGCCAGGTGCAGCTCGATCTCCTTCACGACCGCGGCGGCGACCTTGCTCTGCACGTCCAGCACGTCCTCCAGCTTGTCGTCGTAGCGCTGGGACCAGAGCGTCTCGTCGGTGCGTGCCGACACGAGGCGCACGGTGACCCGGACCCGCGGCCCCACGAGGAGCGCCGATCCTTCGAGGATGGCATCCACGCCCAGCTCGTGGCCGATCTCCGGCAAGGATCGCGCGACCCCTTTGTACTTCATCGCCGACGTGCGCGAGATCACGCGGAGACCCTGCAGCCGCGCGAGATCCGCGATCAAAGTTTCCGTCATGCCGTCCGCGAACCACTCCTGTGCGAGGTCGCGGGACACGTTGTCGAACGGCAGCACCGCGAGGGATCGAATCGCGTCGCGCGAGATTTCCGTCGGCGGGTCGTGATGCGTGGTCGACTCGACGCCGGCTCCGGACAGGACGGCACGCAGCATGCGCGCGACCTCTCCCGCCGACCCGGGGCGCCGCGCGCGGTCCTTGTCGAGGCAGCACTCGACCACCCGCTCGAGGGCGGGAGGAGCCTCCGGGCGAACGGTGCGGACCGGACGTGGCATCGTGTGGAGAATCTCGAACATGAGCGCCTCCGCCCGGGCCTTCTCGAACGCGCGCCGTCCCGTCGTCATCTCGTAGAGGAGCGCGCCCAAGGCCCAGACGTCGCTCCGGAGATCCGCGGGCTCGCCGCGGAGCTGCTCGGGCGCCATGTAGGGAAGGGAACCCATCACGGTGCCCTCCTGCGTGAGCTCTGTCGCCTGTCCCGTCCCCGCGCTGAGGAGTCCGGCGAGTCCGAAATCGAGGAGCTTCGGCGCGCCGTCGGCGGTGAGCACGACGTTGCCCGGCTTGAGATCGCGATGGAGGAATCCGCGCCGGTGCGCCTCCTCGAGGGCGTCGGCGATCGAGGCTCCCAGCCGGAGCACGTCCGGGACGGAAAAGGGGCCGGAAGCGAGCCTCGCCGAGATGGTGCCGCCGGGGACGTACTCCATCACGAGGAAGTCGACGCTCTCGTGCGTGCCGAAGTCGTAGATCGTCGCGACACCGGGATGGGAGAGCCGCGCCAGCACGCGCGCCTCGCGCCGGAAGCGCTCGCGCGCGGCGGGATCGGCGAGCATGCCGCGCTGGAGCACCTTCACCGCGACCTCGCGGTCCAGGTGCTCGTCGCGCGCGAGATAGACCTCGCCCATACCCCCCGTGCCGAGGGGCGTCATGACGCGATAGTGGGACAGCGTGGTTCCGATCACGTTCCGTTGGCGTCCATGCCGATGGTCTTGAGAATCGAGCGAAACCGCGGATCCGATCGGATCGCGCGGAAGTGCGGGCTCGGCTTGATATGAACGAGGGCGGAGTCGCGCGTCAAGGCCGCTCGTTCGAGCCACTCGAGCGAAGCGTCCGCCATCCCGCAGGCGCCATACGCCTCCGCCATCTGCACTGGCTCACCCTCACCGCAGGCCTCCTCCATCTCGCGCAGGGCCAGGTCGCGCTCCGCGATCCGTCCTTCGCGATGATGGATGAGCGCGAGCGCCAGGAACCGGTACGCCGGGTCTGGCTCGCGCTGCGCTTCCTCGAGCGCCTCCTCGCTTCGCCCCATCTCCTCCAGCACCTGCGCCAGGACCGAGTGCGTGACCTGTCGCGCGGCCTGGGTGGCGAAGACGTTCCGGAGCGCAGCCTCCGCTTCCTCGAGCCGTCCAGCCTCATAGTAAACGCAGCCGAGGTTGTGGAGGGACGGCATGTTCAGGGGGTCCAGATCGATGGCCCGGCGATTGAGCGTGAGTGCCTCGTCCGTGCGGCCCAGGGCCTGAAGCAAAACCGCGGCCCCATGCATCGCGGAGATATTCGTCGGATCGCGATCGAGCGCGCGCAGGAACGAGGCCTCTGCCGCCGGCCAGTCCCAGTCGCGCACGACCTGGATGCGCGCGAGGCGCGCATGCGCCGCGGAGAGATCGGGCTCCAGGTGAAGCGCGCGCTGGATCATCTCGCGCGCTCGCGCATAGGCCTCCTCGACGGGAGCCATGCCGTAATCCCCCTCCTCGGCCGTGGCGTGACCGAGCTCGGCCCAGAGGACGGCGCTTCGCGGATCGCGAGCGACCGCGGCTCGCAGCCGCTCGATGCCAAGCGCGAGGTCCTTGCGATTGCGGCGCAGGAGGAGGTAGTGCCCCTCGAGATAGAGGCGGTGGGCTTCGGGGTCCTGGCTTCGTCCCCGGACCGCGTCCTCCACGTTCCTGCGAAGCGCGTCCGCCGGAGGCGCGGCCGTGAGCGTGGCGTGGAGCTCCTGCGCGACCCTTCGCGCGATGTCGTCCTGCACGTCGAAGAGATCGTCGAGGGTTCGGTCGTACGACTCCGACCAGAGCTGCACGCCGTCGTCCGCATTCACGAGCCGCACCGACACGCGCATCCGGTCCCCGGAACGGCGCACGCTGCCCTCGACGATGGTCGCGACCCTCAGCTTCCGGCCGATGGTCGCGAGATCCTCGTTCTTGCCCTTGAACTGGAACGCCGAGGTCCGCGCGGCCACGTGGAGCCCGCCGATCTTGGAGAGCACCGCGAGCAGCTCCTCCGCGAGACCGTCCGAGAAATAGTCTTCGGCGGCGTCCTGGCTCCGGTTGAGGAACGGAAGGACGGCGACGGACGGCCGGTCCCGGACGACGCTGCGCGCGATCTCGTCCACCTCCGCGGCCGCCGCGCCGAGATCCCGCTTCATGGACGCGGCGGTGTAGGGAAGAAGGTCCGACGACGCGTCCATGGCGCGATCGATGGCGCGCACCAGCGCGGGCGGCGCGTCAGCCCGCTCGCGCGCGAGCGGCACGCTCGGCCCGCGGCGGACCTCGGCCCTGAGATCGTCCAACGTTCGCGCCTGGAAGGGAGGGCGTCCGGTCAGAGCCCAGCGTAGGGTCACGCCGAGCGCGTAGAGATCGGTGCGCGGCGTGGCCGGTCCGCCCTCGAGAAGGGAAGGCGCCATGAAGAGTGGGGTTCCCGATCCGTCCCGAGGGGAGATGGCAGTGAAGAGGCGGCGGCGCGTCCCGAGGCCGAAGTCGGTGAGAACGGCCCGTCCACCCGCTTCGAGAACGATGTTGGACGGCTTGATGTCGCGATGAACGATCCCCGCGTGGTCCAGCGCGTCGAGCGCCTCGCACAGCTTGCGCGCGAGGAGCGTCACGTCACGAACGCTGAGGGGCGCCTTCCGCTCGATCGCCTCCGCGAGCGTGGGGCCGCGAAGGAGCTCCATCCACATTCCCACCCGGGCGTCGTGCTCCGCGATGCCGAACACCGTGGCCACGCCTGGATGGCGCACGCGGGCCAGCGCGCGCGCTTCAGCGAGAAGGGACTCCCGCGTCTCGTCGTCCGATCGGGGCAGCAGGAACTTGACCGCGACCTCGCGCTCCAGCGATCCGTCCCAGGCCCGCCACACTTCGCCCGACCTGCCGGAGCCGAGGCGCTCGAGAAGCGTGAATGGGCCCCAGCGTCGGAGCGTATCGCCCTCCTCGACCCGAGCGCTCGTCTTGCGATCGTCGCCCCGCTGGAGGGCCCTGCTGAACGCGGCGATCTTGGCGACGTCGAGGAGGGCGCGAGCGCGGTCTCCGAGCCGGGTGGCGAGCGCGTCGAACTCGTCGTCGCTCAGGTCGACCGGCTTGCCGTCCGACACCGAGGCCACGATGGAATCGATCGGGTCCTCGTCCGGGCGATCGTCCGCCGGGTGAGGATCGTGCGGGAGTCCTGGTGGGATCATCTCGCTGGCTGGGACGGCCTCTCGCGTCTGAAGCGTTGCATGATTCAAATGCGGTAAGCGGTTGATATTATGCCATATGACAGATGGTATCGGCAAGCCTCCCCGAGGCCTGAGCGCATGGCTACGATTAATCCGCGGCGTTCACCTCCGTCGGCCGCTTCCTCCGCCGGTCCAGCCCAAGCAGATGGTCGATGCTGACCGGCCCCGCTCCGCTCGCCGCGAAGTAGAGGAAGATGAAGCAGAACAGAACCGCCGGCTCCCCGTGATTCTGGATGGGCCAGAAGCCGTGCGGAAAATGTCCTTTGAAATAGGCCACCGCCATCTCGCCTGATGCGAGAAACGCTGCCGGCCGAGTCAGGAGGCCGAGGAAGATGAGCGTGCCGCACACGAGCTCGATCACGCCTGCGGTCACGAGCAGCGGTGTCAGTGTCACTCCCGGCGGCATGCCGCCGAACCAGCCGAGGAGCTTCATACCACCTGGGTGGATGAAGAGAAGTCCGGACACGATGCGGAGCAGCGAATGAGCGATGCCGGCCCAACGATTCATGACTCGAGTCTCCCCGCGCTCAGGGCGCCTTCCGCTCCGCCTCTTCCAGGATCTCCTCGACCTTCAGTCCATCTCCCGCGCGAAGGGCACGCTCCACCTCTTCCTCCGAGTCGTTTCCACGAATCAGATCGGAGAAGTAGCCCATGCACATCTTCACCTCGAACGCGTGGTGGCTGTGGGACTGCGCATGTCCGATCCAGGCGAGCCCATTCGCGCGATCTCCGGCACGCAGCCGGATGACCCCGTGGAAGAGTGGGTAGAGGTTGACTCCGATGCCAAGCTCCCGTGAGGACCGCACAATATCCTTGAGAAGCGCGTGCGCCTGCCGGTCGTGTCCGCGTCGCAGGTGGATGAGCGCAAGGTTCTTGGTGCCCTCCAGGATGAGCGATGGGACCCGAAGCTCCCGGGACATGGACAGGGATTCCATGACATATCGTTCGGCCGGGTCGAGATCGTTGAGATCCACGTACAAGCTACCCAGATTGCCGATCGCCATGGCCTCTCCGTAACGGTCACCAACAGCCCGGTGCGCCTCGATGGTTCGCTCGAAGACTTCCCGCGATTCCTCGTGCCTGCGCATGAGGAACAGCCCGATGGCGATGGAGTTGAGCGCGGAAGCCTCGCTGGAACGGTCACCGAGCTTTCTCGCGATGGCAACGCTCTCCTCCTGGTACTGGATCGAGCGCTCGGTATCCATCTCGAAGATGGCATTCCCCATCTGACGCAGGTTGAACATCAGCGCGACCTCGTCGCCGATGCTCCTCGAGATCGCGACCGCCTCCTCCAGGTACTCCAAGGACTTCGGGACATCCTGCCGCCACATGGCAACCCGACCGAGCTTACCGAGCGTCCGCGCAAGCAGCGGCATGCTCCCTATCTCCCGTGCCTCCTCGAGGACGGGCTGGAAGATCTCGCCTGCCTTGATCCATGAGCCACGGATGGCCTCGATGTCGCCTCGCATGATGTCGATCTGGAGACGCTGCTCCCGATGCTCGCTCGAGCTCAGCATCTCGCGAGCCCTTTGAAGAACGGTCGAGGCCTCGTCGTACGTCGCATGCCGGATGCCTCGCTCGCCGACCTTCATGAGCTGGGCCGCAGCCAGCGTGACTTCATCGGCACGGCTGTAATGCTCGGCCACGAGCAGCGTGTGCTCGTCCGCCCGTTCTCCGCCGACCTCGATCAGCCAGTCGCCCACCATCTTGTGGAGCGCGCGCCGCTGGCGCGGGATCACCGTCTCGTAGGTCACATCGCGCAGGATGGCGTGGCGGAACACGTATTCCACCGTGCCGGCGAAGCCCGACTCCTCGCGCTGTAGGATCATCTCGCGGTCCCGAAGATCCTCGAGCATTGCCTGGACCTCGCCTGCGTCGAGCCCGGCCGAATCCTGGCTCAGCCGCATGGCGGCTGCGTCCCAGAAGATGCGTCCGATCACTGATGCCCGCTGGAGGAGCTGGTAGAGCGAGGGGGGCAGGGTGTCGAGGCGCGCCTGGAGCACGCCGGTGAGCGTGGCCGGGATGCGCACCGTCGAGAGTCGCGTCGTGTCGACCGACCAGTTGGGCTCGCCCTTCAGGATCACACGGTCGTCGATGAGCGCCTTGATCAGCTCCTCGATGTAGAACGGATTGCCATCCGCGCGATCCACCACGAGATCGCGCAGCGCGGTGGGCACCTCGGGGACGTGCTTCAGGAGCTCGCGCACGAGTCGGCGGCTCGAGAGTTGGGACAAGGGCTCGAGCTGGATTCGCTCGTGAAAACGCTGTCCTTCGCCCCACTGGGGCCGGCGTTCGTAGAGGCTCGGTCGCGACATGCAGAGCACGAAGAGCGGCAGATCGGTGTTGTCGCGAACGAGGTTATTGATGAGATCGAGCGAGCGATCGTCGGCCCAGTGGATGTCCTCGATCAGGAGCATCACGGGGTTGATTTTCGATGCCGTCGTGAAGAGCTCGCCCAGGTACCCCTGGGCCGTACGGCGGAAGGCGTCGCCGTCCTTCAGTGCCGCGGCGACATCGGGAACTCCCGAGAAGTCGAAGCCGACGAGCTGGCCGATGTAGTGCGCCTTCGTTTCCGAGCCCTCACCCAAGAATCCCGCGACGCCCTGGACGAACTTCTCGCGAACCTGCGTCAGTGGATCCGAGTCGAGGATCCGGAACCGGAACGAGAAGAGATCCCGCGCCAGAGAGTAAGGCTGGAGCATGGACGGCTGCGTCGCGCGCGCCTCGAACCACCAGACCACCTGTTCCTGAAGATCGATCCAGGTGTTGAATTCGTAGAGGAGGCGCGACTTTCCCACGCCCGCCTCGCCGACGACCGTCACCACCTGCGTCTCACCATCCTCGAGCGTGAGCGACATCGCTTCCTGGAGGAGGCGCAGTTCGATCTCGCGCCCGATCATCCGCGTCTCGACGCCTTCGATCCCCATGGTCCGGACGCGGAAGGCGCGCGGTTTGGCGCTGAGGACGAGGTAGATCTCGGTCGGGTCCTTCCGACCGCGCACCCGGAGCGCGTCCTGCTGGAGGAAGTTGAAGACGCCGCGCACGAGCGTGAAGGTCTCGTGGGCCGCAAGGATTCCGCCCGGAGGAGTTGCCTCCCTGACGCGCGCAGCGAGCGTGATGGGAGCGCCGCTCGCGGTGTAGCTGCCGCTGTCTCCGTCTCGCTCGAGGAGCACGGGTCCGGTCGTGATCCCGGCGACGAAGGGAAGGGGGTTGTCCTCGGTTGGCTCCCACGCCGTGCCCAACACCTTGCGCGACTCGGCGAGCGCGCGATCTCTCATCGCGAGGGCGGCGCGGATCGCGTTCTCGGGATCATCCTCGCGGGCGCGCTCGCGTCCCCAGAGGATGAGCCCAGCGTCATCGGTGCGGCTGTGGATGATGCCGCCCGCGTCCTTCGCGATCTCGCCAAAGGCCGCCCAGAGTGCGTTCACTGTGGCGCGCACGCGCTCGTTATCCGCCCCCGATTCGTAGAGGATCTCCGCCAGTTCCTTCACGTCGACCGCAACCGCGGTCATCTGCCGCTGCTGGTCTGACGGCGTACCCGTGCTGGGCGTCTCCCGCTCGCCTTTCGCCTCGGCGAGCTTGGCGAGCTGATCCACGGAGATCGTCTGCGTCATCGATTTGAGCGCCGTGGGCTCGTCGCTCGGTTTGATCTTGAGCGCCTTGGTGAGGGCCTCCACGAACTCGGTCGCGGTGCCGAAACGCTCTGTGGGCTTCTTGGCAAGCGCCCGCGCGAGCACCTGGTCCAGGGACTTCGGCAGATCACGGTTCCGCTCGCTTGCCTTCGGGATCGGCGCGTTCATGTGGGCGAGGATCACTTCGAACCCGCTCTCGTGCTCGTACGGTGCCGAGCCGGCCAGCGCCTCGAACGCGAGCACCCCCAGCGAGTAGATGTCGGCCGCCTTGTCCGCCTGGCCGTCGCCGCGCGCCTGCTCCGGCGCCATGTAGCCGGGCGTGCCGATCATGAGACCGGTGCCTGTCAGATCCTTGTCCTTGCCGCTCGAGCGCGCGATGCCGAAATCGGTGAGGAACGCGTTCCCCTCGCGGTCGATCATGATGTTCGACGGCTTCAGATCCCGGTGGACGATGCCCTGGCGGTGCGCGTAGTCGAGCGCGCCGGCGAGCTGGCGGAGCACGTGCAGGATCTCCTGCCGCGGCACCGTCCCGCGCTGCTGCACCTGCTTCAGCGTCCCGCCCTCGAGATAGCGCATGACGATGTACGGGGGGTCGCTCTCCCCGTCGAAGTCGTAGACGGGGAGGAGGTGCGGATGCTCGAGCCGGGCGATGAGCCTAGCCTCGCGCTGGAAGCGCTCCCGGAGCCCTTCATCATGGAGGATGGACGAACGGATGACCTTGATGGCGACGTGCCGGTCCATGCTGGGCTGGTAGGCGCGAAATACCGTGGCCATGCCGCCCGCGCCGATCTCTTCGGTGATCTCGTAGGCGCGCAGCTTCTTGCCGATCATCGGGTGCCGGAATCCTTGAAAGCGGGGTTGAAGTGGACGGAGATCACGATTGCGTAGCAAGAGGATAGCGGATTCGACGCGAGTCCGCCAGAGGGGGGCTAGAACATGCCGTTCTCGTTCGGGCCCTCGTCCATGACGGGCGTGCCGATGTCCCAGAGCTCGACGATCCGACCGTTTTCGAAGCGGAAGAGATGGACCACGGCAGCGCCCGGATCCTCGGGCTTTTGCCGCACGTGGGAGTGGACGGCGACCAGATCGCCGTCCTCGAGGGCGCGCTGGACCTCGAGCGTCTTCCTGGGATTCTGGGACGCGTTCTCGGCCATCGCGGCCTTCAGGCTGGCGGCGTCACCCCGGAAGTAAGGATTGTGGTGGAGGAATCCGGGTCCCACGTAGTCGGCGTAAGCTTCGTCCACGCGGCCGGCCGCAGCCAGCCCGAGGAAGGCCACCGCGCGCTCCTTGAGCGACGTCGTCACGTTCATGGGGGACTCCTTTCGACCGTGTGCAGGGTCGCCTGATCTGGAATCGACGCTAGACCCGCCTGGACGCGCCCGCAAGAATTCCCTTGGACGTTCGAGCGCGCTCGAACCGTACGGTCCTGCGTGGAGGGCTGATGGAGACGTTCCTACCCATTCGTGAAATCGCCGCCCGGACCGGAGTCAGTGTCCACACGCTCCGGTACTACGAACGCGCGGGTCTCATCCCCCGGGCGAGTCGATCGCCGGCGGGCTACCGCCTCTACACCGTCGATGCGATCCGGCGGGTGATGCTGGTGCGTACGCTGCGGTCCGTCGGCTTCGGAATCCGCGAGCTCAAAGGCTTCGGCGCCATCGCGGATCTCCGGATCCCGACCGCGACGATGCGTGCGCGGCTCCGGGCGAAGCGGGATGAGGTGTCGAGCCAGCTTCGAGATCTCGAACGGGCGTGGAAGCTCCTCGATGCCCTCCAGGGCTGCCGCTGCCGCGGGGATTGCGTGCTCGTCACGCGCCTCCTCGACAGTGGCCATTCGAACCGGGTCGCGACCGTGTGCCGTAGGAAGGCGCCGGCGCGACCGAAGCGGAGGAGGATCGAGCCATGACCGTACCCAGGATTGTTTCGACCGCATTGGTGTTCGTCGCAGCGTTCGCTCTGACCGACACGCTCCTCGCACCCGCGCTGAGTCTGGCAGACACCACGTCGCCGGCTCCCGCCGAGAAGCAGGGACGTGAATCCCCCTTCGCGTGCACCATGTCGGCTCTCAGTCCGGCGGAGCGGAAGCAGCACTTCGAGGAGTACGGTCCTCGACTCCGCGCGAGTCTCAAGGGAATCCACGAGCTATCCAACGGGTACGAGTTCGCGTTCCCCACGGATCAGGCCACGTACCAGGTGCTCTCGGCGTGGATGTTCCAGGAGCGCCTCTGCTGTCCGTTCTTCGATCTGGAGCTCAGGATCGACCGGGAGGGTGGATCCACCTGGCTCCGGCTCACGGGGCGGGACGGAGTGAAGGACTTCATCCAGGCGGAGTTCGAGCCCTGGTTCCAGAAGGGCTCGTGACGCAAGGCGCCGCCGCGGACGCCGCCCAGATTGGTGCTGACGTCCGCGGCGCAGCGCACTAAGGTGGGGACATGGACGCGCCCGGCATCGTTCGGATCGGACTCGCGTCCGTTCGCAACGCTCCGTCGGTCGAGGAACGGCTCGCGAGGCTCGAGGCAGTGCTGGGCGAAGCGCGAGAGCAGCGAGCTTCGATCGTCTGCTTTCCCGAGACCTACGTCCCAGGTCTCCGCGGTCAGGGGACGGACGTTCCCCCGCACGATCAGCGACGTCAGGCAGCCGCCTTGGAGCGAATCCGCGCTTCCGCGGCCACGAATCGTGTCGCCGTGGTGGTCGGCATGGAGTGGGAATCGCGCCTCGGGATTCACAACGTCGCGTTCGTGATCTCGAGGGCGGGGGACGACCTGGGCTTTCAGCCCAAGAATCAGATACCCGTGGAAGAGGAGCCGTACTTCGTTCCGGAAGGTACCCGCCGGATCTTCGAGGTGGACGGGCTCACGTTCGGCGTCACGATCTGCCACGAAGGGTGGCGCTATCCCGAGGCGACGCGGTGGGCGGCGGTGCGCGGCGCCCAGGTCGTGTTCCATCCTCAGCTCACAGGCGGCGACGACGCGGGCGTGACGCCTTCGTTCTGGGGCGACCCCAAGGCGCCGTACTACGAGAAAGCCATGATCGCGCGCGCGGTCGAGAACACCGTCTACTTCGCGAGCGTGAACTACGCCATGCGACACCAGGAGTCCGCGACAAGTCTCATCGATCCCGATGGCGCCTGCGTCGCGTACGTTCCCTACGGGGAGGAGCGCCTCCTCGTACACGACGTCGATCGTTCGCGAGCCACCGGCTTCTGCGCGCGCCGGTACCGGCCGGAGCTCTATCCCGCATGAGGCCCGAGCCGCTCCCGCCTCCCAGCGCCAGTCTCGCGTCGGAGATCCTCGGCGCGTGGTGGCTCCTGTCCCGTCTGGATCATGACGACGGCGGAAACCGGCACGTCTGCCCGATCCTCGGCGTGGAGCCGCTGGGATTCCTGAGCTTCACGCCCAAGCGGTTCTCGGCGCAGTTCATGAGGCGTGGGCGAGAGCTCGAGGCCGAAGCGCCCGCGAGCACGGCGCCTTTGCCGGGCGCGAACAACACCGCCGCGGTAGGCGGCTACGACGCCTATTTCGGGACGTACGAGCTGGACGCGACCCGGGGGACGGTGGTCGTGAAGCTGGAAGCGTCGCTCGCGCCGGCGAACATCGGGAAGACGTTCTTGCGCGAGATACGCGTGGTCGGGGACCGGCTGATCATCCGGCTCAACACGAACGCGGCCGACGGCACGCCGATCTCACGCACGCTCACGTTCGAGAGACTGGCCTAGCCGTCGCTAACCGCGCGTGATGAGTCCCGCCACGATGTCGGTCCACGCGTGCGCTGCGATCCCCGGCGCGAGGCTTCGCCGCCAGTGGGCGAGGAGACCGAAGAACACCCCGAACAAGGCGATCGCGACGACGTGCCGGATTCCTTGATAGCCGTGCGCGATCCCGAAGATCAGCGCCTGTGCCGCGATGGCCGGTGCGGCGTGTCCCCAGAGCGCCTGGAACTGAGTTTGGAAATACCCGCGAAACACGACCTCCTCGCAGAAGCCCGCCGATAGGGATAGAAGGACCCAGGCCACAGACTCGGGCTGGTCTCGCGGAAGGAGCGCCTCCACCGACTTGGCGTCCGGACCGACGAACCGGACGAGAATCAACGCGACCGCGGTCCACGCTCCCCAGAACGCCACGCCGAGGAGCATGTCCCGGATCACGTCCGCGGGTCCCGACCATCGCGCGCCGACCAGATCCCGGATGCGAGTCCCGGTGGGGCGCAGACCCACCATGACGTACCGGACGAGCCCCCACTCGGCCGCGAGAAGCGTGAGGTAGAGAGGAAGGGCCGAGCCGCGATGGACCGGCGCATTCGGCGCAGCCTGCGACGTGGCCTGGGCGTAGATCCCATAGGCGGCGACGCCGAGCACGATGGCGGTGAGGATCGCGGTGTGCCGGAGCGACGCGATGAGCGGACGGCGGGGTTCGGTCATGGGGTTCTCCTGCGCGCCGCGGGTTTGGCGAGCGTGCGAAGCGTGCGACGTGTCTCCGCGCACCATCGGCGCACGGCGCGCGAGCGGTGCTCCCCGTAGCTCAAGGTCATGAGCCAGAAGGGGAGCGAGGGGTGGCTGGGCTGGCGCTCGAGCTCGCGTCGGATGCGGCCGAACTCGCGAAGGGCCGCGGCCTCCCGCGCGGCGAGGGCATCGATCCACGCGAGCTCCGGACCTGTGGAGGCCCGGTCACCCAGGAACAGCTTGAGCAGGAGCTCGCTCCGCACCGGCGCTTCTCGTGGCGGCTCGGCTCGCCAGCGCGCGAGCGCGCCGCGACCTTTCCTCGTGATTTCGTAAACCTGCCGCTCCCGTCCGCCGATCGCTCCCCCGGGTCGGCGGCGGATCAGGCCGGCCCCGGCGAGACTCTTGAGCGCGGGGTAGAGCTGGCCGTAGCTCTCGGACCAGAAGAAGCCGACGCTCGTCGCCGCCTCCTTCCTGAGGTCGTACCCCGACATGGGGCGGATCCGGAGGAGGCCGAGGACGGCGAAGGGAGTGGTGCTCGAGCCGGCGCGCATATATCTGGATGATATATGGTCGCTCAGCCGGTGTCCAGCCTCGATTCGCGGTCTCGGTTGGGGTAGGGTCGCGCGCATGATTCCCTGGAAGACCGCCGTTCCCTTGAGTGTTCTCGACGCGGTGGGGGCGACGACCCTGGTGCGCCTGTCGCGCGTCGTCCCTCCCGGTTGCGCGACGGTGCTCGCGAAGCTCGAGTGGGAGAACCCGACCGGCAGCATGAAGGACCGCATGGCCCGGGCCGTGATCGCGCGCGCCGAGGACGACGGCCGCCTCCGGCCGGGCAACACGGTCGTCGAGTACACGGGGGGGAGCACTGGCGCCTCCCTCGCGCTCGTGTGCGCAGCCAAGGGATACCGGATCCGCATCGTCACGTCGGACGCCTTCAGCAAGGAGAAGCTGGATCAGATGGCGGCGCTCGGCGCGGAGCTCACGCTCGTGCCGAGCGAGGGCGGCCTCACCACGAAGAAGCTGATCCTCGACATGATCGAGTCCGCGCGCGAGCTGAGCCGCGCGCCGGGCACGTACTGGACCGACCAGCTCCACAACCAGGATTCGATCGTGGGCTACGAGCGGCTCGGGGACGAGATCTGGGATCAGACCGACGGGCGCGTGGACGCGTTCGTCCAGTCGGTGGGAACGGCCGCGTCGATCCGCGGCGTGGCGACGGCGCTCAAGCGTCGCAAAGCCGCGGTCCGGGTTGTCGCCGTGGAGCCCGCGGAATCCGCGGTGCTGGGCGGAGGCCCGCCCGGGCCCCACAAGATCGAGGGTGTGGGCATCGGCTACACGCCGCCGCTCTGGGAGCCCTCACTCATCGATGGCGTCGAGCCGGTGCCGACCGCAGAGGCCAAGGAAATGGCGAGGCGCCTCGCGCGCGAGGAGGGGCTCTTTCCAGGGACGTCGTCGGGCGCGAACGTGATCGCCGCGATCCGCGTCGGCCTGGAGCTCGGGCCCGACGCGACGGTGGTCACGCTGATGGTGGACTCCGGGCTCAAGTACCTGAACACGGACGTCTATCGAAGAAGTTAGGTTGTTCCGCCTTGGGCGGCGTGGGTCAACGATGCACGGTGGGCGACGCGGACGCGGCGCCATGCGCGAGAACGGGAGCGATGTGCGACTCCCAGTGCTGCTTCCATCCTGGGAAGGTCTGGAGGAAGTGCTCCACCGCGTGCTGTCCCTCCGGCGCCAGCGCCGTGTACCGGTAGGTGACGTCCGCGCGGCACGCCTTCTCCGACACGGGCACGACCTGGATCCAGAGCTGCGTCACGGTGCGTCCGGCCCGGACCACCACGTAGCGCACGATGCGCTGCGCCGGATCGTAGTCGGTCATGACCCAGACCATCGGATTGGGATCGTGATCCACGAGGAAGATCGCCCCCTCGGGCGATTGACCCGGGGTCGCCGGCACGACGAACGCGGGATTCCATTCCGGCGACCACTCCCGCTCCCGGTCGGGACCGAAGAGAGGGAAGGCCTGGTCCGCGCTTCCCGGCAGGTCGAGCGACATCGTGCGCGTGGCCTGCACCACCGAGCCCTTCTGCTCCACCTGCGCGTCCGTGGTCGGGGGCCAATTTGATGGGCGCGCGGATGCGCTCGAGGTAACGGCGAGACCAGCCATCGCGGCGCCGGCCGCGACCTTGCCCAGCGTGCTCTGGTTCATGACGTCTCCCTTCTCTTCCTGCCCGACGGCGAAGCCTCGACGAGGCGGTGGCTGTGCGAGGCATCGAGGTCGAGCCCGTAGATGCTGCGAAACTCGCGGATCCGCCCGAGGCCTTCCGGCCCGAAGGGCTGCTTGCCCTCGAACGCGTGGAGGACGATCCCTTCGAGAAGATCTCCGAGGGAGATCTCGTGGTACTCGGCGATCGCCTTGAGCACTTTCAGAATTCTCTTCTCCATCCGGACCCCCGTCTGCACGCGCTCCACGACACGGGTGGATGCTGCGGGTGGGGACGGACGGCGCGTGGGTCGACCCATGGAGGCACCTCCTTAGGCTAATGGTACCTTGGTACCAAGATAGCGTCAAGGGAGGGGCGGTACCTCAACCGCTGGCGTTCCTTGGAGTACTGCCAGAGCGCCCGATCGAGCAGGCGCATGCCGACGCCATGCCGCGTCGCGAGGGACCGCGTGCACGCGACGTAGTCGAGCCACGTCTCGAGCGTCACGTGGGCGCGGGTCTCACCCAGGGACCAGAGCGCGCGCACGTCGAGGATGGGATAAGGACGAGCGTCGCAGGCATGGAGGATGGCCGAGGCGGTGGCCCAGTCGACCCCGCGGAGCACGCGAAGGAGCTCGACTTTCACCGCTTCATCCGAGGAGGCGAGCGCCGCGCGCGTGACCGCGCGCACGTCGCGCTCCGAGTTCTCGAGGCACCGCGGACGGGACCGCGGCGATTTCCAGGCGCAGAGCGCCAGAAATTCCGCGCGCGTCAGGCAGCCCCGGGCTCGAACCCTCGTCCGGATCGAATCGAGGAGGCGATCCCCCTCGGGGCCGGGGAACCGGGACGCCCAGTAGGGGATCTCCTCAGCCGGGAATCGGAGGGCGAGCTTCCGTTCCTTTCGCGCTGCGCGCGGCATGCGCGTAGGATAGCATCGCCTGCCATGCTCATTCCTCTCGACGCCATCCGGGACGCCGCGGCCCGCACCACGCCGCATCTTCATCGCACGCCCATGCTCTCCTCGCGAACCATCGGCGAGCGCGCTGGGGTTCGGCTCCTCCTCAAGTGCGAGAGCTTTCAAAAGACGGGGTCCTTCAAGCCGCGCGGCGCGCTCAACATCGTGCTCTCCATGTCGCAGGAGCGCCGCCGCCGTGGACTGATCACCGTCTCCGCGGGCAATCACGCGCAGGCCGTCGCATGGGCCGCGCGCGTGGCGGGCGCACCGTGTACGGTGGTCATGCCGACGGATGCTCCGCGCTCCAAGATGGAGGCCACGCGCGGCTATGGCGCCACGATCCTCACCCACGACGATCGCGCCACGCTCTTCGACCGGCTTCACGAGGAGGAGGCGCGAACGGGCGCGTCGTTCGTCCATCCGTTCGACGACCCGATCGGCCTCGCGGGAGCTGGAACCGCCGGGCTCGAGATCGTGGAACAGGCGCCCGACGTCGACTGCGTGATCGTGCCGATCGGCGGCGGGGGATTGATGGCCGGCGTCGCGAGCGCGGTGAAGGGATCCTTGCCCCGGTGCCGGGTCAAGGATCCCTTCACCGCGCTCGCGACGCCGG
>Ga0207703_10000268_pt1 | contig 58186 bp, 41 predicted proteins | sample KBSSwiS12_FD_184304 | JGI IMG/M metagenome (GOLD analysis project Ga0207703, IMG submission 184304) | Switchgrass rhizosphere microbial communities from Kellogg Biological Station, Michigan, USA - KBS Switchgrass S1-2 (SPAdes) (version 2) | ecosystem: Host-associated > Plants > Roots >... | reverse complement strand
GATCTGGTGGTCACCGTGCAGAACCAGGACGGCTCCACCCGATCGGGAGCGGCCGTGGTTCGCTACCAGGGCGGGGCGAAGATCGACGAGAAGACCACAGACGGAGCCGGACAGGTGACATGGGCCGGCATGGCGATCGGAACGTACTCGTTCGAGGCCTACTTCAAGGGCGTGAACGCGTTCGACAGCCTGGGAGAACTGTGGGCAGACGCAACGAAGGCGGTGGCGACAGGGTCGAACACGCTGACGCTCCGTCGCGACTGGCCGTTCGCCCAGACCTTGCGCGTGTACCGCGTCTCGGACAATTTGGAGCTTAAGGCCGGAAGTTCGATTGCGGTGGGGACTCCGATCCGCATCGAGGCGCTGGTGCGGAACAAGAATGCCGCCTCCAGGAGCGCGCGAGCTCTGTTGCGTCTTGACCGCGACAAGGCGCCGCTCTGGGACGTTGACCTTACGACTGCATATCAGACGCTTACCTCAAACGGCGACACAACCGTCTACGATCAGATCGTTACACCTACAGAGACCGGGACGTACTACGCCGCGGTGAAGATCGAGGTAAGCCCGGGCGGGAAGACCGATGCCTGGGACTGGCAGCCTTCGTTCGCAATGACCACCGTCGGCGGACCGGCCAACATAGCAGGCACGGTTACTGACATCCTGCTTCATACGCCCATCACCGGTGCGACCGTTACCTGGAGTGGCTTCTCGACGCAGACCGATCCGGCAGGCGGCTACGCATTTCATGGTGTCCCCTGTCAGACCGCAACGCTTGCAGTTTCGCTCGCGTCGTATCGCAGTTACGAAGCGGCCTACACCCCGAACTGCGGTGCGTCCAACGTCAAGGACGTTCAGCTGACGCCGTACCCATCCGATGGCACGAACGCGATCATCACAGGTACGGTCTCAGCCGGGCATGCGCTCCTCAATGGAGCGGCCCTCGCTCCTGACTCCGTCGTTCGTGTCCTTGACGGCGATCGCGAGGTGGGACGCGCGCCAATCGACGCCGCCGGAACCTACAGGTGCTCTGTGCCGCCCGGCTCGTACAAGCTTCAGGCGCAGGTGGCCTACTATGACTACTGGCGTTCCTACGATGTGGACGCTTCTACTCCAGCCATATACGACGACATCGTCATCCCGCGCAGTGCAAGATTCCCTACTGTTGCCACCTCTCGCTATTTTGCCGCGGGCAACAATACCTTCGATCTTGAGATGCCGAACCCGATCGTATTTATTCATGGCATCTTCGCTAACCCTTCGCGCTGGGAAAGCTGGATCAATGCTTTGCCCAGCGATCGGATCGTGTTTGCGCCCAACTACAGCGAGGTAGGACTGAACGATATCGACGAGCCGGAAACCTGGGTCGCGGAGCAGCTCGCCCTCGGCACGCGGATGTTCAGAACCACAGCGAGACTGGACATTGTGGCTCACAGTCGTGGCGGTCTCGTCACGCGAGCGCTGATCACGGATTACAGCAACTGGAAGTTTGGCCGCGCGGTGGTGCTCGGCACCCCGAATAGCGGCACCGGTTGCTGGAGTCTCTTCGCAGGATTTCCCGATCTGAGTCGTTGCGAGGTGGAGCAATTCAATAGTGAATACCCTACGTTTGGGGTTCAAACGATGGCAATTGCAGGCAACGCTTACAGAAACGGCTGTACCGCGGATCGCGGCGTTGGTGACCAATACGTACCGGTCGATAGCGTTTTCAAAATCATCAGAACATTAGACAGGAACCCGGTCAGCACAACTCTCCCGGGCATCGTCGTGCCCTTTAAGCATGAACAACTCGGGACAGCCGATACACTTTATCTTCTTCACAGCGCCGTATTGCCATTCCTGGAATTTGGCGTGATTCCTTGTCCAAACCTGTATGCATCACCCGACGTAGCGTGCCTTGAGGACCACGCTACCGGCTCACCATGTGCGCTGGACCAGTTCAACTCGTCTGGGCCGAATTCCGGGACGTGTGTTCCGGGCAAAGTTGCCGTCGTCATTATGGTGACCCCGCCGGCGGTCCGCGGAGACGGCCCCGAAACGGTTGTTACGCGACCCGCGAACGGCGGCAAGGGGTGCGGTGATGATGCTCGCTCGGCCGATGTCCGCGTGAGTGCTGTGCCGTCGGGCTTGCTCGGGTACAAGATTTACGCCTCCGATGTCGCATTTCATGATGCCGCCCACGCGATGGTCATCGGGTATTTACCGGAGGAGGACAATGAATTTGTCTACACCGGGCCCGGCGCGGATAAGCTCTTTTACGGAGCGGTCGCCGTGTATGAGGAGGGCGACAGCGGCATGACCGTGGAACCAAAATCGCCCTCTGTCCGACAACGTCCGGTGCGGCAAGCGCCTCCTCCCGCGGGTGTATTCGCCATGTTCACGTGGTCGCCCGCGACACCATCCGTCGGGCAGGCGGTCCAATTCACGGAACAGTCGATAGGGGGAGCGACAAACTGGTCGTGGAGCTTCGGCGACGGGACAGGCAGCACGGCCCGAAACCCGGCGCACATCTACGGGGCGAGTGGCGCCTACACAGTGCTGCTGTCGACCTGGAACGCTGGCGGTATCTCAACAGCATCCAAGATCATTAACGTGCTGTCCGATCCGATCCCCTAGAGCACGGGGGGCGACATCTGTTATTTTTATCTGTGAGTAGTTGTACGAGATCAACAAGGAGTGTCATGAATCAAGGAACGTCGCGCCTTGCTGTCGTTGCGGCTGTGCTGATCAGTGCGTCCTTCACCGGAGCGGCGCTTGCGCAGGCCGCCGCTGCGGTCATCACCAAGAGCTTCAACCCGGCGGTGGTCGCGCTCAACGGCGCCTCCATCGCCACGATCACGGTGACGAATCCCAACGTCGCCCTGCCGCTCACGAACGTTCAGTTCAGCGACACCATGCCCGCGGGGATCGATCTCATCACCCAGACCGGCGGCACGTGCAGCACGCTCGCAACCGGGGGAGGCATGTTCAGCATCAATCCCGGGACGGAGACCTTCTCCAGCACGTCGAATGTGCTTGCCGGGGGCCAGTCCTGCACCATCACCGTCAGCGTACGGGGAACAGTCATCGGCGCACATGTCAACACGACGTCGCCCGTCAGCTCCGCCAGCGCGCCACCCGGCAGCGCCGCGTCAGCGACGCTTACAGTGGAAGCCGGCAATGCTCCGACATTGTCGATGTGGATGTTGATGACCCTCGCCGTCGCACTGGCCGCAGCGGCCGCGATCAAACTGCGGGTGTAATCCCCCTTCGGCCACCTTCACAGACGCCGCCGCAAGGGCGGCGTCCCTGTGCGCTCGGCGTAACGACGAGTTGGGCGGGCTACACTACGAGGCAGTCTGCCGTAGTTTCCATTCGAGGTATCGCTCTTCGGCGGCGTCGGCAGCGGCCTTTGCTTCTTCCAGGAAAGTCTCGGCGGTGAAGATGTGATGAACACGTTCAGGCGCAGTCTTCCTCCAGAAGTCGTCGTGAATCCCGGTCTCAACAAGCAATACGAATGGCTTCTGGAGTGCGAGCGCCATCCCCTTCTCCTCCATAGTCCAGACGCTTGGCGAGAATCGCCACTCGCTACTACCGGGAACACGCACTTCCAGCTCCTTCGTTAGAACGCCAAAATAAACGGTACTGCGCTTAAGTTGACTCTGCACTCGCTTGAGAACGTTGTCGTTGTCGCCTGTATGAGGCCGAAAGCCGGTCGTCACCTCAAATCCACGCTCTTTTAGCAGCCGTTCGATATAAGTGAAGCGCTCCGTACCCGAAGCAACACTGTACGATACAAAAACCACCTTGTCCGACGCGTCTTCACCAAGCGCGGCGAATTCGGCACCTAATCCATCTAAAAACGCACGGCGCGCTTCCCAACGTACTTTCTCCTGATAGTCTTGTCGCTGTTTTGCGGAGGCAGCTTCGTCGATAGCAGTGGATCTCGCGGCGCGGAGAACCTTGTTGAGTGGTGTCATTTTTTTCTCTTGGGCAGCTTAAGGGGTTGTGGTGGCGGGAACGTTAGATCGATATCCAACTCCAATAACGACGCGCCGCTCATCGCCGCGCGAATGGATTTAACTAGCGACTGATCGTCGCCGATCTGAGTCGCCAGCGATTGCACTAGCAAATCCATATACCCGAAGCCTGCATTGGGAAGCGTACGTGAGTACAACTGCAGCATGTTGAAAGACCTATCGCGGAGTGCAGACGTGACTGCTTGAAGCGTACCAATCTGATCACGTGCTCGTATGCGAATGTGTTTGTGCCCAGTATTGCGGAAATAGAAAGTCAGATCACAAACGCCCCATCGCGTGTCGGCGGCGATTAGCACGATTGGCAATGACGCCGTCCCCGATGCGTGGCGCAGGCTTTGGAATCGTCGTTCGAAGCTTGCTCGAACGGCAGTCATAAGGTCAGTCGGCAATGTTATCCAACCGTGCTCACGCAATGTCACTTCGTGGTGCTTGTCAGCGCGAATCGCCCCAGCGAGAACTGGGTTCCGCGTAATCGTCAGCTGCGGCTTACCGTCGGAGCCGAAGACGACTTCTTTGATAAACTTGCTAGCAAGGCGCGCGTAAAACTCCCGAAGTTCGCGATTGGGCAATTTGCGGCGTTCGTCTGACGATAGATCGTATTCCGAGTTGTAAGCGGACGTTTCGAGTTCCATATCAACCATGAACTCGGAGTTTTCTAGCTGCGTCGAGGCCCGACAGGTTATGACGTCGACCTGCAATTCGGTGAGAAGACCAGCGAGTTCTGTCATCATGCCGGGCCGATCACGAAATCGACCAGACAAGTGCCACAGTTCTTTAACGCGGGGAAGATAGGCGGACACCGACAGCTGGTTGTGAAGGCCATCAGTTGCCTTCTTGCCCGAATGTGTCCAGACATAGAGTCGCAGGCCCGTATGCCACCCGAGCGCGGCCCTCATCGCGAACGGCAGCCGCACATGCCCAGTGCGCACATACTGCGATACATCAAACATCCGCATTGTTAGTGAATGAGGTGAGTATAGAGGTAAGGAGGTGCACCTTCAAGGGGATCGACCGAACCTCGCCGCAGAAGCTGTCACGGCCCGGCGCTGACCCGGCTGCCGAGCCGCCTCGTGAAGTCAAACCTCGCGGCGTCACGCGGCGTCCATTGGCGCGCCTCACATGCAGGTTCGCGTCCGTTGACGAGGCATAACGCCACACGTTACGCTGTTCGAGTGATCCAGAGTTGGGCCGATCCGGAAACCGAGCGGCTGTACCGCCGCGAGCGCTCCCGGAGGTTTCCGCCGGATCTTCAAGCTGTAGCGCTTCGAAAACTGAAAATGCTGAACGCAGCAACCCGAATCGATGACCTATTGGTGCCACCGAGTAATCGGCTCGAGAAGCTGAAAGGCGACCGGGTCGGGCAGTGGAGCATCGCTGTGAACATGCAATGGCGCGTGTGCTTTCGATGGGAGGCAGGTAACGCATATGACGTCGAAATCGTCGACTACCACTAGTGCGGCTCGGCGCGCGAGCAAAAAGCTCGAGCCCGTTCATCCTGGCGAAGTGCTGCTCGAGGAGTTTCTCAAGCCAATGGAGATCTCGCAACACCGGTTGGCACGAGGCATCAGCGTTCCGCCGCGGCGGATCAATGAGATTGTTCTCCACAAGCGGAGCGTTACGGCCGATACCGCTCTGAGGCTTGGCCGCTACTTCGGCACATCAGAACAGTTCTGGCTGAACCTGCAGTCGGAATACGACCTGGATGTCGAGCGAGATCGGCTCGGTGACCGGCTGGACGCCGAGGTCGTGGCGATACGAGAGTCACCCTCGGCAGTTCACGAGAGAAGCTCGCGAGTATCGCCGCGCATTTCTGCAATGCGGCGTTCTGCCAAGTCGCCATCGCGGGCCCGGCTACCTCGCCGCAGAAGCTGACACGGCTGGTCACGCCGGCTGCATCGCGCGCCTGATGCTTCCAACTATAGCCGTGGTCCGAAATTGCTCCGAGTCCGCGCTCTGCTCCCCATCCACAACAGCACCGCCCCGATCGCGCACGCAATCGGACATACCAGCAGCGAATACCGCATCTGCTGCGGGTCGGTCGTCACACCGAGGACGTCGCTGATCTTGCCGATGAGCGGCGAGCCGATGCCATAGGCGACGATGTTCACAGTGGAAAAGAAAATGCCGATGGCCAGGCCGCGCAGGTTCGGGCCGGCGATCTCGGTGACGTCCGCGGTCGCCGGTCCGACCCACATGATGGCCAGCGCATAGAGAACGACGTTGACGCCGATCAGCACCGGGATGTTGTTCGTGAAGAGCAGCGCGATCCAGAGCGGCACGGAGGCGATGGCCACGGCCGCGGTGAATGCCATGCGCCCGCCGCCGAACAGGCGGCTGACGCGATCGGAGAAATAGCCGCCGAGGACCATGGCCGGCACGCCGACGACGATCGAGATCAGGCCGGCCGCGGTGCCGACGGTCATGAGGCTGAAGTGGTGCACGCGGACGAAGAACGCGGCGCCCCAGATGCCGAGGTTGTTCGAGGCCAGGCCGAGGAGCGCGTAGCCGATGCAGAGGTAGCGCAGCGGGACCGATTTCCAGAGCAGCGACGCGTTGCTGCCGCTCGGCGCCGTCGCCGATTCCGTTTTCCCGCGCGGCTGCTCGCGGAGCGCGAAGACGAGTGCGGCGAGCACGAGTCCCGGAAATCCGAGGAGATAAAACGCCCAGCGCCAGCCGTAGGTCTGGCCGATCCAACCGCCGAGAAAGAACGCGAGTCCGCCGCCGAAGGCGATGCCCGACGCGTAGATCGATTGCGCCGTTGCCCGCATGCGCGACGGGAAGTAATCGCTGAGCAGCGACAGCGCGGCCGGTCCGAGCGTGGCCTCGCCGACGCCGACCATCACGCGGCACAGGAACAATGACCAGAAGCCGTGCGCGAATCCGGTGAGTCCGGAAAAGAGGCTCCAGACCGCCAGCCCCGCGCCGATCATCATCTTCCGCGACGTGACGTCGGCGATCTTCCCGAACGGCACGCCGAGGAGCGTGTAGAAGATGACGAAGGAGGTCGTGCCGAGCAGCGCCAGCTGCAGATCGCTCAGCAGCATCTCCTTCTTGATCGGCGTGAAGAGGATGTAGATCAGCGTCCGGTCGAGGAAGTTGAGGACGTAGACGGTGGTGAGGACGGCGAGCGCATACCAGGAGTAGGCGGGGGCGCGTTCTTTGACTTCGGACATGGCCGGCGAGTGTACCGCCTGTGCTAGCGTCTCCCCCATGAACGCACGCCGCATCTTCCTCGCGATCGCGCTCTTCACCACCCTTCACCTCGCCGCCCAGATCGATCCGTCGCGCTACGCCGAAATGCGCTGGCGGATGATCGGGCCGTTCCGCGGAGGCCGCACCGTCGCGGCGGCAGGCGTGCCGTCGCAGCCCGGCGTCTTCTACATCGGCGTGAACAACGGCGGCGTCTGGAAGACCACCGACTACGGCCGCATCTGGATTCCGCTCTTCGACGACCAGCCCTCCGGCTCCATCGGCGCGCTCGCCGTCGCGCCGTCCGATCCCAACATCATTTATGTGGGCAGCGGCGAAGGGCTGCAACGTCCCGACCTCTCCACCGGCGACGGCATGTACAAATCGGCCGACGCCGGCAAAACATGGACGCACCTCGGACTGCGCGACGGCCAGCAGATCCCGATGATCGCCGTCGATCCGCACGATCCGAACCGCCTCTTCGTCGCCGTCCTCGGGCATCCGTACGGCCCGAACCCGGAGCGCGGCATCTACCGCTCCACCGACGGCGGCACGACGTTCGAGAAGGTGCTGTCGAAGGACGAGGCGGGCGGCATCGACGTGATTCTCGATCCGTCAAATTCGCAGACCGTCTACGCCGCGTTGTGGGAAGCGCGGCAGGGACCGTGGGAGAACGCGTACCTCAAGGGACCGAACAGCGGCGTGTTCAAGTCGACCGACGGCGGCGCGACGTGGCACCAGCTGACGAAGGGGCTTCCGCAGAACGGCGAAGACCTCGGGCGCGCCGGCCTCGAGGTGGCGCAGGCCAACCCGCAGCGGCTGTATGCGATCTGCGGCGTGGATGAAAAATCAGGCGGCGTCTATCGCTCCGACGACGGCGGCGAATCGTGGCAGCGCATCAACACCGACGAGCGACTCTGGGGGCGTCCCGGCGACTTCAACGAAGTGCGCACCGATCCGAAGAACGCCGACATCGTCTACATCGCGAACGTCGTGACATGGAAGTCGGTCGACGGCGGCAAGACGTTCAACGCCTTCCGCGGCGCGCCGGGCGGCGACGACTACCACCGCCTCTGGATCGATCCGAACAACACGAACGTGATCCTCAACGCGTCGGACCAGGGCGCCGTCATCACCGTCAACGGCGGCATGACCTGGAGCTCCTGGTACAACCAGCCGACGGCGCAGCTCTACCACGTCAGCACCGACAATGGATTTCCCTACCGCGTCTGCGGCGGCCAGCAGGAGAGCGGCTCGGCGTGCGTGGAGAGCCGGAGCGACGACGGCCGCATCACGTTCAACTCGTGGCACCCGGTGGCGGCGGAAGAATATGGATACGCCGTCCCCGATCCGCTCGATCCGAACATCGTCTACGGCGGCAAGCTCTCGCGCTTCGACCGCCGCACCGGCCAGGCGCAGGACATCACGCCGAAGCCGCTGCGCAGCGCGACCTACCGCATGATCCGCACCCAGCCGGTGGTCTTCTCGCCGGTCGATCCGCACATCCTCTACTTCGCCGCGAACACCTTGTGGAAGACGTCGAACGGCGGCCGGAGCTGGACGCAGATCAGCGGAGACCTCTCGCGCAAGACATGGGACGTGCCGCCGAACGTCGGCAAGTATGTCGGTACGCCGGAAGCGAAGCCGAAGCAGCGCGGCGTGATCTACGCGCTCGCGCCGTCGCCGCTCGACATCAACCGCATCTGGGCCGGCACCGACGACGGCCTCATTCACGTCACCACCGACGGCGGCAAAACGTGGACGAACGTGACGCCGCCGCAGCTCACGCCGTGGGCGAAGGTTTCGATCCTGGAGGCGTCGCACTTCGACGCGAAGACGGCCTACGCCGCGATCAACACCATCCGCCTCGACGACCTCCGCCCGCACATCCTCCGCACCCGCGACGGCGGCAAGACGTGGACCGACATCGGCGGCGGCATCGCCTCCGGCGCCACGATCAACGTCGTGCGCGAAGATCCGAAGACGAAGGGACTCCTCTTCGCCGGCAGCGAGACGCAGGTCTGGTTCTCGAATGACGACGGCGCGCACTGGCAGTCGCTCCGCCAGAACATGCCGGCCACGTCGATCCGAGACGTCGTGATCAAGGACGATGACGTCGTCGTCGGCACGCACGGGCGGGGGTTCTGGATTCTGGATGACATTCAACCGCTGCGCCGTGCGGACGAGACGTCCGCACTCCTCAAACCTCAGCGCGCCATTCGCTTCCGCTGGAGCAAATGGCCCGACACTCCGCTTCCTCCCGACGAACCGGCGGGCCAGAATCCTCCCGACGGCGCGATCATCGATTACGTCCTCCCCGCGGACGCCTCGCTCGTCACGCTGGAGATCGTCGACGCGAACGGAAAGCTCGTCCGCCGCTACGCCAGCACGGACAAAGTCGAAGCGCCGAAAGACACCGGCAACGTGCCGTGGTACTGGATCCGCCCCTCGCGCGCGCTGGCCACGAGCGCCGGGATGCACCGCTTCACCTGGGACCTGCACCACGCGCCGATCGCGCAGATCAAGCCGAGCTATCCGATCTCCGCCGTGCCGTTCGACACCGCGCCGAACTACACCTCGCCCTGGGTCATGCCCGGCACCTACACGGTGAAGCTGACCGTCGACGGCAAGTCGTCGACGCAGCCGCTCGTCGTGCGGATGGATCCGCGAGTGAAGACGACCCGCGAAGACCTCGCGAAGCAGCACGCGGCGTCGATGAAGATCTACGGCTGGATGCAGCAGCTGGCGAGCGCGCTCGCGGAGCTGCGCGGCATCCGCGCCACGCTGCAGGCCGACGACAAGTTCGGCAAAGACCTCTCGGAGCTCGAAGGCGACGAGGACGAGGACCAGCCGACGCTGGCGCGGATTCAGTCGAACATCCGCTCGCTCTTCGACGGCGTCCAGAGCATCGACGCCGCGCCGACCGCACAGCAGCTCGAGGCGATCGCCGATCTCGAGCCGAAGGTGAAAGAGATCCTCGGCCGCTGGGAGACGTTGCGGAAGCGGCAGGCGGCGACGAAGCCGTACGAGATCTTCGCCATCCGCTACGGCACGATCCCCGCGTTCCCCGTCTCCTCGCTGGTCGCCGGGGCCGACGAGTCGCGCAAGCTCGACATCGCCATGATGGTCTGGCTGATCCGCGGCAACGGACGCAACGTCCTGGTCGACTCGGGGTTCTACCACCCGCAGTTTTTCAAGAGCTGGGAGATCGGCGATTTCGTCCGCCCCGATGACGCCGTCGCGCGCGCCGGCGTCTCCGCCGGCGAGATCACCGACCTGGTGCTCACGCATGCGCACTGGGACCACGCCGACGGCGCCGACCTCTTTCCGAACGCGCGCATCTGGATCCAGAAGAAAGAGTTCGACTACTACACCTCGCCGAAGCATCCCGGCCTGCATAAAGGGATGGATGAGGGAGACATGGCGTTCCTCCGCCGCGCCCATGCGGAAGGACGGGTCCGCCTCGCCGACGGCGATCAGGAGATCCTCCCCGGCATCCGGGTGTACACCGGCGGCCGCCACACGTACGCGTCGCAGTACGTCGGCGTCGGCGACGTCGTCCTGGCGTCCGACAATGTCTACCTCTACGAGAATTTGACAAAGCACGCCGCCATCGCGCAGACGCTCGACGCGAAGTCGAACCTCGCCGCGCAGGATCGGATGAAAACGCTCGCCCACGTGATCGTCCCGGGGCATGACCCCGAGGTGATGACTAAGTTCCCGAAGGTGGCGGAAGGCGTAGTGCGAATCGAATAAGATTTCCGCATGAGCGGAAAGAAACCGTGGATCGCCGAGCCCACTCCGTCCGAATGGTTCATCCAGCACGGCTCCGGCTCGTACGAGATGAACTTCGCGAACGTCTCTTCGCTTTCCGATGACGCGGCCGTTCCGAACGATCGTTTCTACGTTCACAACCGCGCCATGCCGCCGCAGCTCGACCCCTTCGAGTGGCGCCTGCAGGTGCACGGCGACGCCGTCGCCCACCCGCTGAACTTCACGTACAACGACATCGTCAACCTTCCGCGCACGACGAAGCGCTACGTCCTCGACTGCGGCGCGAACGGCCGCTCGTTCTTCCCGAAATATCCGCCGCCCGCTCAGGCCGAAGGGTGGCTGCCGGTCGGCTTCACCGACTGGCGCTGGGGCGCGATGGGAGCCGCGGAATGGAGCGGCGTGCTGCTCGACGAGATCCTCGATCGCGCCGGCGTCAATACGTCCGGCACGTACGCGCGGCTCCGCGGCGCGGATGAAGTGCTGCAGGGCGACGGCTCGACGCAGCCGTACAGCCACGTCTTCTCCACCTCCGATCTGGTCGGCAAAGGGATCCTCCTCGCCTTCGAGATGAACGGCGCGCCGCTGCCGCGCGATCACGGCTTCCCATTGCGCGCGGTCGTCCCCGGCCAGGGCGGCAACGTCAGCGTGAAGTGGCTGGTCGAGCTCTTCGTCTCCGCGCAGCCGATCCCCTGGTCGCCGCTGCAGCACAATCAGATGCTCGCCGGCCCCGCGTACGACCCGCCGCAGGCGCCGCCGCCGATGCTGCCGAAGAGCGCGTTCGAGCTCGGCTGGGACGGCACGATCACGCTCAACCCCGGCGTGACCTCGGCGACGCTCAACGGCCGCGCATGGAACTCCAACTCCACCATCGCCGGCGTCGACGTCAAGATCGAGCAACTGCAGTACGACGGCTCCTGGACGTGCGTCGTCGACTGGCAACCGGCGACTCTGCTGACGACACCGGAGGCGCACTGGTGGACGCGCTTCACGTTCACCTGGAACGGCCTCACGCCCGGCGCCTACCGGCTCTACTCGCGCGCCGCCGACATCCTCGGCAACGTGCAGCCGGCACCCGACCAGTTCACCTGGAACCAGCACGGCCTGCACTACAACGCGCACGCTCCGCATCCGATGACCGTGATGCCCTTGCAGAACATGCCGTGACGAAGCCGGTCATTCTCTTTCTGCACGGCGCCGGCGAGCGCGGCACGGACGGCGTTCGGCAGAAGGAGACCGGCCTCGGGCCCGCGATCCGGAAGCATCCGCTCGATGCGATCGTCGTCTATCCGCAGCTCCCACCTGATGCGCAGTGGCTCGGCGAGCACGCCGGCGCGGCGATGGAGTTACTCGATGACTCGATCCGCGAATTCGACGGCGATCCGCAGCGCGTCTATCTCACCGGCATGTCGCTCGGCGGATACGGAGTCTGGCATCTCGCGCTGGCGTATCGCGAGCGCTTCGCCGCGCTCGTCCCGGTCTGCGGCGGCATCGCGCCGGCCGGAACCGCGACGTCGGTCCGGCAGTCGCCGCTCAGCGAATACGCGCTCGATCCGTACGGCTTCACCGCGCACGCGCTGCGCGACATCCCGATCTGGATGTTCCACGGCGCGGATGACATGGTGATCGCGCCGAGCGAGTCGCGCCGGATGCACGAGGCCTTGCTGCGCGAAGGCGCGGACGTGCGCTACACCGAGTACGAAGGGGTCGGCCACGCCTCCTGGACGCGCGCATATGCGGAGCCGGAATTGTGGCGATGGTTATTCGCGCAACGACGGGACACAGACAGGAGTGTCTGTGCTACACCTCAGCGGAACTGAACCGCCGTCGTATTGCCCCCGCTCAGCACCACCGCGATCCGCTCCCCCGTCACCGGCACGTACTTCTTCGCCAGCAACGCGGCGAACGCCGCCGCGCCGCCCGGCTCCACGACGATGCGCGCGCCCGACCAGAGCGTCTCCTGCGAATGCCGGATCTCTTCGTCGCTGACCAGCAGCACGCGGTCGACGTATTTCTTCACGATCGGAAACACGCGCGTTCCGACGCGCCGCGGCGCGAGGGAATCGTTGGCGATGCTCCCGGTCTCCGCGTCGACCGGCTCGCCCGCTTCGAGCGCCTTCGTCAACGTCGGCGCGTGCTCCGGCTCGACGCCGATCACCTTCACGTTCGTCGCCGCGAACCACGACGCGATGCCGGCGATCAAGCCGCCGCCGCCGACCGCGACGATGACCGTCGTGATCTCGGGCGCCTGCTTCTCCAGCTCCAGCGCGACCGTTCCGGCGCCGCGCATCGTGTAGTCGTCGTCGAACGCGTGGATGCCGAGGGCGCCGGTCTGGTCGCGATACTTCTCGGCCTCGGCCAGGGCGATGCCGTAGTGCTCGCCGATCACCACGAGGTCGGCGCCGTATTCGCGGATGCGCGCGATCTTGACCGGACTGGAGACCTCCGGCACGAAGATCTTCGCCGGCACGCCGATCCGCTTCGCCGCCAGCGCGACCGCCGCGCCGTGGTTCCCGCCCGACGCCGCGACGACGCCGGCCGGCGGGATCTCGCGGGAGAGGAGATTGGTGAACGCGCCGCGCGCCTTGAACGAGCCGCCGAGCTGCAACAGCTCGAGCTTCAGCACGATCGGAAAGGGATCGAGGCCGAAGTCGCTGCCGTTCACGCGGAGGACCGGCGTCTCGCGGATGTAGTGCCTGATGCGGGCGTGGGCGGAGTCGATGGACGATTTTTCGATCATGGCTTTATTGAGCTGTTGAGCTATCGAGCGGTTGAGCTGTTGAGCTGTTGAGCTGTTGAGCTGTTGAGCGGTTGAGCTAAACCGCTCAATCGCTGAACAGCTCAACAGCTCCTTACGGAATCAGCAACACCTTTCCCGTCGTCTTCCGCCCTTCCAGATCGCGATGCGCCTGCTGCGCCTCGGCGAGCGGGTACTTGTGCGCGATGCGCAGCTTCAGTTTTCCCGACGCGATCATCGACAGCACCGCATCGGCGCGATGGACGAGCTCTTCGCGCGTGGCGATGTAGTGCGCGAGTGTCGGACGCGTGAGGAAGAGCGATCCCTTGCGTGACAGGAGAATCGGATCGAACGGCGGCACCGCGCCGCTCGCGCCACCGAACAACACGAGATAGCCGCGCGGACGCAGCACCTCGAGGTCCTTGTCGAACGTGCTCCTGCCGACGCCGTCGTACACCACGTGCACGCCGCGTCCGTCGGTCAATCGTTTCGCCTCCGCCTCGAAGTCGTGCGTCGAATAGAGGATGACCTCGTCCGCTCCCGCTTCGCGCGCCAGCGCCGCCTTCTCCTCCGAGCCGGCCGTCCCGATCACGCGCGCGCCGATGTTCTTCGCCATCTGCACGAGCAGCAATCCGACGCCGCCGGCTGCGGCGTGAACGAGCGCGGTCTCGCCGCTGCGCAGCGGGTAGGTGTCATAAAGAAGGTAGTGCGCGGTCATCCCCTGCAGCATCGCCGCGGCCGCGCTCTCGAAATCGAGCGCGTCGGGGATGACGACGAGGCGCGACGCGTCGACGACCGCGTACTCCGCGTAGCTCCCCTGCAGGCCGGTGTACGCCACGCGATCGCCCGGCTTCACCGTCGTCACCGCGCTGCCGACCGACTTCACGATCCCCGCCCCCTCCTGCCCCACCGTGAACGGCAGCTGCGACGGATAGCGCCCTTCGCGGAAGTAGACGTCGATGAAGTTCACGCCGATCGCCTTGATCCCGACCAGCGCCTCGTTCGCCTTCGGCTCCGGCACCGGCAGCTCGACCAGCTCCAGCGCCTCGGGACCACCGACCTTGCGGACCTGGATCGCCTTCATGAGAGCGCCACCACGTCGACTTCGACCAGCACGTCGAGCGGAAGACGCGACACCTCGATCGTCGTGCGCGCCGGATGATCGGCGACGAAGAAGCGTCCGTAGACCGCGTTCATCGCCGCGAAGTCGCCCATGTTGCGGAGGTAGACGCCGGAGCGGACAACCTTCTCCAGGCCGCTGCCGGCGGCTTCGAGGATGGCCTTCACGTTCAGCAGCGTCCGCTCCGTCTGCGCGCTGACGTCGCCGTCGATCACCTTCTGCGTGCTCGGATCGAGCGCCACCTGGCCGGAGACGAAGACGAAGCCGTTGGCCTTCACGGCCTGGGAAAAGGGACCGATGGATCTGGGGGCGTTGTCGGTGGATACGATTTCGCGCATGGAACCTCCTGACTGTCCGGTGTCATCCTGAGCCGCATCGACGGCGAAGGACCCGTAGCATTTTGCGCGACCAGCGCAAGTCGGCAACGGATCCTTCGCCGTCTTCGCGGCTCAGGATGACACGCCGTGGATCTTGACACACAATTAGCCAGATGGCAAAGTGCCGAATATGCTAACTGTCGAAATGGTGAAGGCGCTGGCCAGTGACAAGCGGCTGCAGATCCTCGCCTGGCTCAAGGACCCCGTTTCTCACTTTCCACCCCAGGTAGATGGCGACCTGGTCAAGGACGGCGTCTGCGGGGTGCGCATCGCCGAGAAGCTCGGAGTCACCCAACCGACGTTGAGCGAGCATTTGAAAGTACTTACGCGCGCCGGACTCATTCGCGGCAAGCGGATCAAGCAGTGGACGTTCTACAAACGCGACGAGAAACGGATCGCGGAAGTGAAGCGGGCGTTAAAATCCGCCTGGTAAATGTCATTCCATCCCGTCATCGAACGCTGGTTCTCTGAAACTCTCGGCTCCCCCACCACCGTCCAGCAGCGCGGCTGGGAGGCGATCCGCGAGGGACGCCACACCCTCATCGCCGCACCGACCGGCTCCGGCAAGACACTCGCCGCGTTTCTCACCGCGCTCGACGAGCTGTTCGTCGAAAGTCTCGCCGCCCCGCTGCCGGACGAAGTGCGCGTCGTCTACGTCTCGCCGCTGAAGGCGCTCAGCGCCGACATCCACAAGAACCTCGCCGAGCCGCGCCGCGGCATCCGGCGCATCGCCGAGGAGATGGGGCTGGAGGCGCCGCGGATCACGGCGGCCGTGCGCACCGGCGACACCACGCAATCGGAGCGCGCGGCGATGCTGCGCAAGCCGCCGCACATCCTCGTTACCACTCCCGAGTCGCTCTACCTGTTGCTGACCGCGGAACGCAGCCGCGACATGCTCCGCACCGCGCGCACCGTGATTGTCGACGAGATCCACGCCGTGATCGGCACCCGCCGCGGCGCGCATCTCGCCGTCACCCTCGAGCGCCTGCAGAAGGTGGCGCAGCAACCGCTCCTCCGCCTCGGACTCTCCGCGACCCAAAAACCCATCGAAGAAGTAGCGAAGTACCTGTGTGGTGTAGGACAGGCGCCCTCGCCTGTCCGCCTCGGCGGCGAAGGGGGGACAGGCGAGGGCGCCCGTCCTACACCTGTTGCCGTCATCGACGAGGGTCACCGCCGCGCGATGGACCTCGCCATCGAGATCCCCCGCTCCAACCTCGAGACCGTGATGTCGCACGAGGTCTGGACCGAGTACTACGACCGCCTCACGCAACTCATCACCGAGCACCGCACCACGCTCGTCTTCGTCAACACGCGCCGCATGGCCGAGCGGGTCGCGCGCCACCTCAGCGAGCGCCTCGGCGAAGAAGCGGTCACCGCGCATCACGGCAGCCTGTCGAAGGAAAAACGCCTCGACGCCGAATCGCGACTGAAGAACGGCCAGCTGAAAGCGCTCGTGGCGACGGCCTCGCTGGAGCTCGGCATTGACATCGGCCATGTCGATCTCGTCTGCCAGATCGGCTCACCACATCGCATCGCGACATTGCTGCAGCGCGTCGGCCGCTCCGGCCACACCGTCATCGGCCTGCCGAAGGGACGCGTCTTCCCGGTCACGCGCGACGACCTGATCGAATGCGCCGCGCTGCTCCGATCGGTGAAGCACGGCGAGCTCGATCGCATCGTGTCGCAGGAAGCGCCGCTCGACGTCCTGGCGCAGCAGATCGTGGCCGAGACCTCGTGCGCGGACTACGGCGAGGACGAGCTCTTCGATCTCATGCGCCGCGCCTGGCCGTATCGCGATCTGTCACGCGACGATTTCGACGAAGTGCTGCAGATGGTGGCGGAAGGATTCGCCACGAAGCGCGGCCGCCGCGGAGCGCTCGTCCATCGCGATGAAGTGAACCGCCGCGTGCGCGGACGGCGCGGCGCGCGGATGCTGGCCATCACCTCGGGCGGCGCGATCCCGGAGGTCGCCGACTATCGCGTCCTGCTCGAGCCGGACGACACGTTCGTCGGCACGCTCAACGAAGACTTCGCCATCGAGAGCACCGCCGGCGACATCTTCCAGCTCGGCAACACGTCGTGGCAGATCACGCAGGTCGGCAGCGGCGTGGTGCGCGTGGCCGACGCGAAAGGCGCGCCGCCGACGATCCCGTTCTGGCTCGGCGAAGCGCCCGCGCGCAGCGACGAGCTCTCGCGGGCGGTGAGCGACTTCCGCGACGCCGCCACGTCGGCCGGCTGGGTGACCGGCGAGACCGGCCTGCAACCGGACGCCGCGCAGGAGATCGTCAACTACCTGACCTCCGCCCGCGACGCCCTCGGCGCGATGCCGACGCAGGAGACGCTCGTCCTGGAGCGCTTCTTCGACGAGTCGGGCGGCATGCAGCTCGTGTTGCACGCGCCGTTCGGCAGTCGCATCAACAAGGCGTGGGGACTGGCCCTGCGCAAGCGCTTCTGCCGCCAGTTCAATTTCGAGCTCCAGGCCGCGGCGACCGAGGATGCGATCCTGCTGTCGCTCGGGCCGCAGCACTCGTTTCCGCTGGCCGACGTCTTCCGCTATCTCCATCCCGCCACCGCGCGCGACGTGCTCATCCAGGCCATGCTCGTCGCGCCGATCTTCCAGACGCGCTGGCGCTGGAACACGACCATCTCCCTGGCCATCCCGCGCAATCGCGGCGGAAAAAAAGTGCCGCCGCAACTGCAGCGCGCGATGTCGGACGACCTGATGGCCGCCGTCTTCCCCGACGCCGCCGCCTGTCCGGAGAACCTCCCCGGCGACCGCGAGCTCCCCGATCATCCGCTGGTCAACCAGACCGTGCGCGACTGCCTGGAGGAGGCGATGGATTTCGAAGGCCTGGCCCGCGTGCTGACGCGCATCCACGCCGGCGAGATCACCTGCATCGCCCGCGACACGACCGAGCCGTCGCCGCTCTCGCACGAGATCCTCAACGCCAAGCCGTACGCCTTCCTCGACGACGCACCGCTCGAGGAGCGCCGCACGCAGGCGGTCATGACCCGCCGCACGACCGCCGGCGACCTCGGCGCGCTCGACGCCGCCGCCATCGAGAGGGTGCGCGAGGAAGTGCGCCCCGATCCCCGCGACGCGGATGAACTGCACGACGCGCTGCTGACGTTCGGATTTCTCTTCGCCGATGAAATTGATGGATTCTTCGACGAGCTGGTCGAAATGCGAAGAGCAACCCGCTTCGGCGAGATCCACATCGCCGCCGAACGCCTTCCCGAACTGCAGGCGCTGCACACCGTCGACACGAACCTCGTCCCGCCGAAATCGCGCGAGAAGATCTGGCCGCGCGAAGAGGCCCTTGTCGAATTGATCCGCGGACGGCTGCAACTCGTCGGACCGACGACCGCCGCCGCACTTGCCGATTCGCTGTCCATCGATGAAAGCGAAGTCGACATCGCCCTGCTCAAGCTCGAATCCGAAGGCGTCGTCCTCCGCGGCTCGTTCGAGTCGCGGGCCCAGGAGTGGTGCGACCGTCGCCTCCTCGCGCGCATCCATCGCTACACGCTCAATCGCCTGCGCGCCGAGATCGAGCCGGTCACCGCGCAGGACTTCATGCGCTTCCTCTTCGCCTGGCAGCACGTCACGCCGTCCGCGCGCCTCACCGGCATCGACGGCCTGCGCGCGGTCGTCGCGCAGCTCGACGGATTCGAGATCGCGGCAAACGCGTGGGAGAAGCAGGTCCTGCCGCTGCGCATCGATCGCTACGAGCCGGCGCTGCTCGATCAGCTCTGCTTCAGCGGCGAGATCGGCTGGGCGAAGGTAAACAGTGGCGTGGTGATTTCCACGCAAGGAGGGGAGCGGACGTCTCGTCCGCTCAATGACACGAGCGGACGAGACGTCCGCTCCCCACGTGCGCAGCGCGTTCTCGAAACGCTACAGACTCGCGGCGCGTCCTTCTCCCGCGACCTCGCCGACGACGAGGCGATCGACGAGCTGATCGACGCCGGCCTCATCACCTGCGACGGTTTCATCACCCGCCGCGCGGGACGCTGGTCGATCCTCACTCCCGCCGAGCCCGATCTCGACGCGCAGGCCTGGACGCTGCTGCGCCGCTACGGAATCATCTTCCGCCGCCTCCTGACGCGCGAGAACGCCGCGCCGTGGCGCGAGCTCGCACGCATCTACCGCCGCCTCGAAGCGCGCGGCGAGATCCGCGGCGGCCGCTTCGTCACCGGCGTCTCCGGCGAACAGTTCGCGCTGCCCGAGGCCGTGGAAAAGATGCGCGAGATCCGCCGCACGCAGCCCGATGGAAAGGTCGTCGTCATCAGCGCCGCCGATCCGCTGAATCTCATCGGCATCCTCACCAGCGGCGATCGCGTCCGCTCGATTCCCGCGACCCGCATCGCCTATCGCGACGGCGCCGCGGTTTCGTACATGGAAGGCGATTTCCTCCGCCCCATCGCCGACAGCGATATGGACATCGCCGCCGCACTGGCGGGACGGCGCGTGGCGGTGACCACCGGGTTCGTGGGGCGCACGGCGTAGCCCCAGGCACGCCGATGCAGGGTGTCGAGCGGCAACGCCCAGAGCTCGTCGCCGTGCACGCCGTCGTCGCCGACGAAGAACAGCTTCGATCCGGCGACGGCGAGACCGGTGGCGGAGCGCAGGAACGAGCCGGGCAGGTCCGTCACCTGGAACGACTGATCCGACGTCAGATCCGCGGTCCAGATCTGTCCCGAATTCGCGAGGAAGTACGCCCACCGGCCGGAGCGGACGAGAGAGCATGCGCTCGGCGCGACGCGCGCCACGCGGAACGTCCCCGTCTCCGTGCCGTCGCTGCGCCACAACCCTTCGCCCGACAGCCAGTACAACAGCGAGCCATCGACGAATGCGCCGCACGATTGTGAAAATCCGCGGAAGGGGATGTCCATCGTCGTGCCGTCGCTGCGATACAGGATGTCGTCGCCGAGGATCAGGAGTCGCGGTCCGACCGTGAAGATCCGGCCGCCCGCGTGGCCGATCCGCTCGGTCCAGGTACCGTCGCGCACTTTCATCAGGTCGTCGCCGGTGACGGCGTATACCGCTCCCTGAAACTCCGTGAGCGAAGTTCGGATGATCCGAGGGCTCGCAATCAGCGTCGCCGTCGTCCCGTCGGTGCGCCAGAGAAGCAGTCGCTTTCGGAAGTCGTACGACGCGAAGTAAAACCGCTCGCCGATCTCGACGCCGCCCCGCATCCCGCCCGATGCGGGACCCGGCAGTACGTCGGCGATGCGGTGCGTGCCAGCCCGCGTGCCGTCGCTGATCCACGGCTCGTAGCCGCTCATCTCGTCGAAGCCATCGAAGATCACTCCATCCCGGAATCCGGCCACGTCGTTCGACCGGTCCGCGAGTTGATACGTCCCGGCCATCGTCCCGTCGGTGCGCCACAATCCTCCTGAGCCGAGGCTGATGTAGCAGACGCCGTTGACGGCGACCGACCGCACCTCCGCCGGAGGCAGGGGCAACGCGGCGAGCGAATACGTCCCCGACTCCGTGCCGTCGCTCCGCCAGAGCGTCGCGTGCTGGCGCGGGTCGCTCTCGATGAAGAGGACCTGATCGGAGAGCGTCTGCATCCAGAGGAAGTTCGTGCGCGACGTCCTGCGATCGGGCGCCAGGTTGATCGTGAGCCGCGCGTCGCGTCCCTCCGGGCCGACGCTCCAGAGCTCGTCACCGGTGGCCGGATCGCGGGCGGAGAAGAGAAGGCGTTCGCCGATCGGAGCGATGAAGTGATCGAACGTGGCAGGCGAAAGATCCGACGCCGCGATACCGGGAGCAACGACGGATCGATCGGCCGCATAGAACACGCGTCCGTTCCACGACGTCAGCGTCATCGGCCCCGTCGAGTGAGCGACGAGTGAAGCACCCTGCGGCGTGCCATCGGTCTTCCACAGATCGCAGATCCCCGACCGGGAGCTCGTCGCGTAATAAACGCCATCGCCGCCGGCGACCGGCTTGTCGATGACGCAACACTGCGCCAGCTGTCGCGTTCCCTTTGCGGTGCCGTCGGTCACCCAGAGACTGTTGCCCCTGCCGACGAAAAAGAGCTGGTCGCCGCTGATGACCGCGTCGAGGCGTCCGTCGTAACGGAGCTCGGAGGAAATGGTCCGCGTGCCTCCCGGCGTGCCGTCGGTAATGCGAAGTCTCTCGACCTCGCTGAACACCACGCGATCGCCGAACGTCACTCCCATCGATTGGTACGCGGACGCCTGATCGATCAGGGTGGGCTCCCTCGAGCCGTCGGTGCGATAGAGATGGTGCCAGTCGGAGAACAGGATGTCGTTACCGATGCGGCCGAGAACGGCTCCCGCCGGAAAGCGGAAGAGCTGCCGCGTGCCCAACGGCGTGCCGTCGGTCACCCACAAACCATCGAAGCCGCAGAAAAACGCACGGGAGCCGTCGCCGAACACGTTGTCGACGCCGTAGGTCAACCTGCTGAGCCGCGTCGTCTCGGTCCCATCCGTCGAAAACAGCTGCACCTGATATCCGCTGGAAGCGAGAAACACCAGGCGATTGCCGACAGGCACCGCGGAAGGACCCTGTCGTGCGGTCGCGAGGGAGACCTTTGCCACCTCCACCGTCCCCGCAGCGGTGCCGTCGGTCTTCCAGAGTGCTCCGAACGCCTGGATGTAGGTGATCCCGCCCGCCGTCCCGACGTAGCTCGGATACGACGACTCGGGGATCGGCACCGGCGTGATGTCCTTCACCATGTACGGCTGCGCCGCCAGAAGCAGCGATGGAAGAACGGAGAAGAGCAGGAAGGCGCGCCGCATGACTGATCCTGATACGGACAACGGCTCCGCGGCGTCCGGCGCGCGTTACTTCTTCTTCTTGATGATCGCGGCCCCGCCCGCGCTGGCCACGGCCAGCCCTGCAGCGGCGAGCATGTTGATCCGGAACGCATGGACGAACGCGTCGTCGATCACGCGCTTGCTGACGCCGGGAGGCGGCTTCGCGGCGGCGAGCTTCGCCGCTTCCTGCGGGCTCACCCGGCCGGCGAGGTCGCGCGCGAAGACCGCGACGGCGAGCGCGCCGAAGAAGGCGATGGCCAGCAGTCCGGCGGCGCGGGCGATGGTGTTGTTGATCCCCGAGGCCGCGCCGGCGTAGCGCTCATCCTCGATCGACGTCATCACTGTCGTCGTCAGCGGCGCGACGGTGATCGACATACCGATGCCGAGCGTCAGGATGCCGGGGAAGAACGTCGTCCAGTACGAGCCGCCGATGCCGGGGCGCGTCATCAGCGCGAATCCGCCGCCGGCCACGATCGGTCCGACGATCAGCAGCAGGCGCGGTCCGATGCGGTCGGCCAGCGCGCCGCTCCAGCGCGAGAGCAGCGACATCGTGGCCACGAACGGCAGGAACGCCGCGCCTGCCATCGCCGGCGAGTAATGCTGCACCTGGATGAGGTTGAACGGCAGGAGGAACGTCGCCGCGGAGAGCGCGCCGTAGAGCAGCAGCGTCAGGATGTTCGCGCCGGTGAAGGTGCGCGAGCGGAAGAGCGAGAGCGGGACGATCGGGTCGTGCACGCGGCGCTCGATGAGGATGAATCCGATGAACGCGACCAGCGCGACGGCGCCCGCCGCGAGCTGGCTCTCGATCAGCGCGTAGGTCGCCGCGCCGAGGGCCAGCGTGATCAGCGCCGTGCCGCCCCAGTCGATCGGGCCGGTCACCGTCGGCTTCAGCCGCGGCACCTTGAACCAGACGATCAGCAACGTGACCGCGGCGATCGGCAGATTGATGTAGAACACCGCGCGCCACGACACCGCCTGCACCAGCCATCCGCCCAGCAGCGGTCCGGCGATGATCGCCAGCGACGTCATCGCCGACCACGTCCCGATCGCCTTCCCCCGCCGCTCCGGCGGGAACGCCGCGGTGATGATGGCCAGGCTCCCCGGCGTCAGCAGCGCCGCGCCGACTCCCTGCGCCGCGCGCGCCGCGATCAGCATCGGGGCGCTGTTGGCGAAGCCGCACCACGCCGACGCCGCGCCGAAGAGCGCCACGCCCGCGGCGAACACCGTCACCCGTCCGATGCGATCGCCGAGCGCGCCGCCGGCGAGCATCAGCGAGGAGAGGACGAGCAGGTAGGCGTCGACGATCCACTGCGCCTGACTGACATCCGCCCCGAGCGCTTTCTGCAGGACCGGAAGGGCGACGTTGATGACGGTCCCGTCGATGAAGGCCATCGCCGACCCGAGGATCGTCGCCGCCAGAATCCAGCGCTCTTTCTTCAAGCCTTCATCACCGCCATGAGCGTCAGATCGTCACCGCGCATGCCACCTGCGTGCCGCTCCACCGCTTCGAACACGTTCGCCGCGACCATTCTCGCCGAGGAACGTCCCGACGTGCGCAGCGCGCGCTCGATGCCGTGACGGCCGAATTCTTCATCATCGTCGGCCGACGTCGCTTCCGTCACGCCGTCGGTGTAGAGCAGGAGATGTTCGCCGGAGGCGAGTGTCAGCGTCGCCGTTTCCCAGCGCGGCGCGGGAAGCACGCCGACCACCGGACCGGTCGACGGGATCGGATCGAAGCGGCCGTCGGTACGGACGATCAGCGGCGGACAGTGGCCGGCGTTCACGACGCGCAGCGTGCCGTCGTCGCCGAGCCAGCCGATGACCATGGTGGCGAAACGATTGCGCGGAAGGAGCGGGCGGAGGAAGGCGTGAATGCGCGCGACCGTGACCGCCGGATCGCAGCCGGTGCGCGCGCACGAGGCGAGGCGGTGCTCCAGCTCCTCCTGGATCATCGCCATCACCAGCGCGGCCGGCAGCCCTTTGCCCGCCACGTCGCCGATGGCGAACCAGAGCCGGTCGCGCGTGCGGTGCGCGAACCAGAAGTCGCCGGTGAAGGTGCGCGCGGGGATGGAGATGGCGTGGACGTCGATGGATGGGTTTCCGGTTGCCGGTGCCAGGTGACCGGCAACCGGCAACTGGTAACTCGCCACGGCGCTCATGCCGCCACCGGCTGACACGTTCTGCACGGCCGGTAGCCATGCTCCAGCGCGTCGTCCGCGTCACGGAACGGCACGCGGTTGTTCTCGCGGATGCGGTTGGCGTCCCTGCACGTCGGGAAGCAGAAGATGTGCGTGGTGCGCGAGCCGATGTAGCGGACATGCTCGCGCGCCAGCCGCTCCAGCTCCCCGACGTCGACCCCTTCGCGCTCCAGCAGCTCGCGCTTCATCGCGCTGCCGAACGCGTAGTTGCCGATGCCGCCGGCCGACGGCACGACGCGATGGCACGGGACGACAAACGGCACGGCGTTGCGGGCGATGATGTTGGCCACGGCGCGGACGGCGCGCGGGCGGCCGACCTGCCGCGCCACCCAGGCGTACGTCCGCACCTGGCCGCGCGGGATGCGCGTCAGCATCTGCAGGACGTCGTGCTCGAGATCGTTCGTGCTTTCGAGATCGACCTTCGGCACGTCGACGCCTTCGCCTTTGAGCGCCGCCGTGACCTGCCTGCGCAAGGCGGCGGGCATCGAGCCTTCGATCAGCGCGCGGCCGTAGCGCTTCGCGTAACGGGCGCGCAGCTCGTCGATCGAGTCGGCGGTGATCATCCGGATGCGGTCGGCGGTGAACGCCACGAAGACGTCGCCGACCTGCTCGAAGGAATCGGAACAGGCGTCGCGGCAGGAGCTCGGCGGCACGATGGTCAATGTCTTGACGATGTGGGCCAGCTCGTCGACGTCGGAGGTCGAGGCGTTGCAGCTGCGGCACGTCTTGAGGTGATTCTCCACCGCGGTCTGCTCGATCGGCGGCAGCTCGCTGGTGCGCAGCGCGTCGATGCGCGTCAAAACAGTTCTACATTGCATACGCCACTCCCTTCTGTTCCAGTGCGTCCCGCAGCAACTTCAGCGACCGGAACACTTTCCCGCGAAGAGCCGCCTCGGACGCCCCGACGGTTTTCGCAATCTCCGCATACGACATCTCTTCCATGAACCGCAGCACGATCAGCTCGCGGGCGTCGACCGGCAGCAGCGACATCGCGCGCCGCAGCAGCTCGAGCTCTTCCTTCCGCTCCAGCGCCGAGCCCTCGAGGTGAACGAACGGCCCGAGCCGTCCGTCGTCGAACGTCTCCAGCGGTTGTTCCAGCGCGCTTTTCTTCGAGCGCCGCTTGTTGAGGCAGAGGTTGCGCACGGTGCGGAAGAGCCACGGCCGCAGCGCCAGCGCTTCGACCCGCGCCTGGTCGTACTGGCGGGTCAGGGCGCGGTGGGCGCGGAGCATCGCGTCCTGCACCACTTCCTGGGCGTCGAAGGCGTTCTGCAGGATGCCGTGCGCGTAGTTGAAGAGCGGCTTCTCGAACCGCTCGATCAGCCGCTCGAACGCGCCCGCCTCGCAGCGATGGACCGACAGCGCGAGATCCCCGGCCGCCTCTTCCGACGTCCGGCCGGCCACCTCGCCGCCGGTCCACGAGTTCTTCATGCTGCTAACAACACGGGGTCCGGGGGTTTCGTTCGGAGTGTTCACCGTTTCGTATAGAACGGACGAATTCGACGAGGGCGAACCCCAGCGGCGCCAGGGCCAGATCGAGACCGGTCGCCACCAGCGGCGTCGGTTGCCTGAAGAGCAATAGCCAGAGGAAGGTGAGAACAGCGAGGAAGCAGGAGAGCCCGCCGAGCAGAGCGAGGGCGGCGCGCACAAGGCGCTCTACTGATTGTGGAGCTCTCTTCCCTCGGAGAACCATGATGTATCTATGAATGAATGGCCGCTATATTGCTTCTTCTTCGGATGCAATAAAAGTAACACACCAGCCTGTGAAGCCGCTAATTTCGCGCTGCATGGGACGGAGCCGTTTCGACATCGGCGCCTTCGCAAAAGCGGTCAATCGCAGGCGCGAGGAGTACAACCGGCGGCACCCCGAACGGCCGGTGGCCATCACGCCGGCGATGTCGCGCATCCTCGAGCATGACGACGATTACGTCCCCTACCGCCGCCGCGCCACCAGGCGGAAGTCCCGCGCCGCCAGCCTGAACCCGGCCCTCTCGACCGTCGTCGAAATCGCGGCCGCCCTCGAAACGACGGTCGGCGATCTCCTCGGTGAGACCGCGTATCGAATCACTCTGGCGGATCGGAGACGGTTGCGCGAGATCGTGTCGTACCTGACCACCCTGTTCGATCTCGACTCGCGAGAGCTGGACGAACGGCGGCGATGAGCGGACGAGACGTCCGCTCCCCTCCTGCGCTGTTACACTGAATAAACGATGCAAGTCATCCTGCAGGGGAGCCTGCGGCATTTCCCTCCCGCGGAACTGCTGCGCTTTCTGGGCGGCGGGAAACACTCCGGGACGCTCGACCTTCAGTCCTCGTCCGGGCCGCGGGCGCGCTTCTTCTTCCGCGACGGCGCCCTGCTCTGGGCGGAAGCGGAGAACGCGCCCGACGTGGTCAGCGTCGTCGCCGGCGCTCTCGCCTCGGACGGCGGGTTCGCCCTCGTCGACGCCGTGCTCCTCCCCGACGGCGTCGAGGCCCAGCCCGCGGAGATCGATGCCCTCATCGCGGCAGCCGAGGAGCAGCTGGCGAAGGCCAACAGCTTCCCCGACGCGACGATCTTCCGCGTCAACGCCGACAAGGCCCAGGTGACGATGTCGGGGGACGAGTTCAAGACCGTCCTGCGCATCGGACTGGCGAAAACGTTCAAGGAGCTTCTGTCCGAGAGCGGCAAGTCGCGCGTCGAGCTGACCGCGCTGCTCCGCTCGATGGAGGAACGCGGCCTGCTGCTGCGCGAGGATCCGAGACCGCCGGAGCCGGAGCCGGAGCCGGAACCGGAGGTCGCCGGCGAGCAGACGATGCTCGTGACGAAGCGCCGCATGGCCTCCCTCACCGGCGACAACGGCGAGGTCTACGCGCTGCTCGAAGATCTCTACACCATCGGCCGCGACCCGGCGACGAACACGATCGCCCTCGCCGACTCCAGCATCTCCACCCACCACGCCCGCGTCACCCGCGCCGATGACAGCTTCACCGTCGAAGACCTCGGCAGCCGCAACGGCACCTTCGTCAACGGCGAGAAGGTGTCGGCGCCGCGGGCCCTCGCCGACAACGACGTCATCCGCTTCGGCCGCATGATCCTGATCTTCAACCTCGCTCGCGAGGTGAGGCCGGGTGAGACGACGGAGCGTGAAATGAGCCGGCGCACATGACGGGGGCACCATGACCGACCTCGACCTCCTGATCGTCGGCGCCGGCCCTGCCGGTCTCGCCACCGCGTCGCACGCGCAGAAGAACGGCCTCGCCTACGTCCTGCTGGAGCGCAGCGCGCACCTGGCCGACACGATCTTCAATTACCAGGCGCGCAAGTTCGTCATGGCCGAGCCGGTGATGATCCCGGCGCGCGGCGAGGTGCCGTTCGCCGCCGGATCGCGCGAGTCGATTCTCGACGCCTGGAAGCGGCACATGGAGGAGGCGAAGCTCAACGTCGTCTTCGGCGCCGAGGTGAAGTCGCTGAAGAAGGAAGGCAACGTCTTCGTGATCGATTGTCCGGTTGCCGGTTACCGGTTGCCGGTTGCCGGAGAGAACATGCCGGTAACCGGCAACCGGCAACCGGCAACCTCAACAACCTACCGCGCGAAGAACGTCGTCCTGGCCATGGGCACCCAGGGCAATCCGCGCAAGCTCGGCGTGCCGGGCGACGACCTGCCGCACGTGCTGTACCGCCTCAACGATCCGGCGGAGCATCAGGACCAGGACATCCTCGTGGTCGGCGCGGGCGACTCGGCGCTGGAGATCGCCATCGCGCTGTCCGAGGAGAACCGCGTCACGTTGATCGTGCGCGGCGCGGAGATCACGCGCGCGAACGAGATCCTGACGAAGGAAGTGCTGGCCCGCCAGGCGCGCGGCCAGATGACGGTCCACTACAACTCCAGCGTGAAGCAGGTCTACACCGGCTACGCGGACCTCAGCATCCGCGGCGAGCTGACCCGCGTGCCGGCGGAGCTGATCTTCCTCAAGCTCGGCGCCGACGCGCCGCGCAAGTTCTTCGAATCGATCGGCATCAAGTACAGCGGCGCGCGTCCGCTCCTCTCCGACGTCCACGAATCGGCGGTCGAAGGACTGTTCCTGATCGGCGCGGCGAGCGGACGCGATCTGATCAAGCTCGGCATGAACCAGGGCTTCGAAGTGGTGGAGCACCTGATGGGACGAGAGGTGGAGCCGGCGGACGAATCGGTCCTGAAGGAACGCCTGCCGTTCTGGCAGGGCAACGTGCGCGAACGGATCGCCGCCATTCGCGCGCGCGTCCCGCTGCTCGCCGCGGCGGACGAGCAGCAGCTGCGCGACACGTTCCTCGCGGCGCGCGTGCGCGAGTACCGCGACGGCGAGACGATCATCCGCCAGAACGACTACACGAACGACTTCCTGATCATCGCCACCGGCCGCGTCGAGTTGTGGAAGCGTCCGGAGCAATCGGCCAGCGAGGTGAAGGTCGCGGAGCTGACAGCGGGCAATTTCTTCGGCGAGATGAGCCTGATCTCGGGCCGCCGCCGCACGGCCACGGCGCGCGCGATCGGCTCGACGGTCCTGATCGAGATCCCTCGCAAAGCGATCCTGAAGATGCTCGCCTCCGCGCCGCGCGCGAAGCAGCTGGTCGACCAGGCGTTCCTGCTACGCGCCTTCGGCGGCTATCTGTTCCCCAACATCCCCGAGGCGCAACTCGGCGAGCTCGTCGACCGCTCGACGGTGCAGACCCTCGGCAAGGACGTCGTGGTCTTCGCGGAAGGCGATCCGGGCGACGCGTTCTACCTGATCCGCAACGGCATGGTGAAGATCGCCAAGAAGTCGGGTGACAAGGAGGTCGTGCTCTCGTACCTCGTCGCCGGCAATTTCTTCGGCGAGGCGGCGCTCTTCTCCGAATCGGAGCGGACGGCGACGGTGACGACGATCTTCCCCTCCGACCTGATCAAGCTGTCGAAGCACGACTTCGATCGCTTCCTCACCGCGCATCCCGAGCTGCGCGAGGCGCCGCGGCGGAAGCTCGACGAGCGGCGCATCGCGGGGTTCATGTCCGAGGCCACGCCGGGCTCGGGCAACATCCTCTCCGATCTCATTCGCGAGGAAGTGGTGATGGGGACGCAGACGCTGCTGATCGACGAGCATCGCTGCATCCGCTGCAACAACTGCATCAGCGCGTGCGAAGGGGTGCACGACGACGGTCACGCGCGGCTGTCGCTGACCGGCATCAAGCTCTACAACCTCCTCGCGCCGAATTCGTGCTGGCAGTGTGAGAACCCGCTCTGCATGCTCGACTGTCCGCCCGACGCCATCGCCCGCGATCCACGCGGCGAGGTCTACATCAAGAGCAACTGCATCGGCTGCGGCAACTGCGAGCGCAACTGCCCCTACGGCAACATCTTCATGGTGCACAAGGAGCCGGAGCACTCGATCTTCACCTGGGTGAAGTCGCTCTTCACGAAGTCGAAGGAGGAGGCCGAGCGGACGGTGGCGGTGAAGTGCGACCTGTGCCGCGGGATCAAGGGAGGGCCGGCGTGCGTGAGGTCGTGCCCGACGGGAGCGGCGATCCGCCTGACGCCGGAGGAGTATCGGGAGACGCTGGAAGAACTGGTGATCTCGCGCGGGGAGCGGTAGATGCCGGTCGCACGAAGCGGAATCGCCTGGCGCCGGATCTTCCTGGTCCTGCTCATCGCCGTCGTCGGCGTCTACTTCTACAACTCCGGGCGCGAGTTCCCGCATGGCGGATCGACGCTCGGACTGGCGTACGGCACGATCGGCTACGCGCTGATCCTGCTGCTGGCGTTCTTCGGCATCCGCAAGCGCTGGTATCGCTCGCGCTTCGGGACGCTCGAGCAGTGGCTGCAGTCGCACATCTACCTCGGCATCCTGGCGCTGGTCATCCTGCTGTTCCACACCGGCGGGCGCTTCAACGACAAGGTCGCCGTCGCCACGCTGATCCTCGTCGGCATCGTCGTCTTCAGCGGGATCGTCGGCGCGGTGCTCTACGTGACGATCCCGCGGCTGCTGACCGAGGTCGAGAGTGAGCTGACCGTCGCGGAGATCTCGGATCAGCTCAATCAGCTCGCCAGGCAGATGGCGCGCATCGCGTCGGGACACAGCGAGCCGTTCCAGCGGATCTACAACCAGCTGATCGGCGAATCGTTGCCGGGGTGGCTGGGGGGCTGGGGACTGCTGATCTCGCGCCTCGCGCGGAAGAAAGGGAAAGTGGCGACCGAGCTGCCGCAGATGCTCGCCCTGGTCCCGAAAAACGAAGAGGCGGAGCTGCGGCAGATGCTGGTGGTGTCGCGGCAGCGCAAGGAGCTGTTGATCCGCATGCTCTTCCAGCAGCGCTACAAGAACATCCTCGAGGCGTGGCTCTACATCCACGTGCCGTTCACGATCGCGCTGCTCGTCTTCGCCATCGTGCACATCGCCGCGGTCTTCTTCTATCGGAGGGTGGTCTGAGTTTTCTGCTGCAGCGCGCTGCCGGCGGCGGACTGACGCTGGCCGAGGTCCCGGGCGATGTGCTGAGCATCGGCCGCGGGACGCGCGCCGTACTGCGCTCGGAAAATCCGGCCGTGTCGCTCGATCACGCCACGATCACGCTCGATGAGGGCGGCTACACGATCACGGACCTCGGCAGCATCACCGGCACGTACGTCAACGGCCGGCCAGTGGAGTCGATGCGCCTGGCGAAGCTCGACGTCATCGAGATCGGCGACCTGCGGCTCGAGGTGCAGTCGGCCGATCCGCGCCAGCCGCTCTTCCTCCGCGTGGCGAAGAGCGTCATGCAGAGCAGCGACTTCGAGGACGACGCCGCGCCGGCCGCGGTGAAAGCGGGCGTCGCGTCGCTGAGGGCGCCGAAGATCGACTTCGCACGCGAGTACAAGCTGCAGCGTCCGTGGCTGACGAAAGTCGCGGTCACGGCGGCGCTGGTGATCTTCTGCATCATCGTCATCGGCGAGATCACGAAGCCGAACAAGCAGTCGGTCTTCGCCCCCGGCGGCGTGTCGTCCGGCCACTCGGGTATGGCGAACGATTGCCAGAACTGCCACGAGCCGTTCGTCGGCCCGACGAGCGCGCGCTGCGAGGGATGCCACCACCAGATGGTGCACGCGACGAACCAGAAGACGCCGCCTCCCTGCACCGAATGCCACGCCGAGCATCGCGGCATGGGCCGCCTGGCCGACATCCGCGACACGCCCTGCGTCGACTGCCACGGCAACATCGCGGCCCACATGCGGCAGGCGAAGAACGTCCCGAACGTCGTCGCCTTCGGCGCTAATCATCCCGAGTTCACGTACGCGGTCGACGCCGACACGCTGCGCATGAATCACAAGCTGCACCTGCAGAAGGGCGGCCTGTTCAACGCGCAGGGGATGCGCGAAGAGCTGACCTGCACGTTCTGCCACAGCATGTTCGACTTCCGCGGCCGGATCGATCCGGCGCCGGTGAAGTTCATCGACGACTGCAGGCATTGCCACCGCCTGACCTTCGATCCGCGCTTCCCCGACGTCGAGGTGCCGCACGGCGGCGACCCGGTAAACGCGTACGGCTTCATCCTCGCCACCTACGCCGGCAATCGCGACATCGTCGGCAAGTCACCCGAGGAGTTGCGGCGCATCGTGACGCAGGCGCGGAAGACGACCACCGACGAGCGCGCGTTCCTCAACGCCGAGCAGGTGATCAAGGTGAAGTGCGGGCTCTGTCACGAGATCAAGCGCGGCGAGGGTGGACGTCCGGTGGCCACGCCGCCGGTGATTCCGCCGCGCTGGCTCGACGCGAAGTTCTCGCACGGTCCGCATCGCATTCTTTCGTGCGAGGCGTGCCACGCGCAGGCGGAGGGAAGCACGAAGACGAGCGACGTGCTGATGCCGCAGCGCAAGGCGTGCGTCCGCTGTCACGTGGAGCAGTCGAGCACAATTCTCGCAACGAACAGCTGCAGGCACTGCCGTTGCGTGTCCTGCCACGAGTATCATGGTCACTCCTCGTTGACCCGGTTCTCTCCTCGAGGCGGAATTACTCGTGCGGATGTGGGAGGCGGTTCCCGGATGTTGCAATCGATTCTGCTCGCCACCGCGGTCGTACTCCTGCTGGTCGTGTTCGTGCCTGTCGGTGTCGCGCTCTTTCAGCGGTTGCGTCCCTCGCGCGAGCGGTCGTCGCCGGAGCGCCGCACGGAGCCGGTCCCGCCGCTTCCTGCCGGACCGACGACGAAGCTTCCGGCCCTCAATGTAGGACAGGCGCCCCCGCCTGTCCCCGCGCCCCCAGCTCGCCCACGGGAGGAGAAGCGACCGCGCCCGCCCCACACTGACCCGCCGACGCCGCCGGCAATCGGGTCGACGCGCCTGATCCCGCCGGATGAGCCGGGACATCAGGCCACGGAAGCGGTGGTCTGGTTCGGCATGCTGCGCTGCACGGCGGGAGCGCTGGAAGGGCAGACCTTCATCATCGAAGAAGATGGGCTGTACATCGGCCGCGACCGGTCGCTGTCGAAGATCGTCGTCGACGACTCGCGCGTCTCGAAGCGGCACCTGCGCATCGTCCCGCGCGACGGAAAAGTGTGGGCCATCGATCAGAACTCGACCAACGGTACGTTCCTGGTGAACAACGCCGGGCGGGAGCGGATCACGGAACATCAGCTCAAGCGCGGAGAATCGATTGTGCTCGCCGATGGTGCTGCGACTTTCATGTATCAGATCTGAGCCCGGTGTCATCCTGAGCCGCGCAGACGGCGAAGGACCCGCCGATTCGGGCGCTGAGCGTTCCATCGCTACGGGTCCTTCGCCGTCTGCGCGGCTCAGGATGACACTGATGATCGCGCTCGTCGCCACTTCGCTATTCGCGGCCGATCGCCGTCGCACGATCGCGCCGTTGCCGGATGCCAGTTGCCCATTGGCGACCACCTGCACCGAAGGGGGCGCGGCGTTCTCGCCGCTCGCTCCCGCCGAGGTCACCGGCATCGTGAACGCGGCCGCGGCGGCGCTCGACGTCAACACCGCTACCATCGCGGTCGTCGATCGCACCGGCCGTCCGCTCGCGCTCTTCCGGCAGCCGGGGGCCAATCCGGCCAACGACGATCAGGCCATCGGCGTGGCGCGCACGGCGGCGTTCTTCAGTCACAACATGGCGCCGCTCTCGTCGCGTACGGTGCGCTTCATCAGCGGCATCCACTTCCCTCCCGGCATCGAGAACGCGCCGGTCGCCGCGCTGTACGGGATCGAGAACACGAACCGCGGCTGCGGCTTCAACGTGACGTTCAACGCCGGCAAGTGCATCGATCCGGCGACGTCGGTGAGCGGCGGACCGGGACCCGGCATCGTCACCGGAAAAGTGCAGCCCGACGATTCCGATCCGAACGCCGTGAACGCCGGAGGCGTCCCGATCTATCGCAACGGCGCGCTCGTCGGCGGCATCGGCGTGGTCGGCATTCCGGGCGATCCGCAGCTCGCGGAGTTCGCCGCGGTCAGCGGCTCGCTCGCCGGATTCCTCCCCGTTCCGGTTTTCCCCCTTCCCTTCCCCGGCAACGTCTTCATCGACGGCATCCGCCTCCCGTTCCTCGGCGACGACATCAAGATCACCGGCGCCGGACTGCAGCGCCTCGCGGGGACGCACAGCGGCAGCAACGCCGGCACGTTCGTCATCACGCCGCAGTCGGGAACGTGCGCGCCGAACGAATATCTCGTCGGCCCGAACGGCGGCACGATCTCCGCCACTGATGTCGACGCGATCGTGAAGCGCGCCGTCGCGAAAGCGAAGCGGACGCGCGCCGCGATCCGCCTGCCGCTGAATTCGTACACGCGCATGGTCATCGCCGTCGCCGACCTCGACGGAACGATCCTCGCCATCTACCGCATGCCCGACGCGACGGTCTTCTCCATCGACGTCGCGGTGGCGAAGGCACGCAACGTCATCTACTTCAGCACGACGACGACCGACCTTCCGGGCATCGCCGCAGGTACCGCGGTGACCAATCGCACCATCGGCTTCGGCGCGCAGCCGCTCTTCCCGCCCGGCATCAGCTCGCACGCGTTCGACGTCCGCACCGGCCCGTTCTATCCGCTGTTCCTGAAGGACCTGGCCAATCCCTGCACGCAGGGCTCACAGGCGCCGAACGCGAATCAGAACGGAATCGTCTTCTTCCCCGGCGCGTCGCCGCTCTATGCGAACAACAAGCTCGCGGGAGGCCTCGGCGTGAGCGGCGACGGCGTCGAGCAGGACGACTACGTCACCACCGCCGGCGCCGGCCCGTTCCTCCCGCCCGAGTCGATGTGGGCCGATCGGATCACGATCGACGGCGTGCGCCTGCCGATGTTCAAGTACCCGCGCCATCCGGAGGGAGTGACGGAGTGTGGCGGTGGCCCATGCAGCTGATCGAAGAAGGAGGGGAGCGGACGTCTCGTCCGCTCACGCGGACCGAGCGGACGAGACGTCCGCTCCCCTCAACGGCAGTGCTCCTATTCCTGCTCGCTCTTCCTCTCGTCGCCGCCACCATCACCATCAACGACGCCCACCCCGTCTTCGTCACGCAGGTCCCCTACGAAATCCGCGGCACGTCCGACGCGCCCGCCGGCACGGCGGTCAACATCGAGATCGGCAGCGTCCGCGCGACGACGATCGTCGCGAGCAATGGCGAGTGGCGCGCCGTGCTCACCGAGCCGCACACCACCGGCACCTACACGCTCAACGTATCGACCGGCGACGCGCAGACGACGCAGCTGCTGCGCATCCAGCTCAACGACAGGCTCCAGCGCCAGTCGCCATTCGGCGAGCCTCCTCCGCGCTTCGGCACGCCGGAGCAGTTGTCGACGGTCATGGGCGAGGTGATGACCGATCGCTGGCGGATCGTCCCGCCTCCGTACGAGCTCGATGAGCATTCGCGCGGCAAACTCGATCCGTACAACCAGAACATCTACAAGGGCGACTTCCCGATCCGCGGCAAGGACACGTTCCTCGTCCTCACCGGCATCAGCGACACGCTGGCCGAGTCGCGCACGCTGCCGACGCCGTCGGGCGTCAGCGCGGTGCACCCATCCAGCCTGAGCTTCTTCGGCAACGACGACCAGAACGTCTTCGCCCAGAACTTCATCGTCACCGCCGACGCGTATCGCGGCGACACGACGTTCCAGCCGATCCGCGAGCGCATCCGCGCCACGTTGATCACGAACTTCACACGCGTCGCGGTCGAAGAGAACGGCATCGTCAAGCCCGACGTGCGCCGCGGCACGCGCCGCACCAGCGAGCACGTCTCGCTGCAGGAGCTCTTCTACGAACGGAAGCTGCGCGACCTCTCGCCGAACTACGACTTCGCCTCGATCCGCATCGGCGAGCAGCCGTTCAACAGCGACTTCCGCGGCTTCGTCTTCAGCGACACGAACGTCGGCGCGCGCCTCTTCGGCAACTACGAGTCGAACCGCTGGCAGTACAACCTCGCCCTCTTCGACCGCCTGGAGAAGGACACGAACAGCGGCCTGAACACGATGTTCGATTTCCGCGGTCAGCAGGTGCTGGTGGCAAACGTCTATCGCCAGGACTTCCTCGTGCCGGGCTACACGCAGCAGGTGTCGATCCACTTCATGAACGACGACGGCGGCCTGCACTACGATCGCAACGGCATCCTGATGCGTCCCGCGCCGGTCGGCGACTTCCGGCAGCACACGGTCCGCGCTGCCTACCTCGGCGAGGCAGGCCTTGGACACGCCGGCCGCTTCAACATCGACCAGGCCCTCTACCTCGTCGTCGGCCGCGACAGCCACAATCCGATCGCGGCGCGCTCGACGGAGATCCGCGCCGGCATGGCGGCAGCCGAGGTGTCGATCGATCGCGACTGGATCAGGCCGAGGATCGGGTTCTTTTACGCCACCGGCGACAGGAAGCCGCGCGACGGCGACGCGCGCGGATTCGACTCGATCTTCGACGCGCCGAACTTCGCCGGCGGCGGCTTCAGCTTCCTCAACCGGATGGGCATCCGCCTCGCCGGAACAGGCGTCGTCCTCATCGACCGCGGCTCCCTCATTCCGTCACTCCGGAGCGGCAAAGAGGAGGGGCAGCCGAACTACGTCAATCCGGGACTCCGCCTCGTGACTGCCGGCGTCGACCTCGATCTCACGCCGCGGGTGAAGACGATCTTCACCATCAATCACGCGCAGTTCGACGCCGTCGAGCCGCTCGAAGCGATCCTGTTCCAGGGCGGCATCCACCGCTCCCTCGGCACCGACATCTCCATCGGCGCGCGCGTCCGCCCGTTCCTCAGCAACAACTGGATCGTGTCGGGCGGCGTGGCCGGCTTCGTGCCGGGGCGGGGGTTCAAGGACATCTACGAAGAGACCGGGACGCTGTACCACGTGTTTACGAATGTGACGTTGCAGTTCTGAGTGCTGAGTTCTGAGTGCTGCGTATGAACGACATGAAAATGAACACACTGCGAGCATTCCTGGCGCTGGGGCTCTCAGCACTCAGCACTCAGCACCCAGCACTCGCACAGCCAGCACCGACGAGCGGTTGCGAGCGCTGCCACAAATCGATCGAGCCAATGCACGCCTCCCCCGCCGTGCACCTCGCGTGCGTCGATTGCCACGGCGGCGACGCATCAGCGACAGAGAAGCAAGGCGCCCACGTCAAACCGCTCCATCCCGAAACGTGGACGACCTCCGCGAATCCCGAACGCACCTACACCGCGCTGCTCAAGGAATCCCCCGAGTTCGTGAAGTTCGTGAATCCGGGCGATCTCCGCGTCGCGTCCGAGACATGCGGCAAATGCCACGCCCGCGAAGCGAACGCCGTCCCGCGCAGCACGATGACGACGAGCGCGGTCTTCTGGGCGGCGGCCGGCTACGCGAACGGCATCCTCAGCATGAAACGCGCGGTCCTCGGCGAGAGCTACGATCGCAACGGCAACCCGCAGGCGATCAAGCCGGCGACGCCGCCGACATTCGATCAGATCGCCAAAGGCGCGCTGCCGATGCTCCTGCCGCTGCCGCGCTGGGAGACCATCCAGCCCGGCGAATACTTCCGCGCCTTCGAGCGCGGCGGCATCGCCAACAACACCATCCCGCCGGAGATCGGAAATCCGAAAGGCGAAGACGACGCGGGGCGTCCCGATATCCGGCTGGGTAATCGCGGACGCGGCACCGGCTCGCGCATCTCGCCCGGCCTCATCAACATCCACAAGACGCGACTCAACGATCCGCACCTCTCGTTCCTCGGCACGAACGATCATCCGGGCGACTTCCGCTCCAGCGGCTGCAGCGCATGCCACGTCGTCTACGCGAACGATCGCGATCCGCTGCACTCCGGCTCGTACGCGAGCGCCGGCAACACCGGCCTCACGCAGACCGAAGATCCGACGATCCCGAAGAACGAGCGCGGACATCCGATCCGCCATCAGTTCACACGCGCCGTGCCGACATCGCAGTGCATGAGCTGCCACATGCACCAGCCGAACTCGTTCCTCAACACCTACCTCGGATACACGATGTGGGACTACGAATCGGACGGCGAGCTGCTCTGGCCGAAAATGCAGCGCTATCCGACCGAAGCGGAGAAGCGGGCGAGCCTCGACCGCAATCCGGAAGGCGCCGCGGTGCGCGGGCTCTGGAGCGATGAGTCGTTCCTCGACAACGTCTCGTCGCTGAACGCGCAGGCGAAGAACACGCAGTTCGCCGATTACCACGGCCACGGCTGGAACTTCATGGCCGTCTTCAAGCGCGACCGCCACGGCAACCTGCTCGACGCGAACGGCGGCAACGTGGCGTTCGACGATCCGGACAAATTCAAAAAGGCGGTTCACCTGCAGGACATCCACCTGGAGAAAGGGATGCACTGTTCCGATTGCCATTTCGCGCGGGACGAGCATGGCGACGGCCAGATCTACGGCGAGTACGGCAACAACATCGAGATCGAGTGCCAGGACTGCCACGGCTCAGTCAACGCGTACACGAACCTGAAGACGTCCGGACCCGGCGCGCCGGCCGGCGGCACCGACCTTTCGATGGGCACCACGCCCGGAGGCCGCCGCCGCTTCGCCTGGATCAACGGCGTGCTCTGGCAGCGCTCGATGATCACGCCCGATCTGCAGTGGGAAGTGGTGCAGGTCAAAGACACGGTCACGCCGGGCAGCGCGCGCTACAACGAGCGCTCGGCGTACGCGAAGATGCTGAAGAGCGCGCGCGGCGGCCTGGCGCACGGCGACGAGAAGATGACCTGCTACGCCTGTCACACGTCGTGGATGACGTCGTGCAGCGGCTGCCATCTGCCGCAGGAGCAGAACGCGAAGAGCGAGACGCATCACTTCGAGGGCGACACGACGCGCAACTACGCGTCGTACAACCCGCAGGTCATCCGCACCGACGTCTTCATGCTCGGCATGAACAGTCCGATCAAGGGCGCGAAGCTCGCGCCGGTCCGCTCCTCGAGCGCGCTCGTCCTCAGCTCGACGAACCAGCAGCGGCAGCGGATCTACATCCAGCAGCCGCCGATCTCCGCGCCGGGATTCAGCAGCCAGGCGTTCAACCCGCACGTGCCGCACACGGTGCGGGCGAAGGAAACGCAGGCCTGCTCGAGCTGCCATGTGTCGAGCGCGAACGACAACAACGCCTGGCTCGCGCAGCTCACGCTGCAGGGCACGAACTTCGTGAACCTCGTCGGGCGCTACGCGTATGTCGCCGAGGGGGAGCATGGGTTCGAAGCGGTGGCGGTGACGGAGTGGGACGAGCCGCAGGCGGTGATCGGCTCGTCGCTGCACAAGATCGTCTATCCCGATTACTTCAAGCGGCACGAAGCGAACGGCGGCGAGCTGCAGGTCGCGCATCACCATCACGGCGACGCGCGCAGCATCCAGTTGCGCGGCGAATATCTCTTCACCGCGAACGGCGAGGAAGGGTTCGAGGTCTACGACACCGCCGAAGTCGACAACAAAGATTTCTCCGAGCGCGTGACGTCGGCGCCGGTCTCACCGCTCGGGCAGCGCACCTTCGTGAAGACGAAGTTCGCCACCGCGGTCGCGCTGCCGACGACGATGCCGGTCGATCCGAACCGCAAGACCGCGCTCGTGCCGGAAAACCAGGAAACGCCGCTCCATCCGCTCTATCGCTACGCCTACATCAGCGATCGCGAGGAAGGCCTGATCGTCGTCGACGTCAGCACGCTCGTCGACGGCAACCCGTCGAACAACTTCTTCACGCGCGCCCTGACGTTCAATCCCGATGGCCTGCTCGACGGCGCGGAGACGCTGACCGTGGCCGGCCGCTGGCTGCTCGTCGGCTGCAACAAGGGCCTGGTCATTCTCGATATCGACGACCCGCTGCACCCAAAGGGTGTAGCACAGACACTCCTGTCTGTGCCCGTGACATCGATCTCCGTCCAATTCAGATACGCTTTCGTGACGGATAAATTCGGCCTCCATTCCATCGACATCACCGACCCCGCCCACCCGCGCCTCGCCAACAGCGTCGCGATCGAAAACGCGAACAACGTCTACGTCGCGCGCACCTACGCCTACGTCGCCGCGGGGAAGAACGGCGTGGTCATCGTCGATGTCGAAAAGCCGGAGCAGATGCGCATCGACCAGACCTTCGCCACGAAAGACGCACGCGATGTGAAGGTGGCGTCGACCAACGCCTCGACCTTCGCGTACGTCGCCGATGGCGAGGACGGCCTGAAAGTCATTCAACTCCTCTCGCCCGAATGGACGCCCGCGTACGCCGGATTCAGCCCGCGTCCCGCGCCGCGCCTCATCGCCCATCGCAAGACCGCCGGCCCCGCGCTGGCCATCTCCAAGGGACTCGACCGCGACCGCGCCGTCGACGAGAGCGGCAACCAGGTCTCGATCTTCAACCGCATCGGCGCCCGGCCGATGACCTTCCCCGAAATGCAGCGGCTCTACCTTCGCGACGGCAAGCTCTACACCGTCAGCGACCAAGCGGCGGCAACGGCCGCCGCTGCTCCCTCCGAGGTGCAGAAATGAAACGAGTGATCCTTCTCATGTTGCTCGCAAGTGCTGCCTTCGCCCAGCAACCCGGCAACCCAGCAACCGAGCAACCGGGTCAGTACATCGGTGCCGCCTTGTGCGCCACCTCCGGTTGCCACGGCGCCACCACTCCGCTGCAGGCCACGCGCATCCGTCAGAACGAGTACTTCACCTGGCTGCACTCCGACCGCCACGCCGGCTCGTACAACGTCCTCTTCAATCCCCTCTCCGCCCGCATCGTGAAAAACATGAAGCTGGGGAAGAAGGCGTACCAGGAAAAACTCTGCCTCGACTGCCACACCTCGAACATCGCGCCGGCGATGATCTCCGGCCGCATCGACATCGAAGACGGCGTGCAGTGCGAGACCTGCCACGGTCCGGCCGGCGGCTGGCGCGCCGAGCACGCGCAGCCGGGCTGGACGCATGCGCAGTCGGTGGAGCGCGGCATGATCGACCTGCGCGACACGCGCAATCGTGCCCACACCTGCAACGCCTGCCACATCGGCACCAGCGACAAGGACGTCGATCACGACCTCATCGCCTCGGGGCATCCGTTCCTCGCCTTCGAGCTCGACAATTACACCGAGACCATGCCGCCGCACTGGAACCCGAACGACACGCACGGCGTGCCGGCGTGGGCGGTGGGGCAGGCGATGGCGTTCCGCGACTCGATGACCAACCTCGCCCGCCATGCGCGCGGCGAGAAGTGGCCCGAGTTCTCCGACATGAGCTGCTACAACTGCCACCACGCGCTGAAGTCGAGCGGCTGGCGCCAGGAGCGCGGCTGGCCCGGACGCCCGGGACTTCCCGCCTGGAGCACGCAGCGCTGGGCCGTCCTGCGCATGATCGTGCCGTCGTCCGACCGCGCCGCGCTCGATGACGCCGTGTCCCGCGTCGCCTCGCGCGTGAGCCGCATGTCGCCCGACGCGGCCTCGGCCGCCGACGACGCGAAGCGCTTGATCGAAGCGTCGATCCCGAAGATCTACGCGCGCAGCTGGTCCGCCGACGACGTCCGTCCGCTGATCGTCGCCCTCACCTCGGAACGCGACACCGACGTCCACGCCGCCGAACAGCGCGCGCTTTCGCTACAAACGCTGGCCACGGTGCTCACCCGCCGCGACAACCGTCTCGCCGCCGGCCCGCTGATGAAGGCCATCGACGCTTTGTTCGTGGAGCTGAAGGATCGCGACGATTACGACCCGGCGCGTTTCGGCGCGAAGCTGGATGCGGTGCGGTCAGCGTTGTAAGAGAAGGAGGGGAGCGGACGTCTCGTCCGCTCTTCGGAACCGTGCGGACGAGACGTCCGCACCCCTCTTCACTTCACTTCTGCAACGCGATCGTGCCGTTTCGCACGCCCTCTTCCTCCTCCGCCGTCGCGCATTCGACGGTGAACGAGCCATGCTTCGGATCAACCGTCGCATTCAACCGATGCTCCCACTCCGAGGGCTCACCCTCCGCTTCGAACACCCAGACGAAGTGCTCGATCTCGCGATGGGCGAGCTCGTTTCGCTCGATCGCACCCTGCGCGTACTCGGGATCAGTGCCGGGGATGGACGTGTAGCGCGCTTTCAACAGGACAGTCATGGCCACAATGATGATGAATTTCCGCATACAAGTGCGGTGCTGAAGAAGCTGCGGGACGCAGTTCAGGTGGAGGGGCGGAAGGATAGCATGAGTAGTTTGCAGGTGACAGTTGGCCGTTGGCAGTAGAACGGGAAGGGTAGCTCCTGCCAACGGCCAACTGCCCACGGCCAACTACTCAGCGTAAGCTCGGCTCATCATGCCCAAGCGTCTCTGGCTCGCGGTGGCGGTGCTGGCTCAATTGGCCGCCGCCGATCCGGCGTCGACGGCGAAGCGCGCATTTCTCGAGCAACTCACTCTCGAACAGCACAGGGGCACGAATCCGATCCGCCGCCGCTATGAATGCGTGACGCTGCACGGCATCCGCGTCGACGGCGTGACCATCGACGGCGACCGCGCGAGGGTCGAGCTCACGGTCGACGCCACCGCGGAGCTGCTCCTTTCGCGCGCCCGGCGTGAATATCCGCCGCATTGGACGATCGAGCTGCGGCGGCGCGGCGGCGAGTGGCGCGTTCGGGAGATCGCCGTCCCCGAGGCCGCGTTCGCGCGCGAGCTCGCCGCTCTCTCCGATCCGCTCGCGCAATTGCGCGCCTTGAGCGAACGGAGCGGGCTGGTCGACGCCGAGCTGGTGCATCAACTCTGCGACGTTGCCTTCGCCACCGCCTGGAAGAGCGAATACCGGCGCGCGGCGGGGCAGGGCGAGCTCGCGCTGCGCATCGCGCGGGAAGCCGCGCCGTCGGAAGAGGCGCGCGCCTGGTGGATCATCGCCCGGGCCCGCGATCTCATGCACGACGAGGAGGGAAAAAAAGAACCGATGGCGCGCGCGACGGCGCTGGCGCGCGAATGGAACGACCGCGAGATCGAGGCCCGCATGCTCGTCCTGGAGGGCTGGTCGCACGCCGTTTCGCGGCGGGCGGCCGAAGCGACCCTGGCATTCGAAAAGGGGCTGCGGATCGCCGAAGCGCTGGACGACGACCACATCGCCGAAGAAGCCGACCTCGGGCTCGGCTACGTGAAATTCACCGTGCAGGACGATTACGTCCATTCCATTCCACATCACGAATCGGCGCGCGCGCGGGCGGCGCGCACCGGCGACCTCGTGATCGAAGCGGCGGCGCTGGCCAACCTCGGCGTCGTCTACGACCGGATGTCCAACGACGACCGCGCCAGGCCGTACATGAGCCGCGCCGTCGAGCTCTATCGAGCGGCCGGCAACACCAGGGGCGTCGTGCGCAACCTCCGCAACCTGGCCGAGATCGAGGTCCTGACGCGCAACTACAGCAGCGCCGAAACGCATCTCCGCCAGCTCGACGCGCTGATCCGGACGTCACCCGACGCGCGGACCGCGGCGCTCATCGAGCTCACGCGCTCGAAGATCGCCCGGGCCCGCAAACGGATCGCCGAAGCGGACGCCCGAAGCGCCGCGGCCCTGGAGAAAGCGAAGCCGCTGCAGGACGAGACGCTGATCACGTGGATCGGCTCCGCGCGAATGCAGATCCGCTTCGACCAGCACCGGTACGATGAAGTGCTGGCGATGGCGGACGACCTCATCGCGCGCTCGCTCACCATCACGCCGAACTTCGACATCTACTGGGAAACGAAGCTGATGGCCGGACGCGCGCTGCAGGAGCTCGGCCGCGTCGACGACGCGCGCGCTGCGTTTCAGGACGCGGTCGACAGCATCGAGTCGCGGCGCAGCAACGTGCCGGGGAGCGGCGAGGACGAACAGCATTTCTTCAGCGACAAGACCGCGCCGTACCTCGCGCTGTTCGACCTGGCCGTGCGCCGGCACGACGACGCCGACGCCGTGCGCTGGATGGAGCGCGCCCGCGCGCGGACGCTGATCGAATCGCTCGCCGTCGGCAGCATGAAGTCGACGCGCTCTCTCACGCCGGCGGAGCAGGAGGATGAGCGCCGCGCCGACGCGAAAATGAAGGCCGCCAACATCGCCTTGCGCGAGGCGCAGTCGGACGACAAGCCCGATGCGGCGCACGTCGCCGCGCTCGAGCGTGACGTGGATGCCGCGCGGGTCGCGCGCGACGAGCTGACGTCGAGTCTCTACAGCCGTCATCCCGAGCTGTCGCTCGCGCGCGGCAGGATTCCGCTCCCCGATCTCGACGAGATCCGCCGCAGCATCCCTGCCGACGGCGTGGTGCTCGAGTATCTCGTCGATGCCGACCGGAGCTGGCTGGTGACGATCACGCGCGACGCCGGGCCGCGCTTTCATCGCATCGCCATCGGCAGCGAGAGCCTGCGGAAGCGCGTGGCCGCGTTCCAGCAACAGATCGCCCAGAGGTATCTCGGCTACCGCCCGGAAGCGAGGCGGCTGTACGACCTGCTGATCGCGCCGGCGGCCGGCGTGCTGCGCGGGAAGAAGATCGTCTGCGTCATCCCGCACGACTCGCTCTGGACGCTACCGTTCCAGGTGCTGATCGACGCTCGCGGACGCTCGCTCATCGACCAGCATCCGATTTTCTACACGCCGTCGCTGACGATCCTCTCCTGGTACGCGCGCCATCCGCGGACGTCGTCGGGCGAGCGCTCGCTGCTCGCCGCCGGCAATCCGCGCGGCGCGGCGCTTCCCGACGCAGGGCGCGAGGTGCGCGGCATCGCCCGCTTCTTCGATCCTCGGCGAACCCTCGTGCTGACGGGACGCGAGGCGACGGAGACGCGCGTGAAACGCGAGGCCGCGCACTACCGCGTCCTCCACTTCGCGACACACGGGACGTTCAGCAACGAGCTCGCGATGTATTCGCACATCGAGCTCGCGCGCAAGGCCGGTGATCCCGACGACGGCCAGCTCGAAGCGCGCGAGATCGCCAATCTCGATCTCGACGCCGACGTGGTCGTCCTTTCGAGCTGCGACACCGCGCGCGGCAGCGTGCGCCTCGGCGAGGGAATGGTCGGCATGTCGTGGGCCCTGCTCGCCGCCGGCTGCCCGCGCGCCATCGTCACGCAATGGGAGATCGGCTCGGCGAGCACCGCCGACCTCATGATCGATTTCCATCGCCGCCTCGCCGCCGGTCGCTCGACGACGGAGGCGCTGCGGCAGGCACAACTGAAACTGATCACCGAGGAACGGCGCGCGCATCCGTACTACTGGGCGGGATTCATCCTGATCGGATACGGATGGTGATTCGTTGGCCGTTGGCAGTTGGTAGTTGGCAGAAGAGCCGTTGGCAGTAGCGAATCATCTACTGCCAACGGCCAACGACCCACTGCCAACTATTTATCGTTGAAGATCTCGATGAACTCGTACACGTAGTTCCCCGTGCCGGTCGCGTCGGAGAACTCGTTGATGAACGCGCCGCGGTTGCAGGTTGCCAGTCCGCCGGTGCCGGGCGAGCCGGACGTCGAGACGACGTGCGACCAGGAGCCGAGCGTGCCGATCGCGCCGCACGTGGCGCGCTGGAACGAATAGCCGCCCGAGGTGTCCATCGCCACGGTCGCGCCTTCGATGATCGTGCCCGACGCATTGCGCAGCGTGTACGTCTCGCTGCCGTTGATCTGCGGCATCGTGTCTGCGCTGTTGATGTAGAGCACGTTCGCCGCGAGCGTGCGGGCCCAGAACGACTGGAACGCCGTCTTCGTCGCGTTGCGCGCGATGATCAGGTAGCCCTTCGACGGAATCGTCGTCCCCGCGGGGATGGTGTAGGTCAGCGTGGCGTTGGCCTGCGTGATCGTCCAGCCGCCGACGTTCACCGGCGTGCCGTTGCTGACCGTCACGCTCATCGCCGTCGACGTCCCGAAGTTGAGCGCCGCGTCGTACGCCTTCGAGGTCAGCGAATGCGTGCCGTTCGTGCTCGCCGTCGTGTTCCAGGACCAGGAGTAGGGCGACGTCGTGTCGGTCGATTGCAGCGCGCCGTCGAGGTAGAACTCGACCTTCGTCACGCCGACGTTGTCCGACGCGCTCGCGGTCACGCTGACCGTTCCCGATACCGTCGCGCCATTCGCCGGCGCGGTGATCGACGTCGTTGGATTCGTGATGTCGCCGCCGCCACCCGTCTCGTCGAGCGTGAAGCTCTTCGGCAGGCCGGAGGCCGCCAATTCGTTCGGTCCCTGATGCACGGCGCCGTCGGCCGACACCGTGAAGAGGTTGACGCCGTCGGTCGTGACCTTGATGTTGCCGACGCAGAATCCGGAATGACTCATCAGCGACGACGCCGGGCTTCCTTCCTCCGTCTGCAGCACGTACGCCGGCGGCGCGGTGACGCACGACGTCGAATTCGCGAGCAGCACGTGATCGACCACGTCGATGCGCGGCAGGTCCCAGCCCGCGCTCTCACCGTCGCCGACGCCGATGATCGCCACCGCCGGCTTGATCTTGTTGAAGTACGTCGGGTTGGAGCTGCTCTCGCTGCCGTGGTGGTTTACGTGCATCAGGTCGATGCCGCCCGCGCTGATCAGCGGACTGGCGCCGCCGGGCGAGATGGCGTTGATCACCGCGCTCTCGACGTCGAGCTGCGTCGTCGAGCGGCCGGTGCACGAATCCGAGCCGCCGCCCATGTCGCTGGCCCAGATGTAATCGAAGCCGCCGTACTTGATCAGCAGGGCGATGGAGCGATCGTTCTCGTCCGTCACCGCCACCGATCCGCCGCCGATGATCGAGCCGTTGCGCGCGATGCAGGTCAGCGTCGCGCCGTTGCCGAGCTGGATCACCGTGCCGACCGGCATGGCCACCGGCACGCCGGCGGTGGTCGACGCCGCGGCCGTGTTCCATCCCGTGGCGCAGCTCGAGGAGTAGCTCGAGCCGTTGTAGTACTGCTTGATGTGGACGTTGTATCCGGCGTTGATCACTTCATCGAGGCCGCCGATGTGATCGCAGTGCTGGTGGCCGCCGATGATGTAATCGAGCCCGTTCGCCGGCTGCACGCCGATCGACTGCAGGTACGGGACGACGTAGCTCGTCCCCTTCCCGGTGTCCCCCGCCTCGAGGAGCACCGTGACGCCGGTCGGCCCTTTGATGAACACCGAGCCACCCCAGCCGACGTCGATGTAATGGATCTCCAGGTTCTGCGCAAAAACCGGGACTGCGAGGAACAACCCCACCAGGGACAGAATCCGGGCAAGTCGCATTCATCCTCTCCTTCAGTTGTGCGTGTGGGGACAGGGTCACAGCCGCGGGTCCGCGGCGCGCTTTTGGGGAGCAGCGAATACTGTACCAGCGAAGAGGGAAATCCGGCGCAGCGTCCGTCCTTAATGACGGAGCGGGGATGAGCAAGATCCCTTACGAAGCGGCAACCAGGACGGCGGGCGACGCGAAGTCGTCGGCTGAATCGCTGGTCAAGCGCGCCCGCGACACGGTCGCGGCGACGAACAGGGGATTACTCGCCATCGCCGCCGCGCTCTACCTGCTCTGGGTGTCGGGAATCGAGCCGGCGGGAGGCACGCTCGTTTCCGCCTTGCGCGAGCGGAAAGCGATGGTCACGTTCAATTCACAACGCGACCGGTACGCGAAAGCGCTCGGCGAAAAGAAGAAGGGTGTTCGGGGCCCGAATGTAACGGTCGACAAGCGCGTCTATCTGCAACCGGTCGTGCAACGCCGCATCGCCTCGGCAAAAGTACGGCAAGGGCAATCGGCGCTCTCCCTCGCGGGATTGAACCGCTTCGCCGACGTTTCGGTGAAGCTCGGTCCGATCGATCTGACCGTGCCGCTGCTGTTCGCGCCGCTGCTCTGGCTGGCGATTTTCACCGTTGCCCTCCTCTGGCTGCTGATGGCGCGCTACGAGATCATCCGATTGATCGGCCGAAGCAGACGGCTTTGTCCCGAACTCGAGCAAACGCCGATCACATCGCGCCAGCTCGACGATCATCCATTCTGGGCTCATCCGCTCCGCTTCAAGGATCCTGCATCCGCGCAGGAAGAGGTTCGCCTCCTCTTCGGAGCGACCCACCATCACTGGCGCGATCATGCGATCGGCATCGCGATCGCCGTAATCGCCACTCTGAGTCTCGGCCGGGTGACGGATCTCGCGTTCCACTTCGCGCGCGTCTTCGCCAACGGCGGGTTCCGGCAGGGACTGCAGGCCGCGACGCTCGCGCTGCTCGGCGCGATCGCGTTGCTCCTCGTTGCCTGGATGCGGCCACGCAGGATTCCGCAATATCTTCCCGACGAACCGCCGCCGTCGTTCGGCGTCACGCGACGCCAGGCGGTGACGATGCTGGGCATGGCGGCGATCGCCGCCGGCGCTCCGACCGGTTACGCACTCGAACGGCGGATCGTGAGGCACACGCCGCGATTCCGCCACTGGCCTCCTGCCGCGCTGCTGTTCGAGCCAGCCGATCTCGACGTCGAAAGGATGACCGCCTGGTTCGACATGACGGATGGCCCGCTCGCGTCATTGATCAGGCGTGAGGTGACCTCGCCTGTGTCCGACGACGGCCGGAAAATCAACGTGGCGTTCTGCCGCGAGCTCAACCGGCTGGTCGCGACCCAGCCCGCGCTCATCACCCGCTTCGGTGGAGCAAGAGCGTCCCGGGAAACGCGACACCTCGCGGAGCAGAAGCTCGATGAAAACGGTGTCCTGCGACTCGCCCGGCTCGTGCTCGCCGACAATTTCCCACGTGCTTTCCCGCGACCGCATCGGCGTCGTGAGCGAGTGCGGAAACATCCCCGCTTTCAAGGGCTGGCCCTCGATCGTTTAAGGTAAGACTCCCTCGGGAATGGCCGTTCGAATCGACCTCCAGGGCCAGCGCTCCATCCCCCCGAAGTCAGGACTTCTTCTTCTCCGGCGCGGTCTTGTCTTTGACCGGCGCGCAACCCGGCTTCAGGCAATCCGACTCCTTCGGGCCGGCCACGCACTTCGAGTCGAAGTAGCAGGTGTCGGCCTCTTTCCCATCGCTGATGCAGACCGTGGCCGGCTCGTCGAGCTTGGTGCTTCCGTAGGCCTTTTGCGCGGCGTTGAAGCCGAGCTCGATCGTACGAAGGTTCGTTTTCGCGCGGGTGTCGACGCAGAGGACTTTGACCGGCGTCCCCTTCTTGCCGTCAGGAGTCACGGTCGCGGAGTGATTCAGGAAGGTGGTCGACCGGCACGACGCCGCCCCGTCGAAGCCGAGCTTGACCGCCTGATCATCGACGAACTTCGGGAACTTGTTGCAGCACGCCTTGCCGTCCTTCTGAAACCTGTCGTCGGGAAATCCCTGGCGCGTGCAACAGGTATCGGCTTCCCAGCTGAGAACCCTGTAGTCCTTGCGGCAGTTCGCCGGCTTGCGAAAGATGCGGATCCGTTCGAAGGCGGTCTCGAAACGCGGCGCCGCAGTACCCGCCGCGCGTTCGGCCATCGCGCGCGGGACCGCTCCTTCGACCCGTCCGGGGCGGCCTGGAGAACCCGGCCTCCGTTGCTGCGCGAGTGTCTTCATCTCATCCACCTACTTCCACTGCAGATCCCACGAGCAGTCCGCCGCGCCCCGCGCGAGGCACTGGTCGTGCGTGATGCGCACGTCCTTCGCGCCGGTCATCTCGCTGAGGCGCACGAACCAGCCGGTGAGCCGCGCGCAATGCGCCGGCTCCGAGGCGAAGTCGCTCAGCCGGATGCGCACGCTGCCCGCGGTTTGATTCTCGACCAGCATCTTCCCGGTATTGTGCACCGAGCTCCAGGTCGTCGACGCCTTCGACAGGAGCGCGTTCGGCGTGAGGACGATGACCAGGAAGCGATACAGGCCGACGGCGTCCGCCACTTCCGCCATTCCCGCCCGCCGCCCGAACGCCTCCAGCTCCTCTCCCTTCGCCCGCGCCGCGACCTCGGTCAAGCGATTGAGCAGCGTCTCCGAAACGTGCGCCGAGGGCAGTACGCGCGTGGCGAGCGTGGCGCGGTCGTCGGCCGGCAGCTCCGCGATCGCCCGCTCGTACTGCTCCGGCGTCAGATCGTTTTTGATGAACTTGAGCAGGCTGTTGAGGATCGTCCCCTTCGTCGTGGCGATGTCGCTCATGCGCAGATGACGGTACGCCTTTCGGCGCACGGCAGAGGGCGGAAATCCTTAAGGCTGCCTTGAAGTTCATAACTCCCGAACCGATATTTGAGCATGCGCACGTGGGCATCGCGGTCGAAGGCGCGCCGAGCGGCATCGTCCTGCGGCTCACGCAGGGTTTCCCGCGCCAACCAGCCGTCGCCCGGGCCGATCTCCGCGCACGGCCACGACTTCAGCCGCATCGCGGTGCAGCGCTCGGCCACGTCCGGCGAAGAGATCCTGCAACCCGATTCGATCTTCCGGATGGCCGTTCATGGACCGGCGCGCGAGGTGCCGTACCGGAAGGAGATGGAGTCGGCGTTCGGCCAGCACTTCGCCGACGTCCGCGCCTGGGTCGGCCGCCGGGAGCCGATGATGCTCCTCGGCGCGAACGCGGCCACGCGCGGAACGGAAGTCGTCTTCGGCGATTCTTCGCCGTCGAAGGAAGTGGTGGCGCACGAGCTGGCGCATGTCGTTCAGAACCGGAGCAGCCGCGCCACCACGGGACCCGACCTGACCACACCGTCGCATCCGACGGAGGTCGAAGCGGCCCGGATCGGATCGCAGGTGGCGGCAGGCAGGAGCGTCGCCGTCGAAACGTCCGGCGCGTCGCCGATCGCTTTTCAGAAGGGCGAACAGAATCCGGCCGGGAGCCCGTCCGGTGAGATTCCGTCCGACCTGCTCACCGAGATCGAAAAAGTGCGCAGCGGCGGGAAGCCGTCCGAAGACGAGTTGAAACGCATCGGGCAGCTGGCGGTCGCCCGCATGGGTGCTCACGGCGTGATCGCCGCCGCTCGAAAGCAGGCGGTGCCGGGCGCCGAACGGCGCAAGAAGGAAGTCGGCGGCGGCGCCGGCATCAAGCGGCAATCGCCGGGCGAGGCGGCGGCAGCAACGGCGGGCACGATGTGGTGGCTGACGCTGGTCGACGGCCCTCTGCCGATCGGCGACATCATCTACGGCGCCTTGATCGTCGGCGCGGCGGCGACCGCGGCGCTGACGGCGGACGCGGCGATCAAGGCGAAGTGCGGCGCGAACCTGGAGACCTGTCTCGAGAATCCGTGGCAGCCGGACTGGAACAAGGGGACGTTCGGCCCGCGCAAAGATTGCGGCGCCTGCTATCGTGAATGCGTGCACGCCCTCGGCATCTGGCCGGATTACAAGTGCCCACGCTGAGATGACCACCGGTGACCACGACGAGACCCAGGATGCCTACGAGCGCCTGCTCCCGCGCGTCGTGGCGCTGACGGACGAGGCGCGGTTCGACGAAGCGCTGGCCGTCCTCGACGAGATGCTCCGCTCCGAGTCGCACCGCGATCACGACGGCTGGCTTCGCCGCTCCGTCGTGGCACACCGCGCACTGATCCTGGCCGAGGCCGGAAAAACAGTCGATGCGCTCTCGGAGTGGGACCAGCGCGCCGATCTCGGTCTGACTGACCCGTCGGATCGAATCGAGCACGCGCTGGGTGCCGGTACCTGCCTCACGAAATTGCGACGTTACGATGAAGCGATCGCTCTGCTTCGATCCGCATTGCACGACCTGCCGCTCTCGCACCTCGGCTCCGCCCTCGGTCTGCTCGCTCGTCTCGCGCATGCGTACGCAGGCTCCGGGCAGCCGTTCCCCGCGACGTACGAGCCGCTGATCCGGGCCATCGCCGCTTACCACGATGTCGCGATCACCGACTCCACCGATGCGGCGGAGTCGGTGATGAAACTCGTTGCCGCGGTCCGCGAGCGCTAACCGCCGAGCAGCCGCTTCACCGTCACCAGCTGCCCGAGGTGATAGGCGTTGTGATCAATCGCCAGCAGCACTTCGCGCAGCGGCGTCTGTCCCTCGCCGTGCGCGAGCGGCGCGTGCAGATCGACGTTCGTGTCGCGCACGATCGCGGCCATCGCCTCGAGATCGCGGCGATACGCCTCGACGCTCCTGTCCCACGCCGCTGCGTCCGGCGGCGCCTCGCCCGCCGGCCAGTAGCCTTTCGGAAAGTCGGGCGAGATGTGCTTCGCGTTGCGCGTGAACTCGAGGATGTCCCAGAGCGTGATGCGGAGATGCTCGAGCAGCTCCCACGCGGAGTGCGGTCCGCCGGCGGGACGCTTGCCGCGCAGCTGCGGCGGAAAGTCCTTCACCGCCGCGTCGAACTTCAGATGGGCGTGCTCCGAATCGAGAGCCGTTACGAGGTGGTCGCGCAGTGATTGATCGTTGTCGTTGTTACTCATTTCATCCTCCGGCCGTGAAATTCGGCCTCCAGCTTCCACGTCTCGCCGTCGGGATTCAACGCCTCGCCGAGCCAGCGGAACGAATCGGTCGTGATCTCGATGAAGCGCCAGCGGATCGGCGTGCCGTCGGCGTGCGTGCCGATCTGCACCAGATCGTCGCCGGCGCGGCGGCCGATCAGCTCATCGTGCCAGCCGGTGATCGGATTGATCCAGCGGACGCGCCAGGCGCCGATCGACGCGTCCCAGACGCGAAGAGTCGTGCCGTACGTGTTCACCACCCCTTCCGCCTTCATGATCCAGACATCCTGCACCGCGCGTCCTTCGAGCACCCAGCCGAAGTGCGCCTCTCCCTTGATTCCACGCGTCCGCACGTCCTGCAGGTAGTGCACGACGTCGAGCTCCCAGCTGCCCACGAGCCAGCCATACACGTCCGCCTCGGGCGGAATCTCCGGTGCGCGGCCGGACGCATGGAGTGCTTGCAATATCGTCATCTTCGAGCCTCCTGAAGTCGTGTTATATCGGGCGGAGCGGAGTCGAATCTTGGCGAAAATTGCGGTCGAGCTCGAGCAGGCACTTCAAGCGCGGCGGATGTCCGGCGAGCCCGGAACGGCGACGGCGCGCGTCCTCGCGCAAGGCGAGGGCTGGCGCGTCGCGGACGTGATCTGCACGTCGGGCCCGGAGGATCGGCCGTTCGAGGAACGGCACAGCGGCGTGTCGATCGCCGTCGTCGCCGCCGGAACATTTCAATACCGTTCCACCGCCGCCGCCGAGCTCCTCGCCCCCGGCTCCTTTCTCCTCGGCAGTCCCGACCGGCTCTACGAATGCGCGCACGAACACGGCGCGGGCGACCGCTGCGTCTCGTTCCACTACACGCCGGATTTGTTCGAGCGGATCGTCGAGTCCGATTCGCGATTCAGCGCGCAACGCCTCCCGCCGATGCGCGCGTCCGCCGCGCTCGTCGCACGCGCCTGCGCCGCGCTCACGTGTGACGTTTCGTGGGAGGAGCTGGCGATCGAGGTCGCCGCGAAAACGATGGCCCTGGCGAACGACGTCGATCCCGATGCGGCCGAGCCGCCGCCGAGCGCCATGGCGCGCGTCACCCGCGCCGTGCGCACCATGGAAGAATCGCCATTGACGCTGTGCGAGCTCGCCGGCGACGCACGGCTCAGTCCTTATCATTTCCTCCGCACCTTCACCCGCGTCACCGGCGTGACGCCGCATCAATTCGCCCTCCGCGCGCGGCTGCGTGACGCGGCCGTACGGCTTCGCACGGAGGACGCGCGCGTCATCGACGTCGCGCTCGATTCCGGATTCGGTGACGTCTCGAATTTCAATCGCGCGTTTCGCGCCGAGTTCGGGATGAGCCCGCGGACGTACAGGCGCTGCGCGTGAGCGATGTTTTCGAGGAGCTCCGGGCGCGGGAGCCGCTGTTTCACCGGCCGGAGCTCGGCACGACGCGCGCCGATTTCGAGAAGATGACCGAAGAGTCGTTCTGGGAGATCGGCGCCTCGGGCCGCCGTTACGATCGCCCTTACATCCTCGACGAGCTCGATAAGCGGTATGCGAGCTCGTTCGAAGACGACTGGCAGACGCGCGACTTTCAATGCACCGAAATCGCGCCCGGCAATCACCTCGTCACATACACCCTCATCCAGAACCGCTCACGCGTCACGCGCCGCGCGACTCTGTGGCGGCGGACGGAAGACGGGTGGAAGGCCGTCTATCACCAGGGCACGATCGTCAGTGAGCCGGAGGATTCAACGCCTCGTGAATCAATGACGCCAGACGCACCCCCGCCTTCTCCAGCCGCAGGTTGACGTCGTCGGCAAACTCGGTCTGATAGTCGGCCGTAAGCGTCCGTCCCGTGCCGAACGCCTCGCACTTCTTTTTCGTCTTATGGCAATACTGGACGTCCGGCAGCGTGGTGATGTCGTAAGACTCCTGCGCCCATTGCAGCGGCGTCGCCGTAATCCACTTCGCCTTGTCCTTTCTCCTGATACGCGACGACAGGTCGTCGGCAAACATGCGCCAGCCCGGTATCGCGATCTCCTTGCGGATGATCGACCCATCCCAGACCGAGTGCAGGTTCAACGGAAACTTTTCCGGGATCGGAAAGAACCCGCCGGTGACCGGCTCGATCAGATTGCCGCCCTGATCGTTCGCATAACTCACATGCAGCGGCTGATGGATGTCCCCGACCCAATGGCCGAGAAAAATGAGCCCCTCGCCCCGCTCCTGGTCCGTTGCGCCGTCCCTCAGCATTCCCGCATGCCGCTCGATCGCCGTCAGCACGCAATCGTCCCCGCACGCCTCCGCCGGGATCTTCCGCACCGTCCGCGCCACATTGAGGAAATGCCAGTGATCGAACGGCTCGAAATGCAGCCACGGACTATCCGTGCTGTGGTCTTTCACCGCCGCCCGCGCCTTCGACCGCGCTTCATCGGCAAAAACGCACGCGTCGGGAAACGCCGCGATCTTCAATTTCGTATCCGCCGGCACCTGATACGACTGCGTCAACTGATCGACCTTCAGCTGATCGTCATGCGACAGGAGGTCATACGCAATCCGGCAAACGATCCGATGCCCCTCCTCCCCCCAGGCAAAAAGGTTCGGTGCGCAGGCAAGGATCACCAGGCAAAGAGCGAGAACTTTGCGCATGTTGGGACCTCCGTTTGATACAGGAGGGTGCGGGGCGGGGGAAAACCCTACCCCCCTCTCGCCTGCGGGGTTGGGAGCACGCCGGTCGCGTCGTGGCACCAAACGCGGACCCTGGACCGGAGCAGCGGCAGGAGCAAACGGGATGTGTCGAACAACGATTCGACAGATGCGGGTTGATCGGATGTGGGTGGGAGTGCGAACTAATCATGAGTTAGGCCGGCCATATCCCTATGTCCGCACGTTTCCCCCGAACCATCCCAGCCTTCATTCAACCTGACTCGTTAAACGAACGGGTGAGGGGCGTAAGGAGGCCGCCTCACGGCGACAGCATAGGTAGCCGGCCCAAGGCCATCTCCACGTCTGTCGCCCTCCGGTTAGGTCGGCAAGAGTTCCTTGCGCTAGCACGCTTCCCCCACCCAGGCCGGATCGCTTGAGTCGTGAACGGATATCTTGTCCAGCGCTGCTACCCTATCTCTTCGCATGATCAAAACTCCCTTCGGCGATGATTCGTGTCGAAACCTTGCTACAGTAGAAGCGACGAGATAAGCCTTCCCTATTGAAAGGGGCACGCAATGTCAATATGGCGATATGACGCTACTTCGGGCGATCTGGGGTACACGCGTGCCGCGATGCACGAAACCACGTGCTTGTTCTGCAAAACAGGGTTGCAAGCGCTTAGTAGCAAAGTGAGTGTTCAGCCATCTAAAGCGGGTCAGATAGGCCTTGCATCGGAGGTGAGTGTCTGTCCGATCTGTGGCTGGTGGCGAAAACGCCTGACGTTCGAAGATAGAACGACGTATGATGTGACTCAAAGTTTGTATGGTGCGGTCGCATCACTACGTGAATTCGATACCTCGGGAGTAACGGAGCCGATCGCCGATATTCGCGCATACTTAGCGGCGCGCTATGATTGTCGCTTTGATATTCACCCGCGAGTCTTTGAGGAGGTCGTAGCCGACGTATTTCGCCACTGCGGATATTCAGTGCGCGTCACGGCCTATTCGGGCGACGATGGCATTGATGTTATTCTCGACGGCCCAGGTGAGGCGATAATTGGAGTTCAGGTGAAGCGGTATCGGGATAGCATCTCAGTGGAAGCTATTCGAGCGCTCGCCGGAGCACTTTTGCTTGGCGGGTACACCAAGGGGATATTTGTTACAACTTCGCACTTTCAGTCAGGGGCCGATCGTACCGTTGCACTTGCTTCGGCGCGAGGTGTGCCTATCGAGCTTGTCGACGCGCAGCGTTTCTACGATGCACTTGGGATTGTTCAGCGCGAAATGTATCAGTATGCAGATGAGTCCGCTGCCCCGTTTTTAAATCCCGATACCTCACTCGATAACGATAGGAATGAATCCGCTCTGCCGGGCACAGGCGTCAGCCCGCTATTTCTGGGAATGCCCGTGCGGTGTCTTAAGCCGCCGCGGCCATAAGAACGCAGCGCCAGCATTCAACGGATACGAAGATTTCTCGCTGGGGGTCGGCTCTCTGTGGTGCGGCCTAACTCGCCGTAGAAGCTGGCACGGCCCGGCTCCGGCCCGCCGGCCGAGCCGGCTCGTTCAGCGCAACTTGCATGGCGTCACGCCGCCTGCATCGCGCGACTCACATGCACGCATGCGGCGTGCCGCGTTGCCGTAGCCACGCGGGCCCTGGCCGCGCAGCTTAACGTCTGATCCGTTAGCCCGTCCGTGTTACAACGCTTCGCGTCCGCCATGATCGTTCGTACGACGCTCGTGCAAACGCAACCGCAGGTTTGCCTCTCGCAGCGCCACCAGATCAGGAGCAGCGCGCAAGAAGCCTCTTCTTGCGGGCCGCTCCTCAGGAGCCACCCTCGCTCGCCCGTTCCACTCTGCGGCCGCTCACTGCCACTTGATTTCCGAGATCACGCCGTGCGCGCAGCCGTTCCTGGTCGCGCGAACATTGCCCTGAAACAGCAGGATCGGCACGCTGATGGTCTTGTCTACGATGTCGAGGAACACCGGATAGTCCAGCGTATGAGTTTTTCCGGCTGAAGTGACGTTCCAGGCTGAGTTCGCAGGCGTCGGAAATCGGTTCGCAGCGTAGTACCCACGGAGATTAATGTTGGCTTTGTCGTTCTTATCCCATCCGAAGACGGTGCGGCGAAGTGAGCGCACTCTCAGGCGAAAGCTGGTGGTGGTCGTGTTTTCCGATTCAATCTGATCAAAGTTGACGTAAAGAATGATTTTGCAATCGCCGGAGATGACGGTATTCGCTTCATTCCATGTGCCGTTCGGCGGCACAGAGATTTTCTTGATTTCGTAGGCCGGTCCGGAGCTTGCTGCACCGCCGCCGCCTGGCTCGCCCTCCTCGACGACTTTGATGTATCGGGCCGCTGCGATCAGGGCGCGTGGCAGTCGGCCGCTCCGGCTGTAAACGAAAACGTCGGATCCGATCTGCACCAGTCCGTCGGCGTTGAGAACCGAGGCGATCGCTTCCGAAGACGCATTCAGTTCGAAATGGCGCGCGCCGTCACGCGACACGACCACGAGAACGGCGCGCGGGTTGAACGCCACCGGCCCACCGTCGGAAGACGAGATCCGCGCTGAAACCTCGGCGCGGCTCCTAGAGACACCGAAGTATTGCTCTTCGGCCATCAGCGTGCGCTCGAATTCGTCGCGCATCGACCGGAAGCCGAGGCGCTTTTCCCACGATGCACGTGCCGCCGGTGAAAGCTTCTGCAGCATGGCCACTGTTTGGTCGAAGGTGCGCTGGTCCGCGAAGCGGAGATAGCCTTCCGACATGACAGCCGGCAAAACGGACCGTCCCTGCGCGATCGGACCTGTTGCGAGCCAAAGGATTATCCATATGCTGTTAATCATCGCTAACCTCTCAGTCTATTTAGTGATCGAGAAAGGCGTAGCGTTTCAACGATTACGCCGTCGTATGATCTTTCCATGATCGAGGTGGCAAAACGCGAGTGGTCGTGCCGCTTCGGCGGGCTAACTCACCGTAGAAGCTGGCGCGGCCCGGCTTCGGTCCGCCGACCGAGCCGCCTTTTTCAGCGCGATCTGCACGGCGGCACGCCGCCCGCATCGCGCGACTCACATGCAGGCAGGCGGCGTGCCGCTCTGCCGTAGCCACGAGGGCCTTGGCCGCGCAGCTTAACGGTTGATCCGTTGTGCGGACTGGCCGAGTCACCTCTTCGCTCCGTCTGCTCTGTCAACCTTCGACACGAGGCGAGGTCCTTCGTGTCGGCGTTCTCACGGCCCAACGACAACAGAAGCACCCTTGTGCCGCAAAGCTTCGGCACGTCATGCGCGCGGCTCACTAATCGTTCGCCAGGCACCGCCGCCCTAGGCGTGAGCATCGCACAACGGCACGGGCGCGGTGCCTGACAAGACGCTATGAGTACTGGCTTCGGCGCGTGGTCTGCGCGGGCAGCGCATCCAAGCGCCGCAATCTTCGCGGAAGAATTCTGCCCACAGGCAAGATGCATCCTCTGCGGCTTCGGCTCTGTGGTTCTGCCACATGTTCTGCAACGCAAGAGTCAACGTGCCTCTGTCGGCAGTGCGCCCAAAAGAAGCAGAAGCGTAAGAGGCACGAACTGCCTCGGCGCCGCCCAACTCACGGTAGCACCCGACAAGACGCCGGATCCCGCGCCCGGCGGCAGAGCCGCCTCGATCCTGCCAAGACGCACGGCGTCACGCCGCTTGCA
>Ga0207703_10000264_pt1 | contig 58616 bp, 57 predicted proteins | sample KBSSwiS12_FD_184304 | JGI IMG/M metagenome (GOLD analysis project Ga0207703, IMG submission 184304) | Switchgrass rhizosphere microbial communities from Kellogg Biological Station, Michigan, USA - KBS Switchgrass S1-2 (SPAdes) (version 2) | ecosystem: Host-associated > Plants > Roots >... | reverse complement strand
CGACATCACCGGTGACGAAGTCGACCCGAGCCAGCCGCACCCCGGCGGCTTTTAAGTCCGCTACTGCCTGGTCACTTGAGAACCGTGCCGCTGCCCACACCTCGTTGTCCCGCGCCAAGGCCAACGCGACCGGCAGACCGACATTGCCCGTCGCACCCGTGACCAACACTCGCTCGCCCCGAACACCACCCGCGAACGGTCCGCTCTTCGCGCCGCTCACCTGAGCCTGTTCATCGAGTTGCGTTTCGGACATCGCCTGACCTCCAGCTCGTTTCACGCCGACGGGGATGCTGGCCCACCGATGCCGGCGGGAAATAGCGGAAGGAGCGCCGCGGTACGGCCCTTGTCGTCAAGGCCGCGCAAATCGGCATAGCCGCATTCGGTGACAACGATGTCGACGTCACTACGCGGCGTTGTCGTCGGGGCGTCGAGACGAGCCACCAGTGTGGAGCATCCTCGCCGCGTGCTCGGCAGGGCGATGATGCTGGCACCGGTGGCGCAGCGGGCGGCCCCCAAGGCGTAGTCCGCATGCCCGCCGATGCCGCCGATCTGGTCGCCGCCCACTGTTTCGACGTTGACTTGCCCGACCGGATCGATCTGTAGCGCCGTGTTCACCGAGAAGAATCGCTCCAAGCCGGCCAGGCGCGATACGTCGTGGGTTGTCTCAACCCCAGCGATCATCGGTCGACCGTCGGCCCACTCGTAGAGCGTCTTCGTGCCCACCGCATACGCGGCGAGCGGAGTGCCGCGTAACAACCCCCGCCGATCCAACGCGACGACATCGTCGGTGATCATGCCGGTGTCGATGGCCACCGGCTCGTCCAACGCAGCCAGCACGGCTGCGCCTACTGTCCCCGGTGCGAACTGGATCGTGGCACCGGACGGAATCAGTCCAGCGACGAGCTCACCGATGCGCGTCACAGCGGGTGACAGTCGTCCCCCCGGAATCGAGAGCGGCGGCTCGGCGAACTCACCGAGGACAGTGGTGCGATCCTCCGGTAGCGCGGGCGCACGCGTAGCGTCGGGAAGCTCCGGATTTACCTCGACGAGGACCTGCCTCGCAGAACGGATCGCTGGTTCGAGCCACGACACCTCGGTGCCCAACACCAACCCGCGCGACGAGGGCCGCGCCGCAACGATCACGACATCAGGGCGAAGCGGGCCGGCGAACAACGCGGGAACGCTGCCATACCGAACCGGCAGGTAGTGCACCGTGCGGTCGGCGATCAAGGGTCGTAACGCGTGGCCGCCCATGAGGGTGGAGACCGACGCGAACGCGGACCAGTCGATCTTCGGTACCTCGAACGACCACCCGAGCAGCAGGCGAACGCCACCGACCGAGTCGGAAGCCTCGGCGAGCGCCTCCCACATGCCACGCGGCGCGCCGACACCGTCGCCGACCGCTACCACGCATCCTGGAGTCAGGTGCTCCCGGATGCGCTGTGCTGATGACCCGGGACTCAGCGGAGGCCGTAGCGGTTGAGACCGTAGCCGCGAATGATGTTGCCGCGGGCGAGCTTGTAACGCTCCTGGCTGCTGAGGCCAGCGCTGTCGCAGATCTCCCCGAACACCCGCTTCGTGTGCGGGAAGGTCGTGTCGGCGTGCGGGTAGTCGGTTTCGAACGTTATTTGGTCCATACCGATGAGATCGCGGTTACGAAGCCCGACCTCGTCGTCGTACATGCAGAAGAAAACTCGTCCGGGCAGGTATTGAGTCGGGGGAATCGGCAGTGAGCTACCGAAATCGTTGTCCGCGCGCTCGGCCCACAGCTTGTCCGCGCGCTCCAGGATGTAAGGCAGCCAACCGATCTGGCTCTCGGCATAGCTCAACACCAAATTCGGGTGCCGCTCGAGGGTGCCCGAGAAGATGAGGTCTAACAGGCTGCCCTGGCTGTTAACGAACGTCTGGGTCGACGTCACGATGTACGGCGCCTCCGGCGTCGCATGCGCCGTACGCGACGACGATCCGATGTGCATGTTGATGACGGTGCCCGTCTCTTCGCACGCTTTGAAGAACGGGTCCCAATGATCGGTGTAGAAAGACGGGAAGCCCAACGGGTAGGGATTCTCGGGAAAGCTCACCAGGAAACTGCCCTTGTCGGCGCATCGAAGCAACTCGTCGCGAGCCAGGTCTCGATCCCACAGCGGAATGATGGTCACCGGCAGCAATCGCCCCTTGGCCGGACCTGCGCCCCACGTTTCGATGACCCAGTCGTTGTAGGCCTTGATGCACAGCAGCGCTAATTCCTTGTCCTTGCGCTCCGAGAACGTTTGGCCCGCGAAACGGAACACGTTGGGAAATTGCAGGGCCGCCTCGATGTGATTGGCGTCCATGTCCGCGAGGCGCTGCTTCTGGTCATAGGTGCCGAGGTGAATGTCTTCGTATCGGGCGACCTCGACGTCGACGTCGGCCTCGTCCATCCCGACCGCGGCGACAAGACGAGAGAGCGGAATGACCGCGTCGTCGTAATGCCACGCATCGCATTCGGGGGCGTTTTCGTCCTCGACCCACTCACGGCCGCGGGTACCGCCGACGAAGCGAAGATGACGGCGCTTGACCTGCGGAGCCCGGTCGGAATACTTGGCCGGGAGCCGATCCTGCCAGAGGTCGGGCGGCTCAACGACGTGGTCGTCCGCGGAGACGATGAGCGGAACATCAAGCATTTGGACCTCGGTTCACCTTGTCGTCCGGCAACTCGATACACGCTACGAAATGCCGAGCAGTTCCGGGCGGATACATCCCACCAGACGAGATACGGGCTCTGGCCGGTAGGTCCTGCGGAGTTGTGCGCTCCTCAGGCGATGAAGGTACCGGCGTTGACGTGGATGCACTGCCCGGTGACCGGACGAGCCAAATCCGAGGCGAGGAACACGACGGTGCCGGCGACTTCAGCGGCGCTCGGGATGTAACCGAGACGGGCACCGCTGGCTACCTCGTCGCGAAGCTGCTCGGGCGTCCTCCCGCTGGCGGCGGCCGCCTGCTCGAAGTAGCGCTCCAGTTTCTCTTCCATCATGAACCCGGGATGCACCCCGTTGACTCGGATCCCGAATTGCCCGAGATCGGTCGCGAGGTACTTCGTGGCGGCGGCGAGGGCTGACTTGGATCCCACGTACGGTCCGTCATTCGGGCGAATGCGGGCCATCGCCATCGAGTTGATCATCACGACCCGCGCGTCATCGAGCTGCTTCATGTACGGCACCACCGCCTGCGTCATTGCCAGCGAGCCCCAATAGTTGACGTCCATCGACGCACGCCACGAAACAAGATCGGCCTCGTCGAAACGTTCCTGGGGCCTACTCAGATGTCCGTTGTTCACCAGGATGTCGATCCGGCCGAAGCGCCCGTGGACAGCCTCCGCCAACTGCTGGCAATCCGTCGGCGATGTGATGTCGGTGCGCTGCGCCAAGACCTCGGTGCCCCCTGCGCGGAGCTCGTCCGCGAGGGTCGCCAGATACTCCTCGTTACGCGCGCCGATTCCGATCGAGGCGCCCTCCGCAGCAAGTGCGATCGCGATCGCCCGCCCGAGACCCGGCCCGACCCCCGACACGATGGCCGTGCGACCTTCCAACAACATCGAGTGCTCCTTCGTTGACCGCGGCGGGCGGATCTAATTCGACCCGGGGGATTCGGCGGCGGCGAGCGCCGATCCTGTGGACTGCCGAACAGACGTACACAGTTCGGCCATCGCGGCCAGCTCATCGAGGTAATGCGGCAGCGACGTGCCGAGCAGATGCACGTTAAGCATCGTCGCGCCGATGTCGAGGAGCTCGCCGAGAACGTCGACGGTTCGTTGGGGCTGGCCGAGCGGATCGATCGCGTACTCCGGCGCCAGGACGACGTCGATCGGGTTCTTCCGCTCCTGCCACGGCTCGCTGTCCCTCGCCCAGGCGAGTGCGGTGGCCAGCTCCGACGGCTCCATCTTCACCGGAACCCATGCGTCACCGTGCTCGATCGCGCGCCGTAATGAGCGCCGGGTCTTGCCGCCGATCCAGATGGGCACCCGCTGCTGTACCGCGCACGGACGCACGATCATGTCGTCGTACTGATAGAACGTGCCCGACCACACCGGCCGTTCGAGCGACAACGATGCCCGCAGGGCCGCGATCGCCTCGTCGGCTCGAGCGCCCCGACCCTCGAAAGGCACGCCGAGCAACCGGAATTCCTCTTCGAGCGTTCCGACGCCGATGCCGAGGATGAGCCGGCCGCCGCTGACGAGATCCAGCGTGCCGTATTGCTTCGCGATCCCCAGCGGATGGTGGTAGCCGATGACCAGTACGTGCGTGGCCAGCCTGATCTGGCTGGTACGGGCGGCCAGGTACCCCAGCGTCGGCAACGGGTCCCAGTACGTACCGCCTCGAGCCTCCGCGATCGCGGGCGGGACTGCGACATGTTCGGAGCAGGTCAGGTGATGAAAACCCAACCGATCGGCTGCCTCGGCTATCGCCACCAGTTCGGCCAGACCGGCGCCATGTTCCCAATCGCCATGGTTACGCGGTACGACACTGACGATCGGCGTCAAGATCCCGATCGGGACGTCGATGACCGGCGTCACTGCGTGGCCTCGGCGTCGAACCAGTCCCATCGCCACGGCAGGACGGCTTCGAGCGGACCGCTGAAGAGCGGGACCTCGACCGCACTGGTGTCGCGCAGTCGGCCATCCTCCTGCCACCGCGCTTTGCGCGCCCTCAGGTCCTCGACAAAGCGAGCCGGGTCGTCGTCGAGATACACCAGCATCACCCGCAGGCTCGTCATCTCCGGAGAGGTTCGATCCTGGGCGAAGGTGTCCTGGCTGACGAACGTCCAAGCGCCCGCGGCTCCCGCACAGGTGACGAGATCCGGAATATGCACCTCGTCGTACCACTGCATCGTCTCGACCACGTCAACCGGGGATCCGGCAAACCGCGAGACGGACAGATACACACCACGGGTCGGACGGAACGGGAGGACGTCCGGCCCGACGAGCGCCGCGGGGTTCACGTAGCCCTTGATCGGGACGAAATAACCACGGCGCAGCCGGCGCGTCCACGCCAACTCCGGGCGGCGTCCCCAGTGCCGCGACATCGACGCCAGCTCGTCCCACGCCCGGATGCTCTCCTCCCACGGGTCGCGGAACCAGTAGGTCGTCAGGTACTGCATCTCCCCCAGCTCGTCGGATGTCTCCTCCGAGAGCGACGCGCATGCCGGGGATCGGACCCAGCGGTTGCCCAACGCAACCCCGTCGAGAGCAATGTTCTCGGGGAGGTGGTCAAGGCCATGCCAGGCGCCGTATGCCTGATGCTTGGACTGATCGGTCAAGCGAGAGAACGAAAAGAAGACGCGAGATCCAAGTTTCGACACAGCGAACTTTCTAGCTGGGCGGTACCCACCCCGGTGAATCCGATTCCACCAATTGAGATAGGACGATCACGTGAGGTTGGGCGGCACTTCGTACGAAGGGTCGGTGCGGTCACGCGCACTCGCGGTGGGTGCGGCGACGACTTCCTCGGGCATCTCGTAAGCCGAACGAATATCGATCACATGCCGACGACGGACGATCGCCCACAGACCATCCCTCAGCGCCCACGAGTCGAGATATCGCCCACGAGCGACGCGGTCGAGAACCCGACCCTCGTCCGGCTTGGTACGCAGCGTCACCGTTACGTATGCCTCGCTCGCCGCGGTGTCACCGTCGACAACGGTCAGGACGTTGGCAATCTGATGCGAGTGCGCGACGAACCGGGTGTGCGCCTGCCACACCCAGTCGAGGAATCCCTCGGCGGTCCCCTGGTAGATGTCCGCGCCGTAGTCGACGGTGGCACCCGGATGCCAGACGGTTGACGCCAAAGGCCGGTCCATGCGGTCCAGCGACCGGCAGTAGCGGTACAAGGCCTCGCTGATCGCTTGCTTCGCCAGCAGGTCGGTCACATCGGACACGTCTGATCACCCAATCCGGTCGCCGTCGTTGTCCGGTGTAACCCACAGCCCCCGACCGTTCAGCCGATCTATCCCGCCGGATGAGATCGACCGCACCTCATCCGTGACGACGCTTGCACAATCGGCGAATGCTCGCCTACCGGTTGGTTGATTGGCAAAAGCCCCAGCTCGTCGATATGCCTGCCCCCGAGGCATCGATCGGCAACGTGGTGATCCGCATCGGAGGTGCGGGGCTCTGCGGAACCGACGTCAAGCTGATAGCGGCGCCGCCCGGGTCGACACCCTTTATCCCGCCGTACACGCTCGGTCACGAAATCGCGGGGTGGGTCCACGAGGTCGGACCTGGCGTCTCCACGCTCCGCCCCGGTGACGCCGTGGCGGTGTCCGCCGGGGCGTTCTGCGGCCGTTGCGCTCTCTGCGCGAGCGGCCACACCAACTACTGTGCCGCCGCCCAAAGCGGCCGCGGCTTCGGCCAGGACGGCGGGTTGGCCGAGTTCATCTCAGTTCCCGAGCGCCACGCAGTTCCGATCGGCGACCTAGCACCCGAGGACGCCGCGCCGCTCACGGACGCCGCCGTCACCGCCTACCACGCCGTCCGTCAGGTGTACCCCAAGCTCGGCCCGGAATCGACCACCGTCGTGATCGGCACGGGTGGCCTGGGTGGCTACGGCGTTCAGTTCCTGCGGCTGTTGTGTCCGACGACGGTGGTGGCCATCGACACATCCCCGATGCGTCTCGAATTCGCCTCCGCCCTTGGCGCCCACGTCACTCTTCCCGCCGATGACACGAATGTCGCTTCGATCCGCGACCTCACAGGCGGTCAGGGCGCTGATGCCGTGCTCGACTTCGTGGGCACCGAGTCGGCCGTACACACGGCCATGGCATCGGTCCGCCCGCTGGGCAGCATCCGACTCGTCGGAGGCGCCGGCGGCTCGGTGCCATTCGGACACTCGACGCTGCCGGCCCATGGCGTCGACATCGTGTCACCGGTCGGATCGACGCTCCGCGACTTGATCGACGTGCTGGCGCTCGCCCGTGCCGGCCGACTGCGGATCGAGAGCGAGCGCTACTCGCTTGCCGACGTCGAACAGGCCTACGACGCTTTGCGCGACGGCCGACTCCTCAGTCGGGCCGTCGTCGTCCCGTGACCGTCCCGCCGGATCTGGCTATCTGTCAGCAGGTCGTCGGAGGGCGGGACGGTGTCGACGATCTCCGCCTCGCGCGGGCGGCCGGATTCAGCCGGATCAGCCTGCACATGTCGCGGCTGACAGGACAACCCAACGAGAAATGGCGCGCGCTCCTGACCGAGCTGGACCTGACGGCCAGCGGCTACATGTCGATCCGGGACATCCTCGCCGGCGCTCCCGACGCCGAGGAGAGGATCGCGACGGCCGCGACGCTCGGCGCGAGATACGTCGTCGTCATCACCGGACCCCTCGGCGACCGCAGGCGAGAAGAAGCCGACGAAATGTGCGCGGACTGGTTTGCGCGCATGCAGCCGATCGCCAGCGCGGTCGGCATCCGGCTTGCCCTTGAGCCCCTTCATCCACTGCGTAGCAGCATGTGTTACATCCACCGGTTACGTGACGGCCAGGAGTTGCTCCGGGATGCGCCTGGCGCGGGACTTGTCGTCGACACGGCTCACCTCTGGTGGGACGAGGATCTGATCGAAGACTTCGCCGCCGCGATCGATGACGTCGTCACGGTGCAACTCGCCGATGTCGACCCGGTCGAGCTGGCGAGCGGGGGCTACCAACGCTGTCCGTTCGGGTCCGGGTTGGTACCGAACATGTCGTTGATCCGCGCGTTCAGCAAACACGGCTACTCCGGCGCATTCGAACACGAGACCACCGTTCCGGTCGGACCCGACCGGTCGGAGCAGCTCGCGCAGTCCCGGCGTCAGTTGCTGGAGTTCTGGTGAACACAACGGAAGGGCAACCGGCGGACCGCGTTCGGGCCGTGCACCGTCGCGGGTAGTCGATCGGCTTCTACATCGTGAGTAGCAGAAAGGTTCCGACATGAAGTACCGCCAACTTGGCCAGTCAGGATTGCGGGTATCCGCACTGGGTGTGGGCTGCAACAACTTCGGAACTCGCATCGACCTCGAGAGCGCCCGCGAGGTGGTGAACCAAGCGCTGGACCTCGGCGTCACGGTGTTCGACACCGCGCCGTCCTACGGGAGCGGCGCTTCGGAAGAGCTTCTCGGCGAGTCGCTGTCCGGACGCCGCGACGAAGCAGTCATCGCCACGAAGTGCGCCTACCGTGCTGCCGCCGACTCGCCCACCTCGCCCGGGTCTCGGGTGGTCATCCTCCGCGAGGTGGAAGCGAGCCTGCGCCGCCTCAGGACGGACCACATCGATCTCTACCAGGTCCACTTCCCCGATCCGACCACCCCGCTGTCGGAGACACTCGAGGTGTTGCAGGACCTCGTCACCGCCGGGAAGGTTCGCTACCTCGGGTCGTGCAACCTTCCGGCCTGGCAGGTGGCCGATGCCGACACGAGCGCTCGCGCGTCCGGGCGACCCCGCTTCATCTCCGCGCAGAACCAATACAACTTGCTCGACCGGGACGTCGAACGCGAGTTGATCCCGGCCGCGCTCGACCATGGTGTCGGCCTCCTGCCCTATTACCCGCTGGCGAACGGGCTGCTGACCGGCAAGTACCGCCGCGGCGAACATGTTCCGGAGGGAACCCGACTTGCCGCCGCCAACCGTCGACACCTGCTGACCGACGAACGGCTGACGGCCGTTGAGGCGATAGCCGAGTACGCGGCCCAGCAGGGAACAGGTGTTCTCGATGTTGCGATCGGTGCCCTTGCGGCCAATCCCGTGGTCGGGTCGGTGATTGCTGGCGCAAGGTCAGCCGAGCAGGTCCGCGCGAACGCGAAAGCGGTCGAATGGGAGCCCACCGAGGCACAACTGGCCGATCTCCGTGAGGTGCTCGAGTCGGGCTGAGGCCGCTGTTCGAGTCGCCGTTCGACTCAGTGGGACGAGATTGTTCGGGTCGCCGTCCGCACGCGATACTCGTTTCGTCTTCGATTGAGACGACCTAACCGAATTCAACTGGGGTCTCCCGCATGACTGACGGCACCATCCGCCCCCTCGACGGGGTGCGCGTACTCGACTTCACCCGACACATGTCAGGGCCGTACGGCACGTCCTTTCTGGCGGACTACGGCGCGGACGTCATCAAGATCGAGTCGATGCCCGGCGGTGAACCCGCCCGCGGCACCGGCATGAAGTTCAAGGGCGAGAAGGGCGAGGTTGCCGCGACCTACTTGATGTGGAACCGCGGCAAGCGCAGCCTCGCGCTGGACCTGCGGGAGCCCGAGTCGGTGGAGATCGTCCGTCGCCTTGTTGCTCAGGCCGACATTCTCGTCGAGAACTACCGGCCCGGCGTCGCGGAGGACATCGGAATCGGCTACGACGACTTGGCCAAGATCAACAAGGGTTTGATCTACATCTCGCTGTCGGCGTTCGGTCGCGGTCCACTCGAACCGTTCCCCGGTACCGATCCGGTCGTGCAGGCGGTGTCGGGCGTCGTGTCGGTGACCGGCGAACCCGACGGGAAGCCGGTGCTCGTCGGCATCCCCATTGCCGACTTCACCGGAGCGATGATGGTGGCGGAGGCCACGATGCTCGGACTGTTGGCCCGAGCGAAAACCGGCGAGGGACAGAAGATCGAGCTGTCCATGCTGTACGGCCTGATCTCGGCCCTCACCACCCGCCTCGCGACTTACTGGGCAACCGGACAAGAGCCGCAGCGCAACGGTGGCCGGCATTCGGTGGTTGTGCCGTATCAGGTGTTCGAGACCACCGACGGCTACGTCGTGGCCGGTGTCTGGAACGGTGGTAACGCGAAGTGGCCCCCGTTCTGCGAGGCGCTCGAAATCCCCGAAGTCGGACTCGACCCGAAATACGCCACAAACGAACTGCGCATGCAGAACAAGGCCGAGCTGCTCGAGATCCTGGAAGCGGCATTCCGCAAGCAGTCGTCCGCCTACTGGGCACCACGCTTCGAGGCCCGCGGCGTGTTGTTCGGTCCGGTCAACACGTTCGCGCAGATTCTGGAACACCCGCACGTCAAGCAGTCGGGGCTGGTCGCAACGGTTGAACACCCGCTGCTTGGTCCGATCCCCCAACTGGCACCGGTGATCGGGTTGACCAAGACTCCGGGCACCGTCAATCCCCCAGCACCCGAACTCGGCCAGGACTCGGCAGACATCCTCGAACTCGCGGGCTACTCTCCGGCCGAGATCGCGGATCTCGCGAAACGCGGAATCGTCGGTGTGGTCGAAAAGCCCGGGCAGAGCAAGTCATGAGCAACGTCGACCTGAACGATCCCGAACTGTGGAGCGCCGATCGCAGCTTCGAGGGTGAGTACGAGACGAAGTTCGCCACCGTCGGTGACCTGACATTCCAGTACAGCGACTGGGGTCCGCCGAACGGCCCGGTCGTCGTGCTGATCCACGGCTTCAACGTCCAGTCGCACACCTGGGATCCCATCGCGAGTGTCCTCGCCAAGGAGGGATACCGGGTGCTGACCCCTGACCTCCGGGGCCACGGGGGTTCGAGCTGGACCCACGAGGGATACCACGTCAACCAGTTCAGCGGTGACATCGCCGCCCTGCTCGACCAACTCGGCGTGACGACGTGCAAGGTCGTAGGCCATTCACTCGGTGCGCGGGTCGGTATCGCCCTGGCCGGCACCCATCCGAAGCTCGTGACCAAGCTGGCGCTCTCGGACACCGGCCCCGAGGTGCTTCGTCAGGGAGCGAAGCGAGCCACAGCCTTCGGAAAGGCGCGACTGGACCGCCGCGGCTTCAACACTCGCGACGAAGCGGTCGCGTACTACCAGGAAATTCACCCCGGATGGCAGCCTGTCTTCTATCAGCTGCACGCCCAGCATCAACTACGGCTCAACTGGGCCAACAAGTTGGTGGACCGCGCGGACCCCGACTGTTTTTGGATCACCCGCTCCGCCGGACTCAGCGACGATCCCCTGCTCTGGCAGTGCGCGAAGGACATGGATATCCCGGTGCGGTTCTTCTACGGTGCCACGAGCGAATACAACGACGCGGCCTTGGTCGCTCGCTTCGCCGATGCGTTCGGCCCGAAGTTCGAAGCAACGGAAATGCCCTGCGGGCATTACATCCCGCGCGAGATTCCAGGCGAATTCTGCAAGCAGCTGCTGGCTTTCCTCGACTGACGAATAGGGAGGTTCAGCCCCGGAGACCGTGCTTCAGGACGGCCTGGGCTTCGGCTGAACCGACCATGACGGAGCGCCGGTAGGCGATCAACCACTGCTCACCGACGCGCTCGCATCGCCATTCGTTCGCCGACAGGCGATGTAGCTGGGCGTCGTCGCCCGTGCCCCAGTACACCCGCGAGTAACCCACGACCCGTGCCCGGTCGCCGTCGACCTCGACCGCGACCGGCCCAATCGTATGAGCGCAGCGCGGTCGTAAGGCGACATGCCGCTCACCCAGGATCATCGCGCGCAGCTCGGCCCGTCCACGCAATACAAGCGGCCGGCCCTCTGTCACGTACGCGCCGTCGACCTCGTAGACGCCGTCCTCCGTGAACATCGCGGCCAGTTCGTCCGCAGCGCCCGAGTCGGCCGCGAACCCGTATCGCACGACGAGTCGGTGGATCGCGAGCTCGTCTTCGACGCGGCGCAGCCGACGAACCAGCTCGTCGACTTCCGACAACGATCAGCCCGCCCGGTCGGCGCAGTCCAGCGCCGCGAGATAGGCGAACACCATCGCTGGGCCAAGGGTTGACCCCGGACCCGGGTAGTCGTTCCCCATCATCGAGGCCATCGTGTTGCCGGTTGCGTAGAGGCCGGGAATCGGGTCGCCTCCGGGACGCAGCACGCGGCCGCGGTCGTCGCACACCAACCCCCCCTTGGTGCCGAGGTCGCCCGGATAGATGGCCGCCGCGTAGAAGGGGCCGTTACTGATCGGGGCGAGGCACGGATTGGGGCCGTCATGTTCGGGCAGACCCGCGCTGAGGAACACGCGCATGAGGTTCTTGTCGAAGTCCGCCTCACCCCGTCCGAACTCTTCGTCACAGCCGGTCCGGGCGTACTCGTTGACCCGTCCCACCGTCTTGGCCAAGGCCCCATGCGGTAACGCCAGCGCCTCACCGAGTTCGTCTACCGTGTCGGCTCGCCGCACGACGCCGGCCTGCAGCCAGCTGGCAGGGATCGGCTCGCCCGGCCGTCGTCCGAACAACGGGTACCGGTCGAGATAGGTCTGGTCGAAAATCAGGTACGACGGTAGGTGCGGCTCGGCCGACCGCCCGAACTCCAACATCGCGTGGCCGAACTGGTTGTACGGCAGTGACTCGTTGGCGTAGCGCTCACCGGTGCCGTCGACGACGATGCCGCCGGGCAGCATCCGTTCGATGAGCACGAACGCCGTCCCACCATCGGGATAGACGAACGACGGCGTCCACCAGGAATCGTCCATCAGGTCGGTTGCCGCGCCCGCCTGGATGCCGGCCTCGATCACCTCGCCCGTGTTGCCCGGACTGCTCACGCTCCAGGCCGCCCCGACCGGCTGGTAACGGCGCCGCATCGCATCGTTTCGTTCGAATCCGCCGGCCGCCAGCAGAACGCCCCGGCGCGCTCCCAGCCGCCGCTCGACACCGCGCTGCGCGGCTCGAACGCCAACAACGGCGCCGCTCTCGTCGAGGATCAGGTCGCGCATCGGCGACTCAAGCCGGAGGTCGACCCCAGCGAAGTCACAGGCGGACAGCAGGCGCGCGAGCAGGGCCTGCCCACCGATCATGGTGGACGGATCCGGTTTGCGAGGTAAGCCGCCCTGCCCGCGGGTCAACGGGGGACGGATCAGTCGGATGCGGGCACTGAGCGCGTCAAGATCCGTGATCGGCACCGGTCCCATAGTCCGGCCAAGCGCCATGCCCTCGGCGAAGTCGGTGTGGTAGTCCGGAAATCCCTTTGTCCATCGAAAGAGTGCGTACTCGTGTTCCTCGAGCCACGCGATCATCATCGGGCCGGCTTCCAGATAGGCGACCTGGAGCGCCTCCGGCATCCGCCCGTCGATCGCGCGGCGCAGGTAAGCTCGACCCAGCTCTGCGCTGTCGGGCACGCCTTCGCGGAGGATCACCGGGTTGTTGGGAATGAACACGCCCCCACCTGAATACGCGCTTGTCCCGCCGAAGAACTCGGTCTTTTCCAGAACGCAGACCCGCAACCCATCAGCCGCGGCCCTGATCGCCCCGGTCAACGCACCGGCGCCGGAACCAACGACGACGAAGTCGAATTCCTCGTCGAATCCGTCGTCGAATTCCTCCGTCATTCCGCTTCCTCCTCAGTGCGGGTCAGGAATTCCAGCACAATTCGCTCGAACTCGCTCTTACGTTCAACCTGCGCCCAGTGGCCACAGCCGGAGAACACGTGCAGCTCGACATTCGGCATCTGCCGCAGAGGTAGCAGGGCGTGTTCCCAAGGCACCATGCGGTCGTCGCGTCCCCACACCAGCAGCGTGGGCTGGCCGATCCGACCGCTCAGGGCCCATCGGGGGACACCATCACCGCCAGCCATCGAAGTACGTACGGCCGTCAACTGCTCCACGGCGCCGGGCGCCGTCGCATTACGCAGCCGCTCCTCGATGAGCTCAGGGGTCAACACGTCGCGCTTTTCCACCATCGATTCCAACCAGGCGATCAGCGTCGGCTTGGTCGGATTGGCCGCGAACTCCCGGGCACGGCGCCCGCCTTCGCTCGGTACCGGTCCCAGCAGGTTCACGGCGGCGCCACCGAACCCCATGAGCACGAGCCGGCCGACCAATTCCGGATGGGCCAATGCGAGCTCAAAGGCAACGAAGGCACCCATCGAATTGCCGAGAATGTGCGCCCGCTCGATGCCGAGCTCGGCCATGACCCGCGCCACCGCGTCCGCCGCCAGATTCGGATAGGGCTGATCGAAGTCCGGTCGGGCGGTGGCGCCGAAACCCGGCATGTCCACGATGATGGTGCGAAAACTCTTGGCGAAGGCCGGGAAGTTCCCACGGAAGTTCGACCAGCCGCTGACCCCTGGGCCGGCGCCGTGAAGAAGGATGAGGGCGGGACCCGTCCCGGCCTCGTGTAGATGAACCTCGTACCCAATATCGATCGTGCGACTCGTCGCGTCGTAGTCGAGCTCGACCTCACCCACGTGAATTGATCCCTTCGTTGGCGCACCGCCCGGTCGTCGACGATATGCGCGTTCCGACCCGTAGCAGCCAGGCCATTCCGGATAGTGGTACCGGGGGGGACGACCGAGTGCGATGACGTCGGTCCCGAAGCCAGCTCAGTGGCGGCGCTCGGCCTCTCGGTCAGGCATGAGATTGGGCAAACTGCGAGATGACCGATTGCGAATAGCGCTGCATCGCGTCGGTCCGTTGGGAGAGCGATCGGACGTCGCTGTCGTTCGCGTATTGGTCGGTGAAGTTGACGGCGACGTGTGTGACTCCGAGGGCTTCGAGCCGCCGCAACTCGTCGACCGGCTCGTCGTCTCGAACGCCGATGTGCACGGCGAACGGGAGGTGGCTACGTCCAGCCTCCTCGCGCAGCTCGGTCAGCCGGCCGAGCAGGTCGGCAAGGTTCTCGCGAGCGGACGTGGCTGCGATCCAGCCGTCGCCGATCCGCGCCGCCCGGCGGAGACTGGCCTCGGCGTGGCCGCCGATGAGGATCGGCACGGGGCGGGACGGAACCGGATCGATCTTGATGCTGGGGAAGTCGAACAGCTCACCGTGGTACTCGAAGTAGCCCCCGGCCGTGAGCCCTTTGACGATGTCGATCGACTCATTCATTCTCCGGCCCCGAGCCTCCATCGAGATTCCGAGCACCTCGTAGTCGTCGGGCCACGGGCTCGAGCCGACGCCGAGGTCGATCCGGTTCCCGATGAGCGCGATCACAGACGAGACCTGCTTGGCGACCAGGACCGGGTGCCGCATCGGAAGCTTCAACACCGACGTGACGAACCGGATGGTCCGGGTCACCGTACCCATTGCCGTCATGGCGCAGAACGGATCGAGAAAGGGCTTTCCGTCCAGAAACTCGCGCGAGCCGGTCGAGTTGTACGGGTAGACCGAGTCGGAGACTTCGGGGTAGCAAATGCTGTCAGGCACCTTGATGGTGTCGAAGCCGGCCTCTTCGGCCGCCTGCGCGATCGGAATGAACAGGTCCGGACTCGATGTCGCCGTGCCGATGATGAACCGCATACGGAATCAGCGAACCTTGCTCGGTCGCGGAACGAGGTCGAGAACGAGCCGGGCGATCCGCCAGCCGTCGGCGGTCCGCACGGCATCGAGCTGATACGAGCCGTAGGCGCCTTGGCGTTCGTGCACGTAGTTCCAGGCGCGCGCTCGGTCACCGTCCAGCTCGTCGACGATGTGGTTTGTCATGAAGTGCACCAGGACCTCACCATTGGATCGTGCGGCCTGCAGCCAGGCGACTATCGCGGATCGTCCGTGCACCAGGGCGTTCGCAGCCAACGTCGACTGCTCCGGGCGGGTGCGAGCAAGGACGCTCGAATAGTCCGCCTCGGCGTCTTCGGTGAAAATCTCCTCGAAGGCGCTCCAGTCCCGCGCGTCCAGAGCTTTGCCGTACCGGTTGATCAGCTGCATGACGTCAACGCGGTCAAGAAGCGAGCCGGCAGCGCCGTCCGTGGAGCCCTGATCATCTGTCACGAGATCGCCTCTCAGAACGCTGAATCAGCCGAGCGACTGCGCTCCAACAAGGAGCCGCCGGGAAACGGACGACGGAGAAATTCATTCACCGGCAGGTCGAAGTCGGCGGGTGTTACCGGAGTGTGGACGTCGGAGACCTTCGGTCCGATCCGCTGGGCGACCGGGACGAGCGCCTGGAGGTCGAAGCCATAGAGCTGGGCAATGTTGCCGGCCAAGATCTTGCGGGTGTCGGCCTGAGAGACATCAGCGAACAGCCACCGCAGCGCCAGCGGCGTCTGCGGGGTGGAGCCCTCCTCGTGGGGATAGTCGCTGCCCCACATCACGTGGTCGACGCCCACCGTCTCCCGAAGCGCCAGCTCCGTGGGGTTTGCGGTCTGACCGCTCACGACGAAGCGCAGATTCCGCTGGACGTATTCCTCGGCGGACAGCCGGAGGGTATCGAGGTGGTTACCCCCGAACATCGGCATCGTCCGGTTCTGGGCGCCGGACTTCATCGGAGGCAATGCGACGTCGAGCAATCGAGCGGCCTCGAGAGTCCACTTGATCCCGTTCTCCGTGGGAACCAACACCAAGTTCGGGAAACGCTCGAAAACGCCAGCGACGATCAAGTCGATCAGTGTCGACTTGTTCCAGAGACTGAACTTGACCAAGGCGAGCGTGTTCGACGCGGGCTGGTCCATCGGCATCTCGGGGACCGTCGCGTTGTGCAGCGCGAGCGGAAACTCCAACTCCTCGCACACCTGCCAAAGCGGATCGTAACGCTCGTGGAAGAACGGCTCGACGGCGTGCCCCGGGGGAACTGGAACCAGCAATCCACCGCCGAATGCCCCGGTCTCCTTCGCCCACTTGATTTCGGAAACGGCTGCATCCACGTCGTTCGGAAACAGCTGAAGCAAGCCACGGCGCCGACTAGGCGCTTGCGAGACGAAATCGACCACCCAGCGGTTGTGTGCCTGGGTGCCGGCCCAACGACGTTCGAACACCTCTTTTGTGGAGGGGAGACCGACCACGATGACCATCGTCGTGGGGAAGAACGGCGGAATCGTATTCGGGATCAGCACCTCCGCCGCAACGCCGTCGGCGTCCATCTCGGCAAGCCGGAAGTCGCTGTCCCAGTTGCGATGTGCGGTCGCGTGGATCAAGTCATCGAACGGACTGTTGTAACTGTCCGCCCAGGCATCGAACTCGTCGTGCCAGCGGGCCGGTAGATACGCCTTGTAGTCACGAAGGTCCGCACCGGCATGGCTGTCCCCGGAGATGACCACGTAACGGTCGATCGTGTCCCAAGTGTCGCCCATGGCCAAACACTCCTTCGTGCTTTCCGTCGTAGACGAGTGACGTTACGAGAACCGCGCGATTCGACGTCATGCCGGCGGCGGACCGACGAATCGGTGTCCCCAAAAACTTGGCTTGGTGATGACGTAGGTCGGCTCATCCGCATCGCAGCGCGGGCCTTCGCAACCGAACTCGACCGCGTAGCCGTCCGGCGTGTAGACGTAGAAGGAGAGCATCTCGTCGTTGGTGTGCCGTCCGAGCGTCAACATGAGCGGCGTTCCGGTGGCCTCGATACGGTCGAGCGCGTAACCGACGTCGTCGACGGTGTTCACCTGCACCATGAAATGGAAAAGCTGGGCCGGGCCATCGAGCGCGAGCACCGCCAACGTGTGATGGCGGGGGTTCGGGCTGAGGAACCAGAGGTCGCGACCCTTGGAGTTCATGTAGTTCCGCTCGCGCAAGCCGAGCGCCTCGGTATAGAGCTCGAGACTGGCTGCGAAGTCCGGCGATGAGATGACCGCATGGCCGAGACCCATGTCGCCGGTGACGAATCCGCTGACCAGCGGGGTGGCCAGCCGCACATGGTCGCGGACAGGACCGTGATAGAGCTCGATGGGCATCCCGCCCGGGTCGTTGAAACTGACGAACTCGGTAACGCGCCGCTTCGCTGCGTCGTCGGCGCTGCCTTCGCTGACCGTAAGCCCGACCTTGCCAACCGCCGTCGCAAGGTCGTCGAGCTCGCGGGCGTCTCGAACCTGGAAGCCGATCGCTTGCACCCGCTTCTCGGCGGCGGGCTCCACGACGACACGAGGTGGGTGGTTATCCACCCTGAAACCAAGCGTCCCGTCCTCCCCGATCTCGCACATGAATCCGAGGACGTCTTCGCCGAAGACCCGCCACTCCTCCAAGCGCGGAGATTCGAAGCGCACGTAGCCAAGGGAGTGGACTGGCATCACATCACTCCTGGGTCGCGAGAAAGGAGGCGCTACCAACGGGTCGTCGTCAGCCTACGGTCGCGCGGCGCATGGAAGGTGGCCGAGTTCCAGCGGATGGTATGCAGTCAGCGATCCGTCAGAGCAGCCCGGCGAGGTCATCGGACCGCATCACGCGCCGCGCAACGTAGTTGCGCAACACCTCGAGCGATCCGCCCGCAATCCGCAAGACCTTCATATCGAGCAACAATTGGGCGAAGTCGGTCTCGTGATAGAGCCCGTAGCCGCCGGTGAGCGCGAACGCATCGTTGACGGCCTTCTCGGCTGCATCGATCGCCAACTTCTTCGCGAGCGTGGTCTCGAATGCCTGATCGTGCCCCTGGTCGGTGCGGACAGCCGCCCGGTCACGTGCCAGCGACGCCCCGTAGAGCGCGCCGTACGCATCGGCCAACGTCCACTGGATGCCCTGGAAATCGGTGACGACGTTGTCGCCGACTCGCCGGCCCCGCGCGTAACACACGGCTTCGGCCATCGCCCGGCGCCCGAACCCGATCAGCTCGGACGCATTGCCGAGCCGGCTGGTGTTGAAAGTCGACAGAAACGTGTCCAGTCCGACACCGGGTTCTCCCAACACCGCCGACGCAGGCACCCGGACCGAATCCAGCTCGACGTCTGATGTCGGAATCAGCCTGAGACCAATCGGGTCGGTCTGCCGTGCGGCAAAACCAGGCAGGTCGGTATCGACGAGGAACGCGGTCAGGCCTTCGGGGGCCATCGCATAGACAAGCGTGACGTCGCTTTGCGCGCCGAGGTTGACGTGGGTCTTACGACCATCGAGCACCCAGTCGTCACCCGAGCGTCTTGCGGTGGTGCGCAGGGACTTGAGTGACGACCCGGCCCCGGGCTCAGAGATGGACTCGGAGAAGATGATCTCGCCACGGGCAATACCTCTCAGATAGCGGTCCCGCTGCTCCGCCGTTCCCCAGTCCAGCAGCCACCGCTGACCCTGGATCGAAATCTGCGGCGAGACGAGGCCCCGTCGACCGACCTCCTCCTCAATCAGGCAGTACTCCGCAGTGCCGAGTCCGGCACCGCCGAAGGCGACAGGCGTCAGCGGACCAACCCAGCCCCGCCGACCCATCTCGCGATACAGCTCCGCCGGGAACCGCCCCTCTCGGTTGTTCGACGTCAGCTCCGCCCGATGCTCATCGGCGAAAGCGGTCAGTTCGCCGATGGTGCGTATTGACCAGTCCGGATCACGAAACTGCAGCTCGAGGTACATGGATCAGGACACACTGCCGGCGGAGGCGGTGCCGCTGAGGTCGGCGGTGCCTACCAGGCCCGAAAGGCCTATCTCCGCGAGGATCTCGTCGTTGTTCGCGCCCAGGTCGGGCGGATGACCCAAATCACGCAGCGGGACCTGCGACGTATCGTCAGGTGCGAGGCGCACAGCCGACGCGACAACGTCGACGGGCTGGCCGCCGACGTCTATCCGGCGCATCAACTGGTTCGCCGCGGCCTGTTCGCTGTTCATCGCCTCGGCGGCGGATAGCACCGGCGCGAACGGCAGGTCGATTTCTTCGAAGAGCGCGCACCACTCGTCCAGGGTGCGGGTCCGCATGGTCTCGGAAATCTGCGGCCGTTCGTCCATGTAACCGTAATCGGCATGCGACTTCGACCAGTCGCCGCGCTCGGCCCAACCGGCGGGCAAGTCGAGTGCCTTGCAGAAACGCTGCCAGAATTTCTGCTCGATCGGACATACCAAGATCGCCCGCTCGTCGGACGTCGCGTACATGCAGTAGCGCGATCCGAAGTTCTGGTAATCGTCACCAGGTACGCCGTTGTTCGCCAGCAGGTTGAGGTCACGCCAGTTCGACCACATCGCAGCCGACCATAGCGAGGTCGAGACGTATTCGCCCGGTCCCCCGATGGCCCGCCGGTACAGCGCACCGGTGATTCCGAGGGCTGCGAATACCCCGGCGAGGAGCGTCCCCGACGAACGCCAACCCGAAGGCGTCACCGGTTGTCCGTCGCGCCACTCGATCGGGAGTAGACCCGCTCTCGCGTCCACGTTCTGCCCGTGGGCCGGCACCGCAGCCCACGGCCCGGTTGCCCCGTAGCCCGAAACTGAGCAGTAGATGAGCTCGGGATTCGCGGTGCGCAATGTCGCGAAATCCAGGCCCCGTTTGCGGGCGTCCGAGGGTCGGCTACCCACGATGACGACGTCGGCCCAGCGCGCACAGGCGGCGACGACCTCGCCCCAATGCGGCGAACGAGTGCTGATCGCGAGGCTGCGCGCTCCGGCGTTGATTCCGGCGTGGTACTTGCCCGTCGTCGCGATCCTTGGCAGGAGGTCACGCAGACCGTCCCCGGTCTTGGGGTTCTCCACCTTGATCACCTCGGCGCCGAGGTCACGCAACAGGTAGCTGGCGATGGGTCCCGAAAGGTGAGTTGAGAAGTCAACGACATGAGGGCGGCCGGGCTCGAACATGGCGCAGAAGATACCTACGGACCCGGCCCGGCCCTATCGACCATGCCGGACAATGAGACGTGCAGGGTCACGGATAAGACAGTTCGCGCTCCTCGAGGACCGTCAATGAGGCGAGGTCTCGGCGGCGAACCTTGCCGACGCCGGCGTCACGAGGTAATCGGCCGTCGACTCGCAGCACGACGGTGGGACGCATGAAACGCGGCAATGTCTCGGCGGCCGCGACAAGTTGGTCCGCCGGGATCCGGGGAGCGTCGATGTACAGGACAGCATCGTGGTCCACCAGTGGGTTATCGCGGCGCCACAGCGCGAGATCATCGATCCCGGCCACCGTGCGCAGACGCTCTTCCACGTACCCGATGGGGACGTACTCCCCCTTGACCCGGATGGCTTCGGCGGCCCGCTCCAGAAACACCAGATTGCCAAACTCATCTACGCGGCCAAGGTCACCGGTGTGGAACCAGCCGTCGGGGCTGGTCACCGGTTGCACACCGGCCGCGGACAGGTACCCGGAGAACAGGACACCTGGTCGATCCGAGGAGATCAAGATCTCTCCGTCATCGGCGAGCGTCCACCGCACGTCGGCACGCGCTCGACCTCCGTACCTGGCGGCGCCCTCGGGAACGTCTGACGACTCGCCCCGGCGCCAACTCCAGGTGTGGGAGAGCCCCCCGACCTCGGTGGAGCCATAGACCGACAACCCGAGCGGGATGTCGAACTGCTCGAGGAAGTCCGGATCCGCGTACAAGACGCTACGGAGATGATGGCCGGCGGCATCGCCAGCGGTCGTGGTCTGTTTGAGGATCTCGACCGGTGGAGCGTGCAGGATTGCGCTCGTCGCCGCGAGATCCCTCACCAACGGCCAGAATCGGCGCGCCGAGAACCGTTCCCAGCCGACGACCTCGCTATGTCCGACCAGAGCCCCGACAACGCCGTAGCCAAGCGGATTGATGTGGAACAGGGGAAGCGGCGCGAAGACGAGGTCACGCTCGGACAAGGCCAACGTATCAGCCACGAAGCGGCCGAGCCGCAGGAAGTATTCGTGACTTTGGGTGCAGAGCTTTGGGACTCCGGTCGTGCCGGACGTATGCATCCAGCCGGCAACATCGAGCGGCCGGCGGGCCAACCCGGGCAGGTCACCCGGGGTTTCGCCAAGCGATGCGACGTCGCCGTCCACGACGAAAGTTCCGTCACCGACGTCAGCGCCCTCGATATGCCGGGCCCCCGACGCGACCCCCGACTCGAGATCACGGTGCACCCACACCACGAATTCCGGCGCGAGCGGACGCAGGATCTCCGCGATCAGCGCAGCCGGGTAACTCGGATTGACGAGCGCGACCTCGGCTCCGGACAGTTGCAAACCCGCCCACCAGAGCAGATAGGCCGAGGACGTCGGCCCGATCAACGCGACCCGAGTTCCCGCTCTCAACCCGAGCTCGGCAAGGGTGGCGGCAAGGCGCCCGCCGACCTCGAGCGTCCCTCCCAAAGTCGCCAGCTGCCCGTGACCGACCTCAGCATCCGCCACGGCGAACCGATGTTGCGGGTGTCGTTGCGCGCAGCTCACCAGCAGCTCGGCCAGGTTCGCCGGTGGCCGACCGGTCATTCCCAACGGATGCCCTCCGCTACGCGAAGCCGGCGGAGGAGCAACGCTCGGTCCCCCGGGCCGTCAGCCGTTCGGATCACGCGCTGGCGTCCTCGACCATCGCCGAGTTGGCGGCACCCAATTCGCCGGCGATGTGCCGTGCGGCCACATAACCGAAGACCATGGCGGGACCGATCGTGGCGCCCGGACCGGCGTACTCGTGGCCCATGACCGCCGCCGAGCAGTTGCCGGTGGCGTACAAACCTTCGATCACGCTACCGTCCGTGCGCAGCACCTGGGCATTCTCGTCACAGCGCAGGCCACCGCTCGTCCCGAGATCCCCCGGCACCAGCTTCACCGCGTAGAACGGTCCCTTCTCCAGCGGGGCCAGGTTCGGATTTGGCTTGATCGTCGGGTCGGAGTAGTAGTGGTCATAGGCACTGTCGCCCCGGCCGAAGTCAACGTCGTGACCGTCGCGGGCCTGCTGGTTGAACCGTTCGACAGTGGCTTCGAGTGCATCGGCGGGAATGCCCAACTTCTCGGCGAGCACCCGCACCGTCGGGGCGGTGACCACCGAGTTCTCGTCCAACCAGGCTTGCGGGAGATTCATCCGCGGCGGCACCTTGAGGAACGGATACCGATTGCGGAAGCCCTGATCGAAGATCAGGTGGCATGGGATCGTCTGCTTCCCGGCATCGTTGGCGTCGTACATCGCGTCAACGACATTGACGTAGGGCGCGGACTCGTTCACGAACCGCTCGCCCTTGCCACTCACCATGATCGACCCGGGCAGGCTCCGCTCGGAGAGGATGAACAACGCCCGCGTGGACGTGAGCATCGCCGGTCCCCACCAGGAACGATCCATCAGCTCGACGTCGGCCCCGATCGCGATGCCGGCCTGGATCCCGTCGCCGGTATTCGTCAATGCACCGGACGTCCACGTATCGGTGATCGGGGCCCGCTGATATTTCGCCCGCATCTCGGCGTTGCGCTCGAACCCACCGGCCGCCAGGATGACGCCACGGCGGGCCCTCATGGTGATCGGGGCACCGTCGTGTTCACCCTCGACACCGACGACCCGCCCGCTTTCGTCGACGATCAGCGACCGCAACGGCGTGTTGAGCCACAGGGGAATACCCGCGTCCCGCACGGCAAGCCGCATCCGGACAGAACCTGCCGCGCCGGACGACACCATGTTGCGGCCCAGCGTCCGGGCAACCGCCGTTCGGAAACCGACCCGAAGCGCGGTGAACCGGCCGCGCCAGGTTCGAGTGAGCAGGAGTAGGTGCCGGTACTCGATCGGCTTGAGCCAGATACCCGCTGGAGGCTGCAGCAGATCGCTGCGATTCAGCTCGGCCGCGAGGGCGCCGAGCTTTTTCACGTCGACGGCGACCGGTGACATCGAACGGCCGCTTGCGAGGCCGCCGGGCGCTTCGGGGTGATAGTCGGAGTAACCCGGCGAAGCGCCGAACCGGACGTACTCGGTCTCCTTTTCCAAGAACTCGATCGTCGCGGGTCCGTGTTCGAGGAACGCGTGTCGACGAGCTTCCGGAACCCGGTCGCCGACGATGGACTTGAGGTAGAGATCAGCCTTCTCGAACGAGTCCGGAACGCCGGCCCGGACGTTGACGGGATTATTGGGAATCCAGGCCGCCCCTCCCGACAATGCGCTCGAACCGCCGAAGTACGCGGCCTTCTCGATGATCAAAGTCTGCAGACCCGCGTGCGCGGCGACGAGCGCGGCGGTCATGCCCCCGCTTCCAGAGCCGACGACGAGAACGTCGCACTCGTATTCGCGTTCATCGGGAACTTCAGGCAGGGTCGCAGGACGTTCACCTGACACAGAGCAGCCTCCATCGGGGCCGGGACGTGATCAGGCGTCACCGTATCCGGCGACCGAGTCCGAAGGCGCTTCCGATTTCACTGACCGGCATGCGGGCGGTCCCGCCAATACGTCTACGCGGGCGGCATGAATTTCGACGTTCTGACGTATCCGGCCGCCCGGCCTTTGGCGGCGAGGACCAACGCCATCTTGCGAGAGGCCTCGTCGATCATCTCGTCTTCGAGCATCGCTGCGCCTCTTGCACCACCGGACGCCGACGTCCAGTAGTCGTAGGCGTCGAGAATGAGTTCCGCGTGCTCGTAATCCGCGAGACTGGGCGCGTACACCTCGTTGGCCACCTCGATCTGGTCAGGATGCAGCACCCACTTGCCGTCGAAGCCGAGAGCGGACGACCGCCGAGCCTGCCGCCGAAAACCTTCCACGTCGCGAATCTGAAAGTACGGCCCGTCGATCGCTTGGAGGCCGCTGGCCCGGGCGGCAACGAGGATGGACATCAGCAGGTGGTGATAGGCGTCGCCGACGTCGTAGCCCGGGGGTTGCTCGCCGACCACCAGCGACTTCATGTTGATCGAAGCCATCAGGTCCGCCGGACCGAAAATGATCGTCTCGACCCGGGAGGAAGCCTGGGCGATTTCGTTGATAGCGACCAGGCCGGCTGCACTCTCGATCTGTACCTCGATGCCGATCCGGCCGACCGGCAGCCCAACCGTCTTCTCGATCTGCGTGAGCAGGATGTCCAACCACTGCACCTGCCCGCTGCCTTGCACCTTGGGAAGGATGATCGCGTCCAGGTTGGCGCCTGCCCCCTCGACCACCTCGATGACATCGCGATACGACCACTGGGTGGTGAGGTCGTTGATCCGCACGGTGCGGATCTTCGAACCCCATCCCCCCTCGTTCAACGCCGCGACAACATTCTTTCGAGCGCCCGGCTTCGCCAACGGAGCACAAGCGTCCTCGAGATCGAGGAACACCTGGTCGGCCGGAAGCCCTTTGGCCTTCTCCAGGAAGCGGGGGTTACTGCCGGGCACCGCCAGGATTGAACGGCGCGAACGGAACGTCGACGTCAACGGGTCAGTCATCGAAACAAACTCCTGTAAGTGCACCTGCTCGGGCGGGCGGGCTGAGGTTACTTGATCAGACCTCCGGCATCGACCGGCAACGCCACTCCGGTGATGTACCGAGCGTCGTCGCTGACGAGGAAGAGGACCGCGTTGGTGACGTCGCTTACTTCGAGATACGGCAGTGGAAGCAGATTCAAACTCTTCAGGCCCTCGGTCGCGTCGTCGAGAGTCGGGTGCGCCAAGTCGGGCCGAAACATCTTGGGAAGGTGGTCGTTGTCGATCATCGGAGTCAGGACACTCGTGGGGTGTATCGAGTTGACGCGGATGAAGTGGGGCGCCAGCTCGATTGCGGCGGATTTCATCAGTCCGACGAGACCGTGTTTCGATTCGGTGTAGCCGCCTCCGGCGCCGAGCGCTCGCAGACCGGCAAGTGAGCTCGTGATGACGATCGCCCCGCCCCGCCCACCGTCGATCAGGTGCTGCCGCGTTGCTTCGATCGTTGTGAAAACACCGGTGAGATTCACGTCGACGACCGTGCGGAAGGCGGCCACTCTCGAGGTGCCGAGTTTGCTCACCGCGATGCCCGCGTTCGCCAGGACGATGTCGAGGCGGCCCAGCTCCGCCACTCCCGCGTCGACGGCGGCCACCAGAGCCTCGTCGTCACGGACGTCCACTTCGGTCGCGATGATGCGGCGCCCGTGCGCCTCGACGAGGCGCACGGTTTCCGCCAGATCCGCGGCGGTCGCCATCGGATATCCGACGTCCTCGATCTGCCTGCAGATGTCGACGGCGATGATGTCGGCGCCCTCGCCGGCCAACGCGACAGCGTGGGAGCGGCCCTGCCCGCGGGCCGCTCCGGTGATGAAAGCTACTTTGCCTTCGAATCTGCCCATCTCGTCACGGTGACCCTTCGTCGCGGTGCACCGGACAGTAGGCAACCGACTCGATTCGACATGCGCGTGGTCTCAACCGTTGGGACGGCGGGCCGTCCCAGTCAATGACACGTGCTGCCCACCGGACGGCCCTGCACGCACTAGTCATATGTGGACGGCTGGAGCCGCCGATTCGCTCGAATTCGTCGCGCTCAGGAAGGTGCCCCACATGCCAAGAGTGGAAGGCAAGGTCGCATTCGTCACCGGCGCGGGCCGCGGGCAGGGCCGTTCACACGCTGTCGCGTTGGCCGCCGAGGGCGCCGACATCATCGCGATCGACTACTGCAGGAACGTCCGCTCGGTCGAATACCCACTCGCTTCGTCAGCCGACCTCAAGGAAACGGCCAACCTCATCGAAGCCCAGGGGCGTCAAGTACTCGCCGTCGAGGCCGACGTCCGTGATCCCAAGGCGCAAGCTGACGTCGCCGCGGAAGGCCTGCGGCGGTTCGGCCGTCTGGACATCGTGTGCGCGAATGCCGGGATCTGGAGCGGCGGGATGCTCACCGACCTGTCGGAGGATGCCTGGCAGGACATGATCGACGTCAACCTGACGGGCGTATGGCGGACCATCAAGGCAACGGCCCCGATCATGCGAGAGCTCGGCAACGGGGGGTCGATCATCCTCACCAGCTCGGCGGGTGGACTGCGCGGTTATCACTCCACCGGCCACTACTCGGCTGCCAAGCACGGCGTCGTCGGGCTGATGAGAACCGCAGCGCTCGAACTGGCACCCGACATGATCCGGGTGAATTCGATCCATCCAGGATCGGTCGGCACTGACATGATTTTGAACGACTTCGCATTCCGGTACTTCATGCCCGATCTCGAGCACCGGACGAAGGAGGAGTTCGCCCGCCGGGCTCAGACACACAACGTGCTACCGATTCCGTGGGTAGACCCCATCGACATCTCGAACGCCGTGGTGTTCCTGGCATCGGACGAAGCGCGTTACATCACGGGCGTGACTCTGCCCGTCGATGCAGGAAACCTCTTGAAGTAATCGCCGCATTCAGGGGCCTAGTGCCGCATCGCGTCGGCGAACTCTGCCATCGCGGCCACCAGGGCTTCGGGTTCCTTCCCGGCCCAGGGCGTGCTGGTCAAGGTGAAGTGGGTCGCACCGAGCTCTTCCCACCGGCGCGCCAGATCGACCGTTTCGGCCAGCCCCGACGGGGGCATCTCGGCGCCCTCTGGTGGCTCGAAACGGTCATCGCGGAAGAACGGCATGCCCTGGATCCCGATGTTGGCCGGATCGCGCCCAGCCTCGGCAGCTACGGTCCTCATGAAATCGATGTCGGCGCGGATCTGAGTCTCGTGGAAATACGGATACGAGGGAAACCAGCCGTCACCGAGACGCCCCGCGCGACGCAATGCAGCCCGGCTCGCTCCGCCAATCCAGACGGGGATCGGCCGTTGGTTGGGCAGCGGGTTGATTCCCGCCGCGGTGATTGTCGTGAAGTCACCTCGATAGGTGACGACCTCCTCGGTCCACAGCTTGCGCATGACATCGATCTGCTCGTCCAGAATTCGTCCGCGGCGGTGGAAATCGACTCCGAGCGCTTCGTATTCGATGTCATTCCAACCGGTAGCCAGAACGAGGCGCAGCCGGGAACCTGACAAGTAGTCAATCTCAGCAGCCTGCTTCGCCAGCAAGGCAGTTTGCCGCTGCGGACTGATCAGAATGCCGGTGGCCATCTCGATCTTGGTGGTCATCCCCGTGATCAGCCCGAACAGAATCAGGACTTCGTGCCGGACATTTCGATGGTCATATAGGGGAACCTGACCGAAGTAGGGGCGCCAGTCCGGCCGCGACGCGGTCTCGGCGCCAAGAACGTGGTCCCCCACGCTTACGTAGTCATATCCGAGGTCTTCCGCACTGCGAAGCACGTAGGCGAGGGCGCTGTGATCACCACTCGCGATGAGGTGGTCGGGATTACGGATGCCAAGTTTCATCGCGTCCTCATTCCACTAGGTCATTGAGAGACCGTACAAATTGGCAATCATTCGTCGGCGGTCCCTTGTTCCGCTCGGCGGGACCGCAAGTTCTCCAGAGCCCGGCGCTGCAACGAAGATGGGACCGCGCCATACCCTGCATACCCCAACGACCAACTGGCTGCTTCTCGGCCTCCTGGAGATCCTTCGGCATGTCATCAACGGACGAAACGGACCTCGCTGCGGTGAGGGCGCTCCGGCGGGAGGTTCGGAAGTTCCTGGCGGACGCGCGAGCCAGCGGCGCCTATTCGCCGAGGTCCGACTTCTGGATGTCGGGTATCGACCCCGACTTCAGCCGCGCGCTCGCCGGCCGGGGCTGGGTCGGCATGACTATTCCGACGCAGTTCGGCGGGCATGGACGGTCGGCGCTCGAACGGTTCGTGGTGACGGAGGAATTGCTCGCCGGCGGCGCGCCGGTCGGCGCTCATTGGTTCGCCGACCGCCAAATGGCGCCATCGATTCTCCGCCTCGGGACGGATCAGCAACGCGAGAAGTACCTGCCGGGTATCGCCAGGGCCGAACGCTTCTTCGGTATCGGGATGTCCGAGCCCGACTCGGGCTCGGACCTGGCGTCAGTTCGGACCCGCGCGACCCTCGTCGACGGCGACTGGGTCCTCACCGGCGCAAAGATCTGGACCACGGCCGCCCACGTCGCAACGAATCTCATCGTGCTGGTCCGAACCGATCCGGCCGCGGCCAGCCGACATTCCGGGCTGTCTCAGTTCATCGTGGATCTGCCACACCCGGACATCCACATCCGGCCGATTGTGACGATGGACGGCGGACACCATTTCAACGAGGTCGTCTTCGACGACGCACGTCTACCGGGGTCAAGCCTGTTGGGCACGCGCGGCAACGGATGGGCGCAAGTCACTGCTGAACTGGCCCATGAGCGGTCCGGTCCGGAACGTCTTATGAGCACAGTCCCGCTGCTCGTCGAGTGGGCCGCCGGATTGCAGGCCGCGGCAACCGCCGAAGCGGCGTCGGCCGCTGAGCTCGGCCGACTGATCAGCCGGTTGACGATTCTTCGCCAGCTTTCGTTCGACGTGGCAACCCGCCTCAACTCCGGCGAAAACCCCGCGACGGACGCAGCGCTCGTCAAGGACCTGGGCACGACGTTCGAAGCGGATTTGGTCGACACCATCCGCAGGACGGCGGGCGAAGAACCTGATCCGACGTCCGAGGGTTTCAGTTCGCACCTTGCGGCCGCCGTCATGGCCAGCCCTGCGTTCACCCTTCGCGGAGGAACCAACGAGATCCTTCGCACGATCGTCGCACGAGAGGTGACCGGGTCATGACCGAGGCCGACACGATCGAGCGGGTTGCCGGCGAAGCTGCCGACCGATACCTACCTTCGGACGCGAGCGACGCTCGGAAACTGGACTTCGGTGCGTGGGATGCATTCGAAAGCCTAGGTTTTACGTCGGTGACCATGCCCGAGAAGCTCGGTGGGGGCGGCGGAACCATGGCCGACGCGGCGTCGATAGCCACCGCCGCTGGTTCCCTTCGTATCCCGCTCGCCGAGAGCCTCTTCCTCGCGGGCCCGCTCTTGCGGGAGGGAGGGATCCGCTGCCCAACTGGATCGATTTCGGCCGCGTGCGCCCCCTTCGTGACCGCCCGAAAAGACGGATCCGTGACGCGCATCTTCGGGCACGCAGAGCGAATTCCGTGGGCTGGCGAGGTCCGCTGGTTGGCGCTATTGATCGGCGACGGCCGCCATGCCGCACTTATCGAACGCGAGGCGCCTGAAGTCGCAATCGAGCCGGGCTTTAACATCGCCGGCGAAGCGCGGGACGGCATTCGCCTCGACGGTGCAGGGGCCGCCGAACTGTGGGAGCTCCCTCCCGGGCAAGACTGGGCGGATCGTTTCCAGCTGCTCGGCGCGGCGGCGCGGGTGGCCCAGATCGCGGGTGCGGCCCAGCGAATGCTCGAACTCACTGCGCAGTATTCGACGGAACGGGTGCAATTCGGCCGATCGCTGAACAAGTTTCAGGCCATCCAACATCGGATCGCCGGACTAGCCGCCGACGTCGCCTCACTACGGGCGGCGCGCGACCTCTCCGCAGCAAGCATCGAGGACGTGACCGGAGGAAGCTGGTTCGGGGTGGCCTGCGCCAAGTCGGAAGCGTCCATGGCGGCCGGCCGCGTCGCGACGGCAAGTCACCAGATTCACGGGGCAATCGGCTTTACGAAAGAACACCGGCTCGGGGGTCTGTCGAAGCGGCTCTGGTCCTGGCGGGAGGAGTTCGGTAACGAGCTCGTCTGGCAGCGCCGACTCGGTCGGACGTTTCTCGGTTCGAGCACCGATCTCTGGACCTTCGCCACCAGCGGCGAGTAGCAGAACCCGCCACCGCAAGCCTGTCATCGAGGGGAACCCCATGGGAAGCACCGGTTCGGTCACGACGCACCTCGACGCGGGCGTAGCCACATTGACGTTGGCCAATCCAGACCGCAAGAACGCCATCACGCTTCAGATGGCGGAGATGATTCACGCGTTCTGCGAAATGGTTCACACGGACGAGACCATCGGCGCCGTCGTCGTCCGAGGTGAGGGCAACTACTTCTGCTCGGGGGCCGACACCCGGGATCTCGCCAGCTTCTCGGTGAACCCCGCAGATCCCGAGAGCGTCCGTCGGACCTCCGCGATCTACCACGCGTTCGTCGACGTCGGCGAGCTTCCGGTTCCGACTCTGTCGGTCGTCATCGGCGGAGCGGTCGGTGCGGGCGTCAACCTGGCACTTGCCACGGACCTCATGCTGATCGCCGATGACGCGACATTCGACAGCGGCTTCCTGGCTCGGCGAATCCATCCCGGGGGCGGGCACCTCGGTCTCCTGGGACGCGCCGGGGGTCGCCCGGCGGCGTTCGGGCTTGGCGTCTTCGGAATTCCGATCTCCGGATCCGAAGCGGCCGCTCGAGGGCTCGCCTGGGCATCGGCCCCGGCAGCTGAACTCGGTCCACTTGCTGATCAAATGACGAAGCGGGCAGCAGCGGATCCGGTGCTTGCCCGGCGCATCAAGCAGTCAGCTCAGCTCGAGATCGGACCGCCGGCAGCCGCCTGGCCTGCGGCACTCGAGATCGAGCGCGGGATGCAGATGTGGTCCTTCGCACGCAAGGGAGCCGCGGGCTGGGCTGACACGCCACGCCGTCAGACCCCGCCGTCTTCCTAATCCGGCGGACGATCAGGAACGCACCGCCGGGCGGCGAGTCAGCGGAAAGCTGTCGTCGTCCGGGTAGTCGTCGCCCTCGCGCAGTCCGAGAGCTTCGACCCGGCCGTTCGGCAGCCGCGCCACCTTTGAGGCTCCCGGGATGTATTCGCTGATGTAGGCGCGTCGCGGCTCGGCGGCGGTGTTGTTCGGCGCCCAATGAATCGTGCACCCGTCATGGACGGTCGCGTCGCCGGCGGCCAGCGTGAGGGGTGAGCTTAGTTCGTACTTCTCCCAGAGGTCGGGATGCCGATCCCGCAGGTCTCCCGACTGCCCGTCCAGGAAGGTGTCCTCCAGCGGTCCGAGAGTGTGCGACCCGGTCAGGAAACGCATCGTCCCGTGCTCGGGCGTCATGTCGTGGAGCGCCACCCAGACGGTGAGGTCGCCGACCCGGTCGATGGCGAGGTAGGGGTTGTCCTGATGCCAGGGCGTCTCAGTCGTTGTTCCGATCGAATCCGGAGTTTTCACCGCGAACTGGTCGTGCCAGAAACGCAGGCCGTCGTCGGAGAACGGCAAAGCGGTGAGGGGCTCGGTGAATTCGGCTGATCGGCCGAGCTTTTCAAGTTCCGGATACAACTTCCAGGGCGCGTCCCAGCGCCGCCACATCCGCACGCTCTCCGGCACCACGGAGGGCATCGGGTTCTGCGCGTCGTCGCCCATCGCCGAGCGGCAGATCTCGAAGGCCTCAGCAACTGCAGCCAGATCCACCCACCGTCGGAGCACGACCCAGCCGTGGCTACGGAAATGGTCGACCTCGTCGCCGGTGATCTGCCTGGTGATTGCCATAGCCCGCTCCCGTCGAAGATGCCCGACCGATCTCGTTGCCTTGCGTGATGAAGACCATACGTACGTCGTCCCGGCACGCTGGCCCATCGCGTCCCAACGCGCGAGACGCGAGCTGCCTCTGACGCTAGGTGGGCGGGGCCGGGTACCAGCTGTCGGGTTCCGGGTACTGTGCGTCGGCCGGGTAGGCGGAGACCTCGATCGCCACTCCGATCAGCGGGACCGTGTCGAAGTAGGCGAAGCGAACGATTCCCCACATCGTGCCCGACTGAGCTACTTCGAAGCCACGCCGCCGGAACTCCTCAATCTTGGCCTCGTATTCGAGCGAGTCGCACTTTTGGACTACGTGCTGCACGCTCTCGCCGTATTGGTCGAGCCAATCCCCGTACAGGGTGGGGCCTTCGAGGGGCTCGATCAGCTCCCAGCGCGAAGATCCAGTTGTCGCCAGCGCGACCCGCATCGAATACGGCTGCGGACGTCCTCGGTAGGTCTGGTCGGTGGTGTTGTGGGGGCCGTATTCATAGATCGCCCAAGGCCCGATGCCCAGCTGAACGAAACCTTCGAGCTTGCGGTAAAGATCACGGGTCACGATGCAGACCTGCGTCGTGTCACCTAAGAAGCTGTTACTCAAACGACCCGGGTCGATGACCTCAACGCTCATTTCGCTTCCTTCGGATCTGACAGACAATGCCGACACGTGCTTCGGATTCCAGACGCGATGGTGCAACCCTCACACCATCGCCGGCTCATGTTCCTCGGCAGCCGGCTGGCTGCGCACGGTGAAATCGTCCCGGTTCGGAACTCTGAGTTCGTGCCAGTACTCGAGATTCGGCCGAGGGTAGCCCAACACGACCTTTCCGGTCCGGTGCCGGTAGTAGCCATGCGCGGCGCCACTGTTCACCCACACGGTGTCGGCCAAGTCTCGGTCGAGACCCTCGTTCCACGCCTCGAACGCCTCGATCGTCGGATCGATCGACGTCAGCGACTCCTCCGTCATGTATTGGAGCGCTTCGATGATGTAGTGGACTTGCTGTTCTCCGGTCGTCGTATGGGACAACGCCGACAGCGCACTGTTCGGGCCGCAGGTGAAGAACAGGTTCGGGAAGCCGGGCATCATCAGCCCGAGATAAGCCCGTGGCACCGGCGACCACACATCGGCCAGCTTCGCGCCGTCCCGACCTTCGATGTCGAGCCACGTCATGAAATCGAGGTGGAAGCCGGTCGCGAGAATCACCACATCCGCAACGAGCTGTGACCCGTCGGCAAGCTCGATGCCGTCCCGCGTGAAGCCCGCCAACGACCCCTCCACGAGCGCGACGTTGGGCTTCCGCAGGGCGTCGTAGTAGCCGCAATCCCGGATGGGGCGCTTCGCGAAAGGAGGGTAATCAGGCGTCAATGTGGCCTTCAGGTCAGGCCTGTCGGCGAACTTCTCCTCGAGATAGCTGAGACAGACCGAGCGCAAGCTGTCGTTTCCGGGCGAGATGTACCCGCCCTCGGCCTGCCAGTTCTCGTCGACGTGAGTGATGTCGAAACCCGGGCTCATCCCACGCGAGATGAGTTGCGCCCGCTGCCACTGCATGACGTATGGAAGGTTCTCGAGGCCGAAACGCTCCTCCGCGCCCACGCTCAGAAGGATTTCCGCGTTCGGCACGATCCAGTTCGGTTGGCGCTGTAGCACCGTGAGGTGCGAGACATCATCGGCGATGGCAGCGGTCACCTGCGCCGCCGAACACCCGGTCCCGACGATGACGACCCGCTTGCCCGTCAGCGAAACCGCGTCGTCCCATTCCGCGGTGTGGATGATCGAGCCGCCGAACTCATCCATTCCGGGAACGTCGGGATAGCTCGGCCGGTGCAGGTATCCCAGGGCGGTGATCACCGCGTTGGCCTCGTACTTGACGACCTGACCCTCCCGGCGCGCCCAGACTTCCCAGAGTTGACGCTCCTCATCCCACCGGCACGTGGTCATCTCGGTGCCGAAATCGATGTGTTCCCGCAGGCCGTGCCGGTCGGTCATCGAGTTGAGATAGGTCATGTACTCCGCGCCACTCGGATAGAAACGAGTCCAGCTCGGATTGAGCTCGAACGAGAACGAGTAGAGCGAGCTGGGCGTGTCCACCGCCACACCCGGATAGGTATTGACCGACCAGGTGCCTCCGATCTCGTTGCTCTTCTCGAGAATCGAGTACCGGAATCCGGCTTCTTTGAGCTTGATTGCGGCGTTGATGCCGACCATGCCGGCCCCGATGACCACGACATGGAAATCGGGCGAGGGCACCTTGGTCGGCGGCAGCGACCGGCTGGTGCGAACGAACCCGGCCTGCTCAAGGGTCAGCGGCAATCCGCGGGCTGGCACGTCGAACCCGGCCACCAGACGAAGCATGCGCCCGAAGAGTGCCTCATCCGGCGCCTCGAGGAGAGGCTCGGAGAGACGTTGGCAGGCTCGCAGCAGCTGAGCCTTGATCTCCTCGGCGATCTCCGGTCGGACGGGCGGCTTAGCGGCGGCTATCGCTTGCGCCGACGGACCGATGGGACGCCCCTCCGAATCGTGATACGGAGTGGCGTATCCGACCGGACGGCCGTCGAGTTCGTCCCAATATCGGTCCAACAGTGCGCGGTCGCCCGTGAGATGGATCAGGCTCATCAACGCGATGGTCGGATGCAGCGCGTCGATTGACCTGCGCAACATGTCGTCGTGCTCGAACCGAACCTGCATAGCCATGCCTCCCATTGGTCCTTCTGGGTACTGCCCGCTGCGGCGAAAATCGCCGACGATCACGGAGCGTCGAGCAAATTCCGAGTGAGGGCGGCGAGGTCCCGCAGCGCCGTCCGGGCTCTCGCGAGACCCGCGATGTTGGAGAGAAAGCCGTGATACACGCCGGGGTAGAGCAGGAGCGCGACCTGCACGTCGGCCTCTCGCAGTCGACGGGCGTACTCCTCGATGCCGTCGCGTAAGGGATCGAGAACCCCGGAGACCAGGATTGCCGGGGCAACCCCGTGCAGGTCATTCGCCGACATCGGTGTGCCATAGGGAGTGTCGAGTGTCGGGTCGTCGCCGAGGTACAGGTTCTTCATCCACACGATGTCTTCGGTGCTGATGAGTGGACCTTCGGCGAACTCGACCATGGAGGAACGGGCTGGGCTGTAACGCTCGAGGCCCGGGTAGAGAAGGATCTGCGCCGCAAGGGCGGGGCCCCCCTCGTCGCGGCTCCGCAGGGCGACGCCGGCTGCCAATCCGCCGCCGGCAGAATCGCCCGCCACAGCAATGCGCCGGGCGTCGACACCGAACGTCGCTGCCTGCTCGCTCACCCAACACAGAGCCTCGTAGGCCTCGTCGGAGCCGACGGGATAGGTGAACTCCGGGGCGAGGCGATAGTCGACGCTGAACACGGTGGCGCCGATCGAGCGCGAGAGATTCCGGGCCAACCCGTCGTAGGAGTCGAGTGTCCCCACGATCATGCCGCCACCGTGGTAGTAGACGACGGCCGTGCCAGTCGGCTCCGGATCAGGCTGATACACCCGAACCGGAACCGAACCGTACGACCCCTTGAAGAACGTGTCCGACACCGAAAACACTTCCGGCCCCGGCGCGCGCACCACCGACTCCATGATCTGGCGCGACTTCTCGATGCCCATGTCGACCATGGGCGGCACCCCGTAGTCCAATATCGCCTTGAAGATCACCGCGGCATCCGGGTCGAGCCTTTCCAGAAGTCGGCGGGCAGTCTCGGCTCTCATCAAAGCTACCTTTCGGCGAGCACCCCATCATCGGGCCGCGGCTGCAGGCCGACGACGACCGACCCGTACTCTGCCTTTCTGCCACAGCCGGTCCGGGTTCAGTGGCCGAAAGTTCCAGCGAGTAGAACGGTGACGGCCCAGACGTCCGGGCCGCAGAGTTTGATGAGCCCAGACTTGCTGGATGTGACCGGCATGTTGAAGCCCCGTCCATCCGCGTTCGCCAAGGAGTCTCGTGATCGTCGAGTTTCGCTACTCACAGGAACCCGGCTCCGACACCAGCGTTGTCACGGGTTGGTTGAAGAATGTCGGTGACGTCGTCTCGCACGGCGAGCCACTGATCGAAGTCGAGAACAACAAGGTGACCGTGGTCGTCGAAAGCCCGTATACCGGAACGATCGTGGACGTCGAGGCCGAGGTAGGAGACGAGATCACCGACGGGGACGTGCTCGCGGTTTTCGAGACGAAGGAGACCTCGTGACATCGGCCCCACCCACGGACCAGGTACGCCTTGAGATTGCGCTCTACCGGACGATGGCCCGTATCCGGGCCTTTGAAGCAAGCCTGCTCCCCCAACACGAGGCCGGTCTATTACGAGGGACTGCGCACCCGTGTACCGGGATGGAAGCCATTCCAAGTGGCGTCTGCGGCGCGCTCGAGGCCGGCGACATGGTGACGAGCACCCACCGCGGCCATGGACATTCGATCGCCAAGGGCCTGTCGACGGATCGGATGATGGCCGAGCTGTTCGGCCGGGTCGACGGATACTGCCGCGGCCGTGGCGGCAGCATGCACGTCACGTCGCTGGCCGACGGCATGCTCGGCGCCGACGGCATCGTGGCCGGATCGGTCGGCATCGCTGTCGGGGCGGCTGACACGTTCCGCCGTCGGGGCGGCAAACAAGTCGTTGCCTCGTTCTTCGGCGACGGCGCGGCGAATGAAGGCTCGCTGCACGAGGCCATGAACCTCGCCGCGATCCTGAAGGCACCGGTGGTGTTCGTGTGCGAGAACAACCAGTGGGCGATGAGCACCAGCGTCAAGGACAGCTCCAGCGTGGAGCGACTTTCGGTCCGGGCGGCCAGCTACGGAATGCCCGGTGAGACCGTCGACGGCAACGACGCGCTCGCCGTGTATCGAGCCGCTCGGGTCGCGGTCGAGCGTGCGCGCGCCGGGGCGGGACCGAGTTTCATCGAGGCGTTGACGTTTCGCCTCGGCGGACACTCTGCCAACGCACAGATGATCTATGCCTCCGACGAGGAGGTGGCGGCCTGGCGCGCGCGGGACCCGCTGGGGGTCTCCCGCGCCCGGCTACTGGCCGAAAATCCCGCAATCGGGGCCGAACTCGACGAGATCGATGCGGCCGCGGCAGCCGAGATCGAGGCCGCCATCGCTTTCGCGGCAGCGTCTCCGCTGCCCGACGCCGACACCGTCCTGAATGACGTCTACTCGTCATCGTCGATCCTCACGGGGAGTTTCGCATGACCGCGCAGACCGAGTCGAAGCTCGGTGCCGCCACCGAGATCACGGTCGAGCAGGCGCTCAACGCCGCGCTGACCGAGGAGATGGAGCGCGATCCTGAAGTCGTCCTGATCGGCGAAGACATCCGGGTTCCGGCCGGGGTGGGCGCGGTCAGCGCTGGGTGTTACGCAACCTTCGGCGGGGACCGGGTGATCAACGCGCCCATCTCGGAAGCGGCCATCGCCGCGTACGCGGTCGGGGCGGCTCTGCTCGGCGCACGTCCGGTGGTCGACGTCCAGATCGGGGATTTCGTCACCCTGATGATGGATCAACTGGTCAACCATGCGGCGAAGTGGCGCTACATGTCCGGCGGCCAGGTGTCGGTCCCGCTGGTCGTGCGGTGCCCCGCCTTCACCGGCATCGGCATGGCGGCCCAGCACTCTCAGCAGCTCGAAGCGTGGTTCGCACACGTACCCGGCCTTGTCGTCGTGGCCGCGTCGACCGCGGCCGACGCGAAAGGCCTGCTCAAGAGCGCGATCCGCGACGACAACCCGGTCATCTTCTTCGAAAAGCGCGTGAACTACGGGCTCAAGGGACCGGTGCCCGGTGGCGAGCACCTGGTTCCGCTGGGGCGCGCTGACGTCAAGCGCGAAGGGAAGGACGTCACCGTCGTGACCTACGGCGGTGCGGTGTTCCTGGCTCTGCAGGCAGCTCGGCGCCTCTCGAGAGAAGGTATCGACGTCGAGGTTGTCGACCTACGCACCCTGCGCCCGCTCGACATCGACACCGTTGCCGCATCCGTCGCGAAGACGCGCCGTGTGCTGATCTTGCACGAGTCTCCCGTGACCGGTGGGCTGGGTGCCGAGGTGAGCGCGCGCATCGTCGAGTCGTGCTTCGACGTGCTCGTCGCGGCTCCGTTGCGGATCGGCACGGCCGAGTCGCCGGTGCCGTGCTCCCTGCCGCTGGAGCGAGCTGTCCTCCCCCAACTCGGCGACGTGGTGGCTGGGATCCAGCGTCTGTTCAGCGTCGGCAAGTCATGACGAGTCGACGCCTGAGCGCATGACGGGTCCGCTCGACGGCGTGCGGATCTTGGACCTGTCCACGACGTTCTCGGGCCCGTACTGCACGATGCAACTCGCAGAGCTCGGCGCCGATGTCGTCAAGGTGGAGGCGCCAGGGGGCGACATCACGCGCCGGCTCGGGAAGACCCGCGAGCCCGGCTTGGCCTCCGTCTACGTCGCGGCGAACCGCGACAAGGCAAGCGTGGTGCTTGATCTCAAGAACGACGAGGACCACGCCTTCCTCGACGAGCTGATCAGGTGCGCCCACGCGCTCGTACACAACATGCGGCCAGAAGCCGCAGTCCGGCTGGGTGTCGACCCCGCGCGCGTGCTCGCACTCAATCCGCACCTCGTACACCTGGCGATCACCGGTTATGGCAGCGACGGGCCGTATGCCGGGCGGCCTGCCTACGACGACACGATCCAAGCCATGAGCGGCCTTTCGTGGATCCAAGGGATTCACGGAGAGCCGACCTACGTCGCGTCTGCGGTTGCCGACAAGGTGACCGGGCTGAGCGCCGCGATGGCCCTGGTCGCCGCCTTGTTCGTCAGCGAGCGCACCGGTGTCGGCCAGTCGGTCGAAGTGCCGATGTACGAGACGATGGCCAGCTTCGCCCTCATGGAGCAGTGGGGCGGGCGGGCCTTCGTACCAGCAGAGGGCGACACCGGGTACGCGCGCTTGAGGTCCGCCTACCGCCGTCCCTATCGCACCCGAGATGGCGTTCTGTCCGTAGTGGTCTATCACGAGGGTCACTGGCACCGCTTCTTGAGTGCCATTGGACAAGCGCATCTGCTGGAGCTCGAGGAGTTCCGCAGCGCCGAGGCCCGCAATCACAACATCGACCGCCTCTACGCGCTCATCGCAGCGGAGATGTCCACCCGCACCAGCGCCGAGTGGATTGCCCTGCTTCGACGCATCGACGTGCCGGTTGCCCAGGTTCAATCGCTCGACGACTTGTTCGACGACGAACATATGCGCGCCGTCGACTTCTTTCAGGAGGTAGGCGACGGGCCGCGGCGTTTCCTCGCCGCACGTCCGGCGTTCCGCTTCTCAGGTACGCCGCTCGCACAGCCGCGCGACGGCCGGGCCCCGGATCCGCTCGGCGCCGGTGAGCCCCACGCCCGGGCGTGGTTGACGGTCAAGGGACCTGGCGGAGGTGGACGGGAATCGAACCCGCCAGCCCGAGATACTCGGGCTCGTCGGTTTTGAAGACCGCGACGACCACCAGGACGCGGACACCTCCTTGGGCCTCGCCTCAGCTCGGCACGGCATCGAGCTTAACGTCGGTCAGCCGCGCAGTGTGCGGCGCTGCGAAGTCGACCCGCTGCGTGACACGTCCAACCGCGTCGCCGCGGCGACGATCGCGACCCGAACCCTGTCGTCATCAGCAGCACCGACGCCTCGCATGTCCACCAACGAGACACCTTGTTCGACTCTGGCGATGACGGCAGGCGTTCCCCGACGTAGCGCAGCGGCGAATTCGGGCGGCAGTTCGATCGCCCACCCGGGCAACCTCAATGCCGGCGCGCCACCGCCACCGACGACGTTGGAACTGGCGACGACCCCGGCCCCGATGGCTGCCGGCAGCATTTCAACGATCTTTTCGGCACGGATCCGCAGCTCTTTCTCCCGGACATGCAGCGCGAGATGGGTGGGCGTCGGCGGTCCGACGACGGACGCCTCCAGGGCGGCCAGCGTCAGTTTGTCAACTCGCAGCGCGCGGTAGAGCGGACACCGTCGCAACCGCTCGATCGTCTCGCCATCCCCGAGCACGATGCCGGCCTGCGGACCGCCGAGCAGCTTGTCGCCACTGGCCGTCACGATCGTCGCACCGTCCCGCAGCCAGGACGTGGCATCGGGTTCGTCGGGCATCAGGGGGTCCGGCTCGAGCAGACCCGATCCGATGTCGGCGACGACAGGCGCGCCCAGCGATGCCAGTTCAGCAACGGTCACCGAAGAGGTGAAACGACTGACCGTGAAGTTCGACGGGTGGACTTTCAGCACGAACCCGGTGTCCGGACCGACCACTTCGGCGTAATCGGCCACGGTGGTGCGGTTCGTCGTGCCGACCTCGCGTAGGCGCGCACCGGTGCTGGCCAACAGAGTCGGCAACCTGAATCCGTCACCAATTTCGACCAACTCCCCCCGGCTCACGACGATCTCGCGACCTGCGGCAAGCGCGGTCGCCGCCAAGACCAGTGCGGCAGCCCCGTTGTTGACGACCAGCGCGGCGTGCGCCCCTCGAACCCGCCGCAAGAGAGCGGCCGCCGCGCCAGCACCGCGGAAGGCGCGCGTGCCGGTTTCGAGGTCGTACTCCACGTCGACGTAACCGGCGGCATTGACGAGCGCGTCGACCGCGGCTTGCGACAACGGCGCCCGGCCCAAATTCGTGTGCAGGATGACGCCTGTCGCGTTGATGACCGCATGAAGCGACGCGGCCACCTCCGGAAGGGTTGCCAACGTCTGCTCAACGACGGATTCGGGCGCGGCGGCCCCCGCGCGAACCCGTTCCTGAACCTCCCGCACGGCCCGTTTGACGAGATCAACGCCCAGCCGCTCGACCGCCGCTTCGATCCGCGGATCGGCGAGGACGGAATCGGTACGCGGGACGCCTCGTCGCGGGTCGGTCACAGGATGTTCCGGGTGGGTAGGCGGCAGCCGGGCCGCTCGTCGTCGGGGAAAGCGGATGAAGGCTAGTCGCCTTCCGCCAGCAGCGTCGTGTGCCGAACGATCAGCGGACCGCCGGCGGGGTGGGACATGGCTATTCCGCGAGCGCGGCGAGCGCTTTTTCGGCGAGGTTTTGCCCGATGGCCAGGGAGGCGGTGGCGGCAGGTGATGGCGCGTTGACGACGTGCAACGCGCGTGGGGCTTCGACGAGGTGGAAGTCGTCGACCAGGCTGCCGTCGCGGGCGACGGCCTGTGCCCGGATCCCGGAGAAGTGCGATTCCAGCTCGGATACCTGCAGTTCGGGCATGTACGGCAGAACTGACTTCACGTACGCGCGCCGGTTCGAGGCCCGCCACAGTTCACCGGCTCCGGTTCGCCACCAGCGTTTGGCGAGAAGTCGAAATCCCTTGTACCGCAGCACATCCGCCGTGTCATGTCGTTCGAAAGCGGTCCTTTTGTAACCTTCGCGGGCGAAGGACAGCACCGCGTTCGGGCCGGCCCAGACAGCGCCGTCGATCCGGCGGGTCAGGTGCACGCCGAGGAAAGGCAGCTCGGGGTCGGGCACCGGATAGATCATGCTGTTGATCTTCGCGGCAGCACTTGGGGTAAGCGTGTACCAGTCACCCCGGAACGGGATGATGCTCACGCCCGGATCCACACCGGCCATCAGCGCGACGCGGTCGGACTGCAATCCCGCGCAGGTCACCAAGTACCGGGTGTGCACATCGCGGTCACCCACCCGCAACGCGATGCCGTCAGACCGGTGCGACACCGATTCCAGGGCACTCGACAGTGCGATCGTGCCACCCATCGAACGGACGTCGGCCGCATAGGCCTTAGCCACCAACGCGAAATCGATCACGCCGCTTTGCGGAACGCGTAGTGCGCGGATCCCGGCGATATGCGGCTCATACTCCTTGAGCCCGTCACCGTCGAGCACCTCCAGGCCGGTGAGGCCGTTGTCCTGAGCGCGCTTGACAAGGTTGTCGAATCGCCCGAGCTCGTCCGGCCGGACTGCGACAACCAGTTTTCCGAGCCGGCGCAGCGGAATGTCGCGCTCGGCGGCGTACTCCTCCAGCGCAAGCCGACCGGCCGTGCAGAACCGCGCCTTATTCGACCCGGGCGCGTAGTAGACACCCGCATGCACCACGCCCGAGTTATGGCTGCTCTGGTGCTTCGCGATCTCGTCTTCCTTCTCGACGACCGCCAGCTTCAGCTCCGGCCGCGACAGCAGCAGTGCCCGAGCAGTCGCGAGACCGACCAACCCGCCGCCAACGACAACGACATCGAAAAGGTCTTCAGCCACCGGTAGAGGATAACGAGCATTCACGCGCCGCCCTCGTCTGCGAGGCCCACCTGGTGGTACGGCTGCGCTGTCCGTCACATCACGGGAGATATCGAGGAGCAGATCTAGCCGACGACCAACACCGCCTCCTCCCGGGTGGTGAGTTCGCCGATGACGAGACCGCCGGGGATCTCACCCGCGATGAGCAAGCCTCCGGAGGTTTGCGCATCCGCGAGTAGCAATCGCTCAGTCTCGGTGACGCCGGGGCCCCATCGAGTATGTGGCCGGACCCACTCCAGATTTCGGCCCGTACCACCACTGACGAATCCGTCACGGACAGCCTCCCTCGCCCCGTCGAGGTACGAAACCGCCGCCGCGTCTATCCGAGCCGTAACCCCGCTCGCTCGAGCCATCTTGTACAGATGGCCGAGCAGGCCGAAACCGGTCACGTCGGTCGCGCAACGGACCCCAGCTCGAATTGCCGCCTCCGAGGCCGAACGATTGAGCGCCGTCATCGCGTCGATCGCCTGCGGAAAGCGCTCCCCAGTCGCTTTATGCCGGGTATTCAGCACACCGATACCAAGTGGCTTCGTCAGTGACAGCGGCAGGCCCGGCTGTCCCTTGTCGATCCGCAAGAGCTGATCAGCCCGAGCCAGACCGGTCACCGCGAGCCCGTACTTCGGTTCGGGGTCATCGATACTGTGCCCGCCGGCGAGATGGCACTGCGCGGCCCGAGCGACGTCAAGTCCGCCGCGCAACACCTCCCGGGCCAGTTCGAACGGAAGTGTGTCCCGCGGCCAACCGAGCAGGTTCAACGCAACAACGGGCGAGCCACCCATCGCGTATACGTCGGAAAGCGCATTGGTCGCGGCAATACGTCCCCAGTCATAGGCGTCGTCGACGACGGGGGTGAAGAAGTCGGTCGTCGCAATCAGAACCGTGTCGCCCGACAACCGAACGGCCGCCGCGTCATCGCCGCATTCGAGCCCAACGAGCAACTCGTGCCCGTTTTCGCCGAAGTCGGAACTCTCGAAGAGCCCGGCAACCGCCGCTTCCAACTCGCCGGGTGGAATCTTGCAGGCACAGCCTCCACCGTGGGCGTACTGGGTGAGGCGAACAGACTCCATGAGGAAAAAATCGTCCCTGTCGACTCGAGACACAAGAACCGCATGCCATCCACCGGCAATCTTGGCGGCCAAACGGATCTCGGCTCAGCGAGAGGCGCGCCCGATACGGCTGTGTGGCGGCTCGCCGAGAACCTCTGCGGCAGCTGACATCCCGGCGCGGCAGCCCGAGCCGATCGCCGTCGCAATCTGGCGAAATCGCGGATCGGCGCATTCACCGCACGCGTAGAGCGAAGCGACCGATGTTGCCCCGTCCGCGTTCACCACCACGTATCCGTTGGCATCCACGTCGGCGATCGCGTGGACCAGCTCGGAATTCGGGACCCGTCCGATAGCAAGGAAGATGCCATCGGTAGCCAACTCGTGGGCCACTCCTTCGGCGGATCGAAAGGCCAACCGCTTGACGACCTGGTCGCCCACGATCTCAAGCACCTCGGCGCCCAGCTGAATGTCGACGTTGGCGATCTCGCGTAGTTCTTCAGCGAGACGGGGATGCGCATCCAGTTCGGCTCCACGGTGCAACACAGTTACCCGACGCGCGTGCCGAGCCAGCAAGATGGCCTCGTCCGCTGCGGAGTCTCCACCGCCGACGACTACCACCTCGCGGTCTCGATACAACGGCGCGTCGCACATCGCGCACAAAGAGACGCCCATGCCGAGAAATGCATGCTCCCCCACCCCCAGCAGTCGAGGACGTCCTCCGGTCGCCAAGACGACTGCGCCAGCGACAAACGAACCATCGGCGCTGACAGCCGTGAGAATCGGCCCGTCGGTGGTGATCGCCTGCAAACAACCCGGAACGAAATCGATATCGAACGCTTCCGCCTGTTCGCGGAGCTTCGCCATCAACGTAGGACCGTCAATGCCCTCCGGATAGCCCGGCACGAACTGGGTCCGTTCGGCCAGCATGAGCTGGCCCCCCATCGGTTGCGAACTGTCGAACGGATCGCCCTCGTAGAGCCGCGTCAGGCAACCGAGACGCGCGGAATACATCGCAGCCGTCAGGCCGGCTATGCCACCGCCGACGACGACAACTCCGTTGAATTCGTTCATTCCGTTCCGGCCCACCGCCCTCGCTCGCGACCGAGTAGCTCCTGCCAGTTCCCCGGCAGGTCCACCCGCCGACTGGTCGGGGCACCCTGTTCGTGATTGTTCACATAGACCTTGGACTGATTGCGTCCGGGGTCCCCCGCGACGACGACGTTGATCGTCTCGGCGCGCGGCATCATCGGTATGAGACGTCCCGGATCGTCGGAGAGCGCATATTCGGGTCCGATACGGCCTTCAGCGACCCAGCCGGCAAGGGTGAACGGCTTACCGCCGCCGATGTGCCATGGATAGCGCTCAAACCAGTGCGCTTCGATCTTGACGTTCTCGTAGAGATAGCGGCGAACGTCATCTTTCGTCCAACCGTCCTTCGCAAAGACATCCGCAACGGCCGGACTCATGACGACGAGCGGATGCCACTGGTCGAACCACAGTCCGTTGAAAGCCCACGGAGTCTGTACGTCGCCCATGATCTTGACGATGGTCTCCATGCATTGCAGACCGGTATTCCCGCCGCTGTAGATCGGTGCGCTGACGGCGAGACAACTTTGCACGGTGACCACCGTGTCCGCCGCCGAAAAGCCCCTATCTTCTCGGAACGACGGCCACCCCATCTCGTGAACGGCTGCGTCGTTCTCCGCCAACGCCACATGCATCCCCGATCCGAATGTCCCCTTATCCGTGTCGCCGGGCGGAATCACCAAGCCGGCGATATTGCGGAAGAACATGCGGGTGAATCGGCCGAGTGTCGAGTTGGCGCGTCGGCCCAGACGCATAGCGCCGACGGTGGAGTTGAAATCGAGGTCGGTGGTCAATGGGCCGCTGACGATGACCAGTGGCTCCCAACCGGGCGTGGCGCCGGCGTCTTGAATCCGGAAGTTCGGATCCGCGATGCACTCGGCGATCGCGATGAGGATTGGCATGTACTCGGGTCGACAGCCCGCCATCACGCCGTTGACCGCGACGTTCCAAACCGTCGCCTCCCGGTCCTGCGGCGGCACCACACCGAGCAGTTCATCGGCTGGGCGATCTGTGAACTCGAGGAATCGGTCGACTTGTTCGAGGGTTGGCGGTACGACCGGGAGCCCGTCCATCCAGCCTTGCCGTTCGAACTCGTTCTGGACAGCTTCCAGCGAGCCGCGGAAGACGATGTCGCGCTGAGCCGGGACCGCTGGCGTCGCCGGGTCCAGCGCAGCGTCAGGCTCGTCGGCGACTTCGGCTTCGTCCCGACCAGCGGTCAAGGCCTGCAGGATCTGCGGCACGAGCTTCTCCCGCACCTTTACGGTGAAGATGTCGTCGGGATCCAGAGCGGGCACACCTGGATACTCACAAAGTGGGACGGCGGTCGCATGAATGAGTTTGGCGATCGCCTTCGCTTGCGCCATGAATCCCGTCGCAACGATCGCGACGGCAGGAACGCCGGCATCCTCGGCTACTTTGCAGGCCCGCAACACGGCAGGTGTGCAACTGCCTCAAGCACCGACACCGACGACGAGCGTGTCCACCCGGTGCTTTGCCAGCAGACCGGGTATCGCCGCAACCGTCTCGCTCTCGTGGAGACCATGGATGTTGTCGAACACCTCGTAGTCGACGTAGCTGGCGTTCTCGCCACGCTCCCGCACGGCGGCCTTGACCGCTTCGAACATCTCGTCGCCACGAAACGCGTAGTCGTAGGCGAATCCGATGGTGGCGCCGTTTAGGCCGTCAAGCGCCTTGGCAGCCTTGACCTCGGCCGACTGCTCCTGGCGCTGCGGCGTCCGGGTGCGCCCCAATGGCCAGACGACTTCGAAGAAATCACTCATCGATCAGACCTCCTAGCCACTCTCCGGGACCTAGTCTCGGCGATATACCGGCAAAGTAATCGCGTCCGGTCCGCCGCGGCGGGGGCCGTTCTACTCAGTGGATCGGCCCGCCTGCGTCGCATCACCAGCATCCAGCTCAGCGGATTCGGTTGCCCTGGTCGATCGGAACCTGCACGCCGGTGAGATGACGAGCATCGTCGCCCACCAGGAACGCGACGACACCCGCAATGTCTTCGGCCGTGATCCGTTCCTTGGGCAAGGCCGTGTCGAACACCGACACCAGGGCCGCCCCGGGACCGCTGCCGTACAAGGCGTGCAGGCCCGCGGTCTCCTCGCCGGCCATCGCCGTGGCCACCCCGATCGGGTGGATGCTGTTGACTCGGATCCCGTGTTCGCCGAGCTCATTGGCCAAGACCTGCATCAAGCCGACGACACCGGCCTTCGCGGCGGCGTAATGAGCAATGAACGGAACGCCTTTCAGGGCGGAGGACGAACTGGTCAGGACGATCGCGCCGCCCCGACCCCCGCTGATGAGATAAGGCGCGGTCGCCTTGACCGTTTGAAAGACACCGAGCAAGTTCACGTCCAGGATCGCCCGCCACTGTTCAGTGGTCAGATCAAGGACCGGGCCCCAACTCAAGATGCCGGCGTTGGCGACCACGACGTCGATCCGGCCCAGCTCGCCATATGCGTCAGCCGCGAGGCTTTCCAGGGCGGCCAGATCACGAACGTCCACGGCGCGAGAGATGACCTTGCGTCCGGTTTCTTCGACGAGCTTGGCGGTCGTGTTCAGGTCCTCCAGCGTCGCTGCGCTGACCGCATTGGTCTCGACCGCCGCGCAGACATCGCTGATCACGATGTCGGCGCCCTCGGTGGCCAGCCGGACCGCGTGTGCACGTCCCTGACCCCGAGCCGCACCGGTAATGAATGCTACTTTTCCGTCCAGGCCCACTTCAGCTCCTGTCGCCTTGATTTGCCAAGTCAACGATCTTTCGTCAGACCGACTCGAATTCGATCCCAAACAGCGGAACTGCGATGCACCGGTCCGGACCTATCAGCTGCCGGAGGTCGCCAGATTGTGGGCGAGGTAGTCCTCCAGAAGTTGCTGCTGTTCGGGAAGGTAAGCCCGGCCGTTTTCGCCGACGTAGATATTCGGACCTGCCTGATACCAGACACCGATGACCTCGTCGTCACCGAGCACCTCGTAGGTGTGCATGCTGTTCGCGGCCTCGTAGATCAGCGAGCCCGGCTTCGCGATCCAGTTGTACTCCCGGTAATGCCAGGTGCCTTGAATCGTGTAGCCGAACACCATGCCGGTGTGGATGTGAGTCGGCGAGACGTGGTCCGGGCTGTGAACCGTGAGGCCGATCCCTCCCCCGCGTACCCACACCGGCGCGCTCTGCGGGCCCGACGATTCGGCCGCCCACACCAGGGTGGTGCGCGCGCTACCCCGCACAGCAAGGAGGTCGTGCCACTGATCCGCCGGGCGCGCCAGGATTTCGTCGAGGTCGAAGCTCAGCGATGCTTCGCCGAACTCCATGTCAACGACGCCGTTCTTCGTGTCGAATTTCACGCGGACCTCCAGAATTGTTTGTCGACGAACGACAGTTTGGTCGTCACCGCGTTCGCTGCGTGGGGAAACCGGTGAGGTTCGGCTCGATGGCTACGCACAACGAGGACGTCAGCATCGCCGTGCCGTGATAGACGCCCACCGTGTAGATGCCTTCGATGATCTGCTCGATAGAGAAGTGCTGTTTCAGCCGAGCCCACAAGTCATCGCTGACCACGAAGTTCTGATGTAGCTCGTCGGCCATGTCGAGCAGCACCGCCTCAGACGGCGTCCAATCACCGCCTGGATAGCGAGTGATGTTGACCAGTTCGATGTCCGTCAGGCCGCCGGCGCCCTTCGCCTCCGGTATGTGGTTCGCCCACTCATACTCGCCGCCGCAGTTCCACGAGGTCCGTAGCAGGAGCAACTTCGACGAACGGATGTCCAGAACCTTGGTTACCGAGCCACGGCTCGCACTGCCGATCCAACTCTTCGCCATGTCAGGGTGGTTGGCCGCGAGCGTGCGGAACAGGCTGAAGCCGCGGTGCATGCTCGCGTTGCCGAACTGTTCGCGAAAGGTGTCCCAGTCCATCACCGGGACACGACGTGATCGCAGCGGACCGGTGCCGTCTTGCGAGTCCTTGTCAGCCATCGGCAAACCATACGACGACGAATCGGCTGATCCGCCGGTGACTGGAGCACAGTTTTCCATTGTCCCGACAGTTGGGACGAACCGTCCGCCGGGGGCCGGGATAACCGTTCTGATCAGCCGACGGTATGTGCTGCAAGCTCCAGCCGGGCGGAGCATGCAGCAAGCCTCAACCAACTGCCGGAGGAACAAAGATGAATCAGCTGGACCGCCTCACGGCGATCGAAGAGGTCAAACGGCTCAAGGCTTCCTATTGCCGCTACTTGGATACGAAGGACTGGAAGCACCTGGCCGCCTGTTTCACCGAAGATGGCGTCTTCGACCACGGAGGTGAGCAGGGCGCCGTCCAGGGCCGCACCGAGATCGTGGCGTTCCTCAGCGCTCAAGTCGGCGACGTCCAACTCGTCCATCACGCTTTGATGCCGGAGATTGAGATCACCGCTGCGGATAGCGCAACCGCAATCTGGGGATTGGAAGACAGGCTCCTCTGGCCCGACGGTCGTCGCTCACTCCATGCGTACGGCCATTACCACGAAAGCTATGAAAAGGTCGACGGCCAGTGGAAGATCAGCCTTTCTCAGGTCAGCCAGCTGCGAGTCGACACCGCGGTCATGAGCAGCTCCGACTGGAAGATGCCCGGTTCGGATTGAACCGGGCAGCCGCAATCCGTGCCGCAACAACTACCCGCCGACATCGCGTGCCGCTGTATGGAACTCAAACCATTGCCGCGGTCAATTTCTCACTAACGTCCGTCCGGGCTCGATTCCTGGGCCCTTTCGGCAGCATCGTGAGCCCTTGAGCAGCGAAGAAATCCGGGTGCGAACCATGACCGTGGCCTTTGATCGCGACCAGATCGCCGCCGCTGTGCTTGAGGCCCGGATCCGTCTCGAGCTGACCGAACTGATGGCGCGCTATACCCGCCGAGTCGACGGTTTGGCCTTCGAAAGACTGGGCGACGTGTTCGTGCCGGACGCCGAGGTGCACTATGCCTGGCTGCCGGTGGGGGCCGTCGAATACGAGACATCCGAGCTGATCGGTCTGCCCGCGATTCAGGCGTGGCTCAGCAAGAGCTTGTCCGGGCGCCCAGATCTGCGCCGCTACGTATTTGGGCTGGATCTGCTGGAGCACTCGGCGGATGCCGGAAGTGCAACCGTCCACATGCACGAACGAGGGATGCGAATCAGTGGCACGTACCGCCTCGACGCGGTACGTCTGCCCGTCGGCTGGCGCCTTCGGCAGTTGCGCCTCCGCGAGGAAATACTTTGGGCCTGAACGGCGTGGCCGGCCGCGCTTCATTGGTCGGCCCGTTCCTCCTTGCCCGTTGCTCGGCAGCCGTCTACGGCGTAGAAATCCACATTCGGAGGAGCTGGGAATGGTGACCGAGACCATCGTCGAGAGTGATGACATCACGACCCGGCAGTTGCTGGACCGCAGCGAGTTGATCGAGTTGATCAACCGCTACGGCCGCACAATCGATCGCCGCGACTGGGACGTCTTAGACGACGTCTTCGTCGAAGACGCGGAAGCGGACTACACGAGAGTCATCGCCAACACCCGGTCGGATGCGTCGACCATCCTCGCTGACGGCCAGTTGCACGGCCGAGCTGCGATCGTCGCTTGGCTGCAGGCGGCACGATCCAACAACGAATCCTTGCTGCACTTCATGTCTAACCACGTCATCGACGAACTGGGCGATGACCACGCCCGGATGACGAACTACGTCCACGAGCGCCAGGGCGCGTACGGCACCTACGAGATCGAGGCGGTACGAACGCCAGCAGGTTGGCGGATCGCACGACTAACGCTGGATCTCGTCCCACGGCCAAGCAAGATGACCCAGACCTGAGGCTGACAGAAGGGAACGCGACATGCTGTTGGCCGGACGCACCGCAATCGTCTCGGGTGTCGGACCAGGTTTAGGTCGGACGATCGCGCTGGCACTCGCCGCCGAAGGGGCGAGTATCGGGATTAGCGCCCGAAGCCAGGACTATTTGGATTCGCTGACTGCCGAACTCGAGGCGGCCGGCACCCAGGTCGTCGCACGACGCTCCGACGTCACCGTGGCCGAGGACTGCCAGGACCTCGCCCGCGCGGTCAACGACCGGTTCGGCCGGCTGGACATCTTGGTCAACAATGCTTTCCAAAGTCGGCCGAGCGGCCCTTTCGACACCGCGGACCTGAACAGGTGGCGCGAATCGATGGACATCAACTACTGGGGGTCGCTCACGATGACCCAGGCGGCCCTTCCGTACTTAAAGGAGGCGGGCGACGCGCGCGTCATCATGATCAACACGATGGCGGTGGTGCGCATTCGACCGAGCGACGGGCCGTATATCGGATCGAAGTCGGCACTCGTGGCAGCCACGAAATACCTGGCTGTCGACCTGGGCCGGTTTGGCATCCGGGTCAACAGCGTCCACCCGGGATACATGGTCCTCGAGAAGTTGGACCGGTATTTCGAACAGGCGGCGCTCCAGAATGGGACGACTCCCGACGAAGAACGAGCCAAAGTCGCGGCCGGGGCGGTCCTCGGCTACATCCCGACGACCGAGGAAGTCGCCGGCACGGTGGTCTTCCTGGCCTCGCCCCTTGCACGTCCCATCACTGGGCAATCCATACATGTCAACGCCGGCACGTTCATCGGTTGAACGCGCGACTTCACCCCAAACCTGTTCATCGGCACCCGTGGAGGAAATCACATGACTGAATCGCTCGCCGGAAAGGTCGCCATCATCACCGGCGCCGGTAAGGGAATCGGGCGCGGCGTCAGCCTCGCGCTCGCTGGCCAGGGGGCACACGTCGTCGCTACCGGTCGCACGCTTGCGGACGTCGAGGAGACTGCGGCGCTTGTCACGAAGCGGGGGGGGAGCGCGTCAGCTGCGCTGTGTGACGTCGGCAATGCGCAACACATCGACGACGTCGTCGCCTCGACGAAGTCTGAGCACGGGCGCATCGACATTGTCATCAACAACGCTCAGGGCGGCCCGGGGCACGCGTCAGGTCAACTACTCAAGGTTGCGCCGCAGGACTTTATCGATGCATTCACCACTGGCCCGCTGGCGACCTTTCGCATGATGGTCGCATGCCAGCCGCATCTTGCCGCGACGAGCGGGGTCATCGTGAATTTTGCGACCGGAGCGGGCATCCGTCCCGACCCGATCGGTTATGGCTGCTATGCGGCAGTGAAAGAAGCGATCCGGGCGCTGACCCGTGCTGCCGCCGTCGAGTGGGGTCAGTTCGGCGTCCGCGTCCACACCGTGATTCCGCTCGCTAACAGTGCCGCGCTGGAGGCGTGGGCGGCGGCGCGGCCAGAGGAATCGGCCGCGTTCTATAACTCGGTGCCACTGCGCCGCGTCGGCGATACGGAGCACGACATCGGCAGCATCGTCACGTTCCTCTGCTCCCCGGCAAGCGGGTACATGACTGGTAACACGATCCTGGCCGACGGCGGTCAGGGCTATATCCAGTGAGTCTCACAGAAATCATTCGAACGCTTTACCGGCAGTTTACGAACGTCTCGCTGAGTGGCACGCGCGCGGCCCGAAAGAGGCCACCCCGTGCGAACGTCGCGGCCATCGGGCTCTCAATATTCGTGCAAACCCTCCTAAGAGGAGCCAGGTATGAAGAAGACTGGTCTGAAGATCGCCGCGTGTCTCGCAGTTTCGGTTGTCGCGGTTGCGGCTTGCGGCTCATCTAAGTCAACGTCACAAGGCCAAAACCCAACAGCTAACGGAAGTAACGTCAGTTACCCTCCCATCCCGCCGGGACCGATCAAACTCGGGTTGTCGTTAGCCCTGAGCGGGCCTAGCGCGGCCCACGGGGCGTTCGGTCAGAAGGGCTTCCAGGTAGCCCTTGAACAGTTCAACGCGACTCACCCCAACGGCATCGACGGACACCAAATCGTCTTCGACGTCCAGAACGACCAAGGCGACAGCACGATCGCAGCCGGCATTGCCAAGCAATTCATCGACGACAAGGTCGTCGCCGTCATCGAACCGAGCGAGGACCTGGCGTCGAAGGATCTCCAGATGCAGATTTGGCAGAAGGCAGGTCTGCCAGTCGTGGGATACACGAATCGCGAGGGCAAGTACATCGATGGAAAGGCGTGGCCGTACGCCTTCAACATCGCGGCGCAGCCACCAGCGGAGATCGGCCAAGTAGCAGCCAAGTGGCTCGCGTCGCACTCGCAGTACAAGAAAATTGCGATTCTGACCGATGACACGCCGGCGCAGAAGGAGTGGACCGACGCCATCATCAATCCCCTCAAGACGCTTGCTCCAGGCGACAGTGTCGTCACGACGGCATCAATTGCTACCGGTTCGGTCGACGCTGCGACGCAGGTAGCCAAGCTCAAGGCCTCGAACCCGGATATCGTGCTCGTCGCGGTCGGCGTCGGTTTGGGACCGATCTGGAATGCGTTCCACTCCGCCAACTGGGCTCCGCCAATCCTGGCACTCCAAAATGCCCTCTACGACGGTTACGCGTCGTTGGGCAACTTGGGGGCGACCACCGTGGCACCTGCTTACGACTGCATTCCCAGCGACGACATCAGCGCGATTCCTTCGCCGGTCAAGACTCTGATGGACGCCTATCTGAAGTCGCTAGGAAATGTCGGCGTCAACATGCTGGTCTTCGCCAACTCGGACTCGATGCCGCTTGAGGCGCTCAATTACGCGATCACGAAGTACCACTCGACAAGTCCCGACGCGATTAAGGCGGCTCTTGAAGGACTGAACAATCAGGGCTTCATCGGTGACTACTTCCACCTGAGCTTCTCGCCCACGAACCACTTCGGTAATTCAGGTTCGTCCGGTACTCAGATGTGCAAGCTGTCACCACTCGCTGGCGGTTCGTACTCGATCCCGACCTACGCTCCCTGACGAACTCGGTCGGAGCCGGATCTGCTCCCGGTGTCGAGCGGTCGAGGTACCTGATCGACCGCTCGACACCGGAGCCCAAGTATCACGAGGAGATCGAGCAGCGTGAGGTTTGACGGCAAGGTCGCCTTCGTCACCGGCGGCCGCTCGGGTATCGGCGCGGCCACGGCGGATCTGCTCCGACGCGGCGGTGCAACCGTCGTGACCGCCGGTTCGACGGGCGGACCTGGTGTCGAGACATGCGACATCTCGGACGAAGGCGCGGTCGAGGCGCTGATCCACGACCTGGTCAAGCGGTATGGGCGTATCGACTACGCGGTGAACAACGCCGGCATTTCGGGACAGGCCATGCGCATCGACGAGATGACCACCACAGAGTGGAACCGCATGATGGAGGTCAATCTTTCCGGCGTCTTCTTCTGTCTGCGGGCAGAGCTCGCGGTGATGCGCCAAGCGGGACACGGAAGCATCGTCAACGTCTCGTCCCGGGCCGGACTGCACGGTCTGGCGACGATGGCCCACTACAGCGCGGCGAAGTTCGGAGTGATCGGGCTGACGAAATCTGCGGCGTTGGAAGTTGCCCGGGAAGGCGTGCGCGTCAACGCTGTGTGTCCGGGCTCGATCTGGACACCGCAACTACGACGCTGGCACTCCGGCGACGACGAAGAGTTCAAGAAGACCGGAAACATCTGGCCGATGGGCCGACTCGGCGATCCCAGTGAGATCGCGGAGCCCATCGCCTGGCTACTTTCGGAGGAGTCGTCCTACCTCACCGGCATTGCCCTTGAGATCGACGGCGGAGGAGCTGCACTGTGACAGTCACGTCAGACCCAGGAGGAACGTTGCAGATCAAGAACAAGAAGATTCTTATCACCGGTGTCACCGGCCGGGTGGCGAAACCTATTGCGCTCTCCCTGGCCGAAGACAACGAAGTCTGGGGTACGGCACGTTTTCGTGATAGCGCCGCGAAGCAGGAACTCGAAGCATCCGGCATTCACTGTGCGGCCATTGACCTGTTCGATGCGGACTACTCGTCGCTAGCGAAGGACTTCGACTACGTCTTGCATTTCGGTGCCGCGATGGGCTCCTCGACTGACTTCGACGCCGACATTCGCATCGATGCCGAGGCGACCGGCCTGCTCATGGACCATTGCCGGACGGCGACTGCCTTCCTGCATTGTTCAACCGGCCTGGTATATGCCCCGAACGGCCACACCCCTCATCTGGAAACCGACCGACTCGGCGATCATTCCGGCCCCCACGGCCGTCCGACGTACAGCATCTGCAACATCGCCGGCGAAGCCGTCGCCCGCACGGTCGCCCGCATGCTCGGACTGCCGACCATCATTACCCGATTGAACACTGCCTACGGAGATAACGGAATCTGGCCGGGGACACACCTCGAAACCATTCTCGCCGGCAAGGCAATTCAAGTTCACCCGGATGAGCCGACGACGTTCTCCCCCATTCACATCGACGACATGATCGCATCGTTGCCGCACTTGCTGGCAGCCGCATCGGTACCGGCGACGATCGTCAACTGGGCCGGCCCCGAGCAGGTGAGCGTCCAGACGTGGTCGACCTACATGGCGGAACTCGTCGGGCGCGACGTCAAGTTCGAGATCCGAGCGGACCAGCCGGAGAGCATCATTCTGGATACCTCGAAGTATCAATCGATAGCTGGCGATCCGACCGTCGATTGGCGGACAGGCTTCCGGAGGATGGTGGCCGCGATGCATCCGGAACTTCCGTTGCGGGCATGACGTGCGCCGACGGCCCGCGCGACGCAAAGATCGACGCGAAGCGGCATATTCCAAAGTCGTTCTGATCCAACAATCGTGGTGAGGCGGTCGCTCCGTGTACCTGTTCCTTGACGCCATCATCGGGGGTATAGCGATAGGCTCAATTTACGGTCTCATCGGGGTCGGATACGCCTCGATCTTCAACGCCACGAAGGTCTTCAACCTGGCCCAGGGCGATCTGGTGATGGTCGGCATCATGTCTTCCTATTTCGCGTTGGATGTGCTCAGGTGGCCGCAGTGGGGCGCTGCCTTGGCCGTGCCGGCTTTCGTGACGTTGGTCGCTGTGGTCGAAGAACGCGTGGCGGTGCGGTTTCACCTCAAGAAAGTGTCCGCGAACCGGTTGGGCTGGTTCATTTCGACGCTCGGATTCAGCCTCCTCATCGAAACCACGGTCAACCTTTCCTTCGGTAGCCATCCGGTCGTGGCAATTCCGAGCCCGCTGCCCCTCGGTGGTTTCCACCTTGGCGAGAGCCTGTTCGGGTACCGCCAGCTTTTCGTCGTCGGAACGTTCGCGGCGGTCATCGTTCTCTTGGAGCTCTTCTACGCTCGCACCTGGATGGGCAAGGCGATGCGCGCGACAGCCGAAGATCGCGAGGCCGCGAGTTTGCGCGGCGTCAACCCGGTGACGATCAGCCGGGCGGCCTTCGCGTTGGGTGGGCTGACCGCAGGCGTGGGCGGCTTTGTGATCGCGCCGCTGACGTTCTCGGATCCCACGATCGGGCTCACCTACACGCTGGACGGCTTTCTTGCCCTCGCAATCGGAGGCTTCGGCAGCATCCGCGGCGCCATCGTCGGCGGCCTTTTGCTCGGAATCAGCGTTCAATTGTTCGATCTCTACCTCGGTATCCGGTTCGACGTCCTGGGGCGTCTGGTGCTCCTGCTGCTGGTTCTCACGGTCCGTCCGGAAGGGCTCTTCCGGACGACGGTCGCGCGGTCGGTATGAGAGGGACCGGTTCACGATGAGATTCCGGGGTGGCCTGCTCGAGAAGGCAGGCGTCGTCGGTGTCCTGGTCATCGGCGTCCTGTTGCCAAACCTCGTCGGACACAGTGCGGCCACGTTGGGCAAGCTGGACGCATTGTTGGCGCTCGCGATCCTCGCGGTCGCCATGAATATCGTGCTGGGATTTGCCGGGCAGTTGTTTCTCGGGCCGACGGCACTGTTCGCCGCGGGTGGCTATCTGGCTGCCTATCTGGCGATCCACTACGAATTCACGCAGAGCCTCGTCGCCATGTGTGTCATTTCGGTGTCCGCCTCGCTGGTCCTGGCATTGATCATCGCCCTTCCCGCGCTTCGCATCGGCGGTTTCTACCTCGGCATGACGACGCTCTACCTGGCCTTGGTGATCACTACGGTTGCGAGCCGATTCAACGCCTTCGGCGCCGAACACGGGCTGTCGCTGTACGCCTCGTTGACGTTCGAGCAACGGCCGACCGGCGTCGCGCTGTACGAGCTCGGAGTAGGAATCCTCGCCCTTGTCGCTCTCTACTCCTGGCTCATCCGTTCCTCCCGGCTCGGCCGCCGGCTTTCGGCTGTTCGGGCTAGCGACGTTCTCGCTCAGTCGGTCGGTATCGCCCCGTATCGCACTAAGTTGGCGGCATTCCTCCTCGCCGCAGTGCCGAGCGGAATTGCCGGAGCGTTCTATGTGTACAGCGAGATGTTCATCGTTCCGAACAGCGTGTCGCCAAACCAATCAATCGACGTCGTCGCCGGGCTGGTGATCGGCGGAAGCGGGACGATCCTCGGTCCGATCATCGGTGTCGCGGGACTCTCCGGCGCCGACCAGTTCTTTGGAGGGTTCGAGAAGTATCAGGGTCTGGTCTATGGCGGGCTGCTGATCGTTGTGGCGGCCGTCCTCCCGTCAGGCGCTATCGGAACGCTGAAGGAACAAACCGACCGCTTCTTCGCAAGAACCGAACTCGCCGGTACTGGCCTTCGGGAGCCCGGGTCCAGCCGTCCGCCGACGGGAATCATCGGGGGGTTGAGAAGGTTCTTCGCGAGATCCGCGGAACCCGGCCTCCCGGCACCCGCCGATACCGTCGCTGACGACCTGCCCGACAACCTGGCGGGCGAGAGGACCGTAGCGATGCCGGGGGGCATCATCCCTCCCCGCAGCGACTTCCCGCCCCTGGTCGTCCACGATGCTCATCGCGCCTTCGGCGGAGTGAAGGCGGTCGCGGGGCTCGATCTGACGATCGAACCCGGTAAGGTCCACGCCCTCGTTGGCCCGAACGGTTCCGGAAAGACGACGGCCCTGAATCTGATCTGCGGATACTTCGGCGTCGACTCCGGCGAGATCTGCATCGGAGAGGACCGGCTCGATAACCTGTCCCCGGACCGGATCGCTCGCATGGGGATAGCGCGTACGTTTCAGACCCCGCGCCTGTTGGCCTCGGCGAGCCCGCTCGAGAACGTGGTCCTCGGGGCCGATCGGCATGCAAAGGGAACCTTGTGGGGCGCGGTTTTGCACTCTCGGCGTTCCTGGGTCGCCGACCGCGAAAGCACCGCACGCGCGCTCTCGCTCTTGCGCTGGATCGGCGTTGACAACCGGGCGCTGGCATCGGCGGAGGTGATGTCGCACGGCACCCAGCGGCTGGTGGAAATCGCTCGGGCGATATCGCTCGAGCCGAAGTACTTGCTGCTCGACGAACCGGCAGCCGGGTTGTCCATTGCGGAGGTCGAAGTCTTGAGCCGGGTTGTCCGGGCGGTGGCCAACGCAGGATTGGGTGTGCTCCTCATCGAACACAACCTGCCGGTCGTATTCGGCCTCGCCGACCAGGTGACCGTCCTTCATCAGGGCCGCGTGATCGCCGCGGGCTCACCAGCAGAAGTGAGCGTGCATCCGGACGTCATCGACGTCTACCTCGGGCATAACCGGTTGGACGGGGAGTTGCCGGTCCCGGCGCCGACGGACTCATCGTCGTGACCGCGCCCGAGTCACTGGTCGTCACCGGGCTGCAAGCTTCCTACGGCCGCGTGCGCATCGTCGAAGACGTCAACCTGCGCCTTGACCGGGGCGAGATGGTCGCGCTCGTCGGCCGTAACGGAGTCGGCAAGACGACCTCGCTGCTGTCGATCGCCGGCCTGCGGTACGGACCGGGTGGAGGCACAGTCCGCGTCGGCGACGTCGACATCACCCGGGCGACACCGCATGCCATCGTGGCGGCCGGCGTCGTGCTGGTACCCGAAGGACATCGAGTCTTCAAAGAGCTGACGGTGTCCGACAACCTGAAGCTGGGGGCCTATTCGCGACGTCGCCGCAATCGGGCCGAGATCGCGGCCGACATGGACCGGGTCACCGAACTGTTTCCGATTCTCGGACAGTTCGCGCTGCGCCAAGTCGGCTCCCTCAGCGGAGGGCAACAGCAGATGGTGGCCGTCGGTCAGGCGCTCATGAGCCGGCCCAGATTTCTGTTGCTAGACGAACCGATGTCGGGTATCGCGCCGACGCTCGTCGACGAGCTGTACGACCGGCTCCGGCAGCTCGTCCGGGAGGGCATCGGCATTGTGGTCGTCGATCAGAGCATCGAAAGAGCCCTGGACCGGTCGGATCGTTTCAGCGTCATGGACAACGGCCGGATCGCGCTGACAGGGACGTCGAACCGCAGTGCATGCGAAGCGGCCAATGCGATCGTCCTGGGTGTCCGGTAGCGGCGTCTGACCCACATGCACGGACGCTGGGAGTCGCTTTGTGGGCGGCTCCCAGCGTCCGTGGTGGTGCTGGGTCAGTTCTTGCTGGTTCCTACTTGGTGACGTATGCCTTGTCGAAGTAGGGGGTGATGTAGGTGAAGCGAAGGCCGTGGACGTTCGGCGTCCAGACCAAGGTCGGCTGGTCCGAGGCGTACGTGACCGCCGGG
>Ga0207703_10000263_pt1 | contig 59027 bp, 60 predicted proteins | sample KBSSwiS12_FD_184304 | JGI IMG/M metagenome (GOLD analysis project Ga0207703, IMG submission 184304) | Switchgrass rhizosphere microbial communities from Kellogg Biological Station, Michigan, USA - KBS Switchgrass S1-2 (SPAdes) (version 2) | ecosystem: Host-associated > Plants > Roots >... | reverse complement strand
ACCATCAACACGATCATGTTCCTGGAGGATTTGGGTTTCTGCGCAAAAGGTGAAGGCGGCCCCTTCGTCGCGAGCGGCGCCATTGCGCCGGGCGGATCGTTGCCCGTAAACACGAACGGTGGCGGCTTGTCCTTCTGCCACCCGGGCATGTATGGCCTCTTCACGCTAGTGGAATCGATCCGGCAGCTTCGCGGCGACTGCGGTGCGCGACAGGTTGACGGGGCCAGACTGGCCTTGGCTCATGGCAACGGAGGCACCCTCTCCAGCCAGGCCACCTGCGTCCTGGGCCTGCCGGAAACGGTTTGAGGAAGCTATGACCATCTCTTTCGAACGCAGCGGGCCTGTCGCGACGATCTCGCTCGATCGTCCAGAAAAGAAGAATGCGCTTAATCTAGCAATGCGCGTCGAACTGCCGAAGCTGTTCGAACGGGTGCAGGACGACGTATCGATCAGAGCCGTCGTATTGACGGGCGCCGGACTGGATTTCTGCGCAGGGGCTGATGTCAGCGAGATGGGCGGGGGTGGCATCGCTGACTCGATGGCCCGCGTCGAGATACTCCACCGCATGGTCCGCAGCGTCATCCGCACCGACATCCCGATCATCGCCGCCGTACGCGGCGTTTGCATCGGGGTGGGCTGGTCAATGGCACTGGGATGCGACTATGTCATTGCTGCTCCGGACGCCCGCTTCCAGTTTGCTTTTCGACATATCGGCTTGGCGCCGGACGGCGGGGCCGTGCATCTGCTGGCGCGGAACTTAGGACCCATCCGGGCAAAGTCGCTGGTGTATTCCGGTCGTTTTGTCTCCGGGCAGGAAGCGAAAGAGCTGGGCCTCGTCAGCGAACTCTGCCCTGCCGATGAGGTTCTCTCGCGGGCTTGGCAACTCGCCGAGGAACTGGCGCAGAGCCCGACCCTGTCCTTGAAAATGATCAAGCGGCAGTTCGCCGCAGCGGAAACACAAACATTCGAAGAGGCTCTGGCGGGCGAGATGGTCATGCAGCCGCTCTTGGTTCGCTCAGACGACTTCCGCGAAGGAACAAGCGCGTTCAAGGAAAAACGAAAGGCCCAGTTTACGGGACAGTAATTACCGCTCGTTTCGCCGATATTGGATCGGTTTTAACAAAATTCCGATCATTATGCTTACAGGAAAGGATTATCATGGACTTTGCGATCTATCCCAAAGAGTTCAAATTTGACCTCACGGACGGCGTGCTGACAGTCACGCTAAATAATCCGACGCAGCTCAATGCAATCGCTACCCATATGGACGATTTCCTGCCCCGCATCTTTTTTGAGGCCGACCAGGATCCCCGCGTCGAGATTATTGTCCTGACCGGCGAAGGTCGCGCCTTTTCCGCCGGTGGCGATCTCGAGGGAATGAAACGCAATCTTGACGGCATCGACAATTTCCTTGCGGGCTATCGCAACGGCAAGCGCTTCATGCAACTCATGCTCGACACCGAGAAGCCGATCATTGCCAAGGTCAACGGCGATGCGATCGGTATGGGATGCACGATCGCGCTCTGCTGCGACATCGTTATCGCCAGCGAAACCGCACGATTTGCCGATCCGCACGTCCGCGTCGGTTTGGCTGCGGGCGACGCCGGCGCTGTATTCTGGCCCAAGAGTGTGGGCTCGGCACTGGCCAAATATTTCCTTCTCACCGGCGATCTCGTCAGCGCAAAAGAGGCAAAGGAAATGGGCCTTATCGCGAAGGTCGTCGCGCCCGAGGACCTAGACGCCGAAGTCGATCGGATCGTCGGAAAGCTGCGCAACAACTCTATGGCGGCCGTGCGCTTCTCCAAGTCGCTCCTGAACATCCCGCTTCGCCAGGATTTCGCTAGCATGGTCGATGCGGGCTTCGCGCTGGAGAGCATCTCCAGTCAGCTACCGGACCACAAGGAAGCGGTGCACGCGTTCATGGAAAAGCGCAAGCCGCAGTTCCGGAAGCCTTGATCATGTCTCCTGCCCCGCGGGTCGCGGTGGTCACCGGGGCAGCCAACGGTATCGGACGAGCCATCGCTCTGCGTCTCGCGGGCGATGGCTTATCCGTGGGGCTAATCGACATTGATGCAGTCGGCCTCGCGTCACTGGCGGCGGAGGTCGAGGAGCGGGGCGCCACCGCACTGCCAATCGCGACAGACATGCTCGACCGGGCCGCGATCAAATCGGCCTTCGCTTCTGTCGCGCAGGCGCTGGGGCCGGTCGATGTTCTCGTCAACAATGTGGGGCAGAGCGCCCGTGAGGAGGCCGCTCCCTTCTGGGAAGCAGGGTCCGACCTCGCCGATTTCCTCGTCCGTATCTGCCTGCACACCGCAATGGACGCCACCCGCGAAGTGGTGTCGGGGATGCGGGAGCGGCAGTACGGACGTATCGTCAATATAGCATCCGATTCCGCCTTCATCGGCAGCAAGTCCGCAGCGGCCTATGCCGCTGCCAAGGCAGGGGTCATCGGCTTCACCCGGTCGCTGTCGCGCGAGTTGGCCGAATTCGCGATCACCGTGAATGCGATAGCACCAGGCTACATCCGTACGCGTGCGATGGATCAGCTGCCTCAGGCCTTTGTCGACAAGGCGATCAGCGAAACGCCGCTCCGCCGTCTGGGAGATCCGGCGGACATCGCCCATGCCGTTGCCTTTTTCGCCAGCGAACAGGCGAGCTTCGTTACCGGTCAGACGCTCATCGTGAACGGCGGTCGCTGGATGAACTGAGGCGCCGCACGGCGCTCACAGCTCCGCCCGGACTTTTGATTGCCCGAGAAACCCGGTCACGATCACGGCCACAAGCAGGGCCGCGCCCAACCAGTCGAAGATCAAGAAATAACTTCCGGTCACCTCGCGGAAATAGCCCGCCGCGACCGGAGCGATGCCGTATCCGAGCGAGAACGCGCCCATCATGAGACCGTAGATGGAGGGATAGACGTGAAGCCCGAAGTATCGGCTGGTGAGATAGGCGAGGCCTACGGTCGTCCCGCCAGAGCCCGCGCCCAGACAGACGGAAACCGCTGTCGCGGCCAGAGCGTTCCCGGGAAAGAAGCGCAGGAGAATGCAACTGACCAGGACGAGGGTAATCGACAGGCCAAATACCGGAACGGGGGGAAAGCGATCCTGCAGCACCCCTGTTAGGACACGGCCGGCGATCATCGCGATGCCCATGAGCGAAATTACCCAGGCCGCTTCGGACGCGGACAGTCCGCCCTCTCGCAGGATCGGGAAGAAATGAACGTGCAACGCCCCTTCAGCCAGCGCCATCAGCGCCGCGACCGTAATGAATTGCCAAAACTGGGGCATGCGGAGCGCCTGTTGCAAGGTGAACCCGTTCCGCATAGCGGATGCCCCCTCCCGATCGCTGTGGTCTCCGCCCACGCCCAGGTCCTCGGCGCCACGAAACCAAGCATAGACGATGGGCACGAGCACGACGATCAGCAAAGCCGCAATCCCGATATAGACGCCGCGCCAGCTGAACCTGTTTAGCAGAGCCACGGCCAATGGGGGAAAGAGGAAATAGGCAATGCCCGACCCGCTGAGCGTGATCGCCAATGCCATTCCCCGTGCACGGTCGAACAGCGCGGCGACCGCACCCGACCAGACAATCGGGCTGATCCCGACATTGAAGACGGCAAAGACGGCCCAGGCGGCCAGCCACGTCAGCGGGCTGCCGCCTGTCAACGATATCAGCACCAAAGCGGGGCTGGCGGCAATGATGGCCGCCAGAGCACAGCGCCGGGGACCGAAGCGGATCATCAGACGCCCGAGTACGGGAGCGAGAAGCAACGTCATTATGGAACAGAGGAACACATTGGATGTGATGATCGCACGGGACCATCCGAACTCCGCCATCAGCGGCGCCATGACAACCCCGGTCACGATCGGAACAGCCGTCATGAATATGACGCCGACAAAGGCGCTGGCTACGGTGCGCCAACCCCGGTTCCATTCATAGCCGAAGCCTGCCATCGCATTTCCTCTCAATGCACGGCCATGTCCGTGTCGCTATATTTTCCGTATCGTTCCAGCCGCGCGGCCTCCCATGTTTCAGACGCGCTCGGCCATTCCGATCTGCTTGCGGGACTTGAGGGTCAGGATCGGACCCTTGAATTCGTCGGGCCGCTCCAGGATCGCGAGAACATGCGCACCCACTTCGTCGGCCCGGATGCCCCGGGGATCGGCGTGCCCCTCGTCCGCAGGATCGACGATATGGGAATAGAGCATCAGTTCCACGACCGACACGCCCCGCTCCTCCGCTTCAAGGGCGAGGTGGCGGAACAGGTTGCGCTGCGCGCCCTGGCATACGGAGGCCCCGACAGTACCGGGGACAATGAAATCGGCCATGCCCCCGCCAATGCTTACATATCGGCCACTTTTAGCCAACAGCGGTATGAAAGCCTTCGCTGCGCTATGGTGGGTGACGACATTCTCCTGGAAAAACGCGGCCAGGGTCTCGTCCGTCATTTCGAACGCGGGTTGCGAGGAGAAGGGACCATTGACCGTGGTGATGACGGCGTCGAACGACGGGGACGCCTCGACCACCTGCGAGGCGGTCCGGCTTGCGGCGCTGTCACCCGCGACGGAGCCCAAGACCGTGGTCGCCTGACCGTCCAGTTGCTCGCGCAGCGCAGCAAGCTTTTGCTCGTCGCGCCCGATAGCGGTAACCGCCCAGCCAGCACGGTGGAGCGCGCGAGCTATACCGCGTCCGACCAGCCCTGTTGCCCCGATAATCGCTGCACTCGGTCGCTCCGACATCCCAGATCTCCTTACCATTATCGCTCATGAACCTCATCCGGGATCGGCGGTGCCACCGCGCCCACGGCACTATCGCGCGCGGCGGCGGATCAGGGCCTCCTGCGTGATGGACGCCAGCACCCTGCCCTCTGCGTCGAACATCGTTCCCCGGTTGAACCCCAGCCCGCCGCCTGCATAAGGGCTATCGACTTCGTAGAGCACCTGCTCGATAGGTCGCGGCGCAGAGTGGAACCAGATCGCGTGATTGAGCGAACTAGACGCAAGCTCGCCGTCATGCAGGTGCGGCGCATGCATGATGCGGCCGGCAAAGTTCGCGCAGGCGTCGGTAAGATAGGCCAGCGTCGCATAATATCCGATCCTGTCCCCTTGCGCGGGCGGCGGATTTGGGCGCAGCCATGCCAGCATGTAGGGGCGGGTGCCCAACTTGCCGAGACCTTCATCGGGGTCTGGAAAATAACTTTGAATCGTCGCGCGATTGATCACGCGGCGCACGACAAGCGGGTCGAGTTCGTCGGCACGGTCGAGCACGCTCTGATGAAGCGATTCAAGGGTTCCAATGTGCGGTGCCTCCGGCGCGCTTGCCTCGTGAAACGGCTGGTTTTCCTCCGGTTCATGGAAGCTGATTTCCGCGCGATAGACTTCCTTGCCGTCCTGCCATGCCGTTACGCGGCGATGCGCGAATGCACGGCCATCCCGCGTCTGCTCCACGCTGTATTCGACCGGATCGGTGGCGCGGGCGCTCCGTAAAAAAAAGGCGCTCAGCGCATGCGGGTCGCGGCCCGGCGCGCTCAGCATGGCAGCGTGTACCGACAGGCCCAGATACTGGCCCCCGAAAACCTCCCCGCCAGCGTTCATGTCCCCCGCGATTGCTCGCCAACGGTTCGCACCGCTGGGCTCAAGTTCAAGCAAGGCACGCAAGTCCAGCACCGACATACTCCACCGAGGCCAATCAATTGCGACCGTGTGACGATAAATGGCAGCACGCAACCATCGGCTGAGCCCAACTTCCGCCCGGAAGCGCAAATCACGTAGGGGATGGCGACATGCGGGTCATGGACAGCGGTTGCGCTCTGCAATACCGCTTTCGTACTACGTGCCTGAACCACGATTAGAAGACGCGGAGATATGATGATGGGCGGCGCTGCGGTGCTTTATGAACAGACCGGCCATATCGTTACGCTGACCCTGAACATGCCGGAGCTGCGCAATCCGGTATCGGAGCCCGCGATCATCACTGGCCTGATCGAAGCGTTCGAACGCTTGAATGCGGACAAAAACGTGCGCGCAGCGATCCTTACCGGCGCGGGGACCACCTTCTCCTCCGGCGGCAACCTCAAGTCCATGGCTGCGCCGGACGGCAATGCCTACGCGGCGCCCGTAGACAATCGCCTCTGGTATGTTGAGGGCATCCAGCGCATCCCCCTCGCCTTCGAACGACTAGAAGTGCCCATCATTGCAGCAGTGAACGGGCCTGCCATCGGCGCGGGTTGCGATGTGGCCTGCATGTGCGACATCCGTGTCGCCTCCAGCAGCGCAACATTTGCGGAAAGCTTCGTGAAGATCGGCCTGGTGCCCGGCGACGGCGGCGCCTGGCTGCTCCCGCGCGCCGTCGGGCAGAGCCGCGCACGCGAGATGGCGTTCACCGGCGACACCATCACGGCCGATATCGCGCTGGCCTGGGGACTGGTGTCCTATGTGGTGGCGGATGCCGATTTGCTTAGCAAGGCGATATCGATCGCGGAACGTATTGCTGCCAATCCGCCGCTTGCGGTGCGCATGACCAAAAAGCTGATGACGAGCGGTCAGGACATGACCCTGGAGCGTGTTCTTGACTTTTCCGCGGCGATGCAGCCGCTCGCCCACGCCACGCGGGATCATCACGAGGCGCTCAGCGCGTTCGTGGAGAAGCGCAAGCCTTCATTCGCGGGGAAGTAGACTACCCCGCTCATGATCGGACCCAGGACGCGAATATGGCGGTCTACAAAAACTGGATCGCGGGCGAGTGGATCGCAGGGAGTGACGCGTCCAGCAACGTAAACCCGTCCGATCTCGACGACACGATCGGCGAATATGCGCGGGCCGACCGGCATCAGGTCGATGTGGCGATCCGGGCCGCTGCACACGCCCTCCGGTCCTGGCGCGATGCCGGGATTCTGCTGCGGTCCGAGATACTGGACCGCGCGGGCGGCGAACTCCTGGCGCAAGAACGAACTGGGCGAACTGCTTTCGCGCGAGGAAGGCAAAACGCGCGTCGAAGGCGCGGCGAAGTCGCGCGCGCGGGGAACCTTTTCAAATGGTTCGCTGGCGAGGCCCCGCGTTCGGGCGGCGAGATGCTCGAGTCCGTTCGCCCCGGTCTTTCAGTCGAGATTACGGGCGAGCCGGTCGGCGTGATGGGGCTCATCACGCCCTGGAACTTCCACGGAACTCGTTCATGGCGGCGACCTTCTGGAGTGCGCCACCAGAGGCCATTTCATGCAACCGGCACCGTTCGTGAAGGCGAATAACGCGATGCGCGTGGCTCGCGAGGAGATTTTCGGGCCAGTTGCTTGCGTGATAGAAGCCCGAGACTTTGACGATGCCGTCGCAATCGCCAACGACACGCCGTTCGGCCTGTCGTCCGGCATCGTCACAACGTCGCTGAAATATGCCAGCGCCTTCAAGAGACGGTCGGCCGCAGGCATGGTGATGGTCAATACGCCGACTGCCGGCGTCGATTTCCACGTTCCTTTCGGCCGCAAGCCGTCAAGCTATGGGCCGCGCGAACAGGGGCGACATGCCATTGAGTTCTACACCACGATCAAGACGGCCTATACAGCCGCTTGATCATTTTCTGTCAGGCTCCAGCAGCATCTCATCGACGATCTCCAGACCATAGCCGCCGACGCCGGTAATGGCATTATGCCCGCTGGTGCGCATCAGGATCATATCCCGCACGCCCAGGTCGGCGAGGATCTGGGCGCCGATACCGAAACTGCGCTCGTCGGCGGGATTGCCGTTGGGACCGACCCCAATCCCGATGTCGGGCGAGGGCAGCAGAACCAGAATGATGCCCGAGCCATGCTCGACGATTCGCTGCATCGCACGCGGGATCAGCCCGCGGCGGGGGCCGGGCACATTCAGCATGTCGTAAAAGGCCGACGCGACATGAACACGGACGAGTGTCCGGGCCGCAGGATCGACTTTGCCCTTTTGCAGGGCATAGGCACGTGTCCCGTCTATCTTGTTGCGATAGACGAACATTTCCCATTCGTCGCCAGTGTCGGAGTTGAACTTTGACCGTGCAATCACTTCCACCAGGTGGTCGAACCGCAGGCGATACGCGATCAAATCCTTGATGGTGCCGATCTTGAGATTGTGCCGCGTCGCAAATTCCAGAAGGTCGGGGAGCCGCGCCATCGTGCCGTCTTCGGCCATGATCTCGCAAATCACTCCCGCCGGAACTAGGCCAGACAGACGAGCAACGTCGACAGACGCCTCCGTGTGGCCAGCCCGCACGAGCACACCGCCATCCCGCGCCACCAAAGGAAAGACGTGGCCAGGCGTGACGATCCGATCCCGTCCCTGGCTGGCGTCGATCGCGACAGCGATGGTGCGCGCACGATCGGCTGCGGAAATCCCCGTGGTGACGCCTTCGCGCGCTTCGATCGACACGGTGAACGCGGTTTCATGCCGCGTGCCGTTTTTCGGCGACATCATGTCGAGCCCGAGTTGTTCGGCCCGCGCCCGGGTGAGGGACAGGCAAATGAGCCCGCGACCATGCGTCGCCATGAAGTTTATCGCGTCCGGCGTCGCCATCTGCGCTGGAATGACGAGATCCCCCTCATTCTCACGATCTTCGTCATCAACGAGAATGACCATCCGACCGTTTCTGATCTCCTCGATGATTTCCTCGGTCGTCGCAATCCTGGCGGACAGCTCCGGCGTTGTCATATTGTAACCTCTTTCAACGAGCGTGAGCGACTGCCATACTCAGGCTATCCGGCTCTGGTTGCGCCAGCGGTTCAAATGTCCTTACCTCGCGAATGTTGACCGGGATACCACTCATCCGGGGCTGCCCACTATATCTTTCGGGCATGTCGTTCAGCCCGCTCAAGCGCGACGTAGAACTGCCGATCGCGCGCAATTCATCGTCGCGGTCGGGGCCGGCGCCATAACCGTGCGCCATCGAGAGCAGCCCGGGGCGAATGGAACTCTCCTGCTCGACGATGCCGAGGATCGCGCCATAGCGTGAGCGTATTTCGACTATCGCTCCATCGACAAGCCCAAGCCTCTCCATGTCTTCCGGATTCATGAAAGCCGGGTTGTAGGGCAACCCCTTCGTCGCGGGATTGTGGGCAATGGAGTTGAAGGTATGCCGCATTCGCCGACTGATCATCCGGAAAGCGAAATCAGACGCACCCTCCTCCTCAAGCACGTAGGAGCGCATGTCCTCCAACATGTCAGGGTTTGCCAGGTCCAGATAACCTTCCCAGCCGTCATCCTTTGGCAGCACGAGCAGATTTTCGTCCGGGAAAACCGCGCCGTGGGGATATTTTTTCAGTTCTTCGAGGGGAATGCGCGACCCTTCCATGAAATGTTCGAGCAATTGATCCGTCGTCGGCTTGTGGGTCATATCCAGGTCGTAGGTGCTGCCGTTCAGGCCATGAAGCGTAAGTTGGACGCCGAGCCTGCGGCACAGGCCATAGTAAACCTCCCATTCCTCGACGACCTGCGACCCTTTGGGGGGTTTGACAATAGCGGGTGTATATTGGCCAAAGGACTGATCGACCCCAACGCCCGTTGAGTAAAAGGCGAGCCCTTCGGAAAGATAGCTGAGGCCCGGTGTCTCCAAATGTTGCTTGCAGGCGATGACATAATCAGCCAGCGCCGCCGACGGGGTCATCTTGATGTCAAGTGCGATGCTGAGTTCGAGGCTTTTCATCGCCTCTATGGTCCTGTTTTGATCCGGCCACGCGAGAACCGGGTTTCCGGCGCAGCTGATGAAGGCGCGCACCTGCCCCTCTCCGGGCATCAGCATCTCGTCGGGCAGTGCGGAGGTGGGCATCGGAGCCGAGCCCGCATAATAGGCGCGCAGACCGCGAACCCGGGTTGAATGGCCACCAAATGCTTCGCCCCAGGCAGGGAACGGCGACGTAGCCTGTGCCTTGGCCACGGGCGCGGCCATCATGACGCCCGCCACCGGCAGCCGTTCGCCTTCGCGCATGTGATGTCCACACAGGGTCTCGATACACATTCGCAGATATTCGATCAGCGTCGACGACCCGCTCATGCTCGGCCCGGTGCCGCAGATCGCATAGCCCCGGCGCGCCGACGCATAGGTTCGCGCTGCCAGCGCAAGCTCCTCGGCATCAATACCGGCGACTGCCGCGACCGCTGCCGGCGCGAATGGCTCCAGCGCCGCCCTGAAGGCATCGATCCCGTGCACATTTTGCGCGACGAACGCATGATCGTAGAGATCTTCGTCGATGATGACGCGCGCGATCGCGGCGAGGATGGCGGCATCATGCCCCGGCAGAGGTTGCAGGAACTGCGTCGCCTTCTTGGCCGTCTCGGTCCGGCGCGGGTCGATCACAATCAGTTTCGTACCCTTTGCGAGCCGGTCGTTGATCCAGGCCGCCGGGTTACCGAACGGAAAGCCGTTGTGGCTGACAAGCGGGTTCATCCCGATCACCATGATGACCTCTGGATCGACCCAGCCGTTGCCGGGCGCCTGCCAGACGCCATGCAACCCCTTCGCCACCGACTTCCCCGGCTGATCGATCGATTCGTTGCTGAAGGACATCGGCGACTGGATCGCGTCCATGAAAGCGTGGGTGGACGCCATCGCCAGCGTCTGCCCGACAATGCCCGTCCCGTGGTAGGAGGCCACCGCGCGCGGCCCGTCTCGTTCGAGGATCGCCGACAGCTTGGCAGCGATCTCGTCCAGCGCCACTTCGATATCGATCACTTCAAACGTACCGTCCGGCATCCGCTTCATCGTGTGCAACAGCCGGTCGGGACTGTTATGGATGGCGGGCGACGCTCGCCCCTTCACACAATGATATCCCTTGTAGAGAGGGTTGTCTCGGTCGCCGGTCATGGAGACGGCCCGGCCGTCGTCGTCCACTTCCACGACTGCCCCGCACAAATGGTAACAGACCCTGCAAAATGTCGGATGCGTAGTCATCTTGGGTTCCTCTCCAGATGTTGGCTGTAAACTTTCTCAAATTATGCTTTGGCGGAAGTCTGCTTCGACCCCGCAGGCCGCCTGGCCTGCGGAGCGGCAGGAGCGTCAATTGCCATTTAATATCCCCAGCGCCATGCGCGTAAGCACGGGAAAATTGTCCGCCCGCTTCTGGGCGTGAAGCGATGCGGCATTGCCCCGGATCATCCGCCCCTTGATCCCATGATAGATCGCCGCAAGGCGGAACAGATTGAACGCGATGCAAAATGCCCAGTCCGGCTCGGACAGCGGCGCACGCCCAACCTTTTCGCAGTAAGCTGCCAGATAGTCCTGCTCTGACGGTATGCCCAACGCCGCCAAATCTTCACCAGCCAGACCCGAAATAATGTCCTTGGGCAAACGATAGACCATTGCGTTGTACGCGAAGTCCGCCAACGGATGGCCCAAGGTCGACAATTCCCAGTCCAGCACGGCGCGCACGACTGGCGCGTCCATAGCAAAGATCAGGTTGTCGCAGCGGAAGTCGCCATGGACGATACGACGCCCCTCATCGGCGATGATGCGCGCGGGTAACTGCTCGATGAGCAGGTCCATTGCCGGATCCCTGCCGGCGTCCGTATCGGCCAGATATTGCCGGGACCAGCGCGCGATCTGTCGTTCGAAATAGTTGCCGGACTTCCCATAGTCGTCGAGACCGATCTGCATCGGATCGATGCGATGCAAGGCAGCGATCGCCCCGTTCATCGCGTCGTAATGTGCCGCCCGGTCAGCCGGTCTCATGCCCGGCAGCTTGCTGTCCCACTCGATACGGCCTTCGACCAGTTCCATGACATAGAACCAACTGCCCAGCACGTCATCGTCGGTGCACAGGCCGTAAACCCGCGCAACCGGGAAGCGCGCCGCACCCAGCGCGCGCATGACCCGCGCCTCCCGATCGACGGCATGGGCGCCGTCGATGGTGGCGCCAGGAGGCTTGCGACGCATGACGTAGGAACGTCCGGGGGTGGAGAGCTTGAACGTTGGATTGGACTGGCCGCCGCGAAACTGCTCCACGGTCAGCGGACCTTCAAAGTCCTCGACATGATGTTGCAGCCATTGCTCCAGATGTGCCTCGTCGAACCTGGAGCCTTCGCGCACCGGCTCCGTACCCGCGCTAGCCTCAGCTACCTCGCTGCTCATGCCTGCGCCTCCTGCCACTGGCGCTTGATCCGCTTCGCCAGGCTCCACTTGTGCACTTCGGTCGGCCCGTCGTAGATGCGGAAGCACCGGACCTCGCGGAATATCTGTTCAACCACGGTGTCGCCGCTGACGCCCATGCCGCCCATCACCTGAACGCAGCGATCCGCGACCTTCATCAGCATTTCCGACACGGCGACCTTGGCCATTGAGCTTTCCATGATCCCCAACGACCCGGTGTCGAGTACGTCCGCGCACCAGTCGATCATCAGTTCGCACTGCTTCAGATCGATAAGATTGTCAGCGAGCATGAAGCCCACGCCCTCGTGATCGATGATCGTCTTGCCGAACGCGGTTCGCCGATCGGCGTAGTCCACCGCGATTTCGTGGGCGCGACGACAGGCACCGAGCCAGCGCATGCAGTGCGACAGACGCGCCGAAACGTGGATCCTTCTCATACGGGACGACGATGTTGCGGACGAACGCCTCGACCTGGTCCGCGATCCTGCTCACGCTCCGGTCGTCTGGCGCAATAGTGTGGTCGGACATCATGCTCGACGAGCTCCTTATTGTTGCCCTTGTGCCGCAGTTCGTGCGCGATCGCCGAAGCGATGGCGTGGGACCAGCAAATCATGCCGGTCGCCTGCCCGATGCCGACATGACGATCCTTGACACGATCTGTTTTCAAATGATAGTTTGAATTTCAGGAGAGAGCATATGGGCATGACGGAGCTGTCGCGGTCGCTTGGAGAGCGCAGCATCGTTGGCTGGAACAGCGCCAAATCAGACGGTGTTGTTAAATCTGCCGGTCGAGTAGTAAGAATACTTGAACTCTTCGACGTGCTGCGTCGGGAAGCACCTGTCTATGAAGTTTCTGAATTGCTCGGCTTACCTCAGTCGAGCACGTCTGTTCTTCTTCGCAGCATGGTCATGATGGGATACCTCCAGTTCAATCCCAAGACACGGGCCTTCAAGCCGACGACTAGAGTTGCTCTTCTGGGCAATTGGGTGAACGGCGCGATGATCAGCGACGGCTTGCTGATGCGCCTGCTCCAGCGCATAAATGCGCGGACGAACCAGGCAGTCATTGTCGCGGTCCGCAATCAGATTTGGTCGGAATATATCCATGTCGTTCAATCGACCAACCCTGTCCGGCTTTTCGTTGTAAAGGGTTCTCGCCGACCGCTCATCCGATCAGGGACGGGGCTCATGCTGCTGGCGGACCTGTCAGACCCGGACATCAAGCGAATCGCCCTCCGCACGAATGCGGAAGCAGGCGCAGACCAACCCCGAGAGTGCATCCAGGCCCTGATGGAGCAGATCCATGAGATCCGCAGCCAGGGATGGGCCGCTACCTTCGATACCGTCACCGCGGGCGGCGGGATGATCGCCATGCGGTTGCCCCAGGTGGAAAGTGAAGAGCGACTGGTCGTCGGCGTGCCAGGAGTCACCGAAAATCTGCGGGCCAACCTCGACACCTATCTGAATGTGCTGCGTGAGGAGACGACCCGCTATATCGAGTGGCGCCGATCGCATCACGCAATGGATGGCGAAGAATATCCTGAAAGGGTGAAGCCTCTATTATAGTTGTAATGCATGCGCGTCAGCCGCGCGCGACGTTGCAAAGTTGATTCTGCAAAGGCAGGTGCTCCGTGAAATCAACGGAGCCCACGCGTGCAGACATTTACGGCACAACCGATACCTTGGCCCGACTCGGCCGCCGCCCTGCGGCAAAAGGTTAGGGATATCGTAGCGTCTTATCCGGTCAGTCCTGATCCTGCAAAAAGGGCGAACTGCTGGAGCGTGGCAGACCCGGCGTTCAGCCGTGTTTTGGGTGAGGCCGGTCTGATCGGCATGATCTGGCCGCGCGCATATGGTGGCCACGAGCGTTCCAGTCTGGAACGATACATCGTGCTCGAGGAGCGTCTTGCCGCCGGCGCGCCGGTGGGTGCGCACTGGATCGCTGACCGACAGACCGGCGGAATGTTGCTCAACTACGGTCAGGAGGAAGAAAGGCGGCGCTGGGTTCCCGGTATGGCCCGAGGAGAAGTATTCGCCTGCATCGGATTGTCCGAGCCCAATTCCGGCTCCGACCTCGCGTCTGTGAAGACCAAGGCGTACAAGAGGGGCAGTCGGTGGGTTGTCGAAGGCCAGAAGGTTTGGACCACGGGCGCGCACTTCTCCCATGTCATGATCGCGCTGGTACGAACCGACCCTGAGTCGCAAAGGAACGAGGGTCTCAGCCAGTTCGTCATTCCCATGGATGCCGCTGGCCTGACGGTCCGCCCGATCATCGATCTTACCGGCGGCCATGATTTCAACGAGGTCTTCTTCGATTCCGTCGAACTGGAAGAGCATGCACTCGTCGGCCAGGAAGGAAACGGCTGGAAACAGGTGACGGCGGAACTGTCGCTGGAGCGCTCGGGGCCTGAACGCTATCTGTCGTCAACCGCTCTGTTCATCGAACTGTTAAGACATGTTGGTCCGACAGCGGACGATGCCGTCAAGCAACTGGTGGGCAAGATGGCGGCGGAAATGTGGACGCTGCGGATGATGTCCGCTACCGTCGCGGCGAAGCTCGCGGCTGGCGAAGATCCCGCGCTGGAAGCCACCATCGTGAAGGATCTCGGCAATAGTTTCGAGCAGGCCATGCCTGCGCTGGTGCAGGCTACCGTCGATCTGGATCTTGCCAGCAGCGATCCTCTGCCGCGCGTACTCGCGCATCTGCTGCAGGTTTCGCCCTCGTTCTCCTTGCGCGGCGGTACGCGGGAAATTCTCAAGGGGATCATCGCCAGAGGACTCGGCCTGAGATGAATGAACAGCAAACCATGCTCAATGAGATGACACAGGCACTGTTCTCCGAACTGAGCCACAAGGCTACTGTCGCAGGGGAATGGAACCGGGTGGAGGAACTCGGCCTTCCCGGCCTTCTGATAGCCGATACGGATGGCGGCTTCGGCGGCTCATGGCAGGATGCGCTCATCGTCTTCCGGGCTGCAGGCTATCATGCTCTCGGGCTTCCGCTCATCGAAGCGGTGCTCGCAGCACATGTCGGTTCGCAACACGGGTTCGATGGGCGGGGCACGATAGCAAAAGCAGCGAGTGGCGCGATTGCGGAAGGCCGGTTCAACGGAACTCTGGAAGGCGTTGTCGCGGGCGAAGGTGCGTCCTTCGTCGTCGCGCCGTTCGGCCAGGGCCTCAGCGTGATCGTTGAACTGGTCGCCTCCTCGTCGATCGATCATGCGATGACCGTTTCGGGCGAGGGGCGCGATCGGGTCGAGATCAGCCAGGGCCGGGCCGTGGCGCTGGACATCGACATTTTCTCCTTGGGCGCTTTCGCCCGGTCAGCGCAGATCGCGGGCGCCCTGGATGCGGCCCTGGCCATCAGCGCTGACTATGTAAACCAGCGCAAGCAGTTTGGCCGTAATCTGGCCGCGTTCCAGGCGGTCCAGCACAACCTGGCCACGTTTGCCTGCGAAGCGGCGGCCGCCAACTGCGCCGCCAGCGGTGCCGCTCAAGCTCTCGACCGGGGGGGGGCCGCCTTCGAGGCGGGGGCTGCGAAACTGCGCTGCAATATTGCCGTCGGTATCGGCACGGCGATCGCGCATCAGGTTCATGGTGCCATCGGTTTCACCGAAGAATATAGCCTGCATCCCCTCACACGCAGACTTTTGGCCTGGCGCTCCGAGTTCGGCAACGACAGCCATTGGGCATCTTTGCTCGGCGGTAAGTTATGCGCTCGCGGGGCAGAAAATTTCTGGCCCGACCTCACCAGCCTGACAGATTGATCGATCCGTCTCGCAGCCAGGCCGCAATCACTGGCGGGCATGGTGGCGCAGTCAACTATGCCCGAATACGGCGATGCTACGCAGAATCACTCTAACGAGATCTGCCTGACGGCGCACGCCGGTCTTGAGAAAGACCCGCTTGCTGTAGGTGCGCGCGCTGTTTTCCGTAATGCCGAGCTGCCGTGCCGTCTCGCGCAAGGTCGCTCCCTCACTTAACCGAATTGCCAGCATCGCCTCCGAAGGCGCCAAGCCGAACAGCTTGGACAGAAGAACGGGCGAGGGCTGCGCATGCCCGGTGAGGGCATGCAGATACACGATCACCCGGGCTGTCGTCACCGCATCGGCGGCGGCACGGGGCGCGATCGGCCTCGCGAGGACGCCGATTGTACCCTCTCCATTGCGCAGACGCAGCACTGCTTCAGTGCGCTCGATATCAAGGTTGGTCGCGAATTCCCGCATGGTTTCGGCATGCTCCTTCCGCCGGAAGATCAGGCGGCCGTTTACGCGGCTGAGATCCTCGCTTTGGGCGATGAGCGTCTCGGCGACGCGGTTGCTCACGAGGATGCGTCCATCCTTGTCGATCGCGACCGCGCCAAACGCGAGCTGCTCGAGCGCCTCCGTGCAAATGCCGCTGGCGACCTGCAGCAATATCTTGCGTGCGAAAATCGCCATGCCCCGGTCCAGATGGGGCAGCAGCGATTCCAGCCAGGCCCGCTCGCAGGAGTTGAGCGGCCCGGCACCCTCATCACGAAGCCATAGGAAGTGGGCACGAAAACCACCGGCGGGACCAACGGCAACCATCTGGAGATGACCGGTGTCGGGAGCTTGCAGATGTTCAAGGAGAAAGGGCGAGGACGGAATATCGCCGTGCCCCGTCAAATCTCCGATCGTATAGATGCGCCCGCTCTCCATCTGGTCATAGTTGATGTTGCGTTCGCCCGCGACGTCAGCGAAGGTCCGGCTGGACACAGCGGGATCGTCATTGCCCCCCCGTCGCACCATCAGCGTCAGCGATCCATGCGGTCGATCACGGAATATGATGGCCGAGAGAGCGGCGGACAGTTGCCGGTGAAATACCGTGAGAAAAGGATGCCATCCATCGGGATGTACCGATGACTCGTAAATGAGCGAGATGATTTCGTCGCGTTCGACATCGAAATATTCGGCAGGCCCTGTCATCAGAAACGCTCGCCCTTCATCGTCTGGTCTGCGGATGCGATAAGCGCATCACCATGTCGGCAGGTGGACCAGACGATCCCTGCGCCATGTTCGGTCGATAGATGGCGAGTACGCCGACGATAGACGCACGACTTATATCGCCGCAGCCGCTCCGCCATCCACCACTACAACCTGGCCGTTCACGAATGACGCCGCATCCGAAGCGAGGAACAGCACAACGCCAGCGAGTTCGCGCGGCTCGGCAAAATGGCCCAGCGGAACCTTGTGCTTGATGGCGTCACCGACAGCGGCAACGAGCGCCTGATTCTCCTCGGTACGGAAGGGTCCAGGTGCGATCGCGTTACAGGTCAGCCCATGCGGACCAAACTCCACCGCCAGCGCCCGCATCAATGCCTCTACCCCCGCTTTGGACGTCGCATAGGCCGCGTCATTAGCGGATGCACGCTGCGCCCCGATGGAGCTTAGGAGAATGATCCGTCCTGAAGGGGCCGCCTTCAGCAATGGCAAAGCGTGCCAGCACAGGCGGTGTGTCGCCAGCAGGTTCGTGTCGATCAGCGAGGCGAAATCGGCCGGCGCGATATCCTCGAACGACCGACGCATGCGCGCGGCCGCATTGGCAACCAGAACGTCGATGGCGCCATGACGCGCGCGCACCGCATGAAGAGCGGAAACCGTAGCGGCTTCGTCGCTTGGGTCGAAGTCGAGCACCTCGCCCTTCAGGCCAGCGTCACGGAATTCCGCGACGATCGCCTCCGCTTTGGATGCCTGGCGACTGTTCACGAGAACGGTCGCGCCTGCCGAAGCCAACGCCGCCGCCATTTCCAGCCCCAAGCCGCGGGACGCGCCCGTCACAAGCGCGATCCGTCCGTCCAGCCTGAACAGAGTGGACGCGGCATCGGGCGGAGTCTGTGCGGACCACGTGCTCATTCGACCCCGCCAAATCGGCGCTGGAGGGCAACCGGGCAGGAGCGCGTGCTGGCGCCGCCGACGGCTTTAGCCCTGCGCGGCCCGGCCGGTCTGCTTCCGTTCATCGTTTCACTGTCCCTGTCTGCCTCATGCCACATTGGAAGCGGCGTAAACTCCAAGCGGTGTCCCGATCTTGAGGTCAGCCTGGAGATGCCAGCGGAGTGGCGGTCAGTCGTCGCACCCCCGCCAGGAGAGCGACCGCCGCCATCCCCGCGCCGAACACCAAAAAAACGCCCGAAAGACCCACCAAGCCGCGCGCCCACCCTGCAACGAAGGGAAAGAGCAGTTGCGCTCCGAACATCATGCCGTTGGCCAGCCCGATCGCTTGTGCCGCGTGCTCGGGGCGACTGTAGGCAACCGCAGCCGCATTGATATTGGGGCTAAGAAGCGCCACCATGCTGCTCATTCCGGCAATGGCCACAGTGAAGAGGACAAAATCGCGCGTTCCCCCCGCGACAATCAAGGTCAAACCCATGACAGCCGCCGCGAAAACAAACAGGCCCATGATTCCCATGCGCTGCTGGAGCGGTCCGTAGGTCAATGATCCCAGCACCGCTGCCGCCGCACCGATGGTGAGCGGAATCGACGCCAGGCGGGTGTCGGTGACGCCCAACGATGCAAGGTAGATCGGACCGTAGATGGGGGACAGCATCATACTCATCCCCGTCAGTCCCGCGATGATCAACACGCCGACCATTGCAGTGTTGACGAGGGGTGCGGTCGAGAGGTCCGATGTTTTTGCGACGGCCGGTGCGCGGCGCCCCAGATGGCGCGGCAGGACAAGGCACAGTGGCACCACGAGCAGCGAGGTGAGGTGAACCAGAAAAGCGAGCCGCCAGCCCATATGGCCAAGCTGGCCGACGATGGGGAAAAGCAGGATCGCGGCCACGCCGCCCACTGCGGAAAACCAGCCGAACAAGCGTGCCTGCCGAGAGGGATCCAGCGTCCCGATGCCGCCGAGCGCCCCGGTGCATATAGCGGCGGTCGCAATGCCAAGGATAAATCGCGAGGCGACGATGAGCCAGAGATCGTCGAGGATCGCCGGGAGTGAACCCACGACCGCGAACAGAACGAGGCCAGTCAGGATCACTTTCCTGCAGCCCAACCTCCCGACCAGGGTGCCGCAGAGAGGCGCACTGAGCGCAAAGGCGAAGCCTGCGATCGCTCCTATCATCTCGGTCAGCAAGGATACTCCTGGCGTACCGGCAAACGCGCTTGCGATTTGCGGCAACACGAGTCCCGGCGAAAACAGGCCGATCGTGACGAACAAGCCGCAGGCCAGCAAGGCAGCAGTGGCCAGCCCCCCAAGAGGCGCGCGCGGCATTTCGTCGTCTGCATCACTCGCCATTCGACCCTCTCAGATTTTATGTATCGCTCAGGCTAGAACCGGGACCAAGACAGTCAAGCAGCAATCTATGACGTGTTCGAAAATCTCGCACGCCCGGCGACCGTCGTCCAACGCAGGATGTCGGATAATCACCTGCCTCGAACAGAATAGTCCACAAATGGGTAGTGCGGCGCGCCGGCCACCTCGCTTACGCTCCCGCATAACAGGGACCTGACGACCTGCGGAACGATGGAGAACACGGATGCCGGAATTTGATCTGGTTGCGCGGAACGGAATGGTGGTCGACGGTCAGGGAAATGCTGCCGTCCGCGCCGATGTGGCCGTGCGGGAGGGAGTGATCGTGGCTGTTGGCCGTGTCGCCGGGCGCGGGACGCAGGAGATCGAAGCCGACGGTTGTGTGGTGACGCCCGGTTTTGTCGATGTGCACACGCACTATGATGGGCAGATCACTTGGGCGAACCGCATGGCGCCATCGTCGAACCATGGCGTTACGACCGTTGTCATGGGGAATTGTGGCGTCGGGTTCGCACCCAGCCAGAGTGACGATCACGACATGCTGATCAAGCTGATGGAAGGCGTGGAAGACATTCCGGAAGTGGTGATGGCGCAAGGCGTGCCGTGGAACTGGACCAGCTTTCCCGATTATCTTGATGCCCTTGACCAGCGCACAGCCGACGTCGATTTCGCCACCCAATTGCCGCACAGCCCGCTGCGCGTGTTCGTCATGGGCCAGCGCGGGGTCGATCTCGAGCCTGCGTCGCCTGCCGAACTCGGGAAAATGCGCGGCCTGGTCACGGAGGCGGTAAGAGCAGGCGCGCTGGGTGTCTCGACATCGCGCAGCCTCTTCCATCGCTTTCGAAGCGGCCATCCCGCCCCATCCGTCGGTACGGAAGATGCCGAGTTGCGCGCGCTGGCGATGGGCCTCAAGGATGCCGGTACCGGGGTGTTTCAATGCATCCCCAGCCTCGAAAGCACCGCCCAGGCGGAAATGGAGGTACTTCGCGATATCGCGCACACGTCCGGACGCCCCGTGAACTTCAGCCTGCTGTTGCCCGATGATGCGTATATCGACCTGGCGCAACAGGCGGCCCAGGAAGGGCTGACCATACGGCCGCATTTCGCGCCGCGTCCTACCGGCGTGCTGTTTGGGCTGGATCTTAGCTACCATCCCTTTTCGCTTCATCCCAGCTATCGCGCAATCGCGAGCGCGCCTCTGGCCGAGAAGGTCGAGCGCATGCGCGATCCGCAATTCCGCCGTCAGCTATTGTCGGAGACAGCAGAGGACCCCAATCCCGCCTTCGTTAACATCGTCAATGCGCGCACACATCTGTTCCACCTGGGTAACCCGCTAGATTATCATCGCTCGGTCGAGGACAGCCTGGCCGTGAAGGCGCAACAGCGCGGCATTCCCCTCGATGAGCTTATCTATGACACGCTGCTGGAGGATAACGGGCGGGCGATTCTGAGTCTCTCTTCCCAGGACCCTCTCCGCTATGTGGCGGCAATGCGGCCGCTGGTCGAGTCTGACCTGGCAGTGATGGGTCTCGGCGACGGCGGCGCCCACTACGGCATGATCTGTGACGCGGCCTACACGAGCTACATGCTGGCGCAGAGAACGGAAGGAGGGCTGGGCCACCGCCTGCCTGCGCTTATTCAGGCGATGACCAGCCGGCCTGCGGCATCGGTCGGTCTCTACGACCGGGGCGTGATCGCGCCCGGTTACAAGGGCGACCTCAACGTCATCGACCTCGAACGCCTGACGCTGTACCGCCCCGAAGTGGTGCGCGATCTGCCAGCTGGCGGAAAGCGTCTTTTCCAGCCATCCGCCGGCTACCGGGCGACCATCGTCAGTGGCGTCGTGACCCAGCGGGATGACCGACCAACGGGCGCTCTGCCCGGACGTCTGGTACGGGGCGGCCAACCCGCACCGGCCGCTCTGCGAATGGCTGGCTGAGTTCTCCAAGCGAGTGACAAATCAATCAGCGAAGTCGAGAATCCTGCAAGCGAAACGCTGAAGATCATCGCGACCAATCGCGGCACCTATGAGGTCTGCTCGGCCCCGGGTATCATCGATTGATCGTTCCTCGACGCAAGAGACCGTGCTGTCCACCGCATGATAAACCGCCTGATGGCGGACGTGCACGGCCGGAAAGCGCTCCGGCGGCAGGCCACCGTCGTTCAGCCATGTCCGCTGATCGTCTCGAAGGTCCGCGGGTCGGGGCCGAAGCTGCCGTCAGGTCGGTCGAGCGCCTGCATCGCATTGATGGTCTCCGCGTCCAACCGGATGGACAGGGCGGCGATGTTCTCCGCCAGATGCCTGGACGAAGATGCCTTGGGGATCACGGCGACACCTAGTCCGGTCAGATAGGCGAGGATCAACTGCGCAACCGTGCAGCCGACCTTCGCGGCGAGGATCGCAAGGCGCGGGTCCTGCAACGTCCTGCCATGCCCCAACGGGCTCCATGCCTCTGTTAGGATGCCATGCCTTTCGTGAATCTCCCGTAGCGCCTGCTGTTGCCAGTCGGGATGGAGTTCCACCTGGTTCAGCGCAGGGGAGACACCTGTTTCACCGATGATCCTTTCCAGATGTTCGCGCAGGAAGTTCGAGACACCAATGCTCTTAACCCTGCCCTCCTCGCGGATCCGGACAAGCGCGCGCCAGCTGCCGGTGTAGAGGTTGCGCGCGGGCACAGGCCAGTGGATGACGAAGACGTCGATATAATCGAGACCGAGCGCCCCGAGGCTCTCGTCGAATGCGCGCAGCGTCTCGTCATATCCCTGACGCGTGTTCCACAATTTTGTCGTGACCTGTACCTCGTCGCGGGGCAGTCCACATTCGCGAATACCTCGGCCCGTGCCCTCCTCGTTGCCATAAATGGATGCCGTGTCGAAGGATCGATAGCCCATCGCGACGGCCTGGCGCATGACCTCCGGCACGTCCTCATCGGGAATGCGCATTACGCCCAGGCCCATCAGGGGAAAGCTGTTCCCGTCGTTGAGCGTCACTGTCCAAGCCATACATGCTTCCTCCGGGCTCCGGCGCCAATTGGCGCCTCACGTTACTATCCGCGCGCGGCAGGCCGATATGGGAGACCGGCTTGATGTTCATGCCTCTGCCCAACATCAATTAAAGCGCACCTCCCCCCAAAGTCGAGCCGATCCGGAACGGATCGTCGTGGGGACGCAGATATCACCAGTCTGTCAGATGCACAGCGGCACGATCGGCTGTGGCCTTTTACGTCCCTGACGATCCCATCAGGATCATTTTTCTATCAAGCAGTAGAAAAAATGTTCCCCTTTGACCTGTGTCAAAGTCGGGGAGCCTCGTTGATGTTTGAGTGGCCCGATCAGAGCCCGATAGCGAGGACGCCATGACCCCTACCCGCCCCTTCATATTCAGTTGTGACGCGCATATCGCCGAGCCGGCAGACCTGTTCACCGAGCGAATGCCAAAGCATCTGGCGGAATATGCCATCACCCTGACCACCGAGGGCAATCGCCGGATATACAGGGTCGGCGACCGTGTGATCATGCGTTTCCTGCCGGATTTTCCTGCGCACAAGACGGGGAAAACCGACGAGGCGTTTTATGCCCAGTCAAGCAGCGTCGTCGATACCAAGCGTCGCGGGTTCCGTGACCTCGCGTTGCGAGCTGAAGACATGGATCGCGATGGCGTGGACGCGGAACTCTGCTTCCCTACCGTCGGCCTGCTCATTGCCCGCATTGAGAATCGGGAGGCCGAACGCGTTGCCGCCCAGGTGTGGAATGACTGGGCCTGGGACTATACCGCGCCGATGCGGGACCGGCTCATTCCGGCGGCCGTTATTCCGTCCCATGACTTCGATGACGCGCTTGCCGAATGCAAACGCGCGGCGGAGAAGGGCTATGCCGCCTTCGCCCTCTTCGAAGGCCTGAACAATTACAACGATCCCCGTTGGGACCCCATCTTCGCGTTCGCCGGAGAGGCCGGCATTCCAATCGCTTTTCATACGGGATTTGGTGACATAGCGTTGCGCCCGCTGAAGGGTGCCGGGGGTGCCTTGTACAACTACACCCGGCAGATGAACGATGCGATCGAGATTATCGCACAACTCGTCGGCGGCGGTGTGCTGGACCGGAACCCGAAGGCCCATATCCTCTTTGCGGAGCACAGCGCGGGATGGCTCTGGAGCCTGGCCGAACGGATGGACGAGGTCTATATCGGCCACTCGAACAGCATTGAACCCAAGTTGTCGCGCATGCCGAGCGAGATCGTGCGCGGCCAGGTCCATTCCGCGTTCCAGAACGACACCAATTCCACCATGGCGATCCGGGACGGCATCGGAACGTCGTCCCTGCTGTTCGCGACGGACTATCCGCATTCGGAAGGCACTTTTCCCTTCACGGCCGATGTTATCCGGCAACTTCGGAAGGACAATCCCGACGTCTCCGCAGAGGAGCTGCTCGAGATGCTCGGTGGCAACGCCGCCCGGCTCTTCACCCGTGCCAATCTGCGCACGCAGTTCGAGGCCCGGCGCAGCGCATTTCTGGCTGCGGAACGGGTAGCCGCATAGCCCGGGCGAACGCCTTGCCCACCACCTCTATTCCAGGGAGACACAACATGGCTGTAAATGACCTGCTTCGGCCGATTCCGCCCGCCCGCGAGCTGCCCGCCACCAAATGGCTACCCCCTGCCGGCGTTCGTATCATCTCGACCGACGACCATAATCTCGAAGCGCTCCATCTGTGGGAGGATCGGCTGCCGGATCGGTGGAAACCCAAGGCGCCCAAACTTTACCGCGACGAAAACGGATCGCTTTGCTTCGAGGCGGAGGGCCGCTCTCTTATCCCCCGCGGCGTTGATGAAGGCGTATCGTCGGGCCTGCCCGGCTATTGGGACCTCGACGAGAAGATCGCTTCGATGAATGCGGAAGGGATCGACGTCAGCTTCCTGTTCCATGGCATCACGCAGGGCCTCAACAGCCTTGAGGACAAGGAACTCTATTGGGCCTGCATCGACACCTATAATGAATGGCTGATCGAATATTCGCGGGACCATCTCGATCGCGTCGTCCCCATCGCCATCCTGCCCGCGTTTCTGAAACCTGAAGCGGCACCCGACTATGTGGCAAAGATCAGGCAACTCGGCTACAAGGCCATGCAGATGCCAGCCTTCCCGCGCGGCATTCGCTACAACAGCAGAAGCATGGACCCGCTGTGGGCGGCGATCGAGGCATCCGGTATCCCGTTGATGTTCCACGTCGGCGCATATATCGAGTTTTACGGGAACGGGTCAGTCGGCGCCAATATCACGCGCAATCTGGCGCCGTATCGCGGCCTTCTCGGGCAATTGACCTTCTCGGGTGTGTTCGATCGCCATCCTGAACTGAAGGTTGTCTTCTGCGAAGGTGGGGCGACCTGGGTTGCCCAGGCGATCGCCGACATGGATTATATCGTCCAGACCTATCATACCGAGCTAAAGCCCAAGCTCGGCCTGATGCCATCGGAATATTGGCACCGGCAATGCTATACGTCTTTTATCGCTGACGCGGCGGCCCTGCGGCTCGTCGATATCATCGGGGAAGACAATATCATGTGGGGCGCCGACTACCCCCATGCCGAGGGGACCTGGGGATACACAAACGAGATGCTCAAGGGCATGTGGGACCAGTTGGGGCCGGTTGCAGGCGCAAAGTTCCTGAGCGGCAATGCCGCAAGATTGTGGAACCTGTAGTCTCGCGACCCCGACCGCGAAACGCGGGCTGATGGACGTTGTCGCATCGGCCCGCTTTTGCTGCCTTGCGCGCCCAAACCGAAGACAGCCGTGTCGGGCGTGGCAGCAAAAGGGCCGGTGGCCCTGGCGCTCGGCGGCAGCGCTGCGAAATCAGCCGGCGTTCCAACCACCGTCAACCGGGATGACCGCGCCGTTGATGAAGGATGACTGGTCCGACGCCAGGAACAGCACGGCATCGGCGATTGCCTGCGGTTCCCCCGGTTCGCCCGCCAGCGCATATACCGGCTGACAGCGCGCGAAATAGCTCATGTCGATCGAGCCGTCATCCATGATCGCCGTGCCCCCGATCGCGCCAGGGCAGATCGCGTTGCAACGGATGCCATCGGCCCGGTATCCCCATGCGATCGATCGGGTCAGGCCGATCACGCCATGTTTGGACGCAGTGTAAGCAGCGCCGCCGCTGCCACCGCGCAGAGCCGCCACGGACCCGATATTGATGATCGATCCGCGACGCGCCCTCACCATATGCGGCAATATGGCGCGCGTCAGGATGAAAGGCGCGGTCAGGTTCACCGCGATGACCCTGTTCCATAAATCAGTCGATGCTTCGACGGCGGCCGTGTAGCCATCGAAAATGCCGGCGCAGTTGACGAGCACATCGATGCCGTTTCCGGTGTCGATGATTTCGGAAATCGCTCGCTCCACGGCCGGCTCGTCCGTGATGTCGAGGGCGTATCCCAATGCCGCGCCTCCCGCCGCGACAATCCTGTCCGTCGTCTCCGCGACGCGGTCAGCAATCCGGTCAAAAATGATCAGGCGCGCACCATGGCTGGCGAGAGTCAACGCCGTCGCCTGGCCGATTCCAACGCCCCCGCCCGTGACGATGACCGTCCTGCCCCTCAAATCGGATTTTGGCGAACACTTCGACACTTGCTCGCCTCGTACATCAATGGCTTGCATTGATACCCTCCTGTCAGCCGCGATTTTTAGCCGCCTGGATGTTTTGCGGGTAGCATATTGCCACAACCACAGACACCTTTTACCTGCTACAGGAATGTGAAAGGAATCGCGCCGAACCTCTGGCTCCGTTGCGACCACTGGCAGCGTGCCATTCGAAGCGGACGGACAGGGCGCAAGCTACAAGACAAAAAACCAGCAGGAGAGTGCCAATGATCGTTCCACATGCGACCGGCCTTGCCAACATCATGCAGACCGCGTGGGTCACGACAGACCTAGAGCGTGCGATGGCGCAGTTTGCCGACCGTTTCAAAATCGACGATTTCTACACCGCCGACATCGTCTTTCCCGCGCGCCTGCACGACGAGGTCGGTGAAATGTCTATACGAATGGCACTGGCGAACGTCGACAACATGCAAATCGAGTTGATCCAGCCTGTAGGCGGCGGAATTGACCGAATCTACCGCGACGCGCTTCCCCCGGACGGTCGCCACGCGAACGTCTTCCATCACATCTGTGTCAAGGTGGAGGGTTCCATCGATCAATGGAACACGTATATCGACAACCTAGGGACTGCGACCCCCATCGCTTACACCGGGGACAGCGGCCCCAATGTCCGCTTCGTTTACACTGACGAGCGGGACACACTTGGCATCTGGCTAGAACATGTCTGGTATGAGCCGGCCTATCACACCGAGCTTTCCGCATTGATTCCTGCCTATCGGGCAGCATGAGGAGCAGCTATGACCAAGTTTCGAACTCTTGATCACCCGATGATCCCGATGATCCGCTGGGACCCGCAACGCCCGGCCGAGTGGATCAACGATCACATCGCGATGGTGCACGCGATCTCCAACGTCTATATCGTCACAACCGACGACGGCGATGTCGTGATCAACTCCGGCACCGAACAGCAAGGTACGCGGATTAGAGAAAAATTCGAGGAACTCCTCAAACGTCGGCTCGACATCAGAAAGCTCATCTTCACGCAGAACCATACGGATCATATCGGCGGATGGAGAGCGTTCGCGGACCCGCAAACTGACATGGTTGCCCAGCGGATGACGCAGCAACTGGTCGATGAGCGCAAAATGCTGACCAACTTCTTCACGCAACGATATGCCAACGTCATCGCATCGCTCATGACCGGCGCCAACAAGCAGGTTGGAACGCCGGAGATACTACCCGAAAGCCTGAGAACTTTTGATGAAGAGCTTAGCTTTGTCCAAGGGGGTCGGCAGTTCCTTCTGAAACGCCTCTGGGCGGGGGAGACGCTGGACTCGATTGCCGTGTGGCTGCCCGAGGAACGCGTTGTATTCACCGGCAACTGGGCGGGCGCCATTCACGGCGCCCTGCCCAATTTCTATACCGCGCGCGGAGATCGGCAGCGTTCGGTTCCCGGCTGGCTGACCCAGTGCAGGGACATTGTCGCGCAGGAACCGGAACTGCTCATTACCGGCCATGAGCAGCCTATCGAGGGCAAGGCACAGATCCGTTCCGACCTCATGAAAGTCCATGATGCTGTACGCTATCTTCATGACGAGACAGTCAAGGGCATGGATGCAGGCATGACGGTGCCAGACATGATGCAACAGATCAGGCTTCCGGATCACCTGACTCCGCGCGACGGTCGCTGCCCGCCACATTGGATCGTACGGGCCGTTTACGAGGAATATGCTGGCTGGTTCCGTCACGAACGCACCAGCGAGCTCTATCCGACCCCGCAAAGCGCGATCTGGCCGGATGTGGTCGCGGCTATGGGTGGCGCCGAGCAGGTTGCGCTAAAGGCCAAGGACGAACTGGACGGCGCGAATTCGGAGAGGGCGCTGCATTTCATAGAGATGGCCGTCGCGGTCGCGCCCTCTAATCAACTCGTCCGGCAGATCGAGTTGACCGTGCTTGAGGCTCTGGCCGACCAAACGGAAGGGCGCATTTTCGATCTGCTCGGGTGGCTGGAAGGCCGCATCCTGGCCGCGCAGGGCGCGCTGGCATAGGAGCCGGCAACAACGAGCCGAACAAAAGACCGACCTGCAATAGCAGCAGAGTTTCAGACCAAAAGGAGCAGGATCATCCATGACTATCGAGAAAGTCCGAATCCCGGATATGCTGAACCCCGTTCTCACTGACGTTCAGCGACAACTTGTCGAATACACAACCGCAAATCCAGTGACGCTTAGTGCGCAAGCCGTGATAGAGGCGGCGAAGGTTCAGACTGGGCTCGATTACTTCGGTAACGTTGATTTTATGCCACGGCTGGAATTGATAATGTCGGCTGCCGACGCCGATAAGAACCTCGCTCCGGCTGGGCGCGCTGGCTATTTTGGTCTGGCGGTCAGGTTTTTGCGGGCCCGGCTTGAACTGGAGGACTTCATTCGCAAGCATCCCGAGATTGAGGATGTCCAGCTTGATCCTCCCATCATAGATGCAGGCCTTCCACGATCCGGAACAACCTACACCCTTCAACTGCTCGCCGCCGATCCTCGCGTACGTTCGCTCCAACATTGGGAGGGACTGCGCCCGGTCGCTGATCCCTACATCAAGGACGGGAAAGATATTCGGTACGAACTCGCCGAGGCCGAGTGGATGGAGGCGGATGCAATCTCGCCCATCGCCAAGCTGTCACATGAGTTCACGCCTGATCATATCACCGAGGATATCGAACTGACAGGCGTCGACTTCGGCGGATATTATTTCGAATGGTTCGCCAATGTCCCGGCGTGGCGCGACTATCAATATGCGCATGATCCAGCGCCGTGGCTCAATTATCTGCGCCGCGCCATAAAGGCGCTGGTGTTCCAGCGCGGGCCAAGCCGCTGGGTAGGCAAATGCCCGCAGCACATGGAGCAACTGGCCGCGGTGGCCAAAGCCTTCCCGGGCGCCTTCCTCGTCATCAATCATCGCGACCCGGTGGCATCCATCCAGTCTGGCATCACCATGATGGGCTATGCGGCCCGATTTACGCAGAACAATCTGGATCTGGATCAAATCGCCACTTACTGGATCGATCGATACGAGCGGCTCCTGCGCCGTTGTGTGGAAGACCGTGACCTGATCGATCCCGACCGGTCCTACGATCTCTATTTCCACAAGCTGATGGCGGACCCGCTGGGCGAGATGGACGCCATCTATCAAAAAGCAGGGCTGGCCCTCGACGACGTGGCACGCGCCTCCATCCAGGAAGCGATCGATGCCAATCAACGGGGAAGGAATGGCCAGCTCGTTTATGATCTCAAGGGGGATTTCGGAATTGATCCGGCACAGTTGCGTGAACGCTTCAGCTTCTATTTTGACCGCTTCCCCGAGGTTCGACCGGAGGTGAACTGACATGGCACGCAATGCTTTCGACTTAAGCGGCAAAGTTGCGCTCGTGACCGGCGCGAACTCTGGCCTGGGCCTGGGAATGGCAAAGGCGCTTGCCCGCGCCGGAGCCGACGTGATCATTTGGGGGCGGCGCGAAGACCGTAACGCGCACGCGGCCGAAGAGCTGCGCGCCTACGGCAGGCGTGTGTTGCATCGGGTGGTGGACGTTGCCAACGAGCAAGATGTGATCGACGGTTTTGCGGCCGCGGTGGAGGAACTTGGCCGCGTGGACTGCACGATTGTCAACGCCGGCGTGGCGAACATCACTCCCTTCGCCGAGATGACCGGGTCCGTGTGGCACGATCTGCTCGCCGTCAATCTGCACGGCGCCTTCTACACGTGCCGTGAAGCCGCCCGTCACATGAAGACACGGGCCGAGGCCGGTAAGCCCGGGGGATCCATCATCCTGAATGGCAGCCTTGCCATCTTCGCGGGCGTCCCGGGCATGGAGCATTACGCGGCGGCCAAGGGGGGACTGAACTCGATGTCAAAGGGACTGGCTACCGAACTCGCCCCCCATGGCATACGGGTAAACGTCATCTGTCCGGGCTACTTCGCCTCAGATCTCGGCGACGAGAATTCTCCGGTGGCTGCAGCCCTGTTGCAGAGCATTCCGGCAGGCCGCATCGGCAACGTAGACGATCTTGAAGGGATTGTCGTCTACCTCGCCAGCGATCTGTCGTCCTATCACACCGGCGACACCATCACGATCGATGGCGGAATCATGGCCAAGTGCTTTTGAGTTTTCGTAATACGGGCCGAGCACTAATACCAAAGAGCGATGAGCTTGACCCATCGCTCTTTGGTTAAGCCCGTGCGGCGCTTGAGCATGTCCAGGGCGTGATGCGTCAGCATCTCAGCGCCCTGGTATAATGATATCGGGCCAACCTATGACATAGGTCATGGGGAGGCCCGATATGCGAATATGCAAGTGTCGAAAGTTACGCATTGTCGGAAGCTAGGCAGTGCCATGTTCCTTGCGGATCACGATCTTGTTGATCTTGCCGCTCGGCAGTTTGGGCAGATCGCTCACGAACGCGATGCTTTTGGGGCACTTGTAACCGGCGATCAACGTCCGGCAATGGGCGATGATGTCGGCAGCGCTCGCGCTGGCGCCCTCCCGCAACTCCACGACCGCGCGGACCGCCTCTCCCCACTTCTCGTCTGGAACGCCGATCACCGCAGCGTTGGCCACCGCATCATGCTGGTACAGGGCTTCTTCCACTTCGCGCGAGTAGATGTTCTCACCGCCCGAGACGATCATGTCCTTCTTGCGATCCACGAGATAGACATAGCCATCATCGTCGAACTTGCCCATGTCTCCGGTATGAAGCCACCCGCCGCGCAGCGTTTCGATCGTGGCGTTGGAATTGTTCCAGTATCCCTGCATCATGATGGGACCGCGCAACAATATCTCGCCCGGCTCCTCCACGGCACAGTCCTTGCCGTTGTCGTCCACAATACGAACAAGCACGCCTGGGAAGGGAATGCCAATCGACTGGAGCCTCCGACGGTCGCGATCGTCACCATCGGGGAGATGGGCCTCGATCGGCAGGACTATGCCTGACCCCTCCGTCTGACCATACATCTGCAGGAACACCGGTCCCAGCTTGGCAAGGCCGCGACGCAGCAGCGCGGTCGGCATGGCTGCCGCAGAATAGACGATCATGCGCAGGCTGCTGAGGTCATAATCATCGACACGCGGATGATCGAGCATCATCTGGATCATGGTGGGGGCCATATGAGTAATCGTGATCCGTTCGTCCTGAATGGTTTTCAGGATCAGCTCCGGGTCGAAATCACGATGGAGATATATCGCGCCCGCACGCCAGCTCTGGCCGAGGAACATATCCTTGGCTCCAACGTGGAACATCGGCATCATCAGCAGGATGCGATCGGAGGGGCCCGCGGCCATCAGTGAACTGATGGAAGCGGCGCAGGCGACCTTGCCGCGATGGCTCAACATCACGCCCTTCGGACGACCAGTAGTGCCGCTGGTGTAGATGATCGAGCAGATGTCCGTCTCTTCGACGACTGCCGAGAAGCTCTCGTCCCCCGTCTTGAAAACATCGTCGTAGCTCATGGCCCATGCGGGTGCATTGCCGATACAGACGAAATGCTCCACCGAGGTCAACGAATCGCGGATACCGTCGACGAGATCGGCGAACTCTTCTTCGAAGACGAAGATACGCGGCAGGCTATCATTAACGATATAAGTAACTTCAGGCGGAGCGAAACGAAAGCTGACGGTCGCGGTGATGAACCCCCCGACTTCGCTCGCGGCATAGATTTCGCAGATTTCGAGCCGGTTTCGGCTCATAACAGCCACACGCTGCTTCTTGATGAGGCCGAGCTTTGTCCATGCGGAGGCGAGCCGCCTTCCTCGTGCGAGATATTCGGCATGAGATAGCACTTTGCCCTCGAACACTATCGCAGGCAGATCAGCGTAGTTCCGGGCGTTGGCTTCGAGAATACTTGCAAGTGTGAAGGATAGACCGTTTGTCAAAGAATTTCTCCAGCAGTTCGGAGGTTTGTGGCCGCAGAATCGGGCTTTAGCCAATATCTATAGGAGTCTGTCTCGACCAAGGATTATGCCCAAGCCCAGTAGCGCTTTCCTTCTCCTTTGAGCAAGCGGCCAAATTCCAGGCCGGGGAAATGGGAAGACGAAACGTGAATGTTGGTTCCCTCCAACTCCTTGCGCAAGATCTCTTTCGACCGCTTTGCCATGGCCGGGTCGATATCGGACATGATCGCGAATTCGTTGTCGACCAGTTCGAGGGGACAGTGGATGACGTCGCCCAGGATCATCGCCCGGTCCTCGCCCGAGGAGACAATCGCGATGGAACTTCCCGGCGTATGGCCGGGCAGATGACGCAGGTCGATCCCGGGGGCGACGGTACAATCCGTGTCCCACAGCTTAAGCTGGTTGTGGACGGGCGCCATACGCGACTTCGTCGACTCCACGCCCAGTGAGATCTTGAAAGCCGTCTCGTCCGGCGCGTTCGCACCAAGGTAGTAATCCGCGTCTGCTTCGTGGGTCCACAACTTGGCCTTGGGGAAGAAAGGCATGTCGCCGCGCGCCACCCAGCCCATGTGATCGGGGTGGAGATGGGAGAGCACGACGTCAGTTATCTCGTCGGGCCGCACGCCCGCCTTGGCCAGGCTTTCGCCCAGCCAGCCATGTTCCAGCTTTTGCGTGCTGATCATGTCGGCCAGCCATTGCACCTGCGCTTCCGACGCGCCCTTGCTCCGGTAAAATTCCTCGACGTCCTCTCTGGCCATCACCGGAGCCGCCTGCTGGTGCTCGACATGACCGCAGTTGCCGTGCGCACAGCCATGATCTTTCGGGCCCAGGCCGGCATCGATCAGCACGACCTGGTTGCCGGTCCGCACCAAAAAGGCACCAAGTTGCGCCATCGATTTGCCACCGGGCAAAAGATAATTGCTGTGAACCGCCGCCTCTTCCGCGTCCATTTCCGGTATGCCCGGGGCAACAGGAGTTATCCACTCGCCATCCAAAATCTGGATGATTTCCAAGTCGCCGACTTTCATGTCCTCTAATCCTTTCAAGCTTGGCCAGGCGCGGCCCGTCTATCGGCCAATCATTTCATTGCCGGCACCCGCCAGGGACGCGCCATCGACGGCGATTTCCGTTCCGTTCACATAGGACGCATAGTCCGAAAGCAGCCAGGCAGCGACTTGGGCGTCCTCCCACGGACGACCCATCCGCCCTTGCGGAATTGTCTTGAGGATCGGTTCCAGCATACCCTCATAAGCGGTTTCCTCGCGTTCGAGACCAAGAATGCCGCCGGTGGTCAGCATGTTCACACGGATGTTGTCCTTTGCGTAGGTGGCGGCCGCCACCTTGGTCAGGCCGATGATCGCGGCCTGCGAGGACGAGGCGTAGGGCGCGGGTGTGAAGGCCCGGTGCGCAACGACCGAGCCATTGTTGACGATGGCCCCGCCACCCTGGGCAATCATCACGGGGATCGCATATTTGATTGTCAGGAAGCTGCCGTGGATCTTGACGTCGTGAACATATTTCCAATCCTCGAAGGTCACGTCGCACAGCGCCACCTTCTCGGTATCGACGCCAGCATTGTTGAAGAGGCCGTCGATACGGCCGAATTTCTCCACCGTGATGTTGATCAGGTTCTTGACCGATTCTTCGTTGGTGATGTCGCACTCGACACCCAGCGCCGGTCGGCCCTGCTGGCGGATTTCCGCGGCGACGGCTTCCACGATGGCGCCGCGGCGCGCGCAGATGACAACCGTGGCGCCCGCCAGGGAGAAGCCGTAGGCGGCCGCGAGACCAACGCCCTGGCTCGCACCGGTGATGATGATCACCTTGTCCTTTAGGGTGCCATCCGGAACGATGATCTTATCCTTTTCCTTCATTACTCTCTCCCAATCAGCGCCACCCAGGCAGCGAACTCTCCCATTCCAATTCCAGTGCATCCAAACCGAAGCTGATGCCTCCATGTGCCGGCGGCCGGTATCCGTCCGGCATCCGGAACGGCGGCATGTTCGCCAGCCAGCACTCCAGGGCCGTAATCAGTTCCAGCCGCGCCAGGTGCATGCCAACGCAGATGTGCTGACCAAAGCCGAAGGCCAGGTGTCTGAGGCTCCCTCTGTCGAAGTCCACTTGGTCGGGATGGACATAATCGTGGCGGTCCCGCGAGCCGAGCGCACCGGGACACACAACCCTCTCACCCGCCTTGATGACGACGCCGCCGATCTCGATGTCGCGGACGGCCGTCCGGGTCAGCGTCGTGAACGAAAACGCCCGCAACAACTCATCGACCGCAGCTGGCATGAGCGCAGGCTCGCGGCGCAACCTCTCCTGATCTTCCGGGTGCTCGGCCAGATATTTGAAATGCCAGCCGAGCGCTGTCACGACCGTATCCAGGCCGGCGACGAACAGGATCATGGCCATGCCGAGCGCCTCAGCCTGAGGGGCTTTGCCCATGGCCTGCGTCTCTTCCACGATCCGGCTCAGAACATCATCCCTGGGCGCCTGGCGCCGTTCCTCGATCGCGGCCTCCAGATAGGCCCGGATTTCCAGCCAGGTCTCAGGCATGCGCTCCGGGCCGTCGCGGCCCATCGCGACATCCTCCCATTCCAGAAATCGCGGCAGGTCCGCGACGGGCAGGCCCATTATCTCCAGAAAGATCTGGGTCGGCAGCTTGACCGCGAAGTCACGGATGAATTCGCAGCGATGGTTGCGCGCGATTTCGCCGATCAGTTCCATAGAGAGCGCGCGTATGCGGTCCTGGCGGCCTTTCACCGCGTTGGGTTGGAAAATGGGCTGAACAATCGAACGGAGCCGCTGATGATCCGGTGCGTCCGATTCGAGCGGGGCGAGCACAAGATCCTCGCCGATCAGCTTGCTTACCCCCGTGGAATCCCTGCTTATGAAATTGCGATGATCGATCAGGACTGCCCTGATTTCCTTGGCCCCGACGGCGATCCAGCAACCATCGTCCACGTCCTGGGGCAAGGGATTGTAAGGCGAGTAGCGAAAGCCGCTATCGCCAACCACCTCCCGCAGCCAGTCATGCGGCTGCACCGGCCCACCGTGCCAGGGGTTCTTTCTAACTACGAGGGACGGGGGGACGTGCGTCGGAATTCTGTCGAGGATGTCTGTAGTCATGGAACGATCTCGAGACTGTGGCGCATGGATAGGGGTGGCCGCTTTCAAGGCGATCTGTCGTCAAAATGCGGTCAGCATTCATCGGTGACCCACCGGACAAGCCGGTGCAGCGGGAAGAAGCCGTCATGGGGAATGCCAACGCCGCCGCCAAGAGCGTAACCCAGCGTAACGATCCGCTGCGCACCCGCCGCTGCGAGCTTTTCCCTCAAATCCGCCTTGCGAGCGGCAGGGTAGACACCCACCGTCTGGGTGGCGACACTGGTGTATCGGAGCGCGTCTTCCAGCCAATTTACCACCACGACATTGACGGTCTTGGCCTCCGGGTGGAAATCCACCGGGTCTTCAGACAGGATCACGACGCCCCTTCCATCGGCCTCGCCCCAGACCTTGTAGAAGGGGTCGAGCGACCGCAGAGCATCGACCTCCTCGCGGAGCGCGCTGGGCACCCGAACGCCCGCACTCGACGCCGTCAGCCGCTCCTTGCCGAGGGCGACCTGCAGAAGGGCACAATAGCTCTCCGCTTCATCCATGCTCGCCTCGATAAACTGGAAACGGCTCGACGTGCATGCCGCCTGATCATAGAGGCAGCTGTCAGTCGCGGCAGCCTCGGCCACTTCCGCCAATGATTCAGGAGATGCAAACGCCTCCCGTCCGATCATGGAGATCGACGTTTTCGGGTCGAAGGCCACCAGCTCGAACCCCGGTCCGATATATTTCTTCGCGCTGCGCAGCGACCCTTCCCCGCCCCAGGCAACCAGCTTGTCAAAGAAGATGGGGCGGAGGAGATACCCCTCCACGCTGTCGTCGCCGCCTTTCCAATAGGCGGCCGAAAAGCTCTTCACGACCGGATGGTCCGGGTCCACCTCGGCCATCGTCCGCAGGATGGCGGTCGCGGTGAACAGGTCGTTGGAAGGCAACTTGAGAAGATTGACGCCTTTGGTCAGGGCACCGCGGATGATCGAAATCGCTGCCACGCCCGGCGCGTTACCGGCCAGAACGTGCACCAGACGGGGCGGGAACGCGCGATATTGGGAGGTGCGGCCCGAGGGATCGGTCACCCGCCGCCAGCCGTCGAGTACATCTTCGCCCACTTCCCCTTCGACAAGAAATTTAAGCCAGTCGCGCGCGAAAAGATGTGACAGGCCGTCATAGGCTCGTTTCAGAACGCCCCGGTCGAGGTCGCCCACATCGGCCATGGCCTCATAGGCCTCCGCCATCACCCCCGACGGATCGCACCGCATGCGCTCCCCGGTGGCGACCAGCAAATCCATGATCTCACCGAGCGGCGTCGAAAATGCCGGTCCGGGCTCGCTGCGCGGCCATACAAGCGCGTCGATATCGAGCGCGGGAGTCGCGAACGCGCCGTATCGCGCACCGTCGCCGACGACCACACTGCCCTTGATGAAATGCGGCACCGCCACCTTGGGCGCCATCATCCCCGCCAGATCGTTCACGCTCCGATCTCCCCGCTGATATAGGCATCAATCGTGCCCGCGCAGCCGATCTTGTCCTCTTCGCCGATGTTCGCGTAACGCGAGATCTCGGGATGGACGACGAGGCCGGGCAGGCGCGTCTCAGGACGTTGTTCACGAAAATCGATCTTGACCCGGTCGCCTGTGATCAGGCCGTTCCACCGGGCTTCGTTCGACAGGTCGAGATAGGCATATCGCCCCTCGACCACGCCTTCGCGGGGACCCGCCGGTTTTACGCCGTCGCGATCCAGCACGAACGGGATAATCCAGGGCACCTGATGATAATATCCGTCCTTGTCCATGGGAAAGCCCGCAGACATCTCCGACATTCCAAAGCCCTGCTGCGTACGGACCTTGCCGAAGAACTCGAATAGCTGCTCTCGATAATCCGCCGGAAGGGTCGCCCCCTTGAGGCCGCCACCGCTCTGGATCACCGTATCGGGATGGAAGTCGCCGTTTGGAACGCCTCGCTCCCGCGCCGTCTCCATGATCTGCCACATCTGCAGCCAGCCGCCGGTAATAATCATCGGCTCGTGCCGCAGGGCGATAATCTTATCGACCATCTGCGAAAAGCGCTCGGCCATCTCCGCGCCCTTCGAGCGTCCGCTTTCCTCCAGCGCGGCGATCTCGCTCGGTGTGGCCCTGCCCTGCGCCATCTTCAGGCGCATTTCCGCCATTCTCGTGATGTCGGTCAGACGAAGGGACTCGTCGGACAGATAATGTCGCGAATCTGGCCTGCCATAAAGCCTCGCCACATGGTTCGCGGCGATCAGAAGCAGATACGGCCCACTGCGTGGACCCATGAAAAAAATGTGATGCTTGCCCTCGGGCGCGATCGGGTCCGGCCAACACAACCGCTGCAGATAGCGCTGCAGCAGCTCATCGTCGCCTTGCGTTCGATTGAGGAATGAAACCTTGCCCGATGTCCCGCTGGTCGTGTTGACCAGATGCCCCGCGGCCCAAAGGCGACTCACCCAGTCGTCAATGTCCTTGACATCAGTCAGATCCACGCCGTCCATCGAGCCGGTCGTCAGCGTGCCGAGCCATTTGGTCATCCGGTCCCACTGACCGTTTTGTACAAAGGCGTTCGGGTAGGATTTGAAGGAGGTGTGGGAGAACAGCAGTGGTATCAGGTCATCCAGCGTGTCGATGCGCTTGATGCCGGTTTCTCGCACACGCCGGTCGAAAATGGGCAGCTGCTCACGGCGTTCTGCCACGAGTTCACGCGCCGCCTCCACCTGCAACGGAACGAGTTCGGCCTGCGACGCGGTGTAGCAGTTCTCTTGGTGCAGCATCCCCAAAAGGGCTTCGCGCGCTGTCATACCCGACATCCTCCCAGGCTAGATACTCGGAATCAAGCCTCACACCCGACGAGTCGGACCGGGAACTAAGCGGTTGTTATTATGACGGTTTCACAACGAAAATCGTAGGCTGGCTGATCCTGAATGAGAGGCTGTCAAAAAATCTATCAGGCGTCAATTAGAAAATGATCACAAGGCGCCGCGCCTTGACTCAATATAGCCCAAGGTATATCGATCGCTTGATAGAAACGCCATTACGTCTTGGAGAAGCTTTCCCATGAAGCCCTATGTCCTCAGCTGCGATTCTCACGTCGTTGAGCCCCGTGCTCTCTGGGCCGACAACCTGCCCGCCAGCATGCGTGATAAAGCGCTGATGACCCGCAAGGACGAGAAAAACTTCTTCGTTGACGGCAACGGTATAACGCTTCTCAAGATGCAAGTCGCCGATGGCGTTTCGGGCAACGAGAAGATCGGCCGCTTCGAAATCGACCTACGTATCAAGGATATGATACGTGACGGGGTGGATGCGGAAGTCGTCTATCCGACCGTAGGGCTGATGACGTCGCGGCTGGGTGACCGCGATCTGGAGATCGCCTCCTGCGTTGTTTACAACGACTGGGTGCTGGAGCATTTCAAGTCCCATCGCCACATCTTCATCCCGGCGGCCATTCTGCCGATGTGCTCGATCGAAGATGCGGCGGCCGAACTTAAGCGTTGTGCCGAAGCTGGTTTTGCCACGGCGATGATTCCCGGCCGCTTGCCCGGCGCTGTGCCCGCGTACAATTCGGATCAGTGGGATCTTTTTTGGAACATCGCCGCAGATGCGGAAATGCCCCTCATCCTCCATTCCGGCACCGGCGGCGAGACTACGATGGAACGCGGCAACGGCGCGGCGCTGATCAATTACATGCTCTCTGGCCGTGGCCCTATTGATGCGGTTGCCTATTTGGTGTCGAGCGGAGCCCTTGACCGGTTCCCCAAGCTCACCGTTGCCACGATGGAGTGCGGCTCGTCCTATCTCAACTATTTGGCCGAGATCTTGGACGAGATTTATCCCGCGCACCTTCACTATGTGCGTCCGAAGCTGAGCCGCAAGCCCAGCGAGATTATCGCTCAGCAGGTCAAGGCCGCTTTCTCGCACGACCGTTCGGCGGTTGAGAATCGGAAGGTGCTCGGCCACGAGACACTGATGTTCGCGACGGACTATCCTCATCTTGAAGGCTCGTTCCCCTATTCCCGCGAGGTGATCGCGGAGAATTTCCGTGACATCGACATCACCGAGTCGGAAAAGGCGGACATTCTCGGCCTGACCGCGGCGAAACTTTTCAAGATCGCCGACCCCAAGGTGTTGACCGACGCTTGAGAGCGTCATCACGTAGCGCGCTGGCCGGGCAACTGGCGTGCCTGCGGTATTGCCGGTGGATTAGGAGAGCGATAGATGAACATAGCGGCCAAGCCGATCATGGGATCGGCCACCGATGAACGTGTCATGATGCGCGGCTGCATTCGCACGGCGCATGCAGTGATGAGCTACCCGGTGAGCTTCCGTGACGTATATGCCGACTCGTTATTCGGTATGCGCATGTTTCAGAAAATGGGCGTTGAAGCCGGTTCGATAGTGCTGTTCACCTCCGGCTCGTCCGAATATGCGCAGTTCTGGCCCTATGAAATTTCCGTCTCCAACCTGAAAGGTTGCGTTGCGATTGCAGAAAATTTCATTTTCGACGCAGGCCGCTCCGAGATGTTTATGCGACGGCTCCCCATCAAAGTGGCGTTCGGCATCACCGACGCCATTCTCGACGGAATGGCGGCACTGAAGCTAGACGTTGTCAAAGCGTTCCAGCCGGCAGAGTTGATCTGCGCACGCGACGGAGCGGCCGACCGGCTCAAGGAGCTGGGTTTCGCGCCTTGGCGCATCGTCAGCTTCGGCCCTGCGTTCGGCTATGTATCGCCGGAAGGAGAGACATTCTACGATCAAGACGAATGGCTTGTTGAAGAGGCGAACGGCGAACTGCTAATCACTGCCCGCAACGCACGGACATTGCCGTTGGTACGCCTGCCGACGGGCGTGAAAGGGTCCGTGGATGAAAGCAGGCGCTTTTCGCTGGGTTGACAACGGGGGCGGCACTACCGAGCCGCTGCACCCCGATGACTGTTTCGCTGTGGTTGTCCGACCACCCCGCCCGATTGAAACAGACCAAACCGGCGGCGTTGAACTTCAACACTTTGGAGCATCTATGTTTGACGTCATCCGCCATCTGTCATTCTACAGCATTCTGGAGGAGCATGTCCGTTCTTATCCCGGCAAGATCGCTCATGCATGCAGCGGGCAGGCAAGGACCTTCGCGCAACTGCTGGAGCGCGTCGACCGACTGATCAACGCGCTGGAAGACAGCGGCGTTCAGGCGGGCGATCGCATCCTCTGGCTGGGCCAAAACTCCGATCGCATTCTGGAATTGCTGATCGCTGCCTCGCAGCTGGATGCGATGGTATGCCCGGCCAACTGGCGGCAGAGCAAATCGGAACTCGCAGAGTTGATCGACGACCTCGAGCCAAAGGTCGTGTTCTGGCAGGAAGAGGAGGTCGGCGGGGATATCCGTGCGGGCCGCGAGCTTGCCAATTTCACCGGCGGGCTTTGGCTGCAGCATGATGGCGATGGCGACGATACATACGAGAGTTTCCTCGGTTCGGGCCGTCCGGACCGCAACGACCATCGCAAAGTCGATACTGCAGCCGGCACGCTCATCATCTACACGGCGGCGTTTGACGGTCGGCCCAACGGCGCCGTTCTCAGCCAGCAAACGATTCTGCTCGAAAACCTGGTACTCGCCCCTACCCAGCGGATATCCAACGAAACCGTTTTTCTCGCCGTTGGTCCGCTTTTCCACCTCGGGACGTTGATGCAGTGCATGACAGTATTTCATCTGGGTGGAACCAATGTTTTCGTACGCCGGAGTGACGCCGGGTCGATTGCGAAGGCGATCCACGACCACAAGTGCACGCGAACCTGGCTCGTCAGCAAGACCATGGACGAGATCATCCAGTTGAACCATGACCGACTCTATGATCTGAGCAGCTTGCGGTCGATTCCATACAATGAGGAATGGAACCGCATGGTCACAGTCGAACCCGTCGAAACCCATGTCCCGGGCTACGGTCAGACCGAAGTGATGGGTCTGGCAGTTTTGCCTCAATATGGACGTCACGCCATCGGTATATTCGGTCGTCCGTCACCCCTATGTCATATGCGGATCGTCGACGACGAGGACCGCGACGTAGAACCCGGACAGGTCGGCGAAATCGTGTTCCGCGGACCTACGGTGATGAACGGATATTGGCGGCGACCGGAGCTCAACGCCCACCGGCACCGCAACGGATGGCATCACACCAACGATCTGGGTCGCCGCGAGGCGGACGGCAGTCTGACATTCATCGGTCCCAAGGTGCAGATGATAAAGTCGGGCGTGGAAAACATCTATCCCGCCGAAGTGGAATCGTGCATTCGCCGCCACCCCGCAGTCGCCGATTGCGGCATTATCGGCGTGCCACATCCGCAATGGATCCAGACGGTCAAGGCGATCGTGGCGCTGAAGCCGGAGAGCAAAGCTTCCGCAGAGGAGATCATCGAGCATTGCCGCCAGCATATTGCATCCTACAAAAAGCCATCGTCAGTCGAGTTCCGGGAGGAGTTGCCGCGCACTACAACGGGCGGCATAGACTATAGGCTGCTTGATGAACTCTACGGGGGCGGGAACTATCCCGGAGGAAACACCCGTACCTCCTAGTCGGGACCAGAAAGTTCATAATACCAGGAAGAGCGCAACAGTCATGGAAAACGATCGTCTTTATTTTGACCCTGAGATTGAAACCATGCCGCGCGAGCAAATCGAAGCGCTGCAGTTTCCCGCGCTCAAGAAAGTTATAGAATTTGCCTACGAGAAGGCGGGCCTTGTCCGGAAGAAGTGGGATGAGGCGGGGGTGAGGCCTTCAGACATCAACTCACTTGCGGACTTTTCCCGCCTTGTCCCCTTTATCACAAAGGATGACATTCGCGATTATCGCGCCGAAACCGGGGACCCTTTTGGCGGAATCCTCTGTGTACCAATCTCGGAATTGCGCTCGATAAGCGGGAGTTCCGGCACGACCGGCGATCCAACCTTGTTGGCGAGACCCGACCTGCACGGTCCCCAGGCGGATTCGCGTTTTGATCGGTGCTTCTGGGATCTAGGGGTGCGACCGGGTGAATATGCGGTGACGATCAACCCGACCATTCGCGGATCGACACTGGCTCCTCTGCTACATTTCGGTCTGACGCCGCTGACCTTCGATCACAGTCCCGCGGAAATCGGCAGGCTCGTCGAGACTTGCCGAACCTACCGCCCGACGATCATCATGGCACTGTCCACACCGCTTCTGATGGGGCTGGAGCAGTTTGAAATAGACACGGGCATCGATCTCGCGGAGGTCTTTTCCAGCTGTAAGGCGGTCGTCTGGGGCGGTGAACCGCTCGGGCCGCGCGGACGCTCGCTGACCGAGCGCTGGAAGATGAACATCATCGAAATTCTCTCCCTTGGTGATGCGACGATCACGCTTCAGGCCGCCAATCACACCGGCGTCTATGCCTGGGAAGACGAAGTCTTAGTCGAGCATATCGATCCTGAAACCGGACTTCCCGTAGAAGACGGCACGCTGGGCGAACTGGTGGCGACACCTCTGCAAAACTTCATTGACCCGCTGATCCGCTTTCGCAGCGAGGATCTGGTGTGGCTGACCCGTGAGAAGTGTCCTTCTGGGCGAACCCATGCGCGCTACATGGTCAAGGGGCGAACCGGCGACCAGATCGTCGTGGGCGGCAAGCCCTTGCTACCGATCACTATCTGGCCGACCGTCGAATCGCAGATCGAGTCCAAGGCGGGCCTGTTCCAGATCGTTCGACCGCCTGCGCCGGAAGACTTTCTCCGGCTACGCGTCGGTTATGCCGGCAACCCCGATCTTGCGTCACTGGAAGAACGACTGAAAGAAGAAATCCGCAAGCAACTGGGGGTAGAATCGCAGCTCGAACTGGTGCCGAACGACGATCTTCTCAAGCTCGGGCCGCCCCATAAGATCCCGAGGATCGTAAAGCTGTAATTGGGTTGCTGGGCATGACCGCGGCAGTGGGCTTTGTAGGCCTCGGCCAGATGGGCTCGCGTATGGCAGCGCGCCTTGTCGGCGGGGACCTGGAGCTCAATGTCTTCGATCTTGACGAGCACCCGGTCAACAGGCTGGTAATGCTGGGCGCCGTATCACAAAGCTCGCCACGAGCAATTGGTGACACATGCGGAGTCGTTCTGTGCAGCCTTCCCCGACCCGAGGTTGTTGAACAGGTTCTTCTCGGCGAAGGTGGCATTTCCGACGGATGCGCGGTCAAGACCATCGTCGACCTGTCGACCACGGGATCGAGGGTGAGCGAACGGGTCGACGCTGCGCTGGCTGCCAAAGGCATTGCATTCGTTGACGCGCCCGTAAGCGGCGGCGTCGCCGCCGCCGAGGCGGGCAGCCTGACCCTCATGATCGCGGGCGATCCGGTTGCCCGGTCGCAAGTTGCTCCTGTCCTGGCTCGCCTCGGAACGCACCTCTTCGTCATCGGCGACAATCCCGGCCTTGGCCAGAAGATGAAGCTGATCAACAACATGCTCTGCGCTGCCAACGCCGTGACAGCGTTCGAGGCGCTGGTGGCCGGCGTCAAGAGCGGCCTTGACGCGGAGACGATGCTCGACGTGATCAATGTCTCGAGTGGTCGCAGTTTCATCTCGACCGACAAGGTGCCGCAATGTGTGCTTCCGCGGACTTTTCCGCCGCGCTTTGCGACGGAGCTGCTGCTCAAGGACATGAAGCTAGGCGTCGATGAGGCGTTGGCGAATGACGCGCCCTTGTGGATGATGACTTCGGCGCTTCAATTCATGTCGGAGGCAATCAACGAGTTGGATCCCGCGGCTGACTATGCCAGCCTTATCCGATATTTCGAACGACGTGCCGGCGTCGAGTTCGCCCCCAGCAAAGGACAGGAAAAATGACGACGGACATGCGCGAGGCGGGGCGCGACATCTTACGGGGCGTTATCGGTCAGGAGTATTTCGACAAGCGGGAGGCGTCGACTAACGCCTTCAATGCCGACGCGCGGCGCCTTTCTGAGGAATATTGTTTCGGCGAGATCTGGTCGCGTCCGGGGTTGGAACGCAAAACGCGCAGCCTCTTGTGCGTGGCGATGATGATCGCGCTCAACCGCCAGCATGAGTTGCGCATCCATATTGGCACGGCGCTCACCAACGGTGCCACAGCGGACGAGATCAGGGAAGTCTTGCTTCAGAGCATCATCTATTGCGGGCTGCCCGCCGGCCTTGAGGGGTTCCGGGTGGCGGAAGAGGTTCTGTCTGCCCGAAACATGCTCTAGCTAACTGGCCGACGCGCGGCCCTTCCCTCTCCTGTCTAACGATCAACTATCACTGGAGGTTTTGGATGAGCGACAGTTCGGTGCGGGTCGCATGGGCCTCAGGCCACCCCGGCGTCCTTATGGTCACGCTCGACAATCCTCCCGCCAATGCCATGAAACTGGCGATGTTTCGCGAGGTGCGAGACCTTTTCCTGAACATCCGGGAAGACTATGTCGATGCGCGCTGCGTTATACTTACTGGCGAGGGCAAAATATTCTGCGCTGGTGCTGATACGCGCGAACTTGCGGCACGAACGACCGAAATGCAGATCGCACGGTCGGAAGTATCCCGCTCCTGCTTTGACGCGATCCGCCGCTGTCCTCTACCCGTCGTCGGTGCGATCAACGGTGCCGCCGTGGGCGCCGGCGTCGTTCTGGCCGCAAGCTGCGACATTGTTCTGGCATCGGATAATGCCCATTTTTCGCTCACCGAGGTGCTGATTGGAGCATTAGGGGGCACCCGGCATACAGCGCGGCTGGTACCCAACAAGCTGATGCGATACATGGCGTTGACGGGCCAGCGCATTGGCGCGGCTGCTATCGAGCGCTTTGGCGGAATATTGGAAGTGACCAGCCGCGAAGACCTGCTCGAGCGTGCGCTCGTCATCGCCGGCCAGATCGCGGCGTTGAGTCCTTATGGCGTGCAGCTGATGAAGGAGTCGATCAACCTGACCGAGGACCTTCCGGTGACTGAAGGGTACAGGATCGAACAGCTGTACACGACGATCGCTTCCAACCTGCCCGACGCGCAGGAGGCCGCTACCGCAACCCGGGAGAAGCGGAAGCCGCAGTGGTCCGGCCAGACACTGTCGCTGCATCGGTCGGACACCCCCCGGCGCCGACTGTCCTGAATGGGGCTTGATCGTTTCCGGCTGATCCAGCCCGAGACGATCATGGTCCAGCCCTCCGTTGCGCCTACCGATCGCCCATGACGTCCCGCATGGGCGGGAGAAGGGCGTTGTCGAGAAATGGGCCCACGTCACCGGCCGCCACCCCTTCGGTGAAAACGGGCAGCAGCATCCGATTGCGCTCATTGCGGCGGAAGAAGAGCTGCAACAACTCGATGTCCTTTTCCGGCCCCGCCGCAAGCACATATCTCTCGAGCGCGACGTCCGCCTCCGCGAGGCTAGCGGGACGATAGCCGATCAACGCCTCCACTTCGTCCAAATTGGCCTTGTCGATCGCGCCGCCAATGTGATCGACAAGTTCCAAATGTGCGGCGAGATTAGACGCCATGGCAAGGCGATAGGATGTGGACGGATCGGCCCCGTCGATCGGCAGAGCGTCGATGGCTAGCTTCATCGATTCCGCTGCGTGCGAGCGTGCTGACCGTTGCGGTTCCGGCCGGTGCGGTGCCACCAGGTCGATCTTCAAAATGTCGGCCATGGCGGTCAGAGCCATACGCGTACCGGCCACCTCCCACACGAGCCAATTGACGGCCGTATCGAGCGGCTGAGTGATCTGCTTCGCAATGCAAAGGCTGGTGGAAATGCTGAGCGCCATCACATGATAGTTGATGACGTCGTAGTCGATGTCTTCCCCCATCAGTCTGGCATATTCCCGATACATATAGCCTAGATCGTAGAGGGGCTCGAACGTGTTGCGGATACGCCATCCCCCAAGATCGACGAGGGGATCGTTGATATGGGCGACTTCCAGATCATAAATCGCCGACACCCGCCCCTCATGGGTGAGGAACTGTCCGGCATCATATGTGACGAAGCTGCGCCGGCTGCGGTGGCGCGGTACATTCCGGTCCATCCAAAGGAGGACAAACTCCACCAGCGGTTCAGGCCGGGATTTCAGCGTGCGATAGAAGTCGACATTCACGCGATGCTGATTTTGTTGCAGATCACCGGGGTCGGGCGGATTGCGAAGGCCCCGCTGTTCGAACTGGCAGATATCAATCCGATGCATTCTGGCAATCGCGGCGATGTAATCGTCGATCACCGCACGCCTGGCTTCGTCGTTGACGAGTCCTGTCATCTGCCGCTCGCCGGGAACACAATCCATCACGATCGCAGGCGGATCCTCGCACATGCCATAAACATGCGGGACAGGGATGCCGTTCTGCTCAAGTATATCGAGCACATTGGCTTCATAGGCTAGTGGATAGGTATATCCCTCGCCGCGGTCGCCACGGACATAGATGGCAATATCCTTGCCCGGCAGACGAACGGTTGCAATCCATGATGGTCGCCAGCGGGTCTCCCGGAGCAGGCTGACGACCGGTCCGCCGACCAGTTCCTCAACGCGGCGACCTACGCGCCGGTCTTCGTCGGCATGTGTATCCAAGCCCATCCTTCCCTATGAATTTCGTGAAGCTTCACGCTAGACGTTGGCAAAGGAGATGCAGACCTTTTGCGCCTTGCTGGTGTCAGCGCCCATCGCGATCGCCTCTACGATCTGGTCGACACCAAATTCGTGAGTCACCAGCGCCGAAAGATCATATGTCCCCGATCGCATGACATCGAGTATCTCGGGCAGCGCCTCTTCGGTGGAAAGGTCCCCACAGCCGCCGATGCGCCAGTTGGCGAAACATAAGGATTTCAAATCGATATCGACCGGCGCGTGATGGACACCCACTATTGAAAGCGCCGCATTATAGCCTGCAACCCGGGTGAAGTTATCCAGCGCGGCCCTGTGTCCGATCGCATCGACATACAAATCCGCACCGCAGCGATCGCCAAGGATTGAATGGGCGACACCGAATTCAGCGAATGCTCTTTCCTTGAAATCTTCCGAGGAGGGATTGCAGGGTATCAGGTCGAAACCTTGAGCGTTGGCCAGCCTTCGATCGGAAATATCCACAATCATGACCTTCGAGCAGCCGGCCCATTTCAGCATGATGGCGGACGACATGCCGATGATGCCCGCCCCGAAGACGATGGCCGTTTTTCCGGGGCCCGGAGTCAGACTTCTTGCTGCGCGCGTTCCAATTACGAACGGTTCGAACAGCACAGCAGTTTTGAGGGGAATGTCATTGTCGATCTTGAGGACGCTATATCCGACCTCGCACCGCGGAATTTTGATAAATTCCGAGAACCCGCCGACAGTCGCCATCCGCATGGGATCGCGAAGCGCCTTGTCGTAATTGGGAAAAACATGGTCACCGGTAGCGAGACCCGTCACATTTTTCCCTATCTGGACGACTTCACTAATGGCCTCGTGACCAAATTCATGATCCGCCCAGATCATACCGTCGTCGCCGCCGTGATAATAAGCTGCGACGTCGGAGCCGCACACGCCGGTGAGCAGATTGCGCAGTATGACGTCGTCGTCACCACATTCAGGATAGGCGAGATCGACAATGTCGATTTTTCCTATGCCCCGATATATGGCTCCCTTGAATGTTGATGCCTGTGCCATCCGATCGCTCTCCCGACGTCATGTTACGCGCCTGGCCCCGTCGGATCATCCTGCCAATCCAGACTTTGCCTGCCACCTACGCTCCAGTGATCGGCGCCCAGAATGTGGCTGAAGCGGTTTCCGCGTCCACGGCCTCCGTGATCGGCATACGGTCTGTGCCCAGACGACTGGCAATCTCCGCCTTCACCGCATCCAGGTCATCAGTCTCGATCTCGTAGATTGTCATGTACCGATGCCGGCCCTCGCCGGCGAGCAGGAAACGTTCAGCTGAAAGCATGCCCGGAATGGCCAATACGTCGGGTATATGCTGACGGTCGTACCACCGCCCGAACTCCTCGTCCCTTCCATCGACGGCATTGGTCAACGCTACCAGTTTGTAAACGTTCAACCCCGCCTCCGTCGCAAGCTCTATTTATGTATATCAAGCGACGATGCACGGCGGCTTTCTCTTGGTCAATCAACACATGGTACGTTTTGCGCGGCGAACGGTCTGGTGCGGCATCTTTCCTATATCTGATATTTGAAACGCCCGACGGTAAAAAGCATAGCGTCCCATGTGCCACCGGGAATGGCACGCAGACGCCCAAACAGGTGCGATATGCGGGGCGTCAGGCAGCTAGACCGTGGAAAAACCACGCGTTGTTGCGACGCAACAATGGCGATTGACACTGCATTGCTCGCTAATTAGTCGATCGGCCACTCATCATTTACAAAAGTTTGATTGGAACCTTGGCAATGAATTTTCGACTGTCCGCTTTGATCGCAGCTGTTGCCATGGCTGCATCCACCCCTTCTTTCGCTAGCGACCCGACTCCGTCAGCACAGCCGACAACGGCGGCCGTCTCTGTGAAGGCAGGCCAGGTGATCCGCGACGCCGACGGTCGCCGGATTGGTGTAGTAGACAGCGTGCGCAACGACCAAGTGATGGTCATTGCCGCGACAACGATGGTCCATGTTCCGGTTTCTACAGTGAGCACCGAATCATCCGGCCTGAAGACAAGCCTGAAGCGTTCGCAGCTGCGCTGAGGATCGCGACAGCACGCCCGGCCAAAGGGAGGGGCGCGACCTGCGCCACCTCGTCAATTGGGTTGGCGACCTGACGAAGCGCGGCATCGGGCTGAAGGGGCACGCCGGCGAGGGCGCGTCGATCGACACCACCACCGCCAACGGTCCGCTCGTTTTCGCGATCTTCGCCGGCTCGCCGAGTTCGAGCGCGAGCTGATCGTCGAGCGGACCAAGGCGGGCGTTGCCGCGACACGTGCCCGCGGACGGAGCGGGCGGCGCTTCACCTGGAAGACGTAGATCACGCTCCAATAGGGATTGCCGCCAGGGCGTCAGGCCTCTTGCGAAAATCCAGGAGCGTCGGCACCAACGCCGAGGCGGATCATCGTGCCATCCGAAGAGCCCGCACCAGCGGCCAGCTCCGCGTTGGCGGTCGTGAAATCCAGACCACGGCGCCATCGACCTCGTTGATGGATGTTTGCCCCGTTTCCGATCGATTCCCCGATTATGCGAGTTCCACCGCAAGAGCGGTCGCCTCTCCGCCGCCGATACACAGGCTTGCAACACCTCGCCGTAGTCCGCGCGTCTGTAACGCCCCGAGCAGGGTCGCGACGATACGGGCACCCGAAGCGCCGATTGGATGGCCGAGCGCCGTGGCACCACCGTTCACGTTGAGCTTTGTGGCAGGGATATTCAGCTCCTGCGCGGCAATCATAGCGACGACCGCAAACGCCTCGTTCACCTCGAACAGATCGACATCATCGACCGTCCATCCTGCCTTTTCCATCGCTTTGCGCATGGCAGGCACCGGGGCTGTCGTGAACTTGGCGGGCTCATGTGCATGGGCCGCCGTCGCCACAATAGTCGCGATGATAGGCAGGTCTTGCGCTTCGGCAACGATGCGACGGGTCATCACCAGCGCCGCCGCGCCATCCGAGATCGAAGAGGCGTTGGCGGCGGTGATCGTCCCGTCCTTGACGAAAGCAGGCTTGAGCGACGGAATCTTCTCGAGCCTGGCCTTGCCCGGCTGCTCGTCGGTATCAACGACCGTATCGCCACTCCTACCCGTCACGGTAACTGGCACGATCTCCATCGCAAAGGCGCCGCTGGCGATCGCTTCGTTGGCGCGGCTCAGCGAGCGGATCGCATAATCGTCTTGGGCAGCGCGCGTAAACTGATATTCACGACCGCATCCTCGACAAAAACCCCCATCGCCTTGCCTGGCTCATAGGCGTCCTCAAGCCCGTCCATCATCATCGTATCGATGATCCGATCGTGGCCGATGCGCGCCCCGGCCCGGTGGTTGGGGAGCGCATAAGGCGCGTTGGTCATGCTCTCCATGCCACCGGCGAGGACGACGTCTACGGAGCCGGCCGCCAGCGCATCATAGGCCATGATCGCTGCCTGCATGCCCGATCCGCACATCTTGTTGACGGTCGTGGCCTCGACGGAACGCGGCAGGCCAGCCCCGAGAGCCGCCTGGCGAGCCGGCGCCTGTCCCAGCCCGGCCGGAAGCACACACCCCATGTAGATGCGCTCGATCCGTTCCGGTTCAACGCCCGGCCGCTCAACGGCACCCCTGACTGCCACGGAGCCAAGCTGAGTGGCGGTAGTCCCCGCGAAAATTCCCTGGAAGCCGCCCATCGGCGTGCGGGCATAGCCGACAATGACAACGGGATCTTCAGCGCGACCGTTCGACATACTCATTTGGATGACTCCTGCTCATAGGCGCGCGCGATCACCATACGCTGGATGTCGGACGTCCCCTCATATATCTGGCAGACCCGCACGTCCCGGTAGATTTTCGCGATGCCGAATTCTTCGAGATAGCCGTAGCCGCCAAGTGTCTGGATGGCGCCGGAGACGATCGCTTCGGCCGCTTCCGATGCGAACAGCTTAGCCATCGAGGCTTCCTTGAGGCACGGCAGACCTGCATCCTTGGCAGATGCCGCGTGCAGGACCATCAGCCGCGCCGCCTCCAGCCGCGTAGCGAGATCTGCGAGCCGGAACCCGACCGCCTGATGTTCGATGATAGGCTTGCCCATGGAATTACGCGCACGCGCGTAGGCAAAAGCGATTTCGAGCGCAGCCTGCGCCATGCCGACGCTCTGCGCCGCAATACCGATGCGCCCCGCTTCAAGGTTGGAGAGTGCGATGGAATAGCCCCGACCCTCCGGCCCCAGCAGTGCGTCATCCGGCACGAAGCAGTCTTCGAACCGGATCGCACAGGTGTCGGAGGCGGCCTGCCCCAGCTTGTGCTCCACCTTGTCCACCATATATCCGGGAGTGTCGGTAGGCACAAGAAAGGCCGAAATACCCTTTTTGCCCGCAGATGGGTCGGTAACGGCTATCACCATCGCCACGCCGGCGATGCGGCCCGAGGTGATGAACTGCTTCGATCCGTTCAACACCCAGCCCCCTTCGGTACGCACCGCACGGGTGCGGATGGCAGACGCATCGGAGCCGGCATCGGTTTCGGTCAGCGCGAAGGCACCGATCATCCGACCGGAAATCAGCTCAGGCAGATAGCGTGCCTTCTGCGCCTCGCTGCCATCCTTGAAGAGGCCGGAGACCATGATGCTGTTTTGGATCGACACAATCGTAGACAGCGGACCGTCCGCCGCCGCGATTTCAATCAGCGCCAGGGCATAGGAGACATAATCGGCCCCCGCACCGCCCGCCGCCTCCGGCGCAGTCATGCCCAGCAGACCGAGCGCCGCGATCTCCTGGAACAGACCGTCGGGATAGCCTTTGGCCTCTTCAAAGGCAGCGCTGCGCGGACGGATCACATCCTGCGCGAAATCGCGTACCGCGTCGCGGATCGAAGCTTGCGTCTCGGTAAGGATCATCTTGCTCGCTCCCAATTGTCAGCGGCCACGAAGCGACCGGAGCGCCGATATCTCGCGGCTATCAGTCGTTCCTCCACCGCGCGATAGATGGGCGACGCCGAAGCGGCAATTTCGGCAGCGAAGCCAGCCGTCACACCTGCAAGGTCATCCACCTTGAGATGCTTGAAGGTCATCGCCAGGTCCTTCCTGTCCGTTCTACAGCATCGCCAGACGTGCGCGGGCAATCTCACGCGCCTCGGTCACGATGCGCTCGATCAGCTCCGCGACTGTGGGAACGTCGTGAATCAGGCCCTGCACCTGACCCGCCCAAACCAGCCCGGCTTCGATTTCACCCGTCTCCAGCGCGGTACGACCCCGCGCGCCGGAAACCAGCGGCTGGATGTCCTTGAACTCTGCGTCCGGCCGGGACGAAATACTGACGACCTCATCCGAAATGCCGTTCTTCGCCACACGCCCTGTATTGTTAAAGCGCCGGAAGATCAGGTTCGTAGCGCGCTCATCGTTGGCGACGATGAACTCCTTGATATTCTGGTGGATCGGCGCCTCAACGGTCGCGCAGAAACGCGTGCCCATGTTAATGCCGTCCGCGCCCAGTGCAAGTGCCGCCACAAGGCCGCGCCCGTCACCGAAGCCGCCGGAGGCGATCATCGGCACCTTCACCTTGTCGGCAGCCGTAGGGATGAGGATTAGGCCCGGAATATCGTCCTCGCCCGGATGACCCGCGCATTCGAAGCCGTCGATTGAGATTGCGTCGACCCCCAGGCGCTCGGCTGAGAGTGCGTGGCGCACCGCGGTGCATTTGTGGATGACCGTCACGCCGTGCGCCTTGAAATCCTCGACGTGCTCCTGTGGCTTGTGGCCCGCCGTTTCAACGATGGTGACACCGCTATCGATGATCGCGCGGCGATACTCGGAGTAGGGCGGCGGGTTCACCGAAGGCAGGATGGTCAAGTTCACGCCGAACGGCTTGTCGGTCATGATTCGACAGCGATCGATTTCGCGGCGCAGATCGTCCGGCGTCGGCTGAGTCAGAGCAGTCAGGATCCCGAGGCCACCAGCGTTCGAGACAGCAGCGGCTAGTTCGGCACGACCGACCCACATCATCCCGCCCTGCACGATCGGATAGTCGATACCGACCAGGTCGGTGAAACGCGTGCGAATGGTCATGCAACGATCCTCAGCATCCTGTGCACCTATCGGCTCGCTTCTTGACAAAGGCTGCCATGTCCTCCGGCACTTTCGGGTTCGGCGCGTTGAGCTCGCCAGGACGGGTGAGCCGCACGAACGGCACCGCGCCATGCGTCTCGACGAGAAGGGTTTGGTATGGCGCCATCTGCCGCCCCTCAGAGCCTCTCGATAATCGTCACATTGGCGATGCCGCCGCCTTCGCACATGGTCTGCAAGCCGTAGCGACCATTACGCGCCTTCAGCGCATGGACGAGAGTCGCCATGAGCTTGGTGCCCTAAGCGCCGAGCGGATGGCCAAGCGCGATGGCGCCGCCGTGCACATTGAGCTTCGCCGGATCCGCGCCGAGCGCCTTTAGCCAAGCCATCGGGATGGAGGCGAAGGCTTCGTTGACCTCGAACAGGTCGATCTCCTCAAGCTTCATGCCCGCCCGCGCGAGCGCCTTGCGGGTCGCCGGAATCGGCTCCTCCAGCATGATGACCGGATCGCCAGCAGTGACCGTCAGGTTCACGACGCGCGCAAGCGGGGTGAGGTTGAAGCGCTTCAGCGCCGCCTCGCTGACGATCATCGCGCCCGACGCCCCGTCGGTCATCTGGCTGGCATTAGCGGCGGTGATCGAACCACCCTCCGCCAACGCCTTCACTTCGGACATTGCCTGCCTCGTGCCGCACTGCCGGTCGATCGTCACCGCCGGAACGCTGTCGGGCAGCGAAGAAACGAGGACGAGATTGCGTCCAAAGGCGAAAGCCTGCTCGCCGCCCTGCGTGACGCAGCCGACGATGACATCCTTCACCGCCGCCGGATCGACGCCGGTGCGCGCGACCAACGCATCGAGCACGATTGCGCCGAGGTCGGCGGGGTGCATATCGACCAGCCCGCCCCTCCGGGCGCGCCCGCCAGCGGTACGCAGCGCCTCGACGATATAGGCGTCAGCCATGCTTCATACGCCTCTGAAGACCGGGGGTCGCTTGGCGAAAAAGGCGGCGAGCCCCTCCCGCGCCTCCAGATCGGCAGCGACCGCCATCGACCGCAGTTCGCGATCCAGTTGTGTTTCCAGGCCGCTTTCGTAGCTTTCCTTGAGCAGTGCCCGCGCCGCGCCGAGTGCGGCCACGGGCGCATTGGCAAGCGCGGTCGCGGCGGCATTGCCCTCATCGATCAACGCATCATCATCGACGGTGCGCGTGACCAGCCCGATCGCCTCGGCATCCTCCGCGTTGATGCGCCGATTGGTCAGGATGATCTCCTGCGCCTTGCGCAGCCCGACCAGGCGAGGCAGCAGCCAGCTGAGGCCACCATCGGCGGTCAGGCCGATCGCGCCATACGCAGCGGTATAATGGGTCGAGCGCGAGGACAGCACGACGTCCCCCAGCATTGCCAGACTGAAGCCCGCACCCGCGGCGGGACCGTTCACCAACACGAGCAGCGGTTTGGGCATCCGCGCCAGCCTGCTCACCGCCGCATGGAAAACCGCGATCAGTTCCGTCAGCATCAAGGGCAGCTTGTCACCTGCTTCCCGCATAGCGGCGACGTCTCCGCCCGCGCAGAACAGACGCCCATGCCCGGTCAGCACCACACAGCGGATCGCCGCGTCGGTTTCGCAAGCAATAGCCGTCGAAAGCAGGGCGCGGGCGAGCGGCAGATCGATTGCATTGCCCACATCGGGCCTTGCCAGCGTGATCCGCGCGATGCCTTCCGAAAAGGCGAAGTCGATACCGTCCGCCACGGGATCAACGCGGCGCCATACGGATCGCACCGTCCAGGCGGATCACCTCTCCATTGAGCATGGGATTGAGGATGATAGACTGGACCAGCTGCGCATATTCCGCAGGCTTACCCAGGCGGCTGGGATGTGGCACCTGCGCGCCGAGCGCGTCCTGCACATTCTTGGGAAAAGCTTCCAGCATCGGCGTCAGGAAAATGCCTGGTGCCACCGTCATCACCCTGATCTTGTGCTGCGCCAGATCGCGCGCGATCGGCAAAGTCATACCCACGACTCCGGCCTTCGATGCAGAATAGGCGGCCTGTCCAATCTGGCCATCGAAGGCCGCAACGCTAGCAGTGTTAACGATCACGCCGCGCTCACCCTCGATCTCGTCGGCAGCCGCCAAGCGCGCCGCGAACTTCGATATCACGTTGAAGGTTCCCACAAGGTTGACCGTGATCGTCTTCGCGAAGACATCGAACGGATGCGGCACATTTTCTTTGCCGACCGTCTTGATCGCCGGCGCGATCCCCGCGCAGTTCACCAGGATACGCGCGACCCCGTGCGCCTCTTCGGCAGCGGCGAGGCCAGCGGCGACACTTGCATCGTCCGCGACGTTCGCACTGACGAAACGTCCGCCGATCTCGGCCGCCTTCGCCTTGCCCGCCTCCTCGTTGAGATCGAAGATCGTCACCTTGGCGCCCGAGTCGGCAAGCATCCTCGCCGTCGCACTGCCAAGGCCAGAGGCACCACCCGTGACTACCGCCGCCATCCCGTCGATCCGCATCGCCCTACCCTTCTGACTGTCGCCACCCGATCTCAAAAGGCCCGGGCGACTCTTCTTGCCTACTCTTCGGAATAAAGTTACTCGCTAGTAGGTGGGTGACGAAGGCCTTTCATGTCAAGCAGATCATCTTCAATTTTCATCGGGGATCACATGGGTGAAAAGAGAGCTACGCCGTTCGCGTGGGAACGCCCAACCGAAGAGGCGCGGGATGAAAAGCGCAATGTCCTGCTGAGGTCCGCGGTGAAGCTGTTCAACGAACGTGGTTTTCACGCCACCTCCCTCGATGATGTCGCCGCTTCAGTGGGCGTGACCAAGCCGGTTATCTATCATTATCTGGGCAATAAGGACCGTGTCCTGTTCGAGTGCGTGCGGATCGGCCTGGCGGAGTTGCGGGAGGCGGCCGAGCAGGCACGGGCGCTTCCGGGCGATGGCCTTGTCCGGCTGGAAGCATTTCTACATCGCTATGCTGAAATCGTCATGACTGAGTTTGGCCGTTGCGTCATTCGCACCGGGGAAGAGGCGCTGGCCCCCGGCAACCGGGCCGAGTTCCGCAAGCTCAAACGGGAAGTTGACACCTTCCTCCGCGATATGATCGAGCAGGCTGCACTTGACGGGTCCGCCACCGTCCCCGACGTCAAGGTCAACGCACTTATGATCGCCGGGGCGCTCAACTGGTCGGCGCGCTGGTACCACGAGGACGGAGCATTGACGCCGTCGGAGATGGCGAGCGCGCTCGTACGAGCGATCCTCGCCGGGATCGGCCCCGCCCCGCCGGTTCGTGATGCTCCACCGACTGCGCGATGACGATATTGTGCGGATATAGTCTTCAAGCATCTTCTTGCCGCCGCGCATATCCGCGATCACGGAGTGTGCAACGTCTGCGAAAGGCACCGTCACCGAAGGTCTGCCCTCCCAGCGCGCGAAGTCCCCTTTACCCCGGCAGCAGGATTCACAGTCTGCGGCAATATTGTCAGGATGCGAGGGGTACGGTTGGAGGCGGACACTTTCGTGAACGGAATTCTCCGCAATAGACAGGTGTTGGACCAGCGCCATGCCAAGATCGCCGAGTTCGAGTCCTTCGCGCGTGAGCGCGGACACACGATTCTCGAGCACGCTTTGTCGTGGCTGGCAACATGTACGGCGCCAACTGGGGAGAGAGCGGGCGCCAGAAATTCGAGCGCACTGGCCGGATCAGGGACGTCGGTGTCCTGCGCCAGTTTGACGATCGTATGAATGCGCTTTGTCCAATCCGCCAGGCTTGCGATGATGGATGTTGAAGTCATGGCACGTTGAAGCAAGCTGCCCGGTCCTTGAGGTGCCGCAGTTCCGCGGGCGTCATTGCGGCGGCTCGCGGCCCGCCTGCGCTGCTTCGAGCACCTCCGATCCGAAAGCCTTCTCGACGACGTTGCTCAGATCCGGTTGGCACAAGAGTTCCAAGCCACCATCCACCGCGAAGCTCTGTCCGGTGACGAACCCGCTTTCCGGCCCCATGAGGAAGCGGATGCCCGCTGCCACTTCATGCGATTCCCCCGGGCGACCGAGCGGAATACACTCAAGAAATCGCCGCATTACCTCATCGTCGCCGAAATATGCCCGCTCTGTGGCTTCCGAACGGGTCAGGCCCGGGCGGATGAGGTTGACCCTGATCCTGGCCGGGGCAAGTTCCAGGGCGGCCGCGCGCGCGAACTGCTCCAGTCCGCCTTTGGACGCGCAATAGGAGGCCAGGTATTTCATTGGCCGGACCGCCGCGCTCGACGAAACGCAGACGATTGCGCCACCGTCGTGCATAAGCGGTGCGCCATACCGGATCGCAAGGAACGCGCTCACCACATTGCGATCGAAATCCTCTCGCATGGTCGTCACGTCGTGCATCAGCAGCGGCCGAAAATGGGCTGTGCCGACCGTCGCCGCGATCATGTCAAGGCGGCCCTGTATGTCATACGCACGCTTAACTCCGGCACTTACGGCCCATTCGTCGAGCGCATCGCCCACCACAGTGACCAGTACCGCATCAGGGAACTCAGCAATCAGTCGGTCGCGCGCCTGTTCCAGAGCATCTGCGCGGCGTCCCATGATCGCAACCGCGGCACCATCGCCAACGCACAATCGCGCAGCGTTGAAACCCATCCCCATGCTGCCACCGGTGATGAACGCGGTCATGCCTGAAAGTGAGCCGGCCGCCATGGCAAATCTCTCCATCGGTTGTTGTTCTCACCACTCCATCAGCCTTTGCCCGACGATGGAAGGCCTAGCTGTTTGGTCTCGTAAGATGGGGGGTAGGCCCCGCTGATCGCCATGACCAAGACCGAGGCGATGTAAACAGGATGAATGCTGACCTGGTCGATCCGTTTTCCAGCCAACGGCGATGCGACGGCCGATGCTGGTGCGACAATGGTCCCAATCAGCTGGACCAGCAGATCCTGCATCGCTCTCTCTCCCCCGGCCGTAGCAGGCCTTTGCGGGGAACTGTATCGGCCGACCGGATCGCGGTAACCCCTGTTCACCAGCACCTGTTCGCCTCCTGAAAAGAATCAAGGCTGTGATACCTCGATTTTCGAGGCCGACGCCTCTCCATCCGTTAATGTTCATGCGGGCTATCGAGGATCGAGGCCCGGCCAAAGTCGAGCGGTCGATCACCATTTTGCCCACCACGCGCGCGTTCGCACGCGCATCGCAAACCTTCATCCCATTGACTCCTGCACTTTAACATGCAACCTGATTGTCAAAGTCGAGTTCGAGAGGCTTGCGCCAGAGTGCACCAGCCAATTTAGCGGTTTGCTGATTCGCTGCAAAATTGAAGACGGCGAACTGCATTTGGGAGGTCTGTCATGGCTATCATCGCCCAATCCGATGCAGGTGGGATTCCGGGCCATGTCCCGCCCGCTCATGTGTTGAACATGAGCTTGGCCGAGTATGTCGGCCAGAGAGACGATCCCTACACGGCGGCAACGCGCCTATTCGAAGGACCCGGTCTCATGTGGTCCCCCCGCGCATTCAGGGGGATGCCCGGTTGGATTGTCATCGGTAATGCACTTATCGAGGAAATTTTCCTGGATCCCGTGACGTTCAAAAGCGGGGGGATGAGTGGCATCAGCGAGATGCTCGGAGTGGATTGGCAGCTCAATCCGCTCGAGATGGATCCCCCTGCGCACCTGGGCTCGCGGATGGTTTTGCAGCCGTTATTCAATCCGAGCGCCGTCAAGCGCCTTGAGCCCATGGTGCGCGACGTCGCAGAGGAATTAATTGCATCGTTCGCGCAAAAAGGCGGGTGCGAATTCATCGAAGATTTTGCCAGCGTCTTTCCGTCTTACATCTTTCTCTCCCTGATGGGTCTGCCGCGCGCCATGCTGCCCCAATTCCTCGAATGGGAGCACGGCTTCATGAGAGGCGCGACGATCGAAGAACAGACCGCCGCAATCAAGGCCATCGCGGACTATCTGACGGCTTTTCTCGAGGAGCGTGCCAAGCAGCCGCCCCGCGACGACGTCACCTCCACCATTCTGGCAGGGACCGTAAAGGGCCAGCCATTGTCACATGGCGAGATGATCGGCATGGCCATGGTGCTGTACCTCGGCGGGCTAGATACCGTAATGTCCAGCCTCAGCTGGTACATGCGCTACCTTGCCACCAACCCGTCCCTGCAAATGCGGTTGCATGAGAACTTCGGCGACATTCCGGGCGCGGTTGATGATCTTCTTCGCGCATTCGGAGTCTCAGGTCTGGGGCGAACAGTTACGCGCGACATCGTTTTTCATGGCGTGCAGATGAAGGCCGGCGAGACGATCCAGTTGGCGACCCAGGTGGCCAGTCGCGATCCGCACAAATTCGACCGGGCTGATGTT